>Ga0163150_10003508_pt1 | contig 21993 bp, 32 predicted proteins | sample OliLakLV19P2IB_FD_148628 | JGI IMG/M metagenome (GOLD analysis project Ga0163150, IMG submission 148628) | Freshwater microbial mat bacterial communities from Lake Vanda, McMurdo Dry Valleys, Antarctica - Oligotrophic Lake LV.19.P2.IB | ecosystem: Environmental > Aquatic > Freshwater > Lake >...
CCTTTAACATCCACTGAGAATTTATTCTGAAAACAGACACCAACAACTATCATGGGAAAATAAGGACAGCCACCTTCAACCATTAATTTTTAGGCACAAAAATGGTAGTGTGTACGTAGTATATGTCAATAAAAAATACACTCATTATTTTAGCTATCATTCTACTTGCCGCTCTGGGCTTTGTGTTTACTCGGCCGGGGGATCCGGTGGCAGTGGTACCGCCACTCAATGAAAAGATTGCTGTTGAGGGGTATGTGCGCGCGAATATTAAAGATGTGGCCACAGATAAGGCGGTCCTCGGTGGCACTTGGTATGTGGTATCGATAGATTTGGATGAAGTAGCGGATCAGGGGCAGGTGGTCTATGAAGATGGACATATCCAAAGCGCCGGCACATTTAGTTACAAATTTGATAGCACGACAGGTGCGGTGACGATAGAGAAGTTTATGGTGGTGAAGCCGGAAGCCGTGAAGCCTGCTACATCTGTAAAGGGGACACTAGTCGGGCGGGTGACACTGAGCCCCATTTGTCCAGTAGAGCGTAATCCACCAGATCCAAACTGTGCACCAAAGGGCTATCAGACGAATATTACCGTCCGTAAAAATGGCCAGGTGGTTACCAGTGCCACTAGTGATGCAAATGGCCAATACAGACTCACTCTCGCACCAGGGGAATATCAAATAGAACCAAAGGGAGGACAGGTCATGCCTAGATGTAGTGCCGAGACTGCAGTGGTGAAGGCGAACGTGGCCACTACCCTCGACCTCTCCTGCGATACTGGGATTAGATAAGAAATGCTAAAACAGAGGGATGAAAACACTTTTAATCATTATTGCAATACTCGTCTTGGTGTGGGTCGCCTATGGATAATTTAGAAATGGGAATTTTTTGAAGCTGGAGTATAATAGACGGGATATGCAACTCTCCAAGACCAATTTTGTACTGAGCTAGGGCTGTGCCAAGAACGCGTGGCTCAAGATCCACAAGCCCGAGGTGTATAAGCAATTCAAGCCATCCTCGTTTGACCTCAATATTATGGAGGCGGGTAACCGCATTGACGAGCTGGCCCGGCCGCTACATAAAGAAAAAATAAACCCCCCCCAACAACCCCCACACCATACAAACATTCTCACATTCTGCAGAATGTTGGAATGTTTGTGTACAAAAGATACGGAGTATACTAAGTGCATGAAAACTCCTAAACAGCTTGAGCGCTATTTTAAAGGGGCAGCTAATCATCGGCGTGTTGCTATCTTGATGGCGGTTGGGCGGCACGAGGGGATGACGCTCGAAGCTATTGCAACTGAATTAAGCGGTAACTTTAAAACCATCTCACAGCATACGCGAGCGCTTGTTCATGCCGGTTTACTGAACAAGAGGTACTCCGGCCGCCAGGTGGAACACACGCTTTCTCCGTACGGAAAAAGATTTCTCACTTTCATCAAAACATTCTAATATTCTGCAGAATGTTAGAATGTTTTACTTTTTGTCTATGTAATTTGCTGCACTGGGGGAGTAATCATAATTTGAAGCAACGATATGGCAAAGTATGTAGACGGGTTTGTGCTGGTGGTCCCCAAAGCTAAGACAGCGGCCTACAAAAAGATGGCGCAGGAAGGCAAGCGGTCATGGATGAAACACGGTGCGCTCGACTACAAAGAGTGCAAGGGAGACGACTTGCATACTAAATCGATGGGCGGGGAGAAGCCGCGTTCGTTTGTCGAAATGGCCAAGGCCAGCCCAAGCGAGACGGTCTGGTTTTCGTTCATTACCTTCAAGTCTAAAAAGCATCGCGACCAGGTTAACAAAAAAGTGATGGCAGAGATGGAGAAAAAGGCGGATCAGTACAAAGACTTCGTCATGCCGTTTGATACGAAGCGCATGGCCTACGGCGGCTTTACGGTGGAGGTTGATAAGTAGAACTATAGTAATTATTGATTTATCGAACAACTATATGCAAAAGTTTTTAGTGCTCTACATGGCGCCCTTGGCATCGATGGACGCGATGATGAGAGATATGAATGAAGAGAAGGCAAAAAAGGGGATGGACGAGTGGTCAAAGTGGATGGCTGACCACAAAGATATGTTTGCAGACATGGGCGCACCGGCTGGAAAAAACCTACGCGTTACCGCACAAAGTGCGTCAGAGGTACGCAATGAAATTAATGGCTACTCTATTGTGCACGCAGAGTCGCGCGAGGCTGCAGCAAAAATGTTTGAAGGCATGGGGCATTTTGATATCCCCGGCGCATACGTTGAAGTGATGCCGCTCGTCGACATGTCACAGAAATAGGCAAAAAGTATCAGCTTTTTGAAAAGAAAATCGGCGCCCCTCTTGGGGCGCCGATTCGTTAGTCAGAGTGCCGACCTAGGTCAGGCCTTTTCGTAGAGTGTCAGATTTTGTCTATGCAGAGCCAGGCAGAGCACTGCGTCGCTCATTACCCAACCATCTGGGTCGACCCATCCCCACAAAAAGAGGTCACGAAATTCTTCTTCGGTGGGGAGCTCGATCGTCTTGAGGATAAGTATGCTGCCGCCGAGGTAGACGATGCGTTGCATGGTGCCGTAGGTCAGGTGACTCTGGTTGAGGTAGCGTTCGTCGGCGCCATGAGAGAACTGTCGCGCCACGAAGAAATGCTGCGGCTTGTCGACAAACGAGCGGATCTTACGTTGGCGTTTTCTCAATGCGTCTAGGAAGCCTTTGAGGTTTTGTCCCGCAGTGCCTACGAGCTTCTGGTAGCGGTCGGGGTTAAGGAGAATATCCTCTACCGTAGCCGTGGCGTTTGGCGGTGCGATCATTTTTGCCTTTTGTTCGCCAACGTAGAGCGCGCCGTAGAGTTCTTGCGGTAAGCGTCGAGTAGGAACAGACATGGCAAATCCTCCGTTTCTTATCAGGCGGGCTTCTGCTCAAACGCTACCATAGGGGGCGGGGGAGATAAAGTCTGTTACACTTGAGTACACATGTATCACTTGTATGTCTTAATGTGCGCCGACGGCACGCTCTACACCGGTATTGCACTCGATTTAGAAAAGCGTTTAGAAGAACATAATTCTTCGCGCCTTGGCGCTCGCTACACCCGCTCGCGCCGGCCGGTAAAATTAATCTTCTCAAAAGAGGCGGGTGACGAGTCGACAGCCAAGAGCGAAGAATATCGTTTTAAACAACTCTCGCGCACGGCCAAAATGGCACTCTGCGGGCTTTAGGTGAATAGGGTTATTTCTTTTTATACATTTTGTGGTATTCTGTTTCGGTTGAGTCCTTTTAGTTCAAGCATCTAGGGAGAAGCGTAATGCCTCGCATTTCGTTTACGTCACTCATGGTGGGCCTGTTTCTCGCGAGCACCCTTGTCGGCTTCGGGTTGGGGCAGGTCATCGGTACCTGGTTCACCTCGTTCGTCGTCACGCTCATGGTGGTGCAGGGCGTGGCGCTCGCGCTCAGGCCGCTGATCGTTCCGCTGCATTACACGACCGAGTCGGCCATTATGCGACTCCACCTCTATCTGCTCCTGTTCGATTTCTTCGTATTCGTGACCGTCGTCACGATGCACGGCATCGAGCCCGAGGTGCGCATGGGCACGATCGCCATGACCGTCGTTCTGTTCATGGTGACCGGCGCCCTCGTTCTGCGGCATCTGTCGCACTCGAATACGGGTCAGTTCTCGCGGGTGCGCCTGTAGCCACCTTTCTGCGCCACCCAGCACATCTGCTGGGCGGCGCTTTCTTTTTTATAAAATGTGCAAATCTGCTACACTAGGCGACATGCATATCCAAGTACCGCACAAGATGCCCGGCAAAGACCGCGCCGTCGCTAAAATTAAAACCGAGCTGATTAAAAACCGCGCCGCTATAAACCAGCACGTCAAAATCAACGAAGAAAAGTGGGAAGGCAACGTCTTTACCTTTGCCGTTGAGGTACAGGGCAAAAAGATTACCGGCACGCTCGAGATTACTGAGCAAGACTTCGTCTTAGACGCCAAGCTGCCGCTTATGTGGCGCTTGTTCGAAAAGAGAATCGAGGCCGAGATCGCAAAGCAAGTAGAGGGCCTCAAGTAACCCGACTTCAACACTACTTCAGTTGGCGTGTGTCACAGTGGTGTAATGGATAAAGCAAAAGCTGAGCGGCGTATCTCGCGCGGGGCGGCGCGCTGGCACGCCCCGCGCCTCAAAAACGTGGTTAAGAACCGTGGCATTAAAAAGACCCTCAAGCTGAAGAAATAGGTCTTTACACGGGCTATTTTGCGTCCCCAAGTAACCCCTTACTGGAGCCGTTTTTTAGGCGCCCCTAGGGGCCATTAATCAAAGATTCAGAAATAAAGCGGCGTATTTTTATATACTTACCGGATGCACGTATGGCTGGTTCGCTTAGCGATACTCTTTGGGTTGTTAACGCTCGCGCCAGCTTTTGCTTTGGCCGCATGGGACGATGGCTGGGACACCAAAACCTTTCGCACCGAAGTTGAGGCGCTTGGTACGACTTCGGTCACGAACTTTCCTATTCCGGTGTTGGTTGGGGTAGAGCTTGTAAATCTCAAGCCAAATTTTGGTGAGTCGCGCGGCGGCGGTACCCGTACGCACGAAGGCCTCGATATTGTTGCGCCCCAAGGTACGCCCTTTGCTTCTCCAACCGACGCGGTTATAACCAGTAGTGGCAATGGTTCAGACTCTGGCTTGTATATCCGCACTGCCGTGCCTGGCGGCGAGACGTTTGTGTATATGCATCTCTCTAAGATTGCCGACGGCATTGCGCCTGGCGTAGTGGTTAAGCGCGGCGACATTATTGGTTTTGTGGGCAACACCGGCAATGCTTCTGGCGGCGGCGCGCACCTGCACTTTGAGATCCGCAAAAACGGCGCTCAAAACCCGTACCCGCGCTTAACCAGCACTTTTTCTGCAGAGGAGCGTGAAAAAGGGTTACTGCAGGCGGCAGAGCGCGGCGGCGGCGCGGTGGCCTCTGCAACCACCAACACGCCCGCAACAAAAACAGACGTCGCCACTGCAGCGGCCGAGATTACCGCTGCCACGAACGCCGCCCTTGCGCATGCGTCTATCGCTTTTGGCGAGACAAACGACAAGATTTTTACACTACAAAACTTTCTTATCGCTAACAGCGCGGGAGAGGCTTCCGCAAAACTTAAAAACAACGGGGCAACGGGCTACTTTGGCCCGCTCACCGTGGCGGCGTTGCGCGAGTATCAGCGTACAGCCGGGCTCGAGCAAAGTGGCGTGGTCGACAGCTCAACGTATATAAAAGTGTTTGCAAGCAGTGCCACACCCACCCCTCTTCCTTCTGTAGAACCGGCGTCTGCAGCATCTACCACTACCGCTACAAAGGCTTCTTTTACCCGCAATCTCGAGGTGGGCGTGGAGGGCGATGATGTTATGGCACTCCAGCAATTTTTAAATACCCATGGATTTGAGGTCGCCGCAGAAGGTCCGGGCTCTCGAGGCCAAGAGACAACACGTTTTGGCGCGCTTACCCGTGCCGCGGTCGTGCGCTACCAACAGGCCAACAGTATCGCTCCCGCTATAGGCTACTTTGGGCCAAAAACCCGTGTGCATGTTTCTACACTCGCTTCACGATAAAATTTCGATAAGTGTGGTATAATGTAGCGAAGTGCAAAATCGAAAGAATCCCGAACCTGAAATCAATTTTGAAGCTCAATCGCTCCTGGTTTTTGTCCAGTATTACAACAAAAATATTCCCTCGCAGTTCCCGCGCGCTTCCGTAGAGGCGCTCGAGACGTTTAAGGCTGCCAATGCTGACTTGTTTAAAGGTAGCGACCAGTGGACTATCGACAAACACCGCAAAAAGGTGATGGACTGGCTTACTTCGCGCCGCGCACTAGAGTAAATACGCCTCTTTTGCTAAAATAATATAGTATGAATAAAACAGCCCTGATTGCTGTAGCGTTGATAGTGATCGCGGGAGGCGGTTGGCTTTACTTTAACAATACCGTTGAGCCAAGCGAACCAGAAGGAGTGGTATGTACGGCTGATGCGATGCAGTGCGGAGACGGCTCGTACGTAGGCCGCACCGGCCCTAACTGTGAGTTTGTATGTCCTGAAGTTGAAGAGGGTACGCGAGAGGTGACGTTGTACTACTACAATTCGGCGCTCGACCAGGGGCCGGGCGGCGTGCAATGTACGGCCACTGGCTTGGTTGCAGTTACGCGCACCGTGCCCACTCCTATAACAGTAGAGGGCGTGGTGGGCCGTCTGCTTGCAGGTACGCTTACGCCGGCAGAAGTCGCACAGAGAATAGAGACCGAATTTCCGCTTGATGGCTTGGTGCTCGTAAGTGCCGACCAGGTGGGCGACACGCTCACGCTCACCTTTGACGACCCGCAGAGTCAGACTGTGGGCGGCTCGTGCCGCACGGCGATACTGTGGCACCAGATATCGGCAACCGCCAAAGCGTTTACCGGTGCTGCCGAGGTGCGCTTTATGCCCGAAGAATTATTTCAGCCATAATCAGATAGACAGTATGGACAGAACAATCATTATTATCTTACCGCTCGCATTAATCTTGTTAGGCGGCGCGTGGTTTTTGTGGGGCAGGGCAGCGCCTGCGCCAGAGGGCACAGAATCTACTACCCAAACAGAGACCAATGCCTACGGCGAACAAGATACAGGGCAGCAGGGTATCGCAGTCGGCGAGCCAAACGGAGCAAGCAATCAGCCGGTTCCAACTACCAACACTAATCAAAACATTATGCAGGCAACATTTAAAACAAACAAAGGCAACGTTGTTATCGAGTTTATGGGTACAGATGCGCCGAACACAGTTGCCAACTTTGCCAAGCTTGCACAGGCAGGATTTTACAACAACACCAAGTTCCACCGCGTTATTCCGGGCTTTATGATCCAGGGCGGCGACCCGCTTTCTGCCGACGACTCTAAGGCGGCCATGTGGGGCACGGGCGGCCCGGGCTACAAGTTTGCCGACGAGATTCACGCCAACAACCAAAACAACATTGGCACGATTGCGATGGCGAACGCTGGCCCAGGCACCAACGGCTCGCAGTTTTTTATCAACGTTGCTAACAACAACTTCCTCGACACCAAGCACACGGTCTTCGGCAAAATAACGGCGGGCATGGATGTGGTTACGGCCATTGCCGCATCACAGACCGGCCAGAATGACAGGCCAGTAGATCCGATCATCATTACTTCAGTAGAAGTTAAGTAACGTGGGCAGATATGAAAACCGAAGAATTTAAGGTCTCTGGCGATGATGTGCTCAAGACCATAAAGAAAGTTATTGCCGAGGGTAACGCAAGGCGCATCATCATTAAGAAAGAGAGCGGCGAAACGCTCGTAGAGTTTCCGCTTACGGTTGGCGCGGTAGGGGTGCTACTTATCCCGCTCCTGACCGCTGTTGGCGCGCTCACGGCGTTAGTTGCCAAGTGCACGATTATTGTAGAGAAGCGCGAGCCCGGCGAGCCAGTAGAAAAAGAGGGCGAGATACAGGCGTGAGGAGGGGGAGGCGTTCACATTATCTAAAACACAAAGAAGCCGCGCGTGCACTCGTGCACGCGCGGCTGGCTCATTTCAACCAGTTTTATAACCTGCCCCTGCGTAAAGTGTTTATCAAAAACTTAAAAAGCCGCTGGGGCAGCTGCTCTTCCCGCGGCAACCTTAACTTTAATTACAAAATAGTGTTTTTGCCGCCCGCCGTGGCCGACTACATTGTCGCTCACGAGCTCTGCCACCTAAAACACTTTAACCATTCGAGTGAGTTTTGGTCGCTGGTCGCGCACGGGGCGCCCCGCTACAAAGAGTTGCGTGCACAATTGCGCAAAACTCATCTCTAAAACCCGCGCTATAATGGCGCCATGACTCACCACGAACCTGAAAGTGTACAGCTGATCCTGGCAGAAATGCAGGTGCTTTTGGCACAGCTACGCACCCAGCTTTCAATCCTCCGCGCAGGCATTGGTCTTATTGCAGGCTCTATCTCTATCGCATTTCTCCTTTTTGCCAGCAACTGGCTTCTGGAAAGTGAGCTTAGTTGGCTCGACCTCCCCGCAAAAACATTTCTCGGCGTTCTGGTTATTGTCGGCCTGTGGCGCATCCTTTCTGCCGAGCGCAAGCTTAAGCGCATCAACAAGCTCATTCATCAGATGGAAAAAAAGAATAAATTAGTAGACAGCATTATTGTCTAGGCCTATGCGCCGGTGGATTATCTTTGCAGCAGGGCTGGTGGCGCTTCAGGCGCTCGCTTTGTTTCTGTTTGGCCAGCCAAAAATCTGCGAGTGTGGCTATATAAAATTGTGGGAGAGTGTGGTTTTAGGTCCAGGCAACTCGCAACACCTAAGCGACTGGTACACTTTTTCGCATATCATCCATGGATTTGTTTTCTTTTGGCTCGCTAAATTAGCCTTCCCGCGCGCTAGGGTAGGGGTGTGGCTTTTGCTTGCGGTCGGCGTTGAAGTCGCGTGGGAGGTGTTAGAAAATACGCCGCAGGTTATCGAGCACTATCGCACGCAAGCCCTCGCACAAGGCTATACCGGAGACACTATTTTAAATTCGGTATCTGATACGCTCGCGATGGTTGTTGGGTTTTTTGCAGCCTACAAATGGAAGTGGTGGGCCGTGCTTTTGATCGCCCTAGCGCTCGAAGCGTTTACGATTTACATGATCCGCGACGGGCTTGCGCTTAATGTTATTAATTTAGTTTTTCCGCTTGAGAGTATCCACGAGTGGCAGGCGGGCGCGTAACTATAAAAAAGTATGGCCGCGCCCAGTAGGGGCGCGGCGATGGTTTACTGCTCGAGCGTGATAGTGCTGCCGAGGCAAATGTCAGCAGGCTGACGGCTCATCGTGAATTTGTCGGTGTGGTATTTGACGATCACGAAGTAGACGCAGCCACTGGTTTGCTCCAGTCCGCTGTCGAACAAAGCCTCTGTGCTGGGCGACAGGCCGCCCGAGATGTCGTACGTAGTTATCTCGCGGTTGGGCGATATGCCCGGCTCTACGAGTCCGAAGCTTACGATCTCCCATGGCGTCTTGTTGACGATCTGAAGCCACTTGCCCGGCAGAATATCGCCGGACGTCACGGCGTTCGCATTTGCGAGGCCCGCGAGCAGGGTACACATTGCAATGGCTATGCGCATTTCTCCCTCCGCACACGTTCAAGGAAATTCTACTTCTTACCGTAACAGGTTCTCTCTACTTGTGCTACTCGTTTTCTATAAATAAAAAAGCCCCGCCGTGTGACGGGCGGAGCAGTTGATAGGCCTCTTTTGAGGCGATGAACTGAGAGGTTCAATAGTTCTTGGCGAACGGGCCTTCGACCTTGGTGCCGATGGCGTAGCCGATGAGGCGAAAGATGTCGCCGACGACACCGAGACTCCTGCCGAACCAGGCCGGCTTCTTGGATACTGCCTTCATCTGTGCCAGCACGCCCTCGGGCTGTGGTGGCACCGTGTTCGGTGCAGGGCAGATCGGCACGACGCCGGCCAGGATGTTGTTGCGTGCCTGGCGGAACGCCTCCATCAGCACGTCGTGCGTCGTTGCGCTGGCATCGTTGAAGAGCGGGATCGAATTGTAGGCGAAGCCGGTGACCTCTTGCGCAGCGTAGAGTATGTGCGCTTCGAGATGACGGACCTTGAGCTCGGTCAGTGTCTGGTCCGTGCACATCCGGTATCCACGAACAGTCGCTCCTTGCACCCAGCTCCTTTCGTCGCCGAGGAATGTGATGACGTTGTCGATGTCGGCGAGCTGCCTTTCGAGCAGGTTGCCAGAGAGGGTAGGTGCGGCATCAAGCGGCATGGTCGTTCTCCTTTGGTTGCCGATACGTCTAAAATGAGGGTATCAAATTTGACCTCACGACGCCACTTTATAAAAAAGTATGGCCGCGCCCCAGAGGGGCGCGGCCATTATGTGTTGCCGGTTGTTACCGGACGACGATGCGGGTGTTGCCGCGGTTATTGCTCACGAGCGCGTAGAGCGTTGCCGCATGTCCGCGACTGAGCCGGACACAGCCGTGGCTTGCGCGGCTGCCGAGCTGGCTCACGTGGTCGGTACCGTGGATCGCGCGGTTGCCGTCGTAGAAGATCGAGTGCGGCATCGGTGCCCAATTGTAAAGGCTTGAGCGATGGTTCGGGCTGAGGGACTGCACACCAAAAGTTCCTGCCCGAGTCCAGCTCAAGCTCTTGCCGGTCGAGACGGCCCAGTTGTACTTTACCGCGCCGTCGACCTTGACCGTCATGGTTTGGCTTGCACGGCTGATGGTGATATCCACCTTTGCAGCCATGGCAGGCAAGGCAAACGTAGACACCGCAAAGAGTGCGGCAATAGCAAAGAGCAGTCGCTTCATCCTGATTCTCCCGATTGCTGTGTGACCCCCGCGCTACTATAGCAGAACGAAGCGAGAGAAATAAAGTCCTACTTAATTTCCGAGCGAGTGAGTGCTATATGAGCTTCGACGCTCATATAGCAGAATTTTAGAGCTTTACCACTTCTTCCCAAGGACGTCCAGCGACGCCAAAGTGGCCGTACGCAGCTGTTTTTTGGAAGATAGGCTTGCGTAGCTGCAGGCGCTCGATGATTGCCTGCGGCCTAAAGTCGAAGTTTTTGTTCACAATATCCGAGAGATTCTTCCCGTTCTCGTCGAAGGCCTCCACCATCAGTGGTTCTACGCGGCCAATAGCATAGGCAACGCTTACAAGCGCTTTTTTAGCGTAGCCATTTGCCACCAAATTTTTAGCCGCAAAGCGCGCCATGTACGCGGCCGAGCGGTCTACCTTGGTAGAGTCTTTACCAGAAAAGGCACCACCGCCGTGCGGCATTAGCCCGCCGTAGGTGTCTACCATTATTTTGCGGCCGGTAAGTCCGGCGTCGGCATCAAACCCGCCCTGCACAAAGCGGCCGGTCGGGTTAACCAAAATTTCTACACCGGTGAGGTCTCCTAAGACCGGCTTAAACAAGTGCTCAGTCAACGCGGAGCGAATCTCTGCAAGTGACACTTCTTCTGCATGTTGGGTAGAACAGAGCGCATTTACTACTTTGCCGTTTTTAAGCGTCACCTGCGTTTTACCGTCGGGGCGAAGCCACTTCAATGTGCCGTTGCGGCGCAGCTCTTCAAGACGGCGGGCGAGCGCATGGGCAAGCACAACGCCTTGCGGTAAAAACTCTTTAGTCTCGTCGGTTGCGTAGCCGTACATAATGCCCTGGTCGCCGGCGCCGCCGGTGTCGACACCCTGGGCAATGTCATTGCTTTGCTTGGCAACGCGCACCGCAATCTCAAGATTGTCTTCGTACCCGATGTCGGTATAGACCTTGCGAGCGATCTTTTCAAAATCTAAATTTGCATTAGTCTTAATTTCGCCTGCGACAAGCATAGCGCCATGGCTGCCAACTACCTCTATCGCAACGCGGCTCTTTGGGTCCTGCGTTAGCGCGGCGTCTAAAATCGCATCTGATATCTGGTCGCACACTTTGTCCGGGTGCCCGCTCGTAACCGACTCGGTCGTGTAGTACTGCAGTAAGTGGAACATGATGTTCTAGATAAAGGGATAAATAGTAAACGCCCAAAAACAAAACAACCTCCCGCAAAGGGAGATCTTTTTTATAAAGCATCATTCCCTTACGGGTTGGAAGCACTTTGTCTTTCGACAAGTTGCTGATGGGTCAGTGGGCCAAATCCCTCGCCATGCTCTTGATACGCACATATTCAGTTGTACCTAGAGTGTAGCACAAAGGTGGGGGTAAAGGGTAGACTACGGAGTATGCAGAGAAAAAGCTGGCACTGGCTTATGGCGGGCATCGCGGCGGGGGTGTTAATAACCGTGCCGCTTTATATCGACTACGCAACGAGCGAGTATATTCTAGGCTCTATAGAAGAAGCGCCTTCTTTCACCGTTGCGGTTGTGCTCGGAGCTTCTGTTATTAGGGGTGAGCCATCGCCAGTGCTGCAAGAGCGCGCCGAGGTCGCCTTCGACCTATACGCAAGTGGTAAGGTGCAAAAGGTGCTGGTAAGCGGCGACGACAGCGTGCCCGGCTTCGATGAAGTAACACCGGTGCGCAAGTACTTACTAGAGGCTGGCGTAGCACCGGAGGATATTTTCTTAGACCATGCAGGCTTTGACACCTACTCGAGCATGTATCGCGCTAAAAACGTGTTTGGCGTGCAAGACGCCATAATCGTGACCCAGTCGTTCCATATGCCTCGGTCGGTATTTATCGCACGCACGCTTGGCATAGATGCTTACGGTGTTGTGGCAGAAGATCGTGGCGACCCTATCTACAATTACAGTCGCGAGTGGCTGGCATCAATAAAAGCAGCGGGGGATCTGCTGTTTAAGCGAGTACCAACATATGTGGGCGATCAGTATCCAATAACCGGCGACGGTCAGGATACGTGGAGTAAAAACTAGTCCCCATTTTACAACTTATCCACAAAACTTGTGTATCTTGTGTATTTACGCGCCAAAGTTGTGGTAAATTATTGGGTATATGGCACCATTAACACACAAACAACAGCGGGTTTTAGAAAATATTCAGCTTTATGTAGAGGCTAAGGGCATGCCCCCAACCCTCGAGGAGCTCCGCAGAAACTTAAATCTTAAGTCTCTACGCACCGTTACCCAGTATTTGGAAGCCTTGGAGCGCAAGGGCTACATCGTGCGCCGCAAGCATGCACATCGCAACATCGAGCTGCGCGCGGTAGATGCTGCGGGGCACGCGGCGACGCTTGTCTCGGTTCCAGTTGTGGCAAATGTTGGTTGCGACGATCTCTCTGTCTTTGCACAAGAACAGACCGACGAATTTTTGCAGGTAGACAAGCACATTGTTGAATCATCGGGAGAGATTGTGGCGGTGCGCGCCGTTGGCGACAGCATGCTCGACGCTGGGGTTAACAGCGGCGACTACATTTTGGTGCAGTTTACCGACAATGTTAAAAGCGGCGACCGCGTCGCTGCCATTGTAGGCGACATGGTTACCGTTAAGCGCCTTGAGCGCCGCCAAGGGGTAACCATTCTCTATCCGGAGTCTAAAGATCCTAAGTACAAGCCGATTGTTCTGCGCGACGACTTTAAAATCGCCGGCAAAGTGCTCTGTATTATCCCCGCCGCCGTTGCCGAGCAGTCAGACGTGGTGCCGCTCCAGGAAGAGCAGGATTGGCGATAACTATGGACAAACAAGACATGCCAAAAAATGAGAGCGAGTGGAAGCAGAAGCTCACTCCCGAGCAGTACGCAATTTTGCGCGAAAAGGGGACCGAGGCTCCCTTTAGCGGCAAATTGCTCAAAGAGGGTCGCGATGGTGTCTATCGCTGCGCGGCGTGCGGCAACGCACTCTTTTCTTCAGACACTAAATTTAATTCAGGGACCGGCTGGCCCTCGTTCGACGAGGCACTGCCGGGCGCAGTGAACCTCCAAGACGACATGTCAGGAGGCATGCGCCGCACTGAAATAACCTGCACCAACTGCGGTTCGCACTTGGGGCACCTTTTTAACGACGGCCCTACACCCACAAGTAAGCGCTACTGCCTAAACTCGGTGTGTTTAGAACTCGAGCCTGACAAAAAATAGGGGGTATACTTTTAAGTATGGTTAAACTAGCACTTTGGTTTGTAGGGTTTGTAGCAGTGGCAGGCATCGGGGCGTGGCTGTGGTTTGGCGGCATGCTCGACCCGCTGTTCTCTGAGTTTGGGTTAAGTCAAGAAGAAACGCCTACACCTACTACTAATGAACAGCCGCAGATACAAAGCGAGCTTTCAACTGGCGGGAACACCTCTGATCAGGCGCTCGAGCAAGACCTCTCTACACTCGACACACAGTTAAGTGCCTATGGCGAAAGCTCGGCAGAAGTCGACAGTAGTTTACAAGACCAGGCGGTAACGCAAGAATATTAATATGAAAAGCTTTACCCAAGGACTTTTAATCTTGCTCGGTATTTCTGTATTGGTGCCGGCACTCGCACTTGCTCAAGGAGTGCCGCCGCCTGCTCCAGAACCGGCACCCGTTGACCCTAATACCACCCATCCTTCTGCAACGACTCCTTCTGGAACAACTCCTACTGACCCAGCGCCAGCTGCAACTACTCCTACTACTCCCGCCGCTACGACGGTTCCTGCCACTACCGTGACTCCCGCAGTAGTTCCGAAGGCAAACGTAAGAGCAAATGTAAATGCGAGCACTACGCCGCGCGCCACCACAGCCGTTAAGCTCGAGGCGCGGCTTGAGCGCGCTAAGCTAAAAGCTGCGCAGGAAATAGACCGCCGTGCGGCTGCGCTTAACAAACTCGATGAGCGCATTAATGCAATGAAGCGCGTCTCCACCGATTTTAAGACCGACCTCGGGGCACTTGTGGATGCCGAGATCTCAAGCCTACGCACCCTCCAAGCGCGTATCGAGGCAAGTACAAACGGCGAGGAAATTAAGGCTGACGTGCAGTCTATAACCAAGTCGTATCGCATCTTTGCCCTGGTGATGCCTAAGGCGTCTATTGCTGCAGCTGCCGACAAAATCGTCCGGATGACCGCCACCTTGACCGAAATGGGCAGCAAGCTTAAGGCTCGCATTGATGCAAAGGCCGCAGCAGGCACAGACGTTTCGGCCTTGACCACGGCTTTGAGCGAGTTTGGAGCAAAAATACTTTCAGCAAACACGCATGCACAGGCTGCGGTAAATGGCACAGCAACTCTTGTGCCGGACGAAGGCGACAAAGCAAAAATGGAGGCAAACAAAAAGGCGCTCGAAGCAGCGCGCGCAGAACTTAAGGCTGCACACGAAGACATTAAAGCAGCGCGCGCCCTTGTTAAGCAAATTATCGATGGACTTAAGAGCAGCTCAACTAACTCGGCAGATACTGAAAGAGTAGTGGATGATGGGCAGATATAGTGTCGGGATCGCTATTGCGCTTGCCGTAGGTGGCGGTGCTATTGTTGCTCAGGCGCAAGAACTAGTAACCGAAGAGGTTGAAGTTGTTAGGGCCCGTGTAATCAAGGCTGGGGAGCCTGTTGCTGAACTCATTCCAGGCACTAACACGACGGCCCTTACTCAAACTCTTACGATAGAAATTGTAGAAGGTGATCAAAAAGGTAAAACGCTTGATCTTATAAATGACTACCTCCCATTAAGTGAGGGAGAAACTTTTTTCCTACGCCATTCGTATGATCCTATTGACCAATTAGACCGCTACGCAGTCTCGGCTCCTAACCGGTTGCCGGCGCTTGCCGCGCTCGCGACACTGTTTCTGGGCGTATTGTTTTTCTTCGGCGGCTGGCAGGGGCTTCGCGGCCTTCTAGCACTGCTGGGGAGCCTTTTTGCCATTGCGTACTTACTTTTACCCGCTATTTTGGCGGATTACCCGCCGATATTGGTGGCCATGGGAATCTCTTCGCTTATTGTTGTACTTGGCTCTTATGTCACACATGGGTTTAAGCCAGTCACAACTGCGGCCGTCATTGGCATGCTTATTACTATCGCTATAACGGGTACGCTCGCATATCTTGCAATACACATGACCAGACTCACTGGTTTTAGCGGGGAGGAAGTAACGTACTTGAATTTTAATACCGGAGGAACGATAGACCTTGTAGGTCTTTTATTGGGAGGCATTATGATCGGTCTGCTGGGCGTACTGTATGACGCGGCTATCGGCCAGGCTGTTGCCGTAGAGGAGTTGCGTAACGCAGGTAATCATTTAAAACCGCATGAAATTTATAAGCGTGGTATACGCATCGGACGGGAGCATATCGGCGCACTAGTGAATACGCTTGCAATCGCCTATGTAGGAACGGCACTGCCCCTCCTCCTGTTACTTCGAGTATCTTACGATCAGTCGCCGCTCCTTACGATTAATCAAGAAATCTTTGCTACTGAAATCGTACGCACGTTGGTAGGTTCTATCGGCCTTATCCTCGCCGTGCCTATTACCACCGCTATTGCCGTGTGGATGCTTACACAAAAGAAACATTCTGAGGTGTAAATAGCTCTAATTGCAAGTGATTTGCGTTTGTGATATGGTGAGTATATGGAACTAAAGGCCCATGACTGTAAAGACGAGCTGCACGCGGTGGGCTCTAAAGCAACGCCAGGTCGCCTCTCTCTCCTCAAAGTACTCGAGCAGGCTCGATCGCCTTTGACTGTTAAACAAATAGAGGAGAAGCTGCATCAGCTTAATCCGGTGACGCTGTATCGTGCATTGGAGAGCTTGGTTGCTGCAGGGTTGGTGCGCAGGGGAATACAGGGCCGCGTGGCGCAATTTGAGTATGCGGGCAAGCCACACCATCATCACTTGGTCTGCACTGATTGTGATTTTATGAAAGAGTGCCAAACTTGCTAACGGTATGCTAGAAATTCTCGGACTCTCATTTCTTATCATGCTAGCCTCGCTCGCCGGGGTTATTACGGTGTGGAGCAGGGTCGGCTCGCTCATCGAGCGGCATCTCGATTACTTGATAAGTTTTAGTGCTGGCGTTTTTCTCGTCTTTTTATATGGCCTTGCCTCGGAGGCGGTTGAGCATGCGGTAACGCCAGCCTGGGGGTTGGGATGGATTTTTCTTGGGGCGGTCGGCATCTGGGTTATATTTAAAATTCTTCCCAGCGCTCATACCCATGTGCATGAGCATGGAAAAGAGTCTCATATTGATGCACGTCGACTCTTAACCACAGACGCCATACACAACGCGGCAGACGGCATCTTTCTTGCCGCGTCTTACGCGGTGTCTCCGGCGCTCGCACTGGTGGCGGGGATAAGTATTGTTATACACGAAGCTCTGCAGGAGATCTCCGAGTTTTTTGTTCTGCGCGATGCCGGCTACTCTACAAAAGGCGCGCTTGGTATCAACTTTTTAACTTCTTCAACTATTCTTGTCGGTGCCATTGGTGGATACTTTTTGCTCGATACGTTTGAAATGTTAGAAGGTCCGCTCCTGGGGCTTGCGGCGGGTGGCATACTTGTGGTGGTGCTTCACGACCTTATCCCGCACTCGATTAGGGAGGCGCATAGTACATTGCATTATGCTCGGCACCTTATGTGGTTTGGAATAGGTGCCGTTCTTATGCTTTTAGTAAGCATGGTAGGCGGTCACTAGGCTTCATTGCAAAGTCAGTAGCGGATAGAGTAGGATACAGGGAGGGAAATGGGCAGTTTATTCTTTAATCCGTATTCTCTTATGACGCTACGCCGTACCCTCGGTCTCCTCGCTCTCGCATTCTCAATCCTCGTGCTCCCGCAGTTTGCTTTTGCCTATCACGATAATCGCGACCATTACAATGATGATAACCAAAGTGCGCGCCTTTTTGTCTATGTGCGCACCGTAAGCGGCTCGGGGTTGGCGGTTGATCCGTGGCGCTTCCAGGTCTCTGTCTCCGGCGATGCCGACCCACATCCGTACCGCTTTGAAGGCTCGCCAAATGGCACTGTAGTAGATCTCGACGCCGACGAAGAATTTGAGGTTTCAGTAGGCGAGCGCTTTGGCTATGACGCGCGATATTCCGGCATGTGCGATGGCGAACTCAATGAAAACGAAGTAGCTTCCTGCTACATCACCTTGACCGACGAGCGTGGTGGTATCTATCCATATTACTCCGAGCCGCAGTACTACAACCCAGTTTCAGTGGTGTACCCAGCACAGCCTGTTTCGCTTATTACCAACTACATCCCAAGCCAGCTCCCGAACACCGGTTTTGATCCATCTCTCGCTCCTGCAATGCTTGCATTTGCCCTAGTGCTTCTACTCGGTTCCGGTATTGCTGTCTACCCGTATGCCAGGAAAGTTACTGCTTCCATCCGCTAGGTCCGGCGTTTTGCTTGAAGCTCCGTCGCCAAGAATGTCTCCCTGGTGGCGCCGCATAGCCCTCCTTGTGGGAGTTGTAGCAATTTTTGTTGGGGCGAGCGATGTGTTTACCCGCGCCGCTACCTACGTGTCGACTGCTGATATATCTTTTTCTGCTTTTGCGCCGGGCGCGCTCATTGTTGATCCGGGGCTGTGGAGCCGCGTGCAAGGCACTACTTCTGTAGCTATTATTCCTGCAACTATCCGTATTCCTGCCATTAACGTAGAAGCGGCGGTTGAGCATGTAGGCAAAAAGGCCGACGGCTCAATGGATACGCCGAAAGCTCTTGCGAATGTTGCGTGGTATGCACCAGGAGTTAAACCGGGCGAGGAGGGTAATGCGGTTTTTGCCGGACATGTTAACAACGCACTCGGTTTGCCGGGCGTGTTTAAAGAATTATCTAAGATTAAAAAGGGCGACACGGTCGAGGTTGAGGGGGAGGGGGGCGAACGCCTGACCTATGCCGTTGAGGAGATTAATGAGTACCTTTTGTTAAACGCTCCTTTGGCAGAAATCTTTGCCAATTCTGGCCCATACAGCCTTGTTCTGGTTACCTGCCAAGGTTCTTGGGACTCCTCGGCGCGCACGTACGACAAACGGCTCGTTGTGGTTGCGCGGCTTGTAAACCCGTGATAATTTAAGGGCGTTCGAGTAAGTTCTCCATTAAGCCCATCCTGGGCTCGGGCGGGAGGGTCGCCTTACGCGAACGGTAAGAGTTAGTTGAAATATTCGCGTATATGGCACGTAAGTTGTTCATCGGCGGTCTTCCGTACCGCACGACGAACGATGAGTTGCGTGATGCCTTTGCCAAAGCTGGTGAAGTAGCCTCCGCCTCAATCGTGACAGATCGTGAGACTGGTCGCTCTCGTGGCTTCGGCTTCGTAGAGATGGCTAACGACGCAGACGCTGATACCGCCATAGAAATGTGGAACGGTAAGGAGTTTGGCGGTCGCACCCTCACGGTCTCCGAGGCTCGCCCAAAGGCATAGTCTTTTGGTCAAGTCGCAAAAACCTCCGCTTCTGCGGAGGTTTTTGTTATGCTAGATTGTAGTAAAAACAAGTATTCCGGAACGCGGAAAATTTTTAGCAGAAAATGTTCCTAAGCTTCGCCCCGTCGTGCTCGCTACATTCCGTCACACTTGTTTTTACTGTCTATGAATGAATTACTTCGAGCATTAAAAACAGTCCAACTGCGCAACTTGCCGTGGCGGCACACCCGCGACCCGTACAAAATTTTAGTCTCTGAAATAATGCTCCAGCAGACGCAGGTGGAGAGAGTCGTGCCGTTTTATACGCGCTTCATAAGGCAATTCCCAACGCCGCACAGGCTCGCTAAAGCACCCTTGAGCCAAGTCTTAAAGGCCTGGCAGGGTTTGGGCTATAACCGCCGTGCAGTGTACTTGCAACGTTCCGCAAAAATACTAAGCGAAGCAAAACCCCCTAACTCCGCAAAGCTTCCAGGTGTTGGCCCGTACACTGCTGCAGCCGTAGAAGCCTTTGCTTACAATAAACCTACTGTTTTTATAGAGACCAACATCCGCACCGTCTTTCTCCACCACTTTTACCAAGGACAGTCCCTCGCACATTTACAAAGGTCTGACCTTGGGAAGGTGGATGATGCGGAGATTTTGCCACTTATAGAACAATCGCTGAAGAAATCAAAAATGGAGCCGCGCGAATTTTACGCGCGGCTTATGGACTACGGCACGCTGCTTAAAAAGCAGGGAATTAAGTTAAATAGCCAAAGCAAACATTACTCTAAACAAAGTAAGTTCGAAGGCTCGTATCGCCAACTGCGGGGCCAGATCCTTCGAGCGCTTCTTGATAGTCCCTTAACTTTCAATCAGCTTCTTAGGGTAACCACTCGCAGTAAAAAAGATCTTCTGCTTACGGTTGCCAGCCTAAGCAAAGAAGGGTTGATAGAGCTCAAGAGAAATAAGTTTTATATTGTCGAGTAGTCAAAAGGCGGGCGAGTAGTCTCGCCCGCCTTTAGTAGTGTCGTTCCGCCCAGCGTATTGGCCTTCTTGGATATTTTTTTCCACGTTGTAAACGGCTTTGATAAATAACCCTCCACCTCTTTTCTGGCGGAAGGTAATAAGATACTTTCTCCAGCCGCTTGGTCTCGGGGGTCTTAATCGGGTTCGGGTTCTCAGAAACGAGCCGTAACTCCATCTGCAGCTCCTCACTCTGTCCTTTGCGACTATAGCACTAGATAGGCAAAATAAAAAAGAGGCGCGGATTGCTCCGTGCCTCCAACGGACTCCGGAGAGTCACCTCTTCTGAATGCACTGAGTAATGATGTAGGTCTTAGTTCCCTGGTTCCTCGGTGTGTGCGCCAGCCCCCCATTGTCGTCAGTGGCTCTCAGTCGTTCTGCGAAGTCTTCGCACATCTGCTCTGTCTGAAAAGACGGGATGTGTCCGGTAGTAAAGCCCTCCCCACCCTGTGAGGCTCTAGTGAACACCAAATAGACAAGAATCCATTCCATGGCTCAAACCTCCTGTGCTGCAGCCGACAGGATAATATCACACATATGTACTTTTGTCTAGACCCCCAATACCACTGGTATAACAATCGGTCTTTTGTTGGTTTTCTCGAACAAGTAGCGAGCTACAGCGTCGGTTACATTGTTTTTAACAAAGTCGAAGTTAACCGGCTGCTGGTTTTGGGTCGAGTCTTCAATAGTCTTTTTAACCAACAGGCGGGCTTGCTGGAGTAGCTCTTGGCTTTCGCGCAAGTATACAAAGCCGCGCGAGATAATGTCAGGCGACTTGCGCAGGCGACCGTTTTTAGGGTTCACCGTTGCGATAATCACAAACATGCCTTCCTGGGCAAGCACGGTGCGGTCGCGGATAACCACCTCCTGTATGTCGCCAATAGAGAAGCCGTCTACGAGGCGCAAACCGGCTGGCGCCATCTCTTTAAGGCGCACAATTTTGGTACCTTCTTCGCGGATTTCGATAACGGCACTGTTGTCGGGGATAACAATCTCATCTTCTGACCTGCCACATGCTTTAGCGATGTCAGCATGCACGCGGAGCATGTAGTGGTAGCCGTGGAGCGGCATAAAGAAGCGCGGGTTAATTTTCTGGTGGATCCAAAACGTCTCGTCGCGGTTGGCATGGCCCGAGGCGTGCACGTCCATGGTGTCGCGATGGATTATCTTTGCACCCTGGCGCGAGAGGTTGTCTTTAAGTTTTTGTACGCTCCGTTCGTTACCGGGGATGACCGAAGAGGAGAGTACGACGGTGTCGTCTTTCTTAATCTTTACATACTTGTGCGTCTTCATTGCGATGCGCATCAGTGCCGCAAATTCGTCGCCTTGGGCGCCGGTTGCGAGTATCACTACTTTTGAGTCGGGGAGCTGCTCAAGTTGTTCGGGAGTAATAAAGGTTTTCTCATCTACTTTAAGGAGTCCCAAGTGTTTAACAATCTCGATGTTTATTTTCATCGAGCGGCCCTCTACCAAAATTTTACGGCCGACTCTTTCAGCCTGCTCAATCATGCGCATCAGGCGCTCGAGCTGGGATGAGAACGTGCCGATGATAAGTCGGCCAGGGGTCGTTGCAATAATCTCATCGAGGTTTTTCTTAACTACTCGCTCGGGGAGCGAGAAGCCGGGACGCTCGACGTTGGTCGAGTCGGCTGCCAAAAAGAGGACTTTGCGGTCTTTAAACCAGCCAAACTCCTTTTCTTCCTGCTCGGTCGGTACGCCGTCCATGTGGTCAAGACGCAGGTCGCCGGTAAACACCATGTCGCCATAGGGTGTCTCAATAACGATACCCATCGAGTCGGGGATGGTGTGGTACACCGAGAAGAAGCGTACGCGCAGACCGCCAGCCTTTATAGTGTCAGTTTTTTCTACCTCATGAATGTCTAGCGGTTTTAGGTTAGGAAATTCCTCCTGGCGCTTTTTAATCATGACAGCGGTTAAGCCGCGGGTATAAATCGGCGGGTAGCCAATGCGGTCGATGATGTAGGGGATGCCGCCAATGTGGTCGAGGTGGCCGTGCGTAATAAAGAGGCCGCGGATCTTTTCGCGCCGCTCTTCAAGATACTTTGTGTTAGGCAAAATGTAGTCGATGCCCGGTGTATCATCTTCTCTAAACTGAAACCCTGCGTCGATGATGACAATGTCGTCGCCAAACTCCACCGCAGTCATGTTGCGGCCGATTTCTTCTACGCCGCCAAGCGGGATAATGC
>Ga0163150_10003509_pt1 | contig 21991 bp, 16 predicted proteins | sample OliLakLV19P2IB_FD_148628 | JGI IMG/M metagenome (GOLD analysis project Ga0163150, IMG submission 148628) | Freshwater microbial mat bacterial communities from Lake Vanda, McMurdo Dry Valleys, Antarctica - Oligotrophic Lake LV.19.P2.IB | ecosystem: Environmental > Aquatic > Freshwater > Lake >...
TCAGCGACTTCTTGACGAGTAGCTCAGACCGCACCTCTGCCTCGCCTACGTGCGTGATAACGATGCCCGGATGGCCCGCAGGGTCTCGGCACCGAATGTGTTGAAGTACTCTGGCGTGTGCCTAGGGCTCCTAACGTCGTGCATCAGGTGCGGCTGGAACAGGCGTCTGATGGCCTGGAGAAACGGTTCCTGACACCTTCTTCTTTCCTATCCTCAGGCCTCGATCATGCGCTTTTGTCGATGGTGCACTCGGATGGTTACGTTTTGCGCTTCAATAAGTCCGCGAGATCGGCGAACGGCCTGTAGGTAGAAGGGGGCTCTCGCTCCCCGCCCGGTGTCGCCGCGCTATACGCATCACCAACCTGATACCGCGCGTGCTCATTGTCGTGACAGTAAAGACACAGCAACTCCCAGTTGCTTCCGTCGCGTGGATTGTTGTCGTGGTTGTGGTCCTTGTGATGGACCGTGAGCTCGCGCAGCTTTTTGCCGCTAAATTCCCGTCCGCACCGTGCACAGATCCAGGGATACAGCTTGAGCGCTTGCTCCCGATAGGTCTGCTCCCGCTGAGCCTGGTAGCGCCGAGCCTCGGCAACAATCCACTCCTGCCTGTCGATATCTGCTGGTATCTTCTTCGATGACATGTGCACATCCTCGAAGCGCCCTGATTAGAACAAGCTTAACGATAAAGCTCAGCCGCGCCGCTTCTTGGCGGCGGCTGGAGCGATTTGTTGGGCGTTTTCAGTTGACGCAATTTTCCATCGTGCCTGAATGGTGTCAGCGGAAAGGTCTGCTCCACAGTCCCACTCGATGAAGTATTTACCGTTATGAATTCGCTCGAACTCACTTTTGTCTTTTAGCGGCGCGAAGGCTTCCGATTCGAGATATGGCTTTAGGTCGAATAAACCTGTTTTCCCGTCTTCTGCTTTGATGAACAGCACGTAATTATCTTTCGGAATAATTTCTGCGATATTCATTGGTCAAGCCCTCTAATGGGGAAGGGTTTTTTGCCGTTGACAGCCAATTGCCAATCGGCAAGCAGATCATCCTGGTGTATTTCAATCCACGCGACGACCAGTTTGTGCTTCTTCGGTGGAAGTTCACCTGCCAAGACGGTTCCATCGACAATAGAATACACGGCTACTTGGCTTTGATATTCTGCATGGATGTGCGGCATGTTGTGCTTATCGGTGTCATAGAAAAACATTCGGATAAGGATGCCATAGAACATCGAAATTGTGGGCATGACAACGATCTCTCCTGTTACGCACCAACAAGTGATTGTACAGGTCTGGATATCATTCGCAACATGGATATCACAAGGCTTGTTTCACAACCATAAAGCGATTGTTTCGACGAGCATCGTGCCTCTGTTTATTATCGCGGTTAACAAGATAGGCAGATCCGAATACCGAGACACCGCGCGCGGGAGCTAAATCCGTCGCTGCGAGATCCCGCTGTGACAGCCGAATGTCGTCAAGGAAGCATCGGCCACATCATGCAAAGTGGCTGTGCTACTACTGGGGTTTCCACCTTGGTGGAGTGCCAGAATACTAGACTGTCACAGGGTCTTGGCCGCCCCTGAAGAAGGCGGAAAGAAGAATGCGGACAGGGGCAAGGCGGAAAGCGGTCAACGCTTTCGATGTTCGAAATCAGGCGACCAGGATGAACTTTCCTGACTGTTTTCGAGACTAGAAAGATTTGGCCCCACGCCCCCTGCGGTTTGTCGGCGGCGATTCCAATCCTGGTGTGCTGGATGTCAGACACGCCTGACTTCAAAGAATTGCAGGCGCTCCAGGGCGATTTGGAAACCGCTCCTATTATAGTTTCGACAAACGACGAAGCCGCAAACGATCACTGGAATGCGACCTCATCCGCCTTGGCCGGAACGGCGGCTATCTGATCGATAGATGCATCAATTACTCTGACCAACGGTTGGAGAAGGGTTCGGTGGGAGTCAGGGTTCCGTCAAAGTCGCGAGCCCTCCCTTACGGTCGGGCTACTGAACAGGTCCGAGGCTCAAGTCAGCAGCCCGCGCGTCAGCAAGGGCTCTGCTTCGACTCAACGAATGACGCGACTTTGACGGAACTCTGAGGTGGGAATGCTGTTTCAGAAATCCTTCAACGAGAAAATTACGCCTTCCTCGTTCGAAAGAGTATCCAGCCATTGCTGAATGCGGGATTGCAGTTCTCTCTTGCTGGCGCGTCCGGTGGGCGCGATGACTGGCAAGGGTGACGCCAGCTTTTCCTCGAGCAAGTGCAGATCGAGATACGAGTTCACCGTGTCAATCATTTCCTGCGTCAGGTCCGCGAGGATGCCCTCTTCCAACAGTGCGCGGATGCCTTCGGCAGTTGCAGGCTGCAGGCCATCGCTTTGAGCCAGCCCCAACTCGATGGCGGCGCGGTAGTTGTTCAGGGCTTGTTTGTGGTGTGCGATGCCTAGCTGTAAGAATGATTTCAGGTCCTCTACGATCTGCCCCATGTTCAACGGGTGCGAGAGTTTGAACCCGCATTGGCAGGAGGGCCGCTCCAGCAAGAGATCGCGAACCGGCAGAATGCATTGGTGGTCCCGAAAGTCTGCGATCCATTCGTCCAGCGAGTCCAGGTAGCTGGAATCGCCCAGAGGAAGCGCCGTGAGCAATTGAAGGTTGCGCAGATCGCGAGACGTTTCCAGCTCGACAAGCTGTTCGAACCTCCCATGCGGGCCCACGCATTGGTCATGCCGAGTGGCATAATAGTCAATGAACTGTTCCTTGAACTCGCGAAAGGTCGTGTCGAACTCGGTGCGGCGGTCTGCGTTGACCAAATCGTGCGGAGAATCCAGCAGAAGCAGCAGCTTTTCCCGAGCCTCTTCAATCGCGGGGCTCTGCGCACGTTCCGAAGCCAGCAGGTACTTGCGAGCGGTCAAACATTGTTCCATCCACTGAATGAAGTGAGAGATCTCCACCAGATCGCGCGAAGCCTTCTCGAGCAGGCCCACGTTCTCGCTAAAGAGATAGATCACCCTGCCCATGCCCTGGATCAGCGTCGCTTCCTTGGAGAGCACTGACTCGATGGTTTCCGCAACTTTTTCGAAGCGATGCTTCGTCCAGGTCAGCTTGCGCCACATTTGTGTGGTGAGAAACTCATTGGGCAGTGACTCAACCCGGCGCGGGATGGCCAGTTGTCCCCACTGTCGCTGCCAGTCTTGCAGGGCTCCGACCGCCGATTCGCGGCCGCGGCTCGTGGAAATGTCGGAGAGTTCCTGCCTGCCTGTGACCAGCCGGCACCACTGGGTGAGGATCTCCAAGGGATAGTCTTTGTGGCTTGGAATCCGCTTGAAGCTCGTGAAGTCCCTCAGCGATTCAAGCGAGGCAAAGTTCTCCCGGCTGATGGCCGTGTTCGTGGAAGGATCCAGCAGCTCAATCTGGCCATCGGCCACCAGCCCGGCCAGAATCAGTTGCTGGGACGTTTGCGTCAACCCGAATGGCGAACGGTGCAACATTGGGTACAGGCTCCCAATGGGCTTCTCAACGGGCTCGAGGCTTTCCAGGTATTGAGTGACCTGGGTTAGAAAGATGGGTGGTGTGAGCGTTAAATTCAACTCGTACAGGCCGTCGGTTTGGCTCACCAGCCCCAACGGCAAGGCGAACTTTCCAGCGAGCCGCTGCACCTCCTGGTTTGTTGGATCCTGAGCAGCAAAGAGGCCCCGGGTGATCTTGAGCACATCGCTTTCGCTCAGCTGTTCGCCACCGAAATCGGGGTGCAGGGAATAGAGCTGGTCGAGGTTGGGCTTGAACAAGTAGCTGACAAATGAGCGCAGCGAACGGCACTCCAAGTGTCCCTGGTTGAACGACTGGGTGCGTGTTCCCGTGATGATTCTTCCGCGGAACAGATAGAGTTCCCGAAAGAGGTTGGCCATCGTGCTCTTGGTTTCTTCGCGGAGAAGATTGAGGTCTGAAGCGGCGAAATCATTGCTCGCCGATTTTTCCATGAGGCGCAGCGCAAGCGCCTTTTTGAGCGAAGCCAATTCTTCAGCGGACGGCTGCGCGGGCAACCAATGCACTTCGGTTGGCTTCGCAGGCTTCAAGGTTGCCTGCACTTCTGAAGGCAGTCCGATAGGTTCCATCCAGAGCAGCCAATCCGCTTCGTAGGCTGGTTCGTCTCCGGCAGGAATGGCCTCGGCGGGCTGGCCAGGTCGAAACGGTTCCTGCACCGAGGGAAGCTCCTGCGACAACCGGGCGAGTTTGCCGGGATCGTGCGCCATCGCCGGAAAGAAACGTTCGGAAAAAACCAGGCAGCCTGGGCGCTCCGTGCCTCTCCAGAAAGCCTGCAGGACGGGCGGTTCAAGCAGCGCGCTTTTGGGAAGGTCGCGCCCCAGCGTCCAGTCTGGGAAGATATCGGCCGCAGCCGCTGAAAGGATCTCGGCCAACCGGGCATCCATATCGGGGATCTGCGACGCGATGCTGGCCACCGACTTGTTCAGCTCTTCGCGCATGTCGGCCGCACCCAACCGGTAGGTGCGGTCCAACCGGTCGTCAGTGGTGGTGAACCCCTGGTCGACAGCCTTTTCCATCTGACTCAGAAGCATGCCCACCACGTTGTAGCTGAGACCTTCGCTGTCTTCAAACAACAGCAACGCGTCGGCCAGGTCGCGTACCGAGGGGTTGCGGTCAGCCAGGGTGAACAGGCAGGTTGCTTTCAGCAGCATTTTGCCCCAGAGCCGGTAGCGGTCTTGCAGACGGGGAACGGCTCGCTCCGCCAGTTCCTGATAAATCAGATAAAGGCGCTGGCACTGCGGCGTGGTTTTCAGCTCATACTCTACACGATCGAAAACATTCTCAATGGTCACCAGACTGACGGCCCTGTGGCTGGCGACCTTGGGGTAGACCGTGCAGACAAAATCCAGAAGTGAGAACGTGGAAACCTTGCTTCTGATTTTCTCAGCCAGATCAAAGATCAGCGGATGGAAGGGATAGGCATCGCAGAAGTCATTTTCTGAATAAGGAAAATTCGGCAGCTTGGCTTTGATGAAGGCGTGAAGCTTCCTCACATCTTGCTGCTGGCGTGGGCTCTTGCGAAAAATGTGCCGTCCGATAATCTCTCTCACGCTGGCCCGGTCAATCCATTCGATCTTGAAATTCTCCAGCGTCTGCGCCATCAGAGTGCTGTCGATTCCGAGCGGGCTCTTCGGGGAAAAGAAATCCTCGTGGGCCGCGACGATGAGAAAGAAGCGCGCCGTCTTCGAGCTGTATCCCATGAAGCTCAGAAATTCGATGTCGGCATTCAAACCCTGGGCATCGCGGCTCTGGGCGCGTTTGGCCAAGCCGTCAATCACCAGGAGAATGGGACGCTCAGCGGCTATATTGAACGTAATGAGTTCATGCGCTTTGATCGTCCCGATGCCAGGAATGACCGATGGATCGATGACTTGTTTGTTAAACCGGTTCTGGTACTCGGCATGAATCCTGGTCAGTACGAGTTCGGGAAGGGGGATGTCAGTCTGCTCGACCAGATCGATCCAAATACACAGCGGGTCCATTTCTCGGACAGCCGCGATGTTGAACTGAACCCGCGGGTCGTTCAACCCTTGAGTCCAAGCTCCCTTCTGGCTGATGAGGCTGAAAACCGTGGAAAGCAGGTGGCTCTTGCCGGTTCCGTGGCCACCGGTGAGCAGGATTGAGGCGGGTTCCTGCTGACTCTTGCTGCGTTCGCCGATTTTCTTCGAGATCGATTCGAGAATACGGCTCACCAGCTCCAAAAGCCCATCGGTCGGAAGAAAGGTGCGAACGCAGTCGTTCAGATTTGATGCGGTGATTAAACGGAGATACTCGACCTTCCGAAACTCAACGTAGTCTTTTATGAGAGGAGGCACTGGAAGAGTTCCTTTGTAGCCAGAGACGCCGTCTCTGCTTATCGTCAAGCCGTCCAGTGTGCATAAGGCACAAGGCTTAGAAAATCTTCGAGAAGAACCGTTTGAAGGCGTTTGGTTGTTTCGTCGGCGGGACCAGCGGGCCGTTCCGGCCGGGCTCTTCGATCGCAGGTTGCTGCGACAACGTATTTGCCGGTGCCTGGCGGAGATTCAAGAGCCAGTCGTGCGCAGCGGGGCTGCAACTCTCTTTCGGTTCGGTGCCGGACAGGTAGTTCTCCGGGATCACTTCCGGGCAATCCGGCGAAGCCAGCAGGCCCGTGTTCGCGTCAATCGTCACCGCCGTGATGCCCTCTTCAGGTGGCACGAACGGCGCATTGGCCAGCCAGGGTTGGGCCGTGGTGGCTTTCTTCATGAACTCAGTCCAAATCGGCAGAGCTGAAGTGGCCCCATCCAGGTTGAGTTCGCGGTTGTCGTCGAACCCCACCCAAACGATGCACAGCAAGCCGCGGGTGTAACCGGCAAACCAGCCGTCGTGCGAAGTGCCTGTCTTTCCGGCGGCGGGTTGCGTGAATCCCATTCCGCGCGCTCGCGCGCCGGTGCCACGGTTGATGACGCCTTCCATCAAACCCGTCATGAGATAAGCAATTCGGGGATCGAGAACCGGCTTGAGCTTGGGCTCCGCTCTTTCAAACGAACTCCCCTTTGAATCCTTAACGCTGCGCACGAATGAGGGTTCTGCTCTTACCCCGGAGTTCGCAAAGATCGTGTAGGCGCCGGCGATTTCCAGCGGAGTAACTTCATAGGCGCCCAGAGCCAGGGCCGGGGTTGCCATCAGTTTTTCGCTCATGCCGGCCTGTTTTGCCAAAGCCGCAATCTTGTCCAGGCCAGTCATCTCAGCAATTTTCACCGTGGCGACGTTCAATGACTTGGTGAGAGTGCGACGCAGCGTAACCGGCCCGTAGAACTTCTCGCCGTAGTTGTTGGGTTCGTAAGTCTTGTCGTCGAATTCAAAAACGGTAGGCGAATCGTCGACGATGGTTGATGCCGTAATGAGGGGATCGGCTCCTTCCTCAAGTCCCGAGTTCAAGGAGGTGGCGAAAACAAACGACTTGAAAATGGAACCGGGCTGGCGTTTTGCTGTCGTCACGCGGTTCAGCTGGCTGGCGCCGTAATCCCGGCCGCCAACCAGAGCTCGGATTTCCCCAGTGTGAGGGTCTAGAGCGATGAGGCATGCCTGCACGCGATCGCCTGGGTTGATAACCAGCGGCGGCGGGGCCTCGCCTTTCTTCAACTTGACTTTGCGCTGGCGCCGTTTTGCAAGAAGGGTGTCAGCATTCTCCGCTCCTTCGCGAACGGCCTGGTACGCCATGCGCTGCAAGTCCAGGTCGAGCGTGGTGAAAATGCGGTACTGCTGGCTGAGGAGATCCTTCTCCGAATACTTGTCCAGCATTCGGTCTTTTACCAGATCCACAAAATAAGGTGCGTCACTGGCATCCATGCTCAGCGGGGCAAGATTGAGGGGCGCCTTGCTGGCAGCCTGGTGCTGGGCCTTTGAAATACTGCCTGTTTCCAACATCGCCTGCAGCACGAGGTTGCGCCGCTGCAACGCGCGATCGGCGTGCCGGACTGGATTGTAACGGTTTGGACTCTGGATGGTGCCGGCAATCAGGGCGGCTTCCGGTATCGTCAGGCTCTTAATGTCCTTGTTGAAATACGCGGTGGCCGCTTCGCCAAATCCGTTGATGCTGAATGACCCGCGCTGTCCAAGGTAGGCGTCATTCGCGTAGAGCGTGAAGATTTGTTCTTTGCTCAGACGCGTCTCCAGGATGACGGACATGTAAATCTCTTTGAGCTTGCGAACGATTCGCCGTTCCGGTGAAAGCCAGAAATTCCTCACCACTTGCTGCGTGATGGTGCTGGCTCCCTGAGCGCGTTTCCATCGCAGCAGATCGACAAAAGCGGCTCGGACAATGCCCATGGGATCGAACCCGGCATGCTCGAAGAAGCGCCGGTCTTCTATGGCGAGAACCGCATCGCGCAGAACCTTGGGAATATCCTGATACTGAATCAACCGGCGCTTCTCACGGGTCTTATCGAACAGATTGGTGATCAGCAAGGGCTCGATTTCGTAGGAGTCGAGCGGAGCATTTGAAGGCAGTGAAACGATGCTAACCACCGATTTCTCATCGAAGTCGATTTTCACGCGGCCTTCAGTGGCGCCATAGAAAGACTCTTCCGCCGGAAAGATCTCCAGGCTGCGCTTGGAGTCGTTGTACGCACCGACCCGGCTGCCAGGCCCTTTGGCATTTTCCGAATAGTGAGCCTTGTTTAGGTAGTCTGTAATCGTTTCGCGGCGAATCTTCTGGCCGCGAAAGAGCGTCAGTGGGGCAGAGTAGACCCGGGCAGTATTTTGGAAGATCTCGCCGGAGAGCTTCCGGTCGATCATCCGGGAAAAATTCAAATAGGCATTGAGCAACGCGATGGCGAGACCAACCGCTGCGAAGATGGAGGCCGCCAGCGTGATCTTGGACCAGCGGGAAACAAACCAAGGCCACTGCCACCAGTGTCGTCTCTTCTTGGGATTTTTCTTCTGAGAGGCGGCCGATTTCGGAGGAGCGTTGTTGCTCATTCGTGTGCCAAACGATAGTGACCGGGGTCTCCCCCTGGGGTTGTGAAAATCCGGTTCTCAAACTGGACCTGTTGATCGTCTCACTGCGGTCTTTGCTTCACTGAAGATTCGAACACGTCGGAGGAAAAGCCTCGATCCTTCCCGCGAAACGAAGCGCGTGTTTGATGCCGCCACCCTGGGAGCGCGGGCGGGACGCCCGCCCTGGAGCGACCGGAGGCCGCTCCAATGACCTGCGGTCCCGATTGCGGGCGTCCCGCCCGCGCTCCCAGGGTAGCTTCGCCACTCCAATCTCCAGTGGAAGCCCTGCCTTGCTGCATCAAACGATCTGAATCTTGTCGAGGCCGCCGTACTTTTCGTGCCAGGGATGGGCGCGTTTTAGGATGCCATTCAGTGCCGTGATGTTTTGCACCCCGCGATCGTTCAACCAGTCCTCGAAAGCTTTCAGCCCTTGCCTGGCGTAAATCGGGATGCCATCCTTCCAGGTCGCTCGACCGCAAAGAACGCCCGCAAAGTTCGTGCCCGCTTCGATGGCCATTTCTAAAGTTTCGCGAAACACCGCGTCACTGACGCCAGCACTCAGGTAAATGAAAGGAAGGCTGGCCAACTCGGCAGCCTGGCAGAAGTGATCCATCGCTTCCCTCTGGGTGTAGGCCACCTTCCCTGACTTGTTGGAGCGGATGCCTTGCACGTAATCCATGTTCACCGGAACTTCGACCTTCAGCACATCCACATTGTATTCGGGCTTGGAGAATTCTTTCATGCTGCCCGAAACGATGGCCGGCTTTTGCTTCGCAAACTCCAGTCCTTTCTCATCGCCTCCGGCCGGATCGTAACCTACAAACTCAAGGAAGAAGGGCACCTGGTAGTACGCGCATTCCGCGCCGATTCGGGCGACAAAGGCGTGTTTGACTTCATTGACCAGTTCGGATTCAAACGGGCTGTAGTACAGCAGCACTTTCAGGCAGTCGCCACCGGCTTCAATACACTTCTTCACCGTCCAGTTCGGAATCAGGGTCGGGATGCGGCCCTCCTGCGTCTGGTCGTAACCAGTCTGTTCGTAGGCGAGCAGAACTCCGGCGTGCGGAGCCTTGGCCTTAACGGCCTCCAGTCCGAACTCCGGGTCGAGCAGAATCGCGCTCGCATGCGGGGTCAAGATCCGCGAGACCGCTACCTTGAACTCAGACATCATGGCCGGCGTTACGGCGCCGGGATCGATGCCTTTTTCCTTGGCGATCGACTTTTGGAGCGAACCCCGCTGGTCCATGGCTGCTGCTGAAATCACTCCGTTCTTGCCGGCAACGGCATTCAGTCGTTTCAACTTTCCTGGCGTCATCTTCACTGCGAATTTCCTCCAAATGGGTGTCCGTTCAGTTTCCTGGTCCCGAGTCCCTGAATGCTGAGCTGAGAAACCAGAAACGGGATCTTAACACAAACACGGGGCAGGACTTTGAACGGAAGTTGCTCCGAGGCCAAGTCTCAACGGCCCATTTCGTGGCGCATTTCCTCTTCAACGAATCCGGTGAGTCCTGGATAGCCCGAGCGGAACTCCGCAAGATCCGACGCAAAGGGATCGCAGACGGTGCCCGCCATCGTGGCGTGGTGATGCAGGTTGAACTTGAACAGGTTGGCGTCCGCTTCCGAAAAGAACGCGAGATGCAACGTGCGGCGCCGCTTCTGAGCCAGGCTCGTTGCGATGTGGCCGAGTTGGTCCAACGCACTCTTAAGAACAGACGCCGTTTTTGGCGAGAACTGCGAGAGCAGCCGAACACCAACAAACCACAGCTTCAGCGTCCGGCAATCCTGCTTCCAGCCGATTCCGGGAAAATGAGTTTGAAGAGTAGTGAGGGCATCCAGTGGATCGGCGCAGAGGTTCCAGGGCAGGTCGGCTTGGGCGCGAATCACGATGAGCGGCTGAGCCTCGGGTTCTTCGTGAAACGAAAACGGTGGCACCAGACGGGCCAGGGCGCGTGCGAGCAGGTAGCCAGACTGCCGATCAGCCGTTTCCGAGGGCAAGCCTGGGAATTGATCGCAAAGTCCCTGAGCCAGCTGGACACGGCTCGATTCCTGATACTTGGATCGAATCTCGTCCCAGGGTTTCGCCGATCTCGAAAGGAAGTGATGGATTGCCAGTCCGTTGGAGTCGCAATGCCGCAAATACTCGCCCAGTTCGCGCGAAAGATCCGGATACTCATGCGGGTCCAGCGCCATGCCCAGAACTTCGTTCAGTCCCGAAACGAGATAGGAAACGTCTCGTTCCAGCGCGTGCGGAACGTGCGCTTCAAAGTCAGCGAACATGATCTTGGCCAGCTTCTGGCGCAGGCGCGGGACGGAGTGAAACGAATTGATGCTCTCAAATAAACGCAGTGTCAGTGCCTGATTGTCGCGGCCTTTGAGGCCTTCGAAGCGCCCGTCCTGTTCCATGTCGAGAAAGTAGCACCCCCCGGAAGGCAGCGCAAGCCTTGGCTGGAAACCTGCGTGAGAATGGAATCTAAGAAAATCCCCTAACTCCCCGTTAAATCCTGCCCGTAGCCGCCGACGTAAGGAGGCGGGTCCGCCAGCTTCCGCCTCGTCACCCCGGCGGCTACACAGTTGAACCACATTTGCTTCTCTACATCACACCGCGCACCCTAGCGGTGTGGCAGCTTTGATAAATCGTGCTCGTTCTCGAAAAAAAGCCGAGGACGAAGACGAGAGCGAGGACGACGACAAATCATTCTCATAGGTCGAGGCACCGCAAAGGCGGTGCCGGCCTCGGCTCGAATGGGATCGAGATCATCGGTGCGACTTCGAAGGATCAATTGTCTGGTTCGCTGAAGGTCTCAGGGGCACTGACGAGCCACTAATCTCGAATGCTGTATGGCGAAAGACACCAGCAATCCGCACGCTCCTCCGAAAAGAGCCCCAGTAAGCGAGCGAGAGAAGAATGTATTTCTCCAGAGCCCGGCCAGGTCGAGGCCAACATCCAGGACGATGAGGCCCAGAGAGGCCAGCAGAAACGGTGTGATCTTCTGGAATTGACACCAACGGAAACTGAGTACTGGATAGGCTGCGATTCCAACAAATCCACCGATGTACAATGCCAGGCAGCGAGCGCACACGGGTAACGTGGTCCCGGCGAGGACTAACGACCGCTGTGGATTCTGGTGGCAAAGCTGCGAAAAGAACAGTGCGATTCCCATGCCTAGGGCCGGCAGATTTGACATAAGCCAGGGGAATGCCAGCACCAGTCCCGAACAGGTGCCCGTTAACAGCAGCAGAGCGAGGTGTCGATGCCAAAGCATGTCGAATGATCCAGTCTCTAGTTTGGACTTCGAGATTTCAGATCGTCAACGACCATCAAAAGCGCACCTTCGTGTCCGGACGGCTCGACATGTGAACCGAATCAACAAAACGCACTTGCCGTTTTGCCAGACTCAGCAAGAGCGAATGGGTCCGCACACCGTCGCCGAAAAAGCGAACTCCCTTGAGCAACGAGCCGTCGGTGACTCCCGTAGCGGCAAAGACAAGGTTTTTCCCGGGCGCCAGCTCTTCCGTGGTGTAGATCTTCCGCAAATCCTTGATGCCCATCGACTGCATCCGCTCGGCTTGCTGCTCGTCCTTAATCAGAAGTCGCGCGAGAATCTCGCCATTCAAGCAGCGCAGAGCTGCCGCTGTAATGACACCTTCCGGCGCGCCGCCGGTTCCCATCACGGCGTGAACGCCGGTTCCGCGAAGGGCCGCGGTGATGGCTGCGGAGAGATCGCCGTCTGAGATCAGTCGGATGCGGGCGCCCGCCGCTCTGATTTCTGCGATCAGCGTCTCATGCCGGGGACGATCCAGAACGATGATAACCAAATTTTCAACGTCGCGATCGAGCCGCCTGGCAATCGCGCGCAGGTTATCCTTCACTGGCGCATCCAGGTCCACGGCTCCACGCGAAGATGGGCCGACAACGATTTTCTCCATATAGCAGTCCGGCGCGTGGAGAAGTCCGCCTTTTTCTGAACTCGCCAGGACGGTGATGGCACCCGGCGATCCGGTGGCACACAAGTTGGTGCCTTCCAGAGGATCGACAGCAATATCCACCTCGGGCATGTCGGAATTTGTTTCGCCAGCGTTACCCACCTTTTCTCCGATGTAGAGCATCGGTGCCTCGTCCCGCTCGCCTTCTCCAATGACGATCGTGCCGTTCATCGGGACCAGGTCCATTTCACGCCGCATGGATTCGACGGCCATGTGGTCGGCCAAGGCCCTCTCACCTTTGCCCATTGTCCGGGCCGAGGCAATGGCGGCTTCTTCGACGACCCGGAGAAACTCCTGCGACAGATCGTGGGACATGGGGGCTCCTTGCTTTCTTAGCTACCAGCGTATGCTCGCCTTCGAAGATCGTCGAGCCTGATGGCCCATCATCGCCAACAGCCATTCCGTGGATGGCGTTCTTGTGTTGTGGTGCGGGTTGGATTAGGCTGCCGACAAATGCGGGCTTATTCTGCGTCCTCTGATGCCGCGAAATCCAGAAGTTTTCTGTTTGTAGTTGCCGGACGGTGTCATCGTGCTGTGCGGTTGCGGTCGCATAGGGTCGCCTAGGGACGATCCCGCTTCAATACGCCTTGCCAGAGAGAGGTCCGTTATGTTCAAGACTGCTCTTCTCGTGGTGCTGATTCTTCCTGCCAGCGTTTTGGGAAGCCTTGCCCAAACGAAGACTCGCGCAAGAGACTTGGGCATTCCCTTCGAGGGGAATCCGGGACTTCTGAATGCCATTACGGATGTGAAGGGCGTCGCGGTGGGGCAGACCACTTTGATCTCGGGAGAAGGGAAGTTGGTGGTAGGCAAGGGGCCAGTTAGAACCGGAGTCACTGCAATCCTGCCGCAGGGCAAAGAGTTTCGTGGCCGGGTGTTCGGAGCGTGGTACAGCTTGAACGGGAACGGGGAGATGACCGGAACGGCCTGGCTCGAAGAGTCTGGCTGCCTGGGTACTCCAATCTTGATCACCAACACCCACAGCGTCGGAGTTGTGCGAGACGCGGTGATCGAATGGAACATCAAGCGCGGACTCGGCGAGGGCTATACCGGGGATTCAAGTCTGCCACTGGTTGCAGAGACTTACGACGGGTTTCTCAACGACGTCAATGGCTTTCACGTTAAGAAAGAACATGTTTTCCAAGCCCTGGAAGCGGCCATTTCTGGGCCGGTAGTCGAAGGCAATGTGGGTGGAGGCACCGGGATGCGAGCCCATGGTTTTAAAGCGGGCATCGGAACCTCTTCAAGAGTTCTGGAGTCGAAGGACGGTGGCTACACGGTGGGCGTTCTGGTGCAAGCCAACTACGGGGCCCGAGACCAACTTCGCATCGCAGGCGTGCCGGTGGGCAAGGAAATCACTGATCTGACGCCGGTGCGTGGCGACCAGAAGGACGGTCAGGGCTCGATCATCGTGGTGCTGGCGACGGACGCGCCGCTGCTCCCGCATCAATTGAAACGGCTTGCCAGACGTGTGTCGCTTGGCATCGGAGTCGTCGGGGGAAGAGGAGAGAACTCGTCTGGGGATTTGTTTGTCGCGTTTTCGACAGCCAATGCAGAGGTGAGCAAGACGGCCGGAACCGCACAATTGCGGATGCTTTCGAATGAAGGGATCAATCCGCTGTTTCGCGAGACAGTCAACGCCACGGAAGAGGCCATCATTAATTCACTGGTTGCTGCCCGGACGATGACCGGTATCAACGGCAACACCGCTTATGCGATTCCCCACGAACGGTTGCGGGCGGTGCTGAGCAAGTACCAGAGGCTGGTGAAGTAGATTCTTTTGGCCATTGTGAATGCGTCTCGATGGATGATACGACGCCAGAAAGAGCTGATGTCAAATGGTTTGATGACTTTTAGGGGGAGGAACTGATCCCCCTGGGAATGTCTGTAAACGCGTTAGGTAGTTGTGCGGAAGAGTGCTAGAATCCTGCGTGGTTTACGACTGCAAATTTTCGGAGGACATGGGTTTTGCAAACTTTGGACACGGTAAACCGAAGGACGTTTCTCAAGACTGCCAGTTCGTTTAGTTTCCCGTTATTTTCCCCCGACATCCGGTCCCCGCGGTTCCTCACGAACCGTGAGATTGAAGTGACCCGACACACCGTCACCCTGCGGAACCTGCCATCGGCCTTTGACGGGTTCCGGGTGGTCCACCTTACGGACATCCACCACAGCAAATACGTTTCGTTTAACGCCGTTTACCGAATGGTGGCCTTGGCCAACCGCCAGCGCCCCGACTTGGTGTTCTTGACAGGAGACTACGTCACCTGGTCAAAGAAGTACATTGCTCCGATGGCGGATGCCCTGAGAGATCTTAGCGCCAGGTATGGCGTTTTCGGCGTGCTCGGGAACCATGACATCCGAGTGGATGCAGAGGCGGTGACCCAGGCGTTGGAGCGCGTTGGAATCCAGGTGTTGAGAAATGCTTCCGCGCGGATCGATCGTCGTGGCCAGACATTGTGGCTGTCGGGAGTCGACGAATTCAGCTATGGGCAGAGTGACCTCGCGAGAGCCTTTGAAGGGCTGCCTGCGACAGCGCCCAAGATCCTGCTGGCACACAATCCAGAGATCATCGCCGAGGCGACTGAGCACCAAGTGGATTTTGTTGCTGCCGGCCACACCCATGGCGGCCAGGTGAAATTGCCGGGGCTCAGGTCACTCAACAGTCTCACCCAGCCTACTCAAGAGTTCCTTGAAGGATTTGTCAGCTCCGGACGCACTCAGATGTACATCAGCCGAGGCTTGGGAAAAGTGATCGTACCGCTCAGAATCAAGTGTCCGGCGGAGATCCCTGTCTATACCTTCAGGTCTTCCCCAAACAGAACTGAGAACTGAACCGGGCCTTCCGCTTTCCGGATTGGGTCATTGACGATTGAGTCATTGGTTCATTGTCCGCGATCGTCAATGGTTCAATGACTCAGTGAGCCAATCTCAATGACTCAATCTTCCAGCCGCCCGTTTGAGCCAGCCTGTTTGGCCGACTTGTGTCTCTGAGTCAGACGGGTAATCAGCTCTGAAAGGTGTTCCGCCAGCTCTTCCAGCCGTTGGTCTTCGGTTCGAGCTTCCAGTATCTGTTGGCGGATCGCATTGTGAACTTGAAGCGAGGAGGCCAACTTAAAAGCCAGCCCTCGAAGAGAGGATTCAGGGCCGAATCCTTCCGAATCGTCCCGACCCATCAGTCTGCAAGCTTGCGCGAAGAGATCCAGCGCCTGCCGAGCCTGTGTTGCAGACGGCCCGTTATCACCCGCTGAATCGGGCAGCAACTCGATGCTGGCGCGCAAGTAGGCCTTTTCAGAGTCGAAAAAACTCACTTGGAATCGCTTCTGGCCTACTGCGACGAGGTCGATTCGACCGTCCGGATATCGTTTGATCACTTTGCTGATTTCAGCGGTACAGCCGATCGATTCAACTCTGTCTTCGTGAGCGTAGAGAACACCGAAGGGAGACCTGCTTTCGAGGCACTCGGCGATCATTCCTTTATAGCGCTCTTCGAAGATGTGCAAGGGCAACAACATCTCCGGGAACAACACGACATCAAGAGGAAATAGGGGCAAATAGACAGGCATAGCGAATCGGTGCCTTGTTGGTGAATCGGCGACATTCTGACAGGGAGCAACTCCGGCGGCGACATAGATTGGCGGCTTTGCCTTAGATTCAGCACCACTTGTCGGCGAAAATCTGGGCCGTTCAACCCTGATTTGGGGCAACTCACTGAATTTTTGTTTAATCGACCGAAAATGTTGATTACATTACGCAAGCCTTAACCAGCACTCGGCGTGACGCGGTTTCCGAGGGATCCCCAGCCTGACTCCAAGAAGGTTGGGTGAGTTGAATGTGGAGTCAATTGTCATTTTAAAGCCTTTAGTTTGAGTTTTCCAGAGTCGTTCTTGAGCACATTGCCAGCTATATAGTGAAGCGAGCAGGGTAGAGACCCCTCAGCAACGCAAGCGCTCCAATTCAGACATCCGGCCCGGTTCCGGAACAGTTAGACCTAGAGGAGAACGTTAACGATGCCACGCAAGAAAGGCCACCGCTTGATGAAGTACGTCGATAGCGCCATTTGCAAGACGGCGGGCGCTGCTTTCGATTCCATCCAGTTCTTCAACAAATATCGCCCGAATCCGTCGTTCACGCCGAAGTGGTCCGAAAAACCGCTGCTGAAATCGTGGGAGAAATCAAAGCCGACGCTCGGGTTTCCACGCACGACGGACTCGCTGTGTCCCACCTGTGTTCGCGATGCCCGGGAGAAGATCATTAGTGGCGAGGAAGATTATCGAACACTGATGACCGACAAGGTGGGTGAGATCAAGGCCCAGATCATCGAGCGCAACGGCGAAGTCTGGATGATCAAAGAGTGTCCGAAGCATGGCAAGTTTGAAGACATGATGGCCAATGACGTGAAGTTTCTGGAATGGATTGAAGGAAATTTTCCAGGCCGGGACATTCGCGCGCACAACGACGAGCGGCTGCACCGTCACGGCAGCAGCACCGTGAAATACGGGCGCGGCTCCGTGTTAACTGTCGACCTCACCAATCGCTGCAACATGATGTGCGACCCCTGTTTCATGGATGCTAATCAGGTGGGTTACGTTCATGAGCTGAGCTGGGAAGACATCCAGGAAATCATGCGCAATGCCCTGGAGATCAAGCCTCGCCGTCAAATGTCCATTCAGTTCTCCGGCGGCGAACCCACCATGTCGCCCTATTTCCTGAAGGCTGTGCGCTACGCTCGCGAGTTGGGCTACAACAGCGTGCAGGCAGCCACCAATGGCATTGAGTTCGCGAAAAGCAAAGAGTTTGCCAGGCAGGCAGCAGACGCCGGATTGCGTTATGCCTATCTGCAGTTCGACGGCATCGGCAACGACGCCAACAGCCACCGTCAGATCGGCAACTTGTTCGATGTGAAGCTGCGGGCCATTAACAATATGCACGAGGCGGGAATCGAAATCGTGCTGGTGACGACGCTGGTCAACGGCGTGAACAACGATCAGGTCGGCCCCATCGTCAAATTTGCCCAGGAAAACCCCAAAAAGATTGCCTTCATCTCTTTCCAGCCCGTTTCCTTCACGGGTCGCGATGAGGAGATTACTGCCGAGCGGCGTCATCGCCAGCGCTACACGCTGTCGCATATGGCCGGTGACGTAAAAGCGCAAGCGGGAATCACCGAGCCGACGCGCGATTGGTTCCCGATTTCGTTGATGGGAGCTTTTGCTGATTTTGCTGACCTGGTGCATGGACCCGAAAAGGACTGGGGATCGTTCAGTTGCGGTTGCCACCCCAATTGCGGTGTGGGCACGGCCATCATGATTCACAAGGAAACCAAGGAAATGGCCCCGGTGCCGCAGTTCATCAACGTGCCGGGACTTGTTAAGGATCTGCAGGGAGTGACGGATGCCGCCCGCAATCGCACTTTTTCCGGGGCGATGATGGGCTTGGCACTGCTGAAAAACTTCCAGCCGTTCCAGGCGCCCAGCCAGCTGACCCTGCTGGATATTTTGAGAAAATTCGACAAGACTTGGGGCGTCAGTGGAAAGAACTACGGAAAGTCAACGCCGGACCGGACGATGGAGGACATCAAAAAGCGACGCGAGGATCCTTGGAATTTCCTGTTCATCGCAGGCATGTGGTTCCAGGATCTGTTCAACTACGATTTCCGCCGTACTGAAATGTGCATCATTCCCTACGCCACCCAGGAAGGCGAGATTTCGTTCTGCGCGTACAATACCGGTGTGGGCTGGCGGCAGATCATTGAGAATATGTACAAGAACGCTACCGTGGCGGAGTGGTACAAGAAGCACGGAAAGCATGAAGTCTTTGCCAAGGGCAAGAATGTGAACCTGGAGAGTTACGAACACGCCCTGAAAATCGACCCCGTTGATGCGGCTCGCGTGCGCGAGCGCGGCGAGGAACCGATGACGGCCGCTGAAGAGGAGCGCATGCGGAAAAAGGCGTTGCGTGAAGCCGCTGAAGTCCGCGCGATTTATGAAGAGATGGTGTTGAAGAAGAAGCAGCCGGAACTCGTGCAGATTGGGCAGTCGGTAAAGTAACCTATGATTTCACCGACTGAAGAATGACCGCTTGGGCCGTCGAATGAGGCGGCCCATTTTTGTTTTGGAGTTGAAATGATCGCGGTGGAACAAAACGTTTTTCACAGTTTTCTGGCAAAGCATGATGAAAAGCAGTGGGCTGAAGTTATGGGCCGGTTGCTGTCATCAATTCACCCTGTCGACCAGATCGCGACGAAGATTTGGTTCTCTTTCTGGCCTCTCAGGCTGGCGCGAGAGCTGCAGGAATCAACCGATCTGGCCCAGACTGCCAAGCGCCTGCAGTTGGATGGCAACTATCGGCTTGAGGAACAGGTGGATTCTTCTGTCGAGAATTTCGTGGGATCACGATTCTGGGGCGGGGTGAAGCAATCGATTCTTAAGCACGCAGAGTCCATGACTCGCTCTGCCGGCGCAGGTTTGGAAGAACAGATCCGCGGCATTGCCGACAAGGTCGCGCAGGACAAAAGCATTGAGCTGCGCTTCGTTTTGGGCATTACAGCGGTGGGTGTCATGATATTCCAACAGATTGGTATCGCGGCGTTTGCGGCGGCGGCCCAGCGTTCCTACGAGATCAAAAACCACCAGTCGCCGGAGCAGTTGATCAAGTCTCGCCAGGGGAGGCAAGGCGGATGGCGGGCGCTGTTCGGCGCGAAGAGGCATAAGGTCACATTTGACGAAAGTCTGCAGGATGGCTCGTTCCAGGCTCTGGAGGGCCAGGACCTTTCGATGGCGTCAAGCTGTGATAAGCGCGACTTTCGGAGCCAGGATCGTCGTCGCATCGCCGGGCCTGTGCCCGCCGAATGCCGCAGCGGCGCCTGCGGTTACTGTTGGATAGGGGTCCTCGGTGGCCAGGAGAACCTGTCGGATGTGACGGATTTCGAGAAGACGCGACTGCATCACTTCGGCTACGTGCCGCGCGAGGTGGAAGTTGCACCGCACTCGCACATTCGCCTGGCGTGCCAATCCAAGTGCTACGGTGACGTATCGATTGTGATCCCGCCCTGGAATGGCGTGCTGGACGGGGGGAAGTAGAGGAAAGGCAAGAGACAGAAACGCTGGGGCAAAGAGAATGGATCAAGCGCAACCAGGGTTCCGTCAGAGTCCCGCTAAGGCCGCTGAAGCATTTGCTATTGTTTATTGGCTATCGGCTATTTGCTATTGGTGCAATGCGTTCCTTTCCTCAAATAGCCAATAGAAAATAAACAATCACCGATAGCAAATCGGTCTTGCCGGGCTGTTGATCGACTTTGACGAGGCCGTCCAAGCGCAACGCCCAGTCATGCTTTTCCTTGTGGTTGCTGTGAGCTGGCGAGTCTCCCCACCTGCAAGGCTGGGTTATTTGTTGCTTTTTTCAGGACTGCGGTTACAATTTTCGAGGAATCATTGAGAAGTGAAGTTCATTACAAGGAGTGAAATCGAATGCTGACAGTAACTGACAAGGCGCAAGGCAAGGTGAAAGAGATTCTCGCTTCCCAGCCGGAGCCGTTTGCCGGTCTTCGGGTGCAGGTGGTGGGAGGCGGCTGTTCCGGCTTCCAGTATCACATGGGATTTGAGAAACAGGGAAACAGCGCCGACGAAGTCTTGGAGATGGGCGGTTTCAAGGTGTTCGTCGATCCCGGAAGCTTGATGTATTTGGATGGCACTGAGATTGACTGGGTGGAAGCCCTGACTGGATCAGGTTTCAAGTTTAACAACCCCAACGTCAAGAGCACCTGTGGCTGCGGCGAATCCTTCCAGGCATAACGCATCGCTAAGTGATCGTTCCAAGGGCCAACTCCCACCGCTGAGAGTTGGCCTTTTTTGTCTCCATGGAAACACTCCCGTGAATTGCCACTTGGGGATGAACACGCGGAGACGCAGAGGGAATAGGGCGAGGACATGACTGCTTGTTCTTTCGCTCTCACCAAGAGGCTGATCTCAGAATGGCCAAAGGATGTTCAGATGTTGGAAACCAAACCAGCGTGAGGTTCTGGCTGCTGGCTGTTTTCACGAGCGGCTCTTCGCGTCTCAGCGCCTCCGCGGTGGCTTTTGCCGCTGGTTTTTAGGTTGATGCACTCCACAAACGACAATCGGCAATCGGCAATGCTGCTGGATTCCTTCCACCGTCCCGCCAAGGACCTCCGCATCTCTGTCACCGACCGGTGCAATCTGCGCTGCAGCTATTGCATGCCATTCGATGAATACGTCTGGATTGACAAGAAGGAGATCCTGACGTTTGAGGAAATCACCCGCCTGGCCCGGCTTTTTGTCGCCCTCGGCGTGGACGAAATCCGCCTGACGGGCGGCGAACCGCTGGCTCGCACGAATCTCGCAGTGCTTGTGGGCCAGCTTTCCAATTTGACAGGCTTGAAAGATCTGAGCCTTACTACGAATGGGGTCTTCCTCGCAGCCAGTGCTGCCGCGCTGGCCGCTGCCGGGCTGAAACGAATTAACGTCAGCCTCGATACGCTGAATGCCGACCGCTTCCGGCAAATCACCAAACGTGGCGATTTGGAGAAGGTCTTGGAAGGCCTCTTTGCAGCCAAGCATGCTGGGCTGCATCCGATCAAGATCAACGCCGTCATCGAGCGCGGCGTCAACGACGGCGATATCCTGGAGCTGGTGGAGTTTTCGCGCCAGCATGGATTCGCGCTGCGATTCATCGAGTTCATGGACGTGGGGAACTCCAATAGTTGGAAGTCGGAAAAGATGGTGAGCAAGAAGGAGATTCTCGCAGCCATCGATAAGCGCTACCCGCTGCGCGAAGTTGGAAGAGACAAAGGCACAGCGCCGTCGGTGGATTACGAGTTCGTTGACGGCCAGGGTGACGTTGGAGTGATTGCCTCAGTCACAGAGCCATTCTGTTCGAGATGCAGTCGCGTCCGGCTCACCGCCGACGGAAAACTGGTCACCTGCCTTTTCTCCGAGACTGGGCACGACTTGAAGTCCATGCTGCGAAGCGGTGCTGCGGACGAGGATCTGACGCAATTCATCAGCTCCGTCTGGAGGAGCCGCAAGGATCGCTATTCCGACGTGAGGCTCGAGGCACTGCATTCCATCCAGGGTTACCAAAGCAAAGATCACAAGAAGATCGAGATGATCAGCCTCGGGGGCTAACGACCTATACGCTTCGCGATCCTTGTCCGCCTAGCCAATCAAGGTGCCTCTTTTCTGCGCGCCAATCCCACGAAAGAACGTCACCCCGGCGGATATTAAGCCGGGGCGGGAGTCCAGATTTCTCTTCGGCAAGGGCTGGATTTCGGTTTTCGCTGGAAGATGAAGATTGAGAGGGATGATTAGAGGGATGATTAGGGTCAGCCCTTAAAAGGGATGATTAGAGGATGATTAGGGTCAGCCCTTAAAAAGTAAATGTTCTAGCCGAGGAGGAGGATTGAACTTGCCATTGCCGACCCGAACTGGCTCCAAATATCGCACGGCCGACAAGGGTAATATTTATTATTTAAGGGCTGACCCCAAGTTGCCCCCAAGT
>Ga0163150_10003510_pt1 | contig 21985 bp, 20 predicted proteins | sample OliLakLV19P2IB_FD_148628 | JGI IMG/M metagenome (GOLD analysis project Ga0163150, IMG submission 148628) | Freshwater microbial mat bacterial communities from Lake Vanda, McMurdo Dry Valleys, Antarctica - Oligotrophic Lake LV.19.P2.IB | ecosystem: Environmental > Aquatic > Freshwater > Lake >...
GTATTTAACTACTACATCCGGCTTTAGACCTGTCTTGTGAACCCATGTACCATCTGGAGTCAACCATTTCGCAACAGATATATGAATGCTTGCTCCTCCACCGATATCAACTGCCTCCTGTACTGTTCCTTTTCCAAATGAATTTTCACCAACCAAAGTTGCTCTTTCGTGATCTCTTAATGCTCCGGCAACAATTTCTGATGCAGAAGCTGATCCCTGGTTGATAAGAACAACAACTGGCAAGTCTGTCATTACTCCTTTTCGTATAACTTTCATCTCAGTGCGTACTCCAGTATTATTTTCTTGCATTACAATAGTGCCGTTCTCAACAAATTCTGAGCCAATATATACTGCATCAGTCAAATAGCCTCCAGGGTTATTTCGAAGATCAAGTACTACCCCTTTGAAATTCTTTTGCTTTTCAATATCGCGCATTGTAGCATTGACAACCGTAATCCACTCAGCGTTTGTTCTATCTCCAAACTGAGAAAGTCTGATATAGGCAACCGCATCACAATCTGGGCAATCTTTTTTGGTTACACAGCCTTTATCTGTACACTCAACATTCTTGACCCATCCTTTTACGCTATCTATTTGAATTACGTCTCGAATAACTTTAACTTCTTTGGGTTCTTTTGCATCTTTGGGCAAAATAGTGAGAGCAACAGCTTCACCTTTGGGGCCACGTATTTTTTCAACCGCTTGAGGAATCGTCCAACCGTTGGTGCTTTCTTTATTGACAGCCAAAATCATATCTCCAGGCTGAATTCCTGCTTTTTTTGCAGGTGAGTTGTCGATGGGTGACACAACTATAATTCGCTCGTCTTCATTGAGGCCAAGTTCCGCCCCAATACCCTGAAATTCACCCGCAAGCTGAGTCTTGAATTCCGTATTTTCTTTGGGTGGGAAAAATGCAGTATAGGGATCATCAAGGCTCTGAAGCATTCCAGAGATGGCACCATAGAGAATTTCTTGAGATTTTATTTTTTGCCTATCGTAATAATCACGATTGACCCGCTCAATAGCTTGATAAAAAAGTGACATATCAAGATTTTGGCTTTGTGGTGGGGTTTGGGATTGGACACTGAGGACCGGTTTGAAATTCTCCCATTTTGCCTGTACTCTGTGGGTACCGACAAAGTATCCTACAAGAGCTGCGATCAAAACGACAATAATAAGATGAAAGGGCCGGACTGCAAGTTGTTTATTCATGAAATAATGCTTTACTCAGGTCTGACAATAAAGGGTAGAAAAGCGAGATATCGGGCACGTTTGATTTGAGTAGTTAATTTTCTTTGATGTTTTGAACACAGTCCTGAGCGTGAACGAGACTGAATTTTACCACGCTCGCTCAAAAATTTGCTCAAGAGTTCATGTTCCATGAAATCTGGAGTTTTTGACTCTTTACAAAAAAAACATTCTTGCACTTCTACTCTTCTTTTTGTTCTTAACATATATTTTTAATTAAAATGGTATATCGTCAGGATTTATTTCATCCTGTACTTCTTCTGTTTTTGGTTCTACTTTTGATTTTGCACTTTTTGTAACTGGCTGAGCCTCTGTATGTACTTCTTCGGCTTCTCCTTCTGATCTTTTACTATCCAAAATAAGCATGTTGTCTATAATGATCTCCGTTGTTGTTTTTTGTACTCCGTCTTGTCCTGTCCAGCTTCGTGTCGAAAGTCTTCCCTCAACATACACTTTTCGTCCTTTTATCAAAAGCTGTGAACAAAGTTCTGCTAACTTGTTCCAAGCAATAACACGATGAAACTCTGCGTCTTCCTTTTTTTCGCCTGAATCAGTTGTCCAACTTCTGTTGGTAGCAACCCCAAATGTACAAACTGCCGTTCCTTGAGGCGTATAACGCAACTCAGGATCGCGAGTCAAATTCCCAATCAACATTACTTTATTTAGACTTCTTACCATATCTGCTACTCTTAATCTTTGATCATTAGGTGTCTAATAATATTTTCGTCCATGACTAACCTTTTGTCAAGATCAGTTGCAAGTTTGTTAGATGAAAAATTCAGTACAACATAATCAGCGGTTTTATTGCTTTTGATAAAGTATGCAAGCTTTCGCTCGCCTATTTCTTGCACTTTTTCACCCTCAATAGTCCCAATCCAACTCTTAACAGTATCTGTTAATTTGTCTTTTTGTTCTTTCTTGAGACCGCTCTTAAGCATGAGGACCAATCTGTAATTTGTCATAGAATTCATCTGAAAGTATTGGCTATCATACTAAAGAATTGATAAAAAAACAAGTACTTTCCATAATCTGCGGGCGTATGTTTTAAGCTTATTTTCAGTTGACAGATATAAACTTTTTGTCTAAACTATGGAAATTATGAAACGACTTCTTATACTACTGATTGTTTTGATTGTGCTTTATCTTATTGTCGATGGCGGTAAAAGTACTCTTCCGCAATTTCAAAAATTACTTCCGTCAAGCTCTCAAAAAGAGACTATTATTACTCCAGATGAGACCACAATCATAACTGAAAAGTCAGATGTTGTTGCTGTTGTAAAAGCAGTTGGTCCTTCAGTTGTTACCATAGGTATCAAAGAAACTCCTCAGGCTCAAAGAAATCTCGATCCATTCTCACTCTTTTTTGGGCAAGAAGTACCTGATCAAGAAAGTGATACGGTGACACCCGGTGAACGATATATAGGCTCCGGATTTGTTATTCGCCGTGATGGGCTTATTGTGTCCAACAAACATGTAGTTTCAGACCCTGACCTTAAATATATTGTGATTGATGATAAAGGAAAGCAATATGAGATTGATCGAATATATCGAGATCCTTTAAATGATCTTGCAATAATGCATGTTACAAATCCACCGAGTGGAGGATTTCCAGAAAGTAAATTAGGCGACTCCTCCAAACTTCAGGTAGGACAACTCGCAATTGCAATTGGTACCGCACTCGGTGAATTCCGAAATACGGTCACAACTGGAGTCGTATCAGGACTTGGCCGTGGAGTGACAGCTGGAAGTCCTTTTGAAGGGTCAGTTGAAAGACTAGATAATGTAATTCAGACAGATGCAGCAATAAATCCAGGTAATTCAGGCGGACCACTTCTCGACAGCGCAGGTCAAGTAATTGGAATCAATACCGCAGTATCTCGTCAGGGACAAAATATTGGCTTTGCAATTCCTATTAATATTGTCAAAGATTCGCTCAAAACATTTAACCAAACCGGAGAATTCAACCGTCCATTCTTGGGAGTGTCTTATATGATGATCAACAAACAAACAGCTCTAAGAAATGATCTTGTCGAGGGCGCATTCGTACAAGAAGTCGTTGCAGATTCCTCAGCACAGCGTGCGGGAGTCAGAGCTGAGGATATAATTACAAAAATAGACAACGAAGACGTACGTGAAGACAAAGGTGGTCTCGCAACGATCATTTCAAAGAAAAAAATTGGAGATAAAGTAACCCTTACTCTTTACCGAGATAAAGAAATCATAACACTACCACTTACTGTACAAGCCGCTCCAAGTCAGTAAGGTAATGAGTCAATATAGGCAAGACATTTCTTATACTCCAATAAAGAATCAATTATAAAATCTGCAGTTTCAGCAATTTTTTTATCGTTTGATGAAAGAATTCCAATCGTTTTCATACGAGCATTCTTTGCGGCATGGATTCCATGATATGAATCTTCAATAACAATGCAAGCTCTAGGATTGGCACCAAGTCTTTTACTTGTTACTTGAAATATTTCCGGATCTGGTTTTGATCTCTTGAAATCTTCTCCCGAAACTATAGTTTGAAAAAACTTTGCCAGAGATGCATTTTCAAGAAGCGTTGGAGCATTTTTGCTCGATGAAGCAGCAGCAATACGAATATCTCTAAGTTGTAGCTCATGACGAAATAGAGTAACTCCCGCGAGTGGTCTCGGAGTAGATTTCTTTACTTGATCTAAAAAATATTGTTGCTTTTTGTCTGCGAGTTCGTGTAACCTCTCTTCATCTACGCGTGGTAGAACATTACGTATTCCCGTGTCTCGTGGCAAACCATTTACTTTTTCCAAATAGTCTTTTTCAGTAAATAGTTCTCCTTCTTCATGAAAAAGTTTTTGCCAAGCGCTAAAATGGTATGGAATAGTATTAAGAAGAACACCGTCTACATCAAAAATAACAGTTTTTTTCATAGTACCTTTCTCGCTTCGCTTGCAAGCATGAGAGCCGCAAAACCATTATCAATGCTTCCCCTGAGAGTGTATCTTTCCATTCATCTCTTTGCATAGATACCAATCCATCTTCTGAGGGCTGTTTTACTTGGCTATTCCACCATTTCATTTTTACCTCCAATAATTTGCCTAGTGTCTTTTTTGCACGATCTTCGGAAATACTCCCCTGACGAACCGCATCGCGCATCTGAATCCCAGAAAAATATGGAAGAAAAAGAGAATTGTGGTTACGTAAATAACTGTATGGCATAAGCATATGGGGGGCAATTGGTGTTCCAGCCAATTTTTTAAACCCGTCTATTTCTTTATAAATTTTTCCTGGCTCACGTGCATTATTTTTCAGTACAAAAGTCTCTCGAGGACCTGTAACGTGGGTCACTCTGCTTCCAGACATCCCAGAAACTAATTCTCGAGTAGTAAAAACTTCTGCATCAAGAGGATAATGTCCATTCGTTAGCCGTATTGGCATCTATATTTCAGGACTCCTTAGTTCGGCCACCATGCAAGCTATAGTACAAACAATTTTGTACGTCTACTTGACGCAAACTAAGGGAAATAGATGACAGTATGTTGATTTACTGACAAAATGCTGACAACACCTCATGTCTTGTAAAGAGCCTCTCGCTTTGCATATAATCACATGTTGTCTATGGAAAACGCAGTAATTGAGACAGGATATCCGCTCGATTTTCGATATGAAGACTCTAAAAAATTAGGAGAACTTTTGCGGCACCGCCATTCAGTAGAACTTATTGGCATGAAGCGGGTCGGTATTAGTAACTTTTTAAGATTTTTTCTCTATAAAAAAGGTGTTGTTGAGCGATACATAAGTGAAGATACAGCACATCTATTTATCGCAGTTGATCTTAATGATTTAGTTGAACGAGAACTCTATCCATTTTGGATTTTAACCTTCAAAAGGCTCGTTGATACCGTTGAGGAATCTCAACTTCTACCAAGTGATGTAAAAAAACAGATTTCCACGCTCTTTCTGACAAGTATTCAATCTAGAGACTCTTTTCTGACCTTAGAAAATATTAGAGGGGCCATACATCTCATTGTTGAGCACAATCTCCTTCCAACCATTTTCTTTTTGCGATTTGACCGAATAAAAGATGTTGTAAATCCTGCATTCTTTGATAACCTCCAAGGTCTTCGTGATAGCACCCAACTTAAGCTTGCTTTTGTTTTTACGAGCAATCGCAGTCTCCAAGAACTCTCCCCTCATGCACTTCCCGGACATCTTGGAACTGGGTTTACAGATAGTTTGTATTTAAAACCAGCATTACCTAAAGACGCACGATGGATATTAGATACTTTTGAAAAAAGATACCAACTTCAGCTTTTATCAGAGACGAAGGATATGATCTTGACACTTTCAGGCGGTCATGTACAGTATCTGCAACTCTCGCTCCTAGCATTGCATCAGGAAGCACAAAAAGTTCAGAAGACAATTCAAGAATTATCGCACTACCTCCTGCTTGATGAGCGGATACGACTTCAGTCCGAAGAAATATGGGAAAGTCTAAGTGGTAGTGAGCAAAAAGCGCTTCAATTATGGAATGACAAAAAAACCAATACAGCTGAGTTGCACACTGTAGGAAAATACCTATGGCAAACAGGAATTATTGCAGCCCAAAATACTTCATCATATTTCAGTCCACTCTTTGAAGACTATAGCGCAAAGCATAAAACTCAAAAGAAAGAAGAGGTACTGGACTTTACCAAAAAAGAATACAAACTCTATTCGTATTTACTTGAGCATATTGGAGAACTTTGCGAGCGAGAAAAAATTATAGAAGAAGTATGGTCTGAGTACTCAGACTACGGAGTCAGTGACTGGACTATAGACCGACTTGTAGCACGCGTGAGGTCCAAACTGAAGGGCCAACATGCGTCACATGAAATTGTTACCATCAAAACCCGCGGATATAAATTAGTAGCATCCTGATATTGTGCTATGAGACTCGATTCCTGTATCATAAGTCTAAATGAGTGATAAGTCGGGTTTTATTTCAGAACTTGCCGGAGGACTTGGCCAAACAGCGGGCGATATCGTTAAAGGCACATTGACGGTACCTGGGCAATTTATAGAAAAAGCTGCTGAACAAGCAGGCCTGCCCGTTGCACAAAGATACAAAGATGCTGCAGAAGCCGTTAAACCAAGAATTCGTGATTTAACTACTGAGTTAAAATCTTTCCAAACTCAACGACATACTCAACAAGAACTCAATCCTACACATCAAGAAAGAAAAACAATCGAGACACCAGGCAGAAGACCTCATTTGAATATACTAGAAAGGCTCAAACGTGCAGATAGAAAAGAGTCAAAGCAAGCATCTGCATAATGCACAAAACGTGCAAACTTGATTCCTCATCGGTATTTTGTCACAATTGCACACACGGTGGGAAAATTGCGAAAAAGACATTATATCTTTATTTTCACGGGACTTCTTGTAGCACAACTCATTATTCTCGTCGTGACAGGCGCAACAAGTAAAAAATCTCCACGCACTACAGTATCTGATTTAACGGTATCAAAAGCTACGGTGAGTATACAACCCAGCGCGAGTTCCGACCCCTTAGAGAATAGTGATACCTCGACTTCAGTAGAAGTTTCTTTCGATGAAAACCTAAACCTGAATGGATTAGTCCGAGAAGAAATAATACTACGAGTAATAAATCCCTATACTGATTACTACAAAAACAGTAGTGAAAGAGTTGGATTATTATCACTCTTTGTGCAAAAAAATGACTCCAAAGATCCTACACTTCCCTACACACTTGCCTCTATATTTCAAAATGGCAGAAATGAAATGATTTATATTCGTCTAAACGATGGAGATGTCAAGTGGTGGATGCCAGAGTGTCTATACACGTGCCCTTTTCCCCCCGGGTTTGCAAAAAAGTATCCAGAAATTGTAAAAAACTTTGAATGATTGTTGACACTGAGACCAATAAATGGAAAACTGAGTATATGAATGCATATAAAAAGAAAATTCTGTTGAGCGTATTTTTTACAAGCATTTTTATGTGTGCAATTTCTTTTTTTTATAGTTCATATACCAAAAGCTTACGCCGGAAGTCACTTTGCGCATTTTTACTTTTGGCCAAATACAGTTACCAAAGTACAACCCGGTACAGAATTTTATACGCTTCTGTATGTAGGTATAAAAGTTACCGGACAACATCCTTTTTACGGGGGCAAACTTGATATAACCTACCCTACAAACCTCACGTTCGTACGACCACACCAAGGAGTATTTTTTAGAGATGGTATAACAATTACTGGTTTTCAAGATACTAGCCCGGGTCACACACTTATAAGCTTTAAAAGTAATAACATGACTGTAAAAGAAGGGGGAAAGACACAAGTTCTTATGACTTTGCAATTTAGAGCTAACACAGAATCCCCTGGCGGTGCGACACAAGTAATAACGATCAATCCATCTACCTCAGTTCTCTATAACAAAGACCTCATGCCAAGAAGTGGTGGTGAACCTTTTGATATTTTACAACCTGCAATGATAATAGTAACCAATAACGCAACAGTCCCAGCTCCTCCAATCCCTACAGCTAAACCCGGAAACGGAGATCCTTATCCAACGAAGACCCCCTACACCTATGTACCCACAAACGTGACGGAAGCTCCAACCTCCCCTACCCCTACGACTCCAGTACCAACACCTACCATCTCTCAAATACCCGCTCAAACCTTTAACGTCACCGTAACTACCAAGACAAATCATCCCAATATTGGCGGCTCTCCCAATGGTTTTAGTGTTGATGAAGTTGAAGGTCGTGTGATCACGCTTGTACGAGGCAGAACATATGCGTTCAATTTAAGCGCTATAAATCTTGCAACCCACCCTTTTTATATTTCTTCAAATGTTATTGGGAATGGACAAGGAATAGTTGATGAAGATATCACCGAAACAGGCTCTCTACTGTACTTCACACCCAACGCGTCTACTCCAGATCTTCTCTACTACCAATGTATAGAACATGATCGAATGGGTTGGAAAATAAATATTGTTAACTCACTTCCTACACCAACAACTTCGCAACAAACTCCAACCCCTGCCTATTTGCGCTCTGACTTTGGAGGTGGAGCGCTAGGAGCAAAAGATGGAAGAGTAACGATTCAAGATTTAAACATCTTATACTCAGAGTTTTATAGAACTGACATACCAATTCTCAAATCAAATATTGCAATCCTTGGTCAAAGTGCAACAATTGTAGATATTCAAGACTACAATCTCTTTACAACAGATTTTCGAGCGTATCTTGACACGTTATAATATATTTTTCTAATTTCTTCTTGACACATCCCTGACTTTGTGAGCACAATACATATGATGAAAACACCGATGTATCGATTGATACTTGTTATTCTTGTAGCTTTTTCAATAATTCTTTTGTCTCCGCAGCAATCCTTTGCAGGCAGTCATTTTATGCATTTCTACTTCGAACCGGTAAGTGGAAATGGAACTCTAAAGACAACGATACAACCCAATGAAGATATCTATGTTCTTCTCTACTCAGGAAATAAAGGAGTAAATCAACACGGAGTATCTTTAGGAACCATGGACATACTCTACCCGCAAGCAAATCTTAGCTTTGTTAATGTCTATCCAGGCATTGGAGTCAATGGCGGAATCTTTCCAAACACTACTGTGACCGTCAAGTCTCAGACTCAGGACCATGTCTTAATTGACTTTGCGAGCAATCCAAATACCGTTGCTACCAACACGACAAAAGTATTTATGATTCTTCATTTCCGCGGGGTACTAGCAACTACAAACCCGGCTATCATTACACTTGGTACTCGCACCAATATGTCTATTTCTAAAACGCTAGTATACACAAAGGTAGGTACAAACCAACCGCAAAAGCGTGAACCATGGGCAGTGACTCAACCTGCCTATGTTGCCGTATCCACAAGTAGTATCCCTCCCGTTCCCACTCCCACGGTATACAATCCAGAATCTGGAATAATATATCCTACCAAAACTTCTTATAACTTTACTGCACCTGGTGTAACACAGACTCCTGCAACTCCAACCGTAACTGCTACTCCAATTCCGACTATAACGCCGACTCGCACACCAACTCCAACCATAACCCCAACTAGAGCCCCTACAGCGACACCCGCTTCGGTCGATGAAACTCCAACACCAACCTATCTTCGTTCAGACTTTACTGGAGGGCCAGGAGGAGCGAAAGATGGAAGAGTTACTATTCAAGACTTAACTCAACTCTATTCAGAATTCTACAGAACTGATCTCCCAACTCTCAAAGCAAACATTGCTACGCAATGTCCAGGCACCACTCAATGCCAAACTGCTACCATCGTCGACATTCAAGACTACAACATCTTTACCACCGACTGGAGAGCCTATTTAGAAACACTATAAAAAAAATTATATCTCAAGGGGTAAGCATACTGTTACACGATAAATAATATAGAAATGATTTGAAATTGCTTATTGCAATTTGTTTTAAAAGTTGGATATAGTAGTAAGTAACTGCATTTTCTGATATGGAACCGACTGACCAAAATATACATACGACCAGACACACAAATTCTTTTTTGGACAAACTCCGTTCAAAAAAAGCAGTTGGCCCTATCCTACTGGTTCTCGTTCTCTTAGGAGTTCTCTTCACTATTCAGCAGGTACAAAAACAACAAGAAGTGCGAAAAGGTGCATATGCAAATGGTGCTAACCTTACCATTTCTGCAAGTGATACTACTCCCAATGTCGGAGATACTATTACACTGACGCTTAATGTTGTATCTAATACCATCCCTCTCACAGGAATTGAAGCGCACCTTAACTTACCAACTGACACCTTCGAAGTTACTAACTTTGATACAACTGGCTCAACATTTTCAGGAAGCCTCAAATATGGACCAGTTCAAAGAGGAAATGACTACAACTTTGTTCGTACCAATGAAGCCGAAACCCCAAGCATTGGAAGTGGTAAGATTGCGGTAATCACTGCAAAAGTACTCAGAGCCGGAGCATTTACCGTAAATTATCTTCCGCTTACCCAAATAACTGGACAAGATCTTCCAAATGAAAATGTTATTGATACCATGTCTGTTGATAATATCACAGTTGCTGGGCCAGTTACAAGCACCACCGTTGACCTGAAGTTTACTACGACTACTCCACAAGTAGCGGTCGGACAAACATTTACAGTGGATGCATATATGGAAAATACGGGTAATACCGTTACGGCAGCTGAGCTGTATGTGTCATATCCAAATACCGTTCTCCAACTTACAAAATTTGAAAAAGCCACACTACTTCCTACAATCATTAAAGATGCTGTAATCAATACTGTGCCCGCATCAATCACGGTTGGAAGTGATACTGCAAATCCACCTACCGGATCAGGTGTCATTGCTACCCTAACTTTTAAGGCATTACAAGCACAAGGCCAACCGGTACAAATACTTTACTCAACAAACAGCAGAGTTGCAGCTATGGGACATGAAGAAAGTGTTTTGGGCACACTGACTCCATTATCAATAAGTGTTTCATCAGCAGTGACTCCTGGTGTTAGTGTTACCCCTGGAAATGATACTACAGATCCAATTGTGCAGTTCACATCTCCTACAAACAACGCTACGTACCCAATTCCTGGTCAAACAAATGTTGGAGTCAACGTGCGTGCAACTGCATCTGACACGAGTGGTATAGCAGGTATTAAATTATATGCAGACAATGCCCTTATTAAAGACTGTAACTATATGACAACTGAATGCTCTCTCTTCTGGAACTATAGTCAAAAAGCAGACGGTGCAATCGTGTTGCGTGCAGAAGCAACCGATAGAGCAGTTCCTGCCAATACTGCAACATCCACCATAACCATTTACAAAAATGTTTCTCCAACCGGAACAGTAACAACTGTTCCACCTACTCCAACCGCAACGTCCACGCCAGTACCAACCAATACACCAATTGCTGCATCAACAACGCTCTTGGTGTCACTCAAAATGCCGACAATTGGAATCGATGTTTCAACCGAGAATACCGGCCCTGTTCGTGGAGCTCGAGAGGTTACGTATCAAATCACGAGTGCATCAGGAACAGCTGGAGCTATTCAAAAAGCAAATATAACCTTTACAAACGGACGATATGTAGGTGCCCTGCCAATCGATTCAACACTTGTAACAGGCAGCTATACTGTCAAAGTACGCTTGGATAATACACTTTACAAAACACTTGGATCTATAACTCTTACAAAAGGAATCGCTAATACTGCACCATTGGTTACATTAATATCAGGCGACCTCGCACTCAATAATACCTTAGACATATTTGACTATAATATTTTGATATCCTGCTATGGAGCACGCTCTACAACAATATTCTGCGGTAACAAAAAGATAATTGCTGACTTGAATGATAACGGTTCAGTGGACAGCTCTGACTATAATACCCTGCTTACAAGCTTTAGAGATGCCGTAGATGGAGATTAATATGGAACCAGTCTATACTTCTATTAATAACCATTCAAATGACTCATTTATTTCACGCTTGAGGTCTAAAAAGTTTCTTACTCCTTTTCTCGTTATACTTATTTTACTAGGCACACTCTTCACTATTCAGCAGGTACAAAAACAACAAGAAGTGCGAAAAGGTGCATATGCAAATGGCGCCAATCTTACAATATCAGCAAGTGATACTACTCCCAATGTCGGAGATACTATCACACTAACGCTTAATGTTGTATCTAATACCATCCCTCTCACAGGAATTGAAGCGCACCTCAATATTCCAGAAGATACCTTCCAAGTACTTAATTTTGATGCTAGCGGATCTACTTTTTCTGGGACAATCAAATACGGTCCTGTTAGACGAAATAATGACTACAACTTTGTTCGTACCAATGATCCCGAAACCCCAAGCAGTGGAAGTGGTAAGATTGCAGTTATAACAATGAAGGTGCTGCGAGCAGGAACATTTACGGTAAATTATCTTCCGCTTACCCAAATAACTGGAAAAGATCTTCCAAATGAAAATGTTATTGATACTGTCTCTGATGCGGTTATTACCGTAGCGGCACCTGCCGATCCCAAAGTAACACTTGACTTTAACCCACTACAATCAGACGTCGCAGTTGGTTCTACCTTTACGGTTGATGCAATGCTTGATCCAAAGGGCCTTAATGTCACAGCCGCACAGCTTAATTTTGCATATCCCAGTACTACTTTGAAATTAGTAAGAATCGAGAAAGGCGACATGATGGAAGCAATACTGAGAGATCCTGAGATTAATAATACAAATGGCACTGCAACAATTAGTCTAGGAAGTGATCCAAATGTAGTACCAACCACCAAAGGCGTTGTTGCCAAATTGACATTCCAAGCACTCCAACTTCAAGCACAGCCTGTACAAGTACTCTATTCCTCGACCACAAAAGTAACTGCCATGGGTAAAGAAGAAAGCGTACTTGGAACAACCACTCCTTATTCAGTAACCGTGTCTCAAAATCCAGCTCCTACGGTAACTCCAACATTAACACCTACATTATCAGTAAAAAGATTTGTAGGAAGTTATGAAGACAAGGACGGTAATCCATTAACTATTCCAGGATTAAAGGTGGTGCTGAAAAATACTGATACCGGAGCAATTGTTGGAGAATCAGTCTCATCACCTAACTGGGAATTCACCAACCTCACTTCAAATAATTATCAACTTATAGCTACGCCAATTGCAAATTACACGATTACACATGACGTGTGCTTTGGGTGCGTAAAAGAAAATGTTTTTCATAATGGAAATAACCCATCGATGAGTTTTGGCAATAGGACATATATCGGAGTCACGTTTAAATATACTCCAAATGCGATTCCAACATTATCTCCAACTCCAACAATCGGGCAACCAACCATATCCCCTACCCCTACAGCCGTTGTAATAGGAACAACGCTTCGATTGTCCCTTAAAATGCCAACAATTGGTATTACTATTGGTGAGGAAAATACCGATCCAAAACGCAGAGATCGATCACTGTGGATACAATTACTTAATGCTACTGGCCAAAGCGTATATACAAATGATACTAATTTTATAAACTATATTGAAACAACTGGTAGATATACAGGCACCATTGGCTTACCATCCACCATCCCTACAGGTACTTACACGGTAAAGGTGCGATTTGATAACACCCTCATAAAGTCGCTTGGAACAGTAACTATAACAGCAGGTGGTATCAATACAGCTCCGTTGGCATCATTTTTCTCAGGGGACATAGCACGTGATAACACACTCGATATTTTTGACTACAACGTTTTGGTCTCATGCTACGGAGCACGTGCAGGAACTGAATTCTGCGGAGGCAATGAACTCATCGCAAATCTTGATGATAGCAAGACAATTGGCGCAGGTGGACTTGATGATCCAAAGCTTGCCGTTGGCAGTATAGATTACAATATTATGCTCACAAGCTTCCGCGATGCACGCGACGGTGACTAATTTACCCGTAAAGTTCTTTCCACAGATAAGAATAGTCTTGCAATTTATCAGAAAAGATGTAATGATTTAAGTGTTCCTATGTCTTTATTGCACCTATGACACCCTATCATCATTCACACCACAAACCGTCTGATGATATGCCTGCATTTTTGAGACGTCTTCGTCAACTCAAGCCATTTCTTGCACCACTCGGAGTAATTATTGTGATTATTGGAATTATATTGACTGTTCAACAAGTACAACGACTCCAAGAAGTTCGAAAAGGGGCTTTTGCTGGAGGAGCAAAACTGCTGATGACATCAGATGCAGATAACAATGAAATAAAAGAAGGAAATGATTTTACCGTTAATGTTCTTTTAGATACTCAAGACAATGACGTTACCGCAGCAGACATAACTATTTTGTATCCAAAGGACAATATCGAGCTTACAAGTGTAGACTTAGGTTCTTTTTTGCCTGGGCATCTATCAGCACCCGTCATACAAAATGGCCAAGTAAATTTTGCACTTGCAAGAAATCCTGAGGTTTCTGTCACTGGAGCAGGAGTTCTTGCAACACTGAGATTCACCGCGCTCACAAAATCAGCTGATCCCCTACAAATTACTTTTGGTCCAACAACCGACGTAACAGCAACAGAAAATCCAGAAACCAATATTATCGATACTGCAACTCCTTTGAGCGTACGAGTTAAAGCATCTTCTGTTGTGAATGGTTCATCGCTTCTTTTTGAGTCTTCCAAAACAACCGTCGCACCGAACGAAGAGTTTACCGTCACAACTATTCTTGATCCAAAGGGAAGACAAATAACAGGTGCAGAAATTCGCATGAAATATCCGGCTGACAAAATTGATGTAATTGATGTCGTAGAAAAAGACCTTTTACCTTTACCGCTTCAAAAAGACCTTACATCAACTCCTGGAACTGCAGTCTTTGCAGTAGCAAGTTCCACCTCACAAAGCGCAACAACATCAGGAGAAATTGCAGTCTTTACGCTGCGTGCAAAAGCCACAGCCAGTGGTTCTGTACCAATTACTTTTTCAACTGCAACAAAAGTATCAGAACTTGGAGAGCTTGATCTCAATGTGGTCGGAGAAATGACTGGAATATCAGTTACTGTAGCGGGAGGGCCATTGTCACCTGTGCCAAGCACAACGACTCCAACCATTACGCCGACTAGAGCGCCATCGCCCACTGTGAGCGTGTCACCCACCCCAATTGTCTACAAAGCAACACTCAACGGGGATCAAGAAGTACCGCCTGTCACAACCCAAGCCTCAGGCACCGCCTATTTATATCTTTATCCTGATCGCAAGGCAAAAATAACCGTAAGATTTTCAAATCTTGGTAGCCCTCAAGAATTGGCTCACATCCATGGACCTGCCCCTATCGGAAGCAACACTTCCCCACTCTTTAACTTACCTGTTGGAGCATTTACAGATTATCCAATTACGTTGACTGCTGCACAAGTCCTACAACTCACAAATGAATTATGGTATGTAAATTTGCACACCCAAAATTTTGGCAATGGAGAAATACGAGGTCAATTTGCATTATCTAATGAAGATCCAAATCTTACCCCCTCACCACCCGTCGGTGAGCCAACAAACACTCCGTTCCCAACCGCGACTCCCCAAGCAACATCAATGGTTGTCTCAATAAAAATTCCAACCATAGGAAGCATAGGTGCAGAAACAAACCCCGTTAACACTTCAAGAAGTGTAAATATTGAGATGTATCAAGGGACGGTGCTTGCTCGTACGGTTTCCGGAACACTTGCGTATGACGGAACAGTTTTTAAGGGCAATGTAAATGTAGGTGCTGGCTTTGAGTCGGGGTCTTACATACTCAAAACCAAGCTTTCAAATACTTTGAGAAAAAACCTTGGGACATACACCGTAAATACCAATATAATCCTGCCTGTTGCAACTATGATAATGGGCGACACAATAGATGATAACAAGCTTAATATTTTTGACTACAATGTGTTGATATCTTGTTATGAGGCACGTGCAGGAACTGATGACTGCAAAAATGAAAAAGATCTTGCTGATTTGAATGATAGTGGCTCTGTTGACAGTACTGATTACAACATACTTATACGATCCTTCGAAGACCAAATTATTGGAGACTAAAAAGACCCCGTTTGCATTACCTTGTTTTTCAATCTGGCTGAAATGTGATATCATTGCTTGTGTATGAATCAAAAAGTACAGACTCTTAAAGGTTTTCGAGATTTTTTGCCACAGGATGCCAAAAAAAGGCAGTATGTTATCTCAAAACTCAAAAATGTCTTTGAGTCATTTGGATTTGAACCCCTTGAGACACCAGTCTTGGAATACGAAGAAATACTTTTGGGAAAATATGGTGAAGAAGGTGACAAACTTATGTACCGATTTACCGACAATGGAGAAAGGCGCGTTGCTATGCGCTATGACCAGACTGTTCCACTCGCACGAGTTGCCGCACAGTACCAAAATGACCTCCCTCTACCCTTCAAACGCTATCAAATACAAAATGTGTATCGAGCTGAAAACACTCAAAAAGGAAGATACCGAGAATTTTTACAGTGCGATATAGATACCGTTGGTACCGATAGTCTTTTTGCAGATGCTGAAATTATTGCAACCGCTGCAAAATGTCTCGAAATACTTGGATTTTCAAAATTTAAAATTCTCATAAATGACCGTGCAGTTTTTTCATTGTTAATAACAGACCCTAGACAGGTATTGAAAAAAGAAGAGTTGTCAAAAGTAGTCCGTGCTGTTGATAAATTAAAAAAAATTGGTAAGGAAAAAGTACTTGATGAGATCATTGAAAGTGGTATTTCAGCCGAACGAGCCACCTACATTATGCAAACATTAGAGTTTCAAAAACCAACTAACATGCTTACTACAATATTTCAGTACTTAGAGTCTTTAGGAATATCATCTGAACAATACGAATTTGTTCCTACCTTGGCTCGTGGTCTTGACTACTATACAGGGGTAATATTTGAGATTGAGATTGATGGATATACTGCAGGATCAGTATGCGGCGGAGGCAGGTATGATAATTTGATCGGTCTTTTCTCACCACACTCAATTCCAGCAGTAGGTCTTGCATTTGGATTTGACAGAACACTTGAAGCAATGGAAGCACTCAATCTTTTCCCGGAAGATTTATCTACCACCAAAGTACTTGTAACTATATTTAGTCCAGATCTTGCTGACAAATCATTGGAAATTACTTCTCGACTGCGCTCGAAGAATATAAATACTGAAATCTATCTAGATGCAGGGGCAAAAATGGACAAACAGCTGAAATATGCAGATAAGAAAAACATTCCGTACGTTGTTATTATAGGACCAGATGAAATCGCCAATAGCGCTATTACACTTAAAAATTTGCAGAAAAGATCGCAAGAAACATGCTCACTAGAAGACTTAGCCTCAAAAATTACCTCAACCTTGTAAAAGTATGCCAAATCCGTTATAATTTCTCCATATGAAAGCAAACGTGCATCCAAACTATAATCCAGCAGCAAAAGTTGTGTGCTCTTGTGGCAACTCTTTTACCGTGGGTTCAACTCAGGATTCGATTCATATTGAGCTGTGCGATAAATGTCATCCTTTTTATACAGGAACACAAAAATTCGTTGATACGGCATCTCGAATTGAGAAGTTCCAAAAGAAAATGGCTATTGTAAGACCCTTAAGCAAAAAGAAAAAAGATGAAAACAGATCAGACCAAGCCCCAATGACTCTCCGGGAGATGCTTCAATCCGTAAAACGATAACCCCATCGTCAAAATTCTCATGGAAAATGACTTTATAGCCAAAGAGCTTACACTTATCCAGCAAAAAATCCAAGAAACAGAAGCACTGCTCAAAGACCCAGATCTCGCAGCGCTTGCACAAGAAGAATTGGAAAGTCTTCGCATGCAGCAAATGGCTCTTGAGAATAGTGGCACATCGCCTTATCAAGCTCACATTGATACTCCTGAAAAAACCTCATCAACCGCAAGTCTTGACCGTAAAAATGTCATCCTCGAAACAAAAGGTGCAGCAGGTGGAGATGAGGCAAAGAATTGGGCAAAGGAGTTGATGCGGATGTATGCTCGGTATGTTGAGACTCATCGAAACATGCGGATAGAGGGACTTGATGAAAATTCTGTCAAAATTATTGGTCGTAATGCTTTTGCAACATTTAAATATGAAGCGGGCGTTCACCGGGTCCAACGAGTCCCTGATACAGAGAAAAGAGGTCGTGTACACACTTCAACCGCTATTGTCTCAATACTGCCCGAGCTTGAGGATATAGATCTCCATTTAAATGATGATGATATTCAGTTTGATGCGTTTCGTGCAGGTGGTCATGGAGGCCAAAACGTCAATAAAGTATCAAGTGCGGTCAGGCTAACCCATAGACCATCAGGAATCGTTGTGACCTGCCAAAATGAGCGCTCACAACTTCAAAACCGTACTCTTGCTATGCAGATGCTTCGAGCTAAATTGTGGGAACAAGAAGTTGCCAAAAGAGCTGAAACCATGTCAGAACTCAAATCAACACAGGTCGGAAAAGGTGACCGCTCCGAAAAAATTAAGACCTACAACTTCCCACAAAGCAGAGTCACAGATCACCGCATAAATAAATCATATCACAATATTGAAGAGATCATGGAAGGCCGAATCGATAAAATCTTTGACGATGCCAAAGAACTTGAGAACGCAGATGAAGCTTTAACGAGTGAAAACGAGATTGCCGCGTCATGAGTACACTCCTCGCAATGACAAAATTACTTTTCAAATAGAGGAATAATATCATCCAGTGTTAAAGTTGTAGGAACTGAATCTGGATTTTTGGAGCTTCCATTGAGAAGCATTTTTTTTGATACGTGTAAAAACCATGTTCCTTTTTTATCAAGTTCTATGATTTTTTCATAAATACTAGTAAAGTCCACTCCACCACTCTCCCCTACTTTTTCTGGACGCCCCTTTATACGAATAAATCCATGATGCGGATCGCGTCTGACGACCACAACGAATCCGGCAATTTGCGCAACTTTGAGAACTTCATCATTCAGTGTCTCGACAGCCAGTGCTTTTCCCCACTGAGTTGTAAATTCTCGGCCATTGTCCTCTATTTCTTTTTCCGCCCACCTGCGATTTTCAAAGGTATGAAGCAATGCGTCAAGACAGACCATACCAAACTCAATGCATTCTTGATCTTTTTCAGGATGCTGGAGTTTGAATCCATCAAGCACCCCTTCCATAGAAAAATCTTGGTAAGGAGCCGCTGCATCAGGTCGAAAAACTTCTTGAAAATGATCATTGGCAACAACTATTTCAACCATTCGCAAAAGTGCATCATATTTTGCACTCTCCAAAAAATCACCTTCGGCGTGAAGTTTTACAAATTCAAGAACTCGTGAAGCAGCACAAACTGTCTGATCATTGGTCTCATGATGATCCAAAACTCCAAGTCCAGTGTCCACATGAATAACCTCTTTGCCTTCGATTTTCTCAATAGCACCACCTTTTTTCTGCACAGCACCAACCATACGTGTCCCTGCCGAAACAAAGTGTAATGAGGCATCCTGCCATCCCTGGTAAAATCTTTTAAGAAGCCACACCGAAGTCAGTGCATCAAGGTCAGGAGATTTGTGGGTTACAATTACTTTCATGCTAGGAATTTTCATTTTTCAATTCTTAATTTTCATTAAATTTTCAATCTAAAAAATAAATCTTAATTAAAATTGAAGTAGTAATAATTGATTGTAAATTAAAAATTGCAAATTGTATTTAGCCTTACTCTAACATGATAGTATGGACAAAAAGCCACTCGATCCCCAGCTCAAGCAAATTTATGATCGCATTATGACTACGCCTACTAAAGCGCCAGTTATACCTTCACCTTCTCAGCCCACTACACCGCCTCAACAAGCAGTTGTAACACCAACCATGAGCCAAACTCCTCTGACCCAACCTCCCACAACTACTTCTCCTTTTGCGTCAGTCAAACCCATTACCCCTCCATTGCCCGCACAACAAATTTTCCCTTCACTATCCCGTGACAGTGTCACACAAACTCCTCCTGCTTCAGGATCATTTACAAATCCTACTTTTTCAAACCCCTCCTTTTTGACTCCTCAACCTACCCCCCCAAATCCTGTAGTAACTCCTCCAACCCAGCCATCTACAACAACTGACTCAGCACCTTATTATGCATCGACCAATACATCGTTTGCCCAAACAGGAAGTTATATCCCGCCAGTCAATATCCCCGCTCCTCTCCCCATGCCAAACGCTGCCGAAACACCCGCAATGCCTTCAATCCCTATCCGAAATATTCGAAATTCCGCTGATCCAATAATTTTTTCAACAAAAAACAAATCCAAAAATACGGTGACAATTGGTGGTGGGACAACCGCAGCTCAAGTAGAAGGCCAAAAATCTACCAACATTCTAGGAATTGTTATAGGAGTGCTTGTTGTGGTTTTCCTTCTTGCCTACTCCGCCTTCTGGCTCATTTTCTTTGGGATTGTGGAGATCTAGGAAGACTTAAATTTTTTTTCAAGCGTATAACATGAATTCCTGAAGCTGTTTTGAGATTGCCGCGTCATGAGCACATTCCTCGCAATGACGGGCAAAGGGTTTAAAATTAAATATATTCTGAAAGCTTGGATAGCAGATCTTTTTCGTCAACGAGTTCTACTTTTTCGGAACTGCGTCGTTTGAATTCTATTTTTCCAGGATTTCGGTCAGAAACAACAAGTCTCAAAGGCATTCCCAAGAGATCTGCATCCCCAAATTTTTGCCCAGCACTTACATCCCGGTCATCAAAAAGTACTTCTAACTTTTCTTCTAGTAACTTCTTATATACTCCTTCTGCTTTTTCTGATAATCCCACAAGATGAATTGTATACGGCGCAACAGCTATTGGCCAAATAATTCCTTTGTCATCGTGTGACGCCTCAACAATTGCACCCACAAGCCGTGTCATGCCTATTCCATAACTTCCAAACCATACTGGTTTTTTCATACCATCCGAATCTGTAAAGGTAACATTCATTTTCTCAGCATACATGGTACCAAGGGGGAAAATATTACCCACTTCAATTGCTTTGACCGTCTGCAATGTAGGATTTTTAAAGTCCTCATCAGTCATCACTTCTTTATTTTTCCAGTAGCGCCACCCATCAGCCATATAAATAGTGTCCTCCCCTGCTTCTGTCTGAAGTTGAAATTCGTGTGTCATACTCTTTGTAAATACGCCGCCATCAGCTTCTGCAATAACCACTTTTATACCCATTCGAGCAAATGCTTTTAGGTATGCATCAGCTACCTCCCAATAATATTTCATCAAATCCTCTTCTGAAGTATGCGCACTATAAAGATCCTTCATCAAAAATTCACGACCACGCAAAATCCCAGACTTTGCACGGAGTTCTTGGCGAAATTTGGTGGAAAAATGATAGATTTTGATAGGAAGATCTTTATAACTTGAAAGGTTTTTGCGGATCAAATCCATCACAATTTCTTCATGCGTGAAAGAAAGTGCATATTCTTTTTCATTTTTCTCAAATTGGTACATGACCTCTTTTGCAGTATCCCAACGACCAGTCTCATTCCAAATATTTTTAGGATGTAGAAGTGGCATAAGAACTTCTTGTGCCCCAGTCAAATCCATTTCATGTCTTACAATGTCCTCAATTTTTCGCTCAACTCGTCTGCCCAGTGGCAAAAGCGAATATGATCCAGCCATAAGCTTGTCGATAAAGCCCCCTTGTAACAAAAGCTTTGCATTGATCGCAACTTCATCTTTTGGAATAGTTTTGGAGGTCTTGGGAAAAAATGTAGAATATCGCATATTGGTAGTATACCACTCCACTTTTATTTTACAATAATGTGGGACACCTCCGAAGCATTCGAGCTTGAATGCGAAGGGGTGTATCGGGGACACTGCGCTTTTTCAACCCTTCGTCATCATATTCCTAGGAAAAGCTCATTCTATCTACGTAATAAAAAATAAATTAGACACCGTGCGCTTCTTGAGGTGACTCGGGGCTACTGAAAAGCTTTGATTTGAATCCAACCTCTTCGTGAGGTGGCCCTTCAGCTGGTCCGTCTCTTTTTGTAATTTCAGACAGTGCGAATGAAAGCATAAATCCTGTTATCGTGAGGAGTAGCTCAAGTAGTGTCTGTTTTTTCTTTGAGTCTTCTTTTTCCTCATCAACCATTTTCTTGAGCACCTCAGCCAAATCCTGCATGATTTTCATTGCTTGTGCAAGTTGTTCTTGAGTAAATTTCAACTCTCC
>Ga0163150_10003513_pt1 | contig 21970 bp, 18 predicted proteins | sample OliLakLV19P2IB_FD_148628 | JGI IMG/M metagenome (GOLD analysis project Ga0163150, IMG submission 148628) | Freshwater microbial mat bacterial communities from Lake Vanda, McMurdo Dry Valleys, Antarctica - Oligotrophic Lake LV.19.P2.IB | ecosystem: Environmental > Aquatic > Freshwater > Lake >...
CGAGACGATCGCGCTTGCCTTTGCGATCACCGAGGAAGTTATCCGCGGCTTTTCGCTGCGGCCTCATTGAAGCGGGCGCGAGACCAAGGACCTGGTGCGGAGCCAGGAGTGTTATCCGCGGCTTTTCGCTGCGGCCTCATTGAAGCTTTTCCACGTCAGGTATCCTGCTGTCTCCGCGCCGACGTTATCCGCGGCTTTTCGCTGCGGCCTCATTGAAGCTTGATTACGAGCAGGGCTAACGAGTCGAAGGGAGGAGTTATCCGCGGCTTTTCGCTGCGGCCTCATTGAAGCGACAAGGGAGCCTTTTCCGAGTACGTCACGCAGATACGTTATCCGCGGCTTTTCGCTGCGGCCTCATTGAAGCTCATTGCGCATACGCGCTTGTCGCAGTTGTGTGTGGTTATCCGTATATTTTCGCTGCGGGCTCATTGAAGGGGCGTGCCGATCCAATGGTAGTACGCTTCCCCCGTATGGACGCCGCCGCCTTCCTGATCCTAGTCCAGCGTAAGGCCGGTGGTTCGGCGGACCTCAGAGATCCTCTGGCAGCAGCCAAGGACTTATTGGCGATGAGCGGCGAGACTGCCGAGGGGAAAGCGCTGCGCGAGGTTCTACGAACCCTGGCGAGCGGTAACGGTACGTTCAAGGATGCTGACATCTGGCTGTTTAGCAAAGATCGGCTTCGGTTGATAGCCTCGTTGATTGAGATGCGGATCGCCGGACTCCATTCCAAAGAAGAGTGGAATGACCTTTGTTAAGACACGCGCGGTCTCTTTCACCGCTGGCCTAATCGCGCTGCTGATCGCGGTATCAGCGCGGGCTGACTTCGCTGGAAAAGTTGTGGCCGTAGCCGACGGGGACAGCATCACCGTCATGAACGGGCGGGAGCAGGTGAGGGTACGACTGACCGAGATCGACGCGCCGGAGAATAAGCAAGCGTTCGGGAGAAGAGCGAGGCAGTCCCTTTCCGAAGTGTGCTGGCCGTCCCCAAACATGCGAAAAGGCGTGAACGCGCCAACACCACAGCGGCGCATCTTACGGCCGAGACGAGTAAGTTCCTGTGCGCCCCATCGCCGGCTGGCTCTGGATTGCCAACTGCGCATAATTCGGAGCTACACATAATTTCAGGAGTACGCCGGCAGATAGTCCCGCGGGCAGGCGTCGCAGTAGAGGGACCTCGTGTCGCCCGAGATCATGGGAAGCCGCATCGGCGCGACCCTGAACTTCGACATCAGCGCCGACCTGCACCACGTCAAGGCGCCGACGCGGGTGGTCTGCGCCGAGGACGACCTGCTGACGCGAGCCTATTTTTCGCGCGAGATCGCGCAGCGGATTCCCGGCACCACGCTCGCCATGGTCGAGCGCGGCGGCCACGCCTTGTCTCGGTACGACAGCAGCGCGTTCAATGCACGGGTGCTGGCGTTCCTGGACCAGCAGGGATGAGGCAACGTCGATCAGCGATCTCTACGCGCCCCCGCGCGCCCTGACAGTCGCGTCCTCGTCGACCGCGCGACCATCCCCGGTCAATATGACACCGTAGACTTCCGCTGCCGCCTTCCGGCTGACCACGCCATCGCGAACGTCGCGCAGGACCAGCTCGGCCCGCCGTTCGCGCGGATCGCCCCAACCGCCCCCGCCTGGCGAGGCTTGTTTCAGTCGCACGGGTCCGGTGCGCCGCACGCCGTAGGCCGGAGGGGTGAAGGAGGTCCCGTCCGCCGCTTCCACCTTCATGTCGCCGACGGCGCCGGTGAGTCCGCCGGCGGTTCCGTAGGCGGCGAACTTGCTAAAGCCTTCGCCGCGAAAGGAAAACTCGACCGGAACCTGGATCTCCACCTCGTAGTTCGCACCGGTGCCGCCGCGATACTTCCCCGCACCTCCGGTATCGCAGCGCAGTTCCTGTCGCATCACCCGAATCGGAAATAATTGCTCGAAGCTTTCCACGTTCGGAATCACCAGGCCGCACAGGCTGTTGAGGCCGCCTTGCTGCGGGAATCCATCGCGGCCATCGACCGCACCGCCGCCCGATGAACCCGCCCAGTGATACATGACGAAGCGCTCGCCGTTCGCGCTCGTCCCGGACGAGATCGGAAACGAATTGTCGCCCCATCCCGCGCAACTGCGGGAAGGATCCGCCGTACCGAGGGCCTGCCAGCACGCGTGGATGATCTCGCAGGCCGGGAACACCGTGCACATCGTGAGCGGGGCCGGCGACCTTGCATTGATGACGGTGCCTTCCGGCGCAATGATGCGCACGCTGCGAAAGGTGCCTTCGTTGCGCGGGATCGATGTATCGAAGAATGCGCTCAGCCCTGTGTAAACGGAGGAATAGGTGTTGGCGAGCGAACTGTTCTTGAATCCCCGCATCTGCGGATCGGTCCCGGTGAAATCGACCGTCAACGAATCGCCGGCGACGGTGATCGTGACGCGGATCGCGATATCCATCGGTTCGAAGCAGTCGTTGTCGAACCAGTCTTCGCCCTTGTACACGCCATCGGGCAACGCGGTGACTGCCTGCCGGAAGCGCCGGTCGGCATGGTCGAGGATGCCCGCAAAGTACTCGAGCCCCGGCTCGACGCCCAGGTCGCCGAGCAATTCGGCAATCTTCTCGCCGCCGATGCGCGTCGAACCCATCATCGCGCGCAAGTCGCCGTCGAGCAGGTGTGGCGTGCGCGTATTCAGCAGAAGGAGCTGCCAAAGGTCCTCCCGCACCGATCCCTTCTCCACCAGCCGCATGACCGGCAGGCGGATGCCCTCGTGAAAGATCTCCGAGGCTTCGGGGTTGTAGGTCCCCGCCGCGCCGCCGCCGATGTCCGACTGATGGGCGCGGTTGCAGGTGAACGCGACCAGGCGGCCGTCGAAAAAGACCGGGCGCGCGATCACCCAATCGGGCAGGTGGTTGCCGCCCGCAGCATACGGGTCGCTCAGGATGTAGACGTCGCCCTCGTTGACATGGGTGCCAAAAGCCTTCAGCACCGCACGGATCGCGAACCCGCCACCTCCGGTATGAATCGGAATGCCGTCAGCCTGCGAGACGATGGAGCCTCGCGCGTCCGTGATGAAGCACGAGAAATCGTGCGCGTGGCTGAAGATCGGGCTGCGCGCGGTGCGCAGCATGACCCAGCCCATCTGCAGGCTGATGTCGTCCAGCCGGTTCTGCACCAGCGCGAGCGTAACCGGGTCAAGCACCATCGCGGCTCCCCTTGGGTGGCAGGTGAATGACGAAATTGCCCGACGCGTCGACCTCGAGCACATCGTCGGCACCGACGAAGACGGTGGTGGTCTGCTCATCCACCAACAGCGGCCCCGGGAGGCGATGCCCCGGCTTCAGGTCGGCGCCACGGTAGACGACCGTATCCACGCTCCCTCGCTGCGCATCCAGGTACACCGGTCTGCGCTCCACGGGCGCGGCCGGCCCATCCGCGGGCGTGCCGCTGGCGGGTTGTAGCGGCGGCAGCAGGCCGATGCCGATTACGCGCAATTTGGTGACTTCGACGATCCCGCCGGGCTGATGGTGGCCGAAGAGCCGCTCATGTTCCGACTCGAACGCGTGCCTTACCACGTCCCGATCCGGGACGCCAGCCTGGAGGGCCACGCGCACATCCCACTGTTGGCCGAGGTAACGAAGATCCATCTCGCGAGCGAGCTGCATGTCCTCGGGCGCGAAGCCAGCCTCGCGCAAGATCCCGGAGGCCTGCTGCTCGAGCTCTCCGAAGGCAGACTCCAGTTCTCCGGGTTCCGAGGCGTCCAGGCGCGCGAGATGCACGCGGACGTAGTCGTGGCGGACGTTCGAGTGCAGCATGCCCAACGCGCAAAACGCGCCTGAGAGCCGTGGCACATAGACCTTCGGACAGTGAAGCATCCGGCCAATTACCGCGCCATGCATCGGTCCGGCGCCGCCTGCTGCGACCAGAACGAACTGGCGCGGATCGTAGCCGCGTTCGACGCTGATGCGCTGTACGGCTTGCAGCAGCTTCTGCTCCACCAGCCGGATGATGCCTATTGCCGCTGCATCGATGTCGATGCCAAGCGGCCTCGCGACCGCGCGCTCGATCGCCTCGATTGCACGCGAACGGTCCAGGGTGACGGAACCGCCCGCGTACGGGCCCGGCTTCATGCGGCCGAGCACGAGCTGGGCATCGGTGACCGTCGGATCGGTACCGCCAAGACCATAGGCCGCAGGGCCGGGATGCGCACCAGCGCCATGGGGGCCGGCGAACAGCATGCCGGCACTGTCGGTGCCGGCAATGGTCCCACCGCCTGCGCCAATCGTATGGATATCGACCGCCGGCACCGAAAGGTGGTAGCCGGCGACCTGGAACTGGTCCGAGGTTGCTACCGCGCCGTTACGCATCAGGATCACGTCGCAGCTGGTGCCGCCGATCTCCATCGATATCAGATTGCCGCTGCCGATGGCGCGGCTGTAGAACTCCAGTGCGCCCACGCCCGCCGCCGGGCCGGAGAGAAGCAGCCGCACGGGCTTGCCAGCCACCTGATCGATCGAGATCGCGCCGCCGTTGTTCTGGATGAGCAGGATCGCATGCCGGAAACCGCGCTCGCGCAGCTGCTCGTTCAGCGCTCTGAGGTAGCCCACCGCGCGCGGCGCGACATAGGCATTCATGACCGTCGTCGAGCTGCGTTCGTATTCGCCGACGAGCGGCGAGATGTCGCTGGAGATCGAGACCCAACGCCCCTTCCAGGATTCCTGAAGCACCTTGGCGACGGCGTGCTCGTGCGACGCATTGGCGTAGCTGTTGAGAAGGCAGATGGCGACGGAATCGACGCCCTCCTCCTCGAACACCCGCGCCGCATCGCGAACGTCCTCCGCTCGCACTGGCGCTATCTCCGCGCCGTTGCGATCGACGCGGCCTCTCACCGGAAGGCGCAAATAGCGCGGAACCAGCACCGGCGGATTCGGGCTGCGGTGATCCCAAGGGCTGTCCCGCTTGCCGCGGCGCACTTCAAGGCTGTCGCGAAAACCCTCCGTGGTGAGCAAGCCCACGCGCGCGCCCTTGTGCTCGAGCGCCGTGTTGGTTGCCACAGTCGAACCATGCACGAACATGGCGCACTCGCCCAGCAGGCTCGACACGGTCGTCGCCATTCCGCTGGCCGCCTGCTCGAGCGCGTTGATGACGCCCTGAGCGGGGTCCGCGGGAACCGAGGGAACCTTGAACACCTGCACGCTTCCGCCGGCACCGGTTATCACAAGATCGGTGAACGTGCCGCCGATGTCGACCCCGATCCGCCATGCTGCCGATCCATGCTGTGGGCGAGTCGCTGCAGCCGCAGATTCGTGGTCTGGCATTTAAACTCCCATCCTTAAATGAGGCGATGGTTGCACAGAACGCGCGCAAGCATCAAGATTGTCCTTCGCTGTTTCGCTTTTGAGAGTTGACCCGGTCGAGCTTCTGTACGAATGTGGCGTCCTGTTCAGCGGCGCTGGGCATGCGCCGGCGCCGCATTCGCGACGAGGGGAGGAAGCAATGCAAGTTTCCGAAGCAGGCGTTTACCGCACCTACATCGAGAAGACCCCTCGCTCTCGGGCATTGTTTGCCTCGGCAAGCCGCCACCTGCCGGGCGGCAGCACTCGGATGACGATCTACCACAAGCCTTATCCGGTCTACGCGGCATCCGGCAATGGCTGCATGCTGACCGACGTTGACGGCAACGTGCGCATCGATTGCCTCAACAACTTCACCTCTCTGATCCATGGTCATGCGCATCCGGCGGTAGTCGCCGCGGTCACCAGGCAGTTGCCGCATGGCACGGCGTACGCCGCACCGACCGAAATCGAGATCACGCTCTCCGAGGAGATCAAGCGGCGGGTGCCCTCGATCGAGAGCCTGCTGTACAACAACTCCGGCAGCGAAGCAGTGATGGGCGCCGTGCGCGCGGCGCGCGCCTTCACGGGACGCACCAAGGTCGCCAAGTTCGAGGGCGCCTATCACGGGTCATATGACTACGTCGCCATCAGCGGCAAGTCCAAGCCCGGCGCCAGCGGCGATCCTGACGCGCCGGTCGCCACCGCGGACAGCGAGGGGTTGCACCCCAGCGCGCTGAGCGACGCGGTGGTCATGCGTTTCAACAGCATCCCGTCGATCGAGCGCGCGCTGGATGCCCACGGCAAGGAACTCGCGGCGGTGCTGGTCGAGCCGATCTGCGGCTCGGCAGGGATGATTCCCGCCCGGCCCGATTTTCTCGCTGCGCTGCGCCGTGAAACCGGCAAACGCGGCATTCTGATGATCTGCGATGAAGTGATTGCGCTGCGCCTCGGCTGGGGCGGTGGTCAGGGCGAATACGGCGTGACGCCTGACCTGACGACCATGGCGAAGATCATCGGCGGGGGCTTTCCGATCGGCGCCTTCGGCGGGCGCAAGGATGTGATGGACGTGTTCTCGGTGGGTGGCAACGGCCCGCGCGCGCTTCACCTCGGCACTTTCAACGCCAACCCTGTTACCGCGTGCGCAGGGCTGGCGACGCTGCAGGCGATGGACAAGGCCGCTTTCGATCGCCTGAACGGGCTCGGCGAAACGCTGCGTGGCGCGCTGCGCAAGGTACTTGCCGCGCGCGGTATCGCCGGCCAGGTCACCGGCGCGGGATCGCTGTTCCAGATCCACTTCACCGAGTCCCCGGTGACGGACTACCGCAGCGCCAAGGCCGCCAACGCCGAGCTCGCGTTCCTGATGTTTCTAGGCATGATGAATCGCGGCGTCCAGCTTGCATCGCGCGGCATGGGTTGCCTCTCGACTCCGATGGCGCAACGCGAGATCGATGCCGTGGCGGCCGCGCTCGACGCGACGCTCAAGGAAATGCAGCAGGAAGGATGGCTGGGCTGAGCCGCCGCAGCGCCATGGGACACGCCCGGCTGGCGCGGGCGTTGCGGCTCGTCATCCTGCCGGCCATCCTGCTTGCCGCATGGGAGGCCGGCGCCCGCATGGAGCTTTTCAACACGGTATTCCTCCCGCCGCCGAGCCGTATCCTCTCGGCCACCCAGCAGCTGCTGATGTCGGGCGAGTTGTTCCGGCACTTCGCCGACAGCCTGCGGCGAATCGCGATCGCCAACGTCATCGCTATCGGGGTGGCGGTGCCGCTCGGCTTCTTCATGGGCCTTTACCGCCCCTTCGAGGAGATCATGGACGGCGTGCTCAACATCCTTCGGCCGATCCCGCCGCTCGCCTGGATTCCGCTCGCCATCCTGTGGTTCGGCTTGGGCGAGAAGTCGGTGGTCTTTATCACGCTGATCTCGGCGTTCTTTGCCATTCTCCTGAACACCATCGCCGGCGTGCGTGGCGTAGACAAGTCTCTCGTGCGTGCGGCGCTCTCGCTGGGTGCCAACCGGCGCGTGCTCATCCTGAAGGTGATTCTGCCGGGAACGCTGCCCTCCCTCTTCACCGGCTTTCGCATCGCGCTGGGCGTGTCATGGATGAGCATCGTCGCCGCCGAGCTGATCGCTTCCTCGAGCGGACTCGGCTTCATGATCAGTTTCTACCGCGAGTTGCTGCGCTCCGACCTGATACTCGTCGGCATGCTCAGCATTGGTGTCGTCGGTTACCTTATGGACCGCGGGCTGCAGTGGCTGGAGCATCGGCTCCTGCCCTGGCGCGTGCGTCTTGAACTCTAGGGAGAGGCCGGGGGCCCCCTCGTCCAGGCGCCGCGTGCCAACCAAGGTCGACATCGCGCAGGTCAGCAAGCACTACGGCGAGCCGGACGATGCGCATTTCGTGCACGCGCTGGACAACGTCTCGTTTGCGCTGCAGGACGGCGAATTCGTCAGCCTGCTCGGCCCCAGCGGGTGCGGCAAGTCGACCCTGCTGCACATCGTTGCCGGTTTCGAGACCGCGTCTCAGGGTTCGGTCCGTGTCGGCGAACGGGTGGTCAGCGGGCCGGGCGCCGACCGCGGCATGGTTTTCCAGGACTATGCGCTGTTTCCCTGGATGACCGTGATCGAGAACGTCATGTTCGGCCTGCGCATCAAAAACCTGCCGCGCACGGAGTGCGAAGCCATCGCGCGCGAGCACATTGCGCTGGTGGGACTTTCGGGGTTCGAGCACCGCTTTCCCCATCAGCTGTCGGGCGGCATGCGCCAGCGCTCCGCGCTGGCGCGCTCGGTGGCCAACAACCCCGAGGTGTTGCTGATGGACGAGCCGCTGGCCGCGATCGATGCGCTGACGCGCAACGCGCTGCAGGAGGAGATCCTCAAAGTCTGTTCCGCCCGCGACGGGCGCCAGGCCAAGTCTGTCCTCTACGTCACCCACTCCATCGAGGAAGCGGTGTTCCTTTCGGACCGCATTGTGGTGATGACGCCGCGGCCCGGCCGCATCCTGGAGGTCGTCTCGGTTCCCTTCGACCGGCCGCGCAACGACGATACGCGGCTTGCACCGGAGTTTCAGCAGCTTGCCGGCAGGATTTGGGGTACCCTCAAGTCGCACGTCAAGCCCAACTAAGCGAGGTGAATCAATGACGATTCTCAAGTCTGTCCTGGGTTCCACGGTGGCGGCGATCTCCGTGGCGCTGGTGGCCGGCCCGGCGTTGGCGCAGGGCAAGAAACTCGACGTACGCCTCGGCTGGCAACCGCTCTCCGGTGGCAGCGCGGCCATTGCGATGTACATGATCCGCGAAAAGATGTTCGAGAAGCACGCGGCCGCGCTCGGCTACACCATCACGCCGGAATGGAAGACCTTCGCCGCCGGGCCGCCCTCGAATGAGGCGATGATCGCCGGCCAGCTCGACATTGACATGCACCTTTCGGCGCTGCCGACGGTGGCGCGCATCGCCACAGGCGTTCCGGTGGTACCGATCGCGACGGTCGGCAGCAACATTGCCAATGCGCTGATGGTCGCGCCCAAGTCGCCGATCAACGACATCTCGATGCTGCCCGGCAAGACTGTGGGGTTGCCGCTCGGCACCTCGGCGCACTACGTGCTTGCCAGCATTGTTGCGACGCATTTCGGCAAGTCGATCGACGAAGCGGGCATCAAACTGGTCAACATGCCGGTGCCGGACGCGATCAAGATGCCGGCTGGCATCGATGTCGCCGCGGTCTGGGTCCCGGTCCGCTTCATCGGACCGCAACTCGGCATTGCTGAATTGCTGGTTGACGCGAACGGGAACACCGGCAAGGGTCACAAAACGCCCGGCATCCGGCTCGCCGAGGTAAAGAAGAGCTGGGCCTACCCCGAGGGCTACAATACGGACCGCCTCTATGCCTTCGCGCGCGAGAAGTTTCTCGTCGAGCACCCGGACGTGATCCGCGCCTTCATCAAGGCGCACATGGAAGCGACACTCGCCGCTGTCAAGGACAAGGCCGGCGTCGTCGCCCTTGCCAACGCGACGTGGAAGCAACCGGAGATCATCGCCGAAACTACGCTGCAGACCTACGCCGAGACCTCGGGAGTGCGCACCACGCCTGCAATCCTGGAGTGGGATGTGATGACGCTGATCAAAGCGTCCGAATATCTGACCTTCATGAAAATACGCGACAAGCCGCTTACTTGGGATGGTCTGAAGCCGCTGCTCACCAAGTCGGCCGAGGTGCAAAAGCGCGCCTGGGAGGAGAGCAACCCGAGAGTTTCAGTCGACGCCATGAAAAAAGGCTTCCGCGGCGAAACCAAGCTGTATGGCCAGATCATCATCAATGGCGGGGCGCCCGTCTGGGAGTGGAACAGCACGCCGGACTGGGGCAAACGCATCTACGTCGCGGGACCGTTCAAATTCTAGCGATAGGCGGCGGGCCATCGCGACCGCTTCGTTCGGCGTGACGCAGACCGAGGCAGTGCCACCGCAGGACCAAGCGGCAGTCGTCACGGGCGCAAGCTCGGGCATTGGCGAGGCCATTGCCAAGGCACTGCTCGAGCGCGGATTGACGGTCGTCGCCCTGCAGCGGACCGCACCGGCCTTCGCGCACCCGCGTCTGTGCTTCAGGCCCATCGACCTGGGCGACCTGGAGGCGACGAGATCGCTCGCCGCATCGCTCGCGACTGATTTTCCCGTGCGATATCTGGTCAACAACGCGGGCGTCAATCGCCCGGCTGCGTTGCAGGATGCAACCATCGATGATGTGCGCCACGTAACTGCAGTGACGCTGGGCGCCGCAATGCTGCTGATGCAGGCTTTCGTTCCCGGAATGCGCGCGGCACGGTTTGGGAGAATCGTCAGCATCTCGTCACGCGCCATCCTCGGCAAGAGCCAGCGCGCGGTCTACTCTAGCGCCAAGGCGGGGTTGATCGGCATGACGCGCTCAGTAGCGATAGAAGTCGGCGGCGACGGCATCACCGTCAATGCGGTCGTGCCAGGACCCGTGGAGACCGCGCTGTTCACGCGCGGACACCCCCTGGGCAGCGCGAAGCGCAGGACGGTGATCGACAGCGTGCTGGTCAAACGTGTGGGCACGCCGTGGGACATTGCGCGCGCGGTGCTCTTCCTACTCGACCGCGAGAGCGGCTTCATCACCGGGCAGGCGCTGTTCGTCTGTGGCGGAACCAGCGTGACAGGAACGGGCGGCGCCTGAGATGGTACGCCCTGCAACGCATTTGCCATCGTAATAACCGCAATCAGACTTCCAACAGATCCCTGCGAGATTTCCATCATGTCAGCCCTGTCCTTCCCGGAGCAAGGCCTCGAGCCGAGTTCAGTGTTCGCCGAGATGGAGCGCGCACGGCGCGATGATGTCGACTGGCGCCGCGGGCGCGTCGCCCTGTTCGTGCACTATGCGGGCGACGATGTGCTCGCCGTCGCCAAGGAAGCGTACCTGCGCTTCTTCTCCGAGAACGGGCTGGGCCTGACCGCATTTCCAAGCCTGCGCAAGTTCGAAGATGAAGTCGTCGCCTGGACCGCGGATCTGCTCGGCGCCGGGCCCGAAGCAAACGGCACCATCACCTCCGGCGGCACCGAGAGCATCTTCATGGCGCTCAAGACCGCGCGCGACTGGGCGCGCGCGCAACATCCGGATATCCGGCAACCCGAGATCGTCGCGCCGATCAGCGCGCATCCGGCGTTCGACAAGGCGGCGCATTACCTGTGCATGAAGGTGCGCCGCATTCCGGTGCGGACGGACTTGCGCGCCGATGTTCCCGCGATGGCAGCGGCCATCGGCCCGAATACCATCGCGCTGGTCGGCTCAGCGCCGTGCTTTCCGTATGGCGTCATCGACGATATTCCAGCGCTCGGGTCGCTGGCGCTCGAAAAGGGGCTGTGGCTGCACGTGGACGCCTGCGTCGGCGGCTATCTTGCGCCATTCGTCCGCCGCCTCGGATACCCGATTCCTCCGTTCGATTTCTCGGTACCGGGTGTGCTGTCGATGTCCGCAGACCTGCACAAGTACGGGTTCACGGCCAAGGGAGCGTCGGTCGTCCTCCTTGCCGACCGTTCCTTGCGTCCCTATCTGACGTTTGAGTTCGACAACTGGCCTCGGGGGAAGTATTCAGCGGCGACCTTCACGGGTTCGCGCCCGGGCGGTGCAATCGCCGCCGCATGGGCGGTGATGCGCTATCTGGGTGTCGAGGGATACATGCGGCTCGCGCGCTCGATCATGCAGGCACGCGACGCGATGCTCGACGGCATTCGGGCGATCGACGGACTGCAGGTGGTCGGGCTGCCAGACCTTTCGGTGATCGGGGTTACCGCGAACGGCGTGGACATCTTTGCCGTTGCCGAAGTCCTTGGCAGGAAGGGCTGGTTCGTCTCGACGATGAGCGAACCGGCGGGCATCCACCTGGGCATGCTGACGCTGGCGCACGTTGCGCACCGCGAGGAGTATCTGAATGACCTCGCGGCATCGGTCGCGGAGGTTCGCGCAAGAAACCTGACTGCGCGATCCCGCGACGTGTCGTACGGCGGCTAGAGTTTCATGACGTACTGCAGGACAAGGCGCGCGCATGCCTGAGTTGGCTCTCGGCGTCGATGTCGGCGGCACCTTCACCGACCTTCTGCTCCTCGACCCGTCGACGGGACGCATCTCGATCGCCAAAGTGCCGACCACACCTGGCGACCAGTCGCTGGGCTTCATGGCGGGAATCGACACGCTCGGCTTGCGCCTGGGCGACACGCGGACCATCGTCCACGGCACGACCGCGGCGACAAATGCCGTGCTGGAACGCAAGGGCGCGCGTTGCGGCCTCATCACCACGCGCGGTTTCGGCGATGTGCTCGAGCTCGCGCGCCGGACGCGGCCTCACCTCTTCGGGTTGACGGGCGAGTTCGAGGCACTCATTCCGCGCGAGATGCGGATAGAGGTCGGCGAGCGCACGGATGCCGATGGTGCGATCCTGGAACCGCTCGACGAGTCCCAGGCGCGTGCCGCAGCCGCGCTGCTGCGCCAGCGCGGCGCGGAATCGCTCGCCATCCATTTCCTGCATTCGTACGCGAATCCGGCGAACGAGCGCAGATGCCTCGATATCATTCGCTCGCTGTGGCACAACGATTACGTTTCGCTCGGCTCGACGCTGTTGCCCGAGATACGCGAGTTCGAGCGTGGCACGGTGGTGGCCTTGAACGCCTACGTGCAACCGGTCATCGGCGGCTATGTGGAGCGCCTGGCCCGCCGTCTCGCCGAGGGTGGATTCAGCCATGAGTTGCTGATCATGCAGGGCAACGGCGGGATGATGACCGCCCCCGTGGCGCGCGCCATGGCGGTGCACACGGTTCTCTCTGGTCCGGCATCGGGGGCCATTGCGGCCGCCCATATCGGCGCAATGGCAGGCATGCGGAACCTGATCACCTGCGACATGGGCGGCACGAGTTTCGACGTGTCGGTGATTGCCGGCGGCATGCCGGCGATCACGCGGGACCGCAGCATCGACTACGCGATTCCGCTGCGCATTCCGATGATCGACATCCATACCATCGGTGCCGGCGGCGGCAGCCTCGCCCGCATCACGCCGGGCGGCATGCTGCAGGTCGGGCCGCAGAGCGCTGGCGCCAATCCCGGCCCGGTCTGCTTTGGGCGCGGCGGCGTCCAGCCGACCGTGACCGACGCGAATCTGCTGCTGGGACGCATCAATCCCGCGCACATCACCGGGGTCCGCGCGGCGGCCGACGTCGAAGCCGTGCGCGATTGCATCGAGGCGCGTATCGGCCGGCCGCTCGGGCTGGAGGCGCACGCCGCTGCAGCGGGCATCCTTGCGGTGGCAAACTCGGCAATGGCGGACGCGATTCGCTTCATGTCGGTGGAAAAGGGTTTCGATCCAAGGACGTTCGCGATATTCGCTTTCGGCGGCGCCGGCCCGCTGCACGCGAGCGCCTTGGCCCGTGAACTTGGCGTTCCCGAGATCCTGGTTCCGCGCTATCCGGGGATTACCTCCGCGCTCGGCTGCGTGCTGGCCGACGTGCGGCATGACTATGGCCAGACGGTGAATCGCCCGTTGCGCGACGTTGAAGGTGGCTGGGCCGACGCGATCCTCGCCGCCCAGGCGACGCAGGGCCGGTCGCTAATCGTGCGCGAAGGCGTGGAAGTGACCGGTGTCGACGCAACCCACGAAGCCGATCTGCACTACCAGGGCCAGACCCACGTGATGCGGATACCGGTAACCAGTCCGGGCTTCGATCCTGCTGTCGCGCAACGGACCCTGGAGCAGTTGTTTCTCGAGCGATTCGACGTCGATTTTTCGGAGATGCGCCCGATGCTGGCAGCGCTGCGCACGACGGTGACCGGTCGGCGCGCGCGGTTGGCGGATTCCAGGCTCCTGACCGCAAGCGAACCGGCGCCATCGGCGCGCGAAGTTGGCGCCCGCGCCGTATGGTTCGGCGGCAAGTGGCTCGACACCGCAGTGTACGCGCGTGAAGGGCTGCGGCCGGGCGATAGCATCGCGGGCCCCGCCATCGTCGAACAACTCGACGCGACGACGCTGATTGAGCCGGGCGACGCGGCGCGGGTGGACGGCGCGGGCAACCTAATCATCGCGGTGGCGCAATGACTGCTGGCGGCAACCAGTCTTCGATCGACCCGATCACGCTGGCGGTGGTTCACAACAGCCTGATGATGGTTGCCGGCGAGATGGATCTGGCGCAGGAGAAGACGTCGTTCTCGCCGATCATCAGTGAGGCGATGGACCGGGCGAATGGCATCTACGCGGCCGGCACCGGCGACCTGATCGTGCAGGGCGCGCGAGGCCTGCCCCTTTTCATCGGTGTGATGCAGGCAACGGTACGCGTCGTCATCGAGCGCTGCCCGGGCCTCAAGCCGGGCGACGTCGTGATCATCAACGATCCGTACCTTGGCGGAACCCATCTGATGGACGTCCGGCTGGTGGCGCCGTTCTTCCATGAGGGCCGGATCTGGGCATGGCTGGCCAATTCGGCGCACTGGGCCGACATCGGCGGCTCTGTCGCGGGCGGGTTCTCCAGCAACACGAGCGAGGTGCACCAGGAGGGACTGCGCATGCCCCCCATCCGCATCTGCCGTGAAGGAGAGATCGACCGGGACCTTCTGAACTTGATTCTCGCCAACTGCCGGGTGCCGGAGGAACGCATCGGTGACCTCAAGGCGCAACTCGGTGCGCTCAAGGTGGGTGAACGGCGGCTGCGCGGCCTGATCGCGCGCCATGGAGTCGATTCCCTCGAAGCCGTGATCGAAGAGGTCGGTAAGCGCGCCGAGCGGCAGATGCGGGCGCACATCGGCACCGTTCCCAATGGCATCTATCGGTTCGAGGCGCCGATGGATAGCGACGGCATCGGACCCGAGCCGCTCTGGGTGCGCCTCGATCTCGAAGTCCGTGGGTCGGAGATGCACCTGGATTTCTCGCGCAGCAGCGGCGCCTGCCGCGGACCCCTCAATACGCCTTTCGCCACCACGTGCTCGGCGGCGTACATCGGCGTGCGGCACATCTTTCCGGATGTGCCGATGAATGCCGGTTGCTTCGCGCCGATCCATATAGCGGAACCGCGCGGCACGTTCCTGAGCGCCGAGTATCCGCGGCCGGTAGCCGGCGCGGCGGCCGAGTGTTCGCAGCGTGTGGTCGAAGCAGTCCTCGGCGCCCTCGGACAGGCGGTACCGCAGCAAGCCTGCGCAGGCCCGTTCGGCACGGCCGGCAATTTCAGCCTCGGCGGCTACGACCCCGAACGCGGCCGCCACTATGTCATGTACAACTTCACCGGCGGCGGCTACGGCGGCTACTGGGCGGGCGATGGGCACACCAACGCCTGTGCGACCATTGCGTTCACGCAGGGCCAGCCGTTCGAGATCCTGGAATCGCACTATCCCGTGCTGTTCGAGGAAGCCAGCATCCGCACAGGCTCGGCAGGCGCTGGAAAGTTTCGCGGCGGGTATGGCGTGCGCTACCGCGTGAAATTGCGGCGCGGCGAAGCGATGGCCTCGTTCATGATGGATCATGGCCGCTTTCCGCCATTTGCGCTCGCCGGTGGCGGCACCGGCGCGATGACCGAGATCGAAGTGTGCCAGTCCGGCGTGCGCGTCAAACCGCCCCACATCTCTAAGGGATCCGGCTACGAACTTCGCCCCGGCGACTGGGTGGAGGTACATACGCCCGGCGGCGGAGGCTGGGGCAATCCATTGGAGAGAGACCCGTCGCGGGTCGCGCGCGACGTGAAGCGAGGCTATCTCACCGCCGCAGAGGCCTTGGCGGACTATGGTTTCAAGCCGGACTTGACGCAGCCGTGACGCGATGCGAACACTGATACGCGGGGGCTGGGTGGTGGGATTCGGCGGAGTGACGCACACCCTGATCCGCAATGGCGTCGTGGTCTATGAAGGTAATCGCATCCTTCATGTCGGCTCGACCTACGACGGCCGATGCGACGCAACGATCAATGCCGCGGACAAACTCGTCGCACCCGGGTTCATCGATGTGCACGTGCATTCCGGCGACCGGGCCGGGCACCGCCTGATCAGCGACGGGGGCAGGCCGGAGTACTACGGCACCCCTCTGCTCGATGCCGGCGCGAAGCGCAGGCCCGCTGGCACGCCCACATCGACCCTGACGCCGCAAGGCGATGTCACCGCTCGCATCGAACTCGAGGCCACCTTCACTGTTGCGGAATTGTTGCGCAACGGCATCACGACGTTCGTCGAGTTCGGCGCCCACTTGGGCATGCAGGACGCAATCCTCGCGCAGGTCGACCGTCTCGGCCTGCGCGCTTACCTGGGGCCGGGCTTCTATTGTGGCGAGTGGGAGGTCGATGCCGAGGGACGCCTGGTGAGGGACCTGGACGAAGCCACCGGCGAGCGCACCTTTCGCGCCGCGCTGGATTTCATCGCCCGCATAGACGGGAGTTGTGCCGGACGCGTGAAGGGATTGCTCGTGCCGCGCTCGGTGGAGGCGTGCACGCCCGCGCTGCTGCGGCGCGCGCGCGAGGCAGCCGATGAGCTCAAGCTGCCGTTGGCAACCCATGCCGCCTACAGCGTGCTCGAGTTCCACGACCTGATGCAGCGCTATCACAAGACGCCGATCGAGATCCTCGACAGCGTCGGCCTGCTGCGCCCGACGCTCAACATCGGACACGGCAATTTCATCGCCGACAATCCCAACCTTAACAGCTCCGGTGCGAGAGACCTCGAGCTGATGGGGAGCGCCGGCGTCTCGGTCTCGCATTGCGCATTGAACATCGTGCGGCGCGCTCGGGCTCTTGAAAGCTGGGACCGCTACCGGAAGGCAGGGGTCAATCTTGCGTTGGGCACCGACACCTATCCTCGCGACATGATCATGAATATGCGCATGGCGTCGTATCTCGGCAAGCTGACTAGCCGCAACCTGCTTGCCGCCAGCGCGGGCGAGGTGTTCGAGGCCGCCACGCTCGGCGGAAGCCGCGCGCTGGGCCGCGATGACATCGGTCGGCTGGCGCCGGGAGCCATGGCGGACATCGTCATCATCGATATTTCACGCCGCGATGTACTGCGGCATACGCCCAGCTTCGATCCGATCAAGACCTTGGTGGAGTGTGGCATCGGCGATGACGTGTCGACGGTGATCATCGATGGCGTGCGGTGCGTCGAAAACGGCCACATCCCCGGACTGGACCTCGGTTCGCTCCGCGACCGCGTGCAGCATGCCGCGGAGGCTAGTTGGGCGAACTGGAGCGCGACCGATACCTTCGGACGGACTGCCGAACAGATGAGCCCGCCGTCGTTTCCGCGGGTAACTCAGTGAGGTGAGCCCCCGGGGTTGCCGGGGGACTCACAAAGGTTTGTGTGAAGCCAACAGCCCCGGGGTCGCTCGACAGCGACCCCGCTCAATCGACGCTGACAGCAAGCGCCTGTCTAATTACGGCGACAATGTGGTCGCAGTCGTCGTGCGTGAGCGTGAGCGGGATGCGAATGTCGCACAACCCGGCCAGCACCCGCGCCGCGTGGGGCAGGACCTGGTCCTGATCGGAATGACGCCAGTGCGACCAGCTACTGGTAAAGCCGATTGGATCGGGCGCGCCGAACCACTTGACGTTGACACCCCCTTCGGCCACGGCCGCGACGAAGCGCGTCATGCGTTCGGCGCTGCAGCCCGGCAGCAGGAACTGGATCGAGCTCTGCACATACTGTTCCTGCGGGGACCGCCGTGGCAGGCGCAGGCCGGGCAGCGCGGCCAAGCCCGCGGCCAGCCAGTCGTGCCGCTGGTTCCAGCGGCGGCAGCGGTCCACCAGGACGGACCCGAGCTGTGGCCGCACGACGGCCGCCACCAGGTTGCTCAGGCGCAGGCTGAAGTTGGGGGTGTGGAACTTCCAGCGTTCGAACACCTCGTCTGTCGGCCGCACGATGTGGGCGCGCCAGTGCATGTAGCTGCCGCTGAACAGGATGGCCTGCGCGGCGATGTCGTCGTCGTCGGTGACCAGTAATCCCCCCTCGCCGCCGTTGGCGTGCTTGTAGGTTTGCAGGCTGAAGCAACCGATACGTCCCCAGGTGCCGGTGGCACGGCCGTCCCAGGCGGCGCCCAAGGTGTGGGCGCAGTCTTCGACCACCGTCACGTGGTGGGCGTCGCAAATGGCCAGCATCCGCGTCATATCGGCGATGTGGCCGCGCATGTGTGACAGCAGGAGCACGCGGGCGACGCCGGAGGCCGCCTTGCGCTCGAGGTCGTCGAGGTCGATCGTCAGGTCGTCGGTAACGTCCACCAGCACCAGGCGGGCTCCGGCATGCGCCACTGCGCCGGGTACGGGCGCGAGCGTGAAGCAGTTCGACAGCACCGCGTCGCCGGCCTTGACGCCCAGCGCCTTCAGCGCGATGAACATCGTCGAGCCGCAGGAGTTCATGCCGACGCAATAGCGCACTCCGAGCGAGCGGGCGAACTCGACTTCGAGTTGCGCGGCCTCGGCCGGCGCGCTGCTGGCTTCGCCATAGCGATGCAGCTTACCGCTGTGCAGCAGCGCCATCGCCGCCTCCACGCCGGCTTGCGGAATCGGCTCCTGGGCCGTGAGGTCCAGCGCCGGTTTGGTCATCTTCATCAGCCTTGGTGGCCGCCGAGCACCCCGAGCTCGAACGGTTCCTGCGGGTAGTACTTGCGCAGCCGGATGTCGCCGGTACGCGCATGACCTTCCATTCCCTCCAGCCGAGAGATGCGCGCGGCCACTTGACCCACTTCGCGCGAGGCGCCACGCGTCAGGCGCTGCCAGGTCACGGTCTTGATGAACTTGCCGACCGACAGCCCGCCCGTGTAGCGCGCCGCGCCTCGAGTCGGCAGGATGTGGTTCGGGCCGGCGCACTTGTCTCCGTAGGCCACGGTGGTTTCCTCGCCAAGGAACAGCGAGCCGTAGTTGCGGAGCCGGTCCAGCCACCAGTCGAGGTCGGCCGCCATCACCTGCAGGTGCTCGCAGGCATAGCGGTCGCTGACAGTCGCGGCTTCTTCAGGTGTGCTGCACAATACCACCTCGGCATAGTCGCGCCAGGCTGCGGTGGCAGCGTCGCGTGCCAGCGCGGGCAAGGCGGCGATCGCCCCCGGTGCCTGCCGCAATACCGCTTCGCCGAGCGCGCGTGATGTCGTGATCAGCCACACCGGCGAGTCCGGTCCGTGCTCGGCCTGGCCGACGAGATCGGCGGTGACGATCGCCGAGTCGGCCGTCTCGTCGGCGATGACGGCCGACTCGGTGGGCCCCGCCACCACGTCGATGCCGACACGGCCGAACAGCATGCGCTTGGCTTCGGCGACGAAGCGATTGCCCGGGCCGACGACGATGTCGGCCGGCTGTCCGCTGAATAAGCCCTGTACCAGCGCGGCCACGGCCTGTACCCCACCCAGGGCCAACACCTGGTCGACACCGCAGGTCTTCATTGCGTAAAGGATCGCCGGGTTGATGCCTTGCTCCTGGCGCGGTGGCGAGGTGGCGATGATCTGGGTCACCCCGGCCACCTTGGCCGTTCCCACGCTCATGATGGCGCTGGCGGCATGGGCGTAGCGCCCGCCCGGCACGTAGCAGCCAGCACTGTTGCAGGGGATCAGTCTCTGCCCAGCGACAAGGCCGGGCATCAGCTCGGCCTGGAACTCGTGCATGGACTCGCGTTGCAGTCGCGCGAAGTCGGTGACTCGCTGTCGCGCAAACGCGATGTCAGCTTTCACGCCCGCGCTGAGCGAGCGTTCGGCACGGGCGAAACTGTCTTCGCTGACAACGATCTCACCGCTGTAGCCATCGAGGTCACGCGCGTACTTGCGCACGGTGTCTTCGCCTCCGGCTTCGATCTCGGACAGCATGCGCTGCACCGTCTCGGCGGTGGCGCTGTCGATCGCCTGCAGTGGCGGGTTGGCTTTCTTCAGGTACTCGATGGTCATGTTGGGTCGGCTGGGATAGGCGGGTTGCGGGTCGGCTTAGGCAGCCGCCAAGAAGTGAGTTTGAATTCGGGCGGGCAATTGCCCAGTCAATGTTAGCTGGAGCTGCGTAAATCTGGCCGCCAATGACCGAACCATGTTCTCCAGCGACCTATAGGCAAAATAAATGACCTTGCCCCCCAAAGGCCGTACCAATTCAAAGTAGAGAAGTCCGTCAATTTATGGACAATGACGGACATGGCCTCGCTGCTCACCAGTGATTTGATCGCCGCCGTTCGCGAACGATTTGCGCTCGATTGGAACGGCATCCACGGTGTTCCTCATTGGGCTCGAGTACGTGTGAACGCCGGCTCGTAGGCAGGCTCCGAACCGTTAGTTGATCTTCGCGCCAACGCGTCGCGCGACGTCGCCCCACTTTTTGGCTTCGGTGGCGATGAACGCCTGGAACTTGTCCGAATCCATCTCTATCGCCTCTGAACCCATCAGATTCATGCGCTCGCGCATTTCGGGTCGCTTGAGAATCTCCGCAGTGTCGCGGCCGATCCGCGCGATGATCGGTGGCGGCGTCCCCGCAGGCGCCGCAAGCCCGGTCCAAGTGTAGGCCACGACACCAGGGATCCCCGACTCGGTCATGGTCGGCACGTCAGGCAGCATGCGGGAGCGAGCTGAGGCCGCCACCGCCAGCGGCCGCACAGTGCCGGCCTTGATGAACGGGGCTGAAGAACTCACCGGGTCGATTGACATCTGCACTTCGCCGGACACCACCGCTGCGCTCGCCTGCGGACTACCCTTGTAAGGAACGTGCAGCGCCTGAATCCCGGCTGCGTTCAGCAACAGTTCCATCGCTAAGTGATTAGTGATGCCGACCCCCGGTGAGGCGTAATTGAGCTTGCCTTGGTTGGTGCGTGCGTAGGCGATTAACTCGACCACGTTCTTGACCGGCAGGCTAGCTGTGACGACCAGTACGCTGGGTGTAAAGGTCAGCGGGGAGATGTAGGCGAAGTCCTTGGCCGGGTCGTAGCGAAGATTGGAATAGATGGCTGGCGCAGTCGCATTGGGGGCGATCGTCGCCAATAGCAGGCTGTACCCATCAGGCGCGGAATTGGCTACGTGCTCCGTGCCCACGGTGCCGCCTGCACCGGCACGGTTCTCGACGATCACCGAGTTGCTCCACATTTTCGTAAACTGATCCGCCATCAGTCGGGCGATGATGTCCGCGTTGCCGCCGGGAGGATACGGCACCACGATTCGGACCGGCCGCGACGGATAGTTGGCGGGCGCCTGTGCCAAGACAGGAACGGCAAAAGCGAGAAGAGCTATCAGCAGGTAACGCACGTTGATGGCGGGCACTTCCGATTCCTTTTTAGTGGTTCGTAGTGGTTTGAAGCACACGATGGGAGTGGTTCGAAGCCCACGGTGCAATAAATATACGAATCACGCTTTCGAGGTTAGCGCGCGTTCGACGAACTCGAGCCGGTCCTGTCCCCAGAAAATAACGCCGTCGATGACATAACTCGGTGCCCCGAAAACATTTAGTGCCATCGCCTCGTCGGTATAGCCCTCGTATAGCGCGCGTATCTCAGGCATCTTCGATCTCGCCGCCAGCGCCGCCGAGTCCTTTAGGCCTTGCTCTTCGCAGATCGCTGCAAGCGTGGCCGCATCGGAGATGTCCCGCTCCTCTGCCCAACAGGCACGCATCAGGGCACCGGATAGGCGCATCGCCGCCTCGGTCCCCTCGGTACGATCAGTGGCGATGGTTAGCAATGCAGCCGGATCGCGCGGCACCGGGGAGAACTTCGGCTTCAGATTGAGCGGCATTCCCAGGTGGTCGCGGTAGCGCGCGAGTTCCACCAGGCGGTAGGCCTGACGCTGCTTGGGCCGTTCGTGCAGCGGCAATCCCCCCGTGGCTGCAAAAATCCTGCCGAAATCGACAGGCTTGATGTTCACCTTTGAGCCAAGCCGGCGAGTAATTTCGGAAAAGCGAGGGTGGCCGAAGTAAGCCCAAGGTGAACCCGCTGCGGTGTAGTAGTCAACTTTCTTGGTCATGGAAACGCGGCGCCCTTGTCGATTTGGAGATGTGGAGTAAATCAGATGCACGACCGGGTTACAAGGATCACTCTGCAGTGGGGGTATGGGCGCCTCGCGCTATAGGTCTGTCCGGATCAGCGATCCATTCGCTCCAGGAGCCCACGAACAAGCGCGCATCACCGAGACCGGAATGAGCGAAGGCCAGCGCATTGTGCGCGGCAGTGACGCCGGCCCCACAGTAAAAAACG
>Ga0163150_10003514_pt1 | contig 21968 bp, 12 predicted proteins | sample OliLakLV19P2IB_FD_148628 | JGI IMG/M metagenome (GOLD analysis project Ga0163150, IMG submission 148628) | Freshwater microbial mat bacterial communities from Lake Vanda, McMurdo Dry Valleys, Antarctica - Oligotrophic Lake LV.19.P2.IB | ecosystem: Environmental > Aquatic > Freshwater > Lake >...
GGCGTCGGTCGTGACTTGGCTCCTCAAGAACTAGAGCTTCAAGCGGCTGTCGAAATTGACCCGCAAATCCCCGTTTTGGCAGTCACCCATTGGGTTCCCCTGTCACGTTGGCACGATTTCATCCGAGACCCCTGCTTTCTAGGGGTCTGGCGCAAATCGCATGCCAAGATGCGGGGAGTCATCCGAGAAATCCGGGCTTATACGTTTTCCGACGCACGATTTTCGTGCCGAGAACTCGTACGATTCGTGAGAATCGCTCTCGACAGAACGATGGCCGCCAAAATTGGCTTGAAAGGCAGCGCAGCAAAGGAACCATTGATAGAACTGTTTTCCGAGTTTATGCCCTGATTGCCGGAGGGGTAGTCAGCTGAGAGCAGACACGAAACTAAGCCCCTGATCAGGCAGGTTTTACGGTCGTCCCCGAGATGATGTAGCCGACGGGTAATAACTTGGGATACGATAATCTTCTTCCAAGTGCGATTCATCGTACCTGCCGAGAAAAGGACTGTGGTTCGATCGCTCCAAGTGCCCCCGACATATCATGACGCCGTCAGGCTTGCGTCTTTCATTGCTTGTGTTCATCGTGCTTGGTTGAAGGAGCATTCGCGGATACCGGGAAAAAGGCCAAAGCTAAAAAATGTGAGGCCATGGCCGGGCTCATCGAGGAAGCGAGTGAAATGATGCAAGAAGAGGCAGATCCGGAAGTCATGGATGCCGTCTTGATTGGCCTCGCTCAAAAAGTTGAGCACTACGAAATCGCGACGTACGGCACACTATGCACCTGGGCAGAGTCGTTGGGCTATAAAAAAACCAAGACGGCCTTGGGTGCCAATCTTGGGCAGGAAGAGGCCACGGACAAGAAGCTCACCGAACTTAGTAAAACGATTAACCGGAAGGCATCGGCTTGAGCACGTCGGAGGTTGCATGGCTAGCGGGCCGCGACGTTAGGAAGGCGTTCGCGTCCATTATCCATTGTGCGATTAACGTGGGAGATTTTACAACGGCCAACCCTAACTTTGCCGAAGCAGGCGCGAACGCTCGCGGCCAGTCGCTCTGCGAGTGCGGGAATCCTCCGAGGAAGGAAAACTTCGAAGCTCTCGTCGGTTTACTTCGCGGCCAGGTTTAGCGATCTACAACTGAAGGGCTGAATGACATGGCACGTTCGGACGCAACCGTTCTTCTCGGCCGCGCCTTTATCCTCTTTTGTGCCGTCATCATTGTCGCGGCTCTCTACTTCGGTCGGGACGTCCTGCTGCCCCTAGCGCTTGCGATTCTCTTGAGTTTTCTCCTGTCGCCGGTGGTGACTCGACTCGAAAAGTGGATGCTGGGTCGCATTCCTTCTGTCATCATCGTCGTGGTCATCGCCTTCGGCATCGTGGCCACACTCAGCTACGTACTTTTGCTCCAAGCGTACGAAGTGGCCAATCAGCTACCGGAATATAAGGATAATATCGTCGCGAAAATCGAGTCCTTCCAAGGTCGAGAGAGTGGCGTTGTTCGCAGAGTGAGCGACACGATCGACGACGTCCGTAGCAAAGTCTTGCAAAAAACACCCGCAGCGGGCGCGGACGAAGCGGACGTTTCATCTCCGAATGCAACACTTACCGAGAGATTGCGTGGCGATCCCGATAACTCAGCGTCGCTACCGGAGAAGCCCTCACGCCCCGTGCCGGTCGAGATTATCGATGAGTTTTCTGCGCAGCAGATTGCGCAGAACGTGTTGGGGCCGGTTATTTCCCCATTAGCCACGGCGGGCTTAGTCGTTGTCTTCACGGTGTTCATGCTCATCGAACGAGAGAACCTGCGGAACCGCGTCATTCACCTCATCGGGTCGCGGCAGCTCAATGTCACCACACAAGCGCTCGACGATGCCGCTTACAGGGTTAGTCGGTATCTGCTCATGCAATTGATCGTGAATTCGGCTTACGGCGTTGTCATTGCGGTCGGACTATTCTTTATCGGGTTGCCCAATGCTTTCCTGTGGGGCGTGTTGACGGCGGTTATGAGATTTGTGCCCTACATCGGCCCGTGGATCGCTGCCACGCTTCCCATTGCGCTGTCGTTGGCGGTCTTTGAAGGCTGGACCCAGCCAATCCTTGTGCTCGCGCTATTCATTTTCAACGAGCTGGTAAGTAACAACGTGATCGAACCCTGGCTCTACGGATCGAGCACCGGAATATCGACCATGGGCATTCTTGTGTCAGCCGTCTTCTGGACATGGCTATGGGGGCCCGTGGGCCTGGTCTTGGCGACTCCATTGACAGTGTGTTTGACAGTCATCGGTCGATATGTGCCCCAGTTGGCTTTCCTCAACACCCTTCTTAGCGACGAGGAAGTGCTCCCGCCGGAAGCACGCTTTTACCAGCGACTGCTAGCCCTGGATCCCGAAGAGGCCGCCGATGTCGCGGAAGAGTATTTGCAAGAGAACAGCTTGGAATCTCTGTACGATCGAGTGCTGTTACCCGCGCTCAGTTTAGCGGAGAAGGACCGCCATCACGGGGACCTCGACGAAGCGAAGGAACGCTTCATCCTTACCACAATGCGCGAGTTGGTCGACGAACTCGGCGATAAGGCCAAGCTAGTAGCGAACGCAGCGCCGGAAGATGGTGACAGTTCGCCATCTGGCGCCTCGAACTCGCCCGAATTGTCGGTTCTGTGCTTGCCCGCCCGGGATGAAGCTGACGAGATCGCGGGCGCCATGCTTGCCCAGTTACTTCAAGCTAAGGGCGTTCGGGTTGTACTTTTATCCGGCCAGTCACTCTCCGGTGAAATGGTTTTACAGGTGTCGGAACAGGAAGCCGGGGTGGTGTGCGTGTCGGCTTTGCCGCCCCTAGCAGCCACGCATGCGAGATACCTCTGCAAGCGGCTACGCGCCAAGTTTCCAACGCTGAAAATCGTCGTGGGGTTGTGGCAGAGTGGCAGCACAAAGAAAGCTCAAGCGCGGCTGGTCCAAATCGGAATCGATCAATTCGCAACGACGCTCGCTGAGGCTACTCAACATCTTGTCCAAATTGTTGGCTCGCAGCGTTTGCTCAACGGTGCTGACGCTTCAATCGCAAAATCGACTGGGTGAAGGAGCTCGAACAATTCGAGAGTTCGACAACCGAATAGACGGGCCTAAACCTCGACGGGCTCGTATCGGGTGCGCTTACTCAGCATGCACACAGCTTGAACACGCGAGGTTGCGGCCGGTCAGTTTTCGTAATGCATAACAAGTAGTCACTTAGAAATCGGGAGGAGATGCGACCGTTCCGAGCAATCCGCCAATCCTGCCCAACGGCATCGCCACGCACTTCGGACAATTATTTGACACGGACGGGCCGCCGCCATCCAGGCTTATGAAGTCGCAATTTCGCAAATCAAGCCCATTGCAACTTCCCCGAACACCAATCCGCGTTTCAAGAAGGAACTGACCCATTGGCGAAAGACGCTCGAACGCTTGAAGGCCCAGTTAGGCCAGCAAGACACTCCGCCATCCGAAGATTCATCCTCGAATTGAGCGAAGACCGCGAGGGTCGAACGAGGAATGCTTGCTGACCAAATCAAGCGGCAGCGAAAGTGAATGCATTGATTGACTTGCGGGCGTCATGCTAGTGCCGCATAGTCACGACGATGACCGTGGCCAAGGACATTTGCTGTTCGGCGGGGCCATACTTCGACACGTAGGGCTCTGTCACATCGCTCTCGTTAAGTCGGCAAATGGTCAGTCCCGTTTGGGGGCCAACATCAGCGAGGCCAACATTCTATTGTCCAGGGACGCTCGATCCGCTCGTTTGGGGGCCTCGAAGCTAAAGCCTGGTTCCGTTGTTGTGGTAGCCGTAGCGCGACCCAATTCCTCGAAGTACATCGTTATCGGCGTTCGCTTCAAAACGAGTTCCCTCGGCTGTTCCTTCGGTTTGTCCGATCCCTTGGCTACCGCTTCGGCACCTGAGTCGCTCGACGCGGCCAAAGCAGAAACCACGGCGGCGGTAGCGCCGACGTCACCCACGACGGGGGCGAACGGCCCACCGATCGAGATATTGAGCATATCCAATTGGCCGTAAGGGGCTGAAGAATGAACTCTGGCGCTTAGTTGATCGTTGGCGTTCACGTCGCCATCACGATTGATATCCCACACGTTCGATATCGCGCTGGCCAGTGAGACGTTGAAATACAGGCCCGTGTTGTTCGAGTCCGTCGCAGCCGTCTTGATATTGAACTGATCGATGGCGTCGATGGTTTTGAAATCGCCCGCCGGATCATTGTTCGTATCGCCAGGCATATTGCCGAAAAAGAACACGTCCTGAGCCGCCAGGCCGGTATTGCTGTTGCTCTTGATGATGACTTCCAGCCAGCGATCGACGATCGCGCCGTCGGGCCAGGTCAATTCAATCCGATCGGAGCCGCCAACACCTTGGCCGAGCCGGACGACGACGGTTGGCAAGTTGACTCCGCTCAAGGTTGTCCAGCTACCGTCCGTCGGATCGCTGCTTTGCCCCGCAAGACCTTGGCCGCTCACCTTGAACGTGAAGTCCGCGGCAGAGAGCGCGGCGTAATTGCCTCCCGCGGTGAGGTCGACCATTAGGCCGTTGATGCCCTTATCGTACGTCGAATAGTTGGCAAACCCCGAGGTTCCGCTACTCGGTAGATAGGCCGACTTGTCCGTCGCAATTGCCGTGTCGTTGTTCAAGCTCGGATCGTTCGAGGCATTATCGAAGAATGAGTTGTTGTAGAACAGCAAGCGATTGAGCACACTGGCAACCACCGTGAACGACGTGCCCGCGTTGTTGGTTTGGAGATTTCCCGCGATATCGCTGACGGGAGACGACGTCGGGTTCAGCAGCAGCTCATACAGGCCGACGTTTGAGGTCATCGAAGTGAGATTTCCCAGGGTCCAGGAAATCATGTCGGTCGATGACACGGTTTGGCCAGCGGTCAAGAGATTGGCGCCAGAATTGCGAGTTAGCTGCAAAGCGCTCAGCGCCAAACCGCTGACGGGCTCGCTGTATTGAATGCTCATCGTCGACACACCCGTCGTCCGCGTATTGGGTGTGACGGTGGCAATGCCGGCGGTGGGGCGCACCGTGTCGATCTGAATTGCCAACGAAGGCGAGCTGGTCGAGATCGACTGGCCAGGGGCCGTTTGGCGAGCCGTGATCGAATGGATATTGTCGGTCAGTGTCGAACTGCCGTTGGTGGTGACCGTCGTGGTCGAACCGGCGGCCGTGGCGCTACCAATCAGGTTGCCGTCGGAATAGATGTTGACCGTCGCGCCGGCAACTGTGCCGGACACTTGAAACTGCAATTGCGTCGCGACGCTACTGTTGTTGAGCTTGGTCATGCGGTCCGAGCTCGAAGTGCCCGTGTCGCTCGCGGCCAGCAAGATGACGCCGCTGGGCGCCGCTGTAGTGGGAGTGGATTGGTTCCCAAAGTTCTGTGCGGTGACATTATTGGCGGCGCTTACCGTCACTTTATAATAGCCCGCGGCCGGTCCGGTTTGGGCGAACGAGGCCTGCGAGACTTCGCGGATCGTGTATGCGCCGGCGGCCAGACTCGCAAACTGGTAGATGCCACTGGCGTTGGTCGTGTTGCTCGGGTCGCCGGTTGTTATTTGCAGCGACCAGGAATTTAGAGTCCCGGTGCGAATCGAAGACGCGTTGACGATTTCCAACTGCCAGGTTCCGTTCGCAGCGCCGCCATTAAGCGCGGCCAGCGACCCCGATGGCCGAAACGTGCCTGAGAAAGGCGCGCTGCCACTGGTGATGGCGGTTGACGCGGAATCGTCAAAAGTCGTATTCGTGAAATTTTGACCGCTGCCACCCGCGCGCAGGACCAACGGAATGCGTGTGTTGTTGGGACTGATCAAGACCACCGACATATCGCTGTCCCGGGTGGCGGTGATATTGAGTGTCACGTTCACGTCGACAATGTTGGCTGCCAATCCGGAGACCAGGTTGTTCGAACGTACCGTGCTCAAGGTTCCAATGTTTTTGGGAACGTCCGTGGAACTCACGGTGTTGACCGCGATCGGATCGAAGTTGCCGTTGTTATTGAAGTCCTGATAGACGGTCCAGCCAGAGAGGCCGGCTTCGCCATTGTCGAGCGTGGCATTGCCGTTGGCATCGTTGAACACGGTGCCCGAAATCGTGCCCGGACCAATCAGCCCTGCAACCACCAGGTTCGCTTTGGGGCTGCCACGGCCGGTGACCAGATCGAACCCTGGACCGGCCGAAGAGTTGGCGCCGTTGCTGCCGGTGGTGATATCGTTGAATGCCGACGCCGGCAGCGAGTATAGCTTGGGCAGTGTTCCGCTGACTCCGTCGAGAGCAGGTAGTCCGGCGATGGTGCGCCCTTGATTGGCGATCGCGATCAGTCCGGCCCAGGCCGGAGCCCCCAGGCTCGTTCCACCTACCTTACTCCAAGGTGCAGAAACTGTGTTGTTGTACGTATCGAAGACCGCGACACCTGTGTTCGGATTCCCGTCGAACGCCACGTCGGGTCCAACTCGCTTGGTAGTGCTTTGTGGCGACACATATCCGGCTTGGAAGCTGGGCTGCGACTCGTAGACACTGACACCACCGCCAGATCCGCTCCAGCCAGTTTCGCTATAAGTGCCGGTAGCAATGTTGTATGTCAGCGTTGTGCCGCCGACGGATAACACGTTGGGCGAGTAGCCCGGGAAGAGTCCCGGATTTCCGCTGTCGCCAGCGGCGGCCACAAACGTCACGCCCGTGTGCCCCGCCGGCGTGGTGAACGTGGCGTCGTAAGCGGTTTGCGCTCCAAACTCGGTTCCGCCAAAGCTCATCGAAACCACCGACACGCCCGGCTGGTTGCGCGCGTAATTGGCGGCAATGGCTAAATCGCTGAAGGTCGCGGTATTGGCCTCGACCAACAAAATATTGGCACCTGGAGCGATGGCATGCGCCCATTGCACGTCCAAGGCGGTTTCCAATTCGAAACTGCCGGTCGGATCGAACCCCGGATAGTTGGTGCTGCCGTCCTGCGCGACTTGGACGAAACTGGGAGGCGCGGGGAGATTGAAATAGGCGTTGAAGGCGGCCAGGTCGCTGGCGATCCGGTTGTTGTGATAGGCCGTCACGATCGCGATCGTCTGGCCGGCGCCGTTGCCTTCAACTGTGCCATTGCTAAAAAATATCTGATCGATTCCGTAGGCCTGCCGGATTTGGGCCGGAGTCATTCCGCCGGGCGAGCTGGTGCCAACGAGTGCCGAGGCCATCATCGGACTTAGCAAGTCGAGATCGCGGCTCAAGGAATCGGCCGATAACAATCGCCGGTCTTCGAGAGTTTCGAAAGCGAGGACCGAGCTGGCGTAACAGCCGAAACGGCCGACGCGCGCGGACCTGCCCGTTTTACGCTTGCCCGAGGGGCGAGGCGCCTGTTTCATACGCGGTTCTTACCTCTGTTCCGGGAGAAAACCCGTTCGTTCGACGTGCGCCCCAAGACTGAGGGCGGTTTTGCCTCTGGATCTACACTAATTAGGGTTCGTGCCCGCACCAACTGTTTAATCCCGAATTTTCCGCGAATTGGCCGCATAATCGGCACTATCGACTGGCCGGTCGTTGCCCCAGAGGCGGCAAGCACCGCCGTACGAGCTGCCCAAGGAGCACGTAGTTGACAATGGCTCCACGCGCCGTTAGTCTCAAGTTAGAACAGAGTTACCGCATTTCTCTTGAGCCGAGGCCCTCGCCTCGCGCTGTTTACCTCGCGGGGTCAAACTCGCCGGATTCCTGGCGACCCATTTACCGCAAGAGAGTCGGTCTGGCACCAACGAGGAGGCTCGCTAGGCAGAGCCCCCTTTACAAGCGAGTTGCAGCAATGTTGGATGTAGCTCGCTCGTCCGAAAATCGCACCAATCAAACCACGGATCCGTGATGGCTAAGAAGCTGGATTTTTCCGAAATCCTTATCCGCCAAGGCGTCATTAGCGCCGACCAATTGGCCGAAGCACGACGCGTCGCCAAGACATCGGGCAAAAAGGTCGTCGATACGCTAACCGTGCTCGGCTATGCCACTGGCGACGAAGTGATGCGCGCCATGGCCAAGGAACACGGTCTGGAGTTTATCGATCTGAACGAAGTTGTCATCCCGCCTTCGATCGTCGAGCTCGTGCCCGAATCGGTTGCGCGCGAAAACGCGATTCTGCCGATGGCCGAGGAGGACGGCGCGCTCAAAGTCATCGTCAGCGACCCGCTAGACCTCGATACGTTCGAAAAATTGCGGTTCATTCTCAATCGCGAAGTCAGAATTGCCTTGTCGCCTCGCGAAAACATTCTCGAAGCGATCAACCGCCACTATGGCCAGATGGAGGATCAGAGCGCCGACTCGATGCTCCAGGAATTTACCGATACGGCCATCGATTTCACCGAAACTGAGCAGGAATCGGGCGGGGGCGGTGAGGAAGTGATCGACGAAACCAGCGCCCCGATCGTGCGTTTGGTGCAACTGCTGATCAGCGAAGCAGTTCAATTGCGCGCCTCCGATATTCACGTCGAGCCGTTCGAAGATCGGGTCCGGATTCGATATCGAATCGACGGTGTGCTGGTCGAGCGTGACAGCCCCCCCCGGCGACTCCTGGGGGCGCTACTGTCTCGACTCAAGATTCTGGCCAACATCGATATTGCCGAACGCCGCCGACCCCAGGACGGCCGCATCAAGGTTACGCTGGGCGAGAAACAACTCGACTTGCGCGTCAGCATCTTGCCCACCAATCACGGCCAGTCCGCCGTCATGCGGCTTCTCGACAAAGACAGCATCAAGGTGGGCGTACGCCAGTTGGGACTGTCGGAAAACGATTTCAAGCAGTTCAAAACCTTAATCCGCCGCCCCAACGGAATCATCCTGGTGACCGGTCCCACGGGCTCCGGCAAGACCACCACGCTGTACGCGGCGCTCAACGAACTAAACCGCCCAGACCGCAAAATCATCACCGCGGAAGACCCGGTCGAGTACTACCTGCCGGGCGTGAATCAGGTCGAAGTAAAGCACCATATCGGGCTGGACTTTGCCAAGATTATTCGCGCCATGTTGCGACAAGCCCCCAACGTGATCCTGGTGGGCGAGATGCGCGATCAGGAAACGGCCCAAATGGGCATTCAGGCTAGTCTGACTGGACACTTGGTTTTCAGTACACTACATACGAACGATGCGCCCGGTGCTATTACAAGAATGACGGACATGGGCGTGCCCGGATATCTCGTTGCAAGTAGTGTTATGGCCGTTTTGGCTCAGCGTTTGGTGCGGATTGTCTGTTCAAAATGCAAACAGCCCTTCAGCCCCAGCGAGGCGGCGTTGGAGTCGGCCGGCATCACTTCGGAGATGGCGGCTGCCGGAAAATTCATGAAGGGCAAAGGCTGTGGCCATTGCTCCAAATCGGGCTACCGCGGACGCATCGGCATCTTCGAGCTGATGATGATGACTAACAAAATCCGCGAGCTGGCCTTTGCCGGAGCATCGACCCAGGAAATTCGCCGAGCAGCCGTTTCTCAAGGTATGACCCCACTTTACCACGACGGCATTCGCAAGGTGCTCAACGGCACGACCACGATTGAAGAGGTCTTTCGAGTATCCAAAAGAGTCGAGAACTAGACGCCTCTGGCACGCGGGAGCAGCCTGTCAAAAATCGGCCGGGCGACCCGAAACCATCGGCTTGACCAAAGGCCACTTAAGTGGAATCCCGAAACCCGTGACGGTCCCACAGGCAGGCTAGACAAATCAAATAACAGGTCAGATATCGGGTATCGGATATCGGGGCGGCTGTCGCCCAGCCTGCACTTGGAGGAAAAACGACTCGCTTCGCCGCACTGACGCGCCCGCGCCGTAAGTTTGGCGATTCCTATCCCCAGGAGAATAATCATCTGGCTCGACAGGCCACACTTCAATCGGCCGCTTGCGGAACGAGCGGTTGAGACGGCCTGGTGAACAGATTGGTCCTACGACGTTTTCTGTGCATCCCGCAAGCGTCGAGCCCCGTACGCGCTGAGCACTGAGGAGCTGATAAGTGGCAACTGAAACCGTTCTGATCGACAAGTTACTGCATGCCGTCGTGCGGCAGGGCGCTAGCGACTTACACATTACCGTCGGGCAACCGCCGGTGATCCGCCACGACGGCCACATGGTCAAGCTCAAGACCAAGGTGCTCGAACCCAGCGATACCCAGTCGTTGATGAAAAGCATTACTCCCGACCGTTGCCAGCAAGAGCTGCAGGCCGTGGGCGGCTCGGACTTTGGCTTCGCGTTTGGCGATCTGGCGCGATTTCGCGTTTCGATCTTCAAGCAGCGCGGCAATATTGCCATGGTGCTGCGGCAAATTCCGGCCAAGCTGCTCACCATGGAGCAGCTCGGGCTGCCGCCGGCTTGCATCCGCCTCATCCAGCGGCCCCGCGGTTTGTTTTTGGTCACCGGTCCCACCGGCTCGGGCAAGAGCACGTCGCTGGCCAGCATGATCAACTACCTCAACGAGAACTTCGACCACCACATCATCACGATCGAAGACCCGATCGAGTTTTATCACCCGAACAAGAAATCGACCGTCAACCAGCGAGAAATCGGCGTCGACGTGCCGAGCTTTGCCGAGGCGCTGCGGCGTGCCTTGCGGCAAGACCCCGACGTGATCCTGGTCGGCGAGTTGCGCGACCTGGCCACGATCGAGGCCGCCATCAGCGCGGCCGAAACCGGCCACGTCGTGTTCGGCACGCTGCACACCACCGGCGCCCAGGGCACCGTCAACCGCATCATCGACGTATTCCCCACGAGCCAGCAGGACCAGATTCGCACCCAGCTTTCGACGTCCATTATCGGCGTGCTTTCGCAAGCCTTGATTCCCAGAATCGGCGGCGGGCGTTGTGCGGCCTACGAAATGTTGGTGTGCAATTCGGCCATCGGCAACTTGATTCGCGAGAACAAGACGTTCCGCATCACCTCGGCCATTCAAACGGGAGCCAAGCAGGGCATGATGTTGCTCGATGACTCCTTGTTTCATCTTTGGCGAGAGCAGAAGTGTACGAAGGAAGATTGCCTGGCCAAGTCGGCCTTGCCCGACGAACTGGCTGCACGCATGGCCAAGGCCGAGCGCGGCATGTTCGACGACGAAGACGACGAGAAGGGCGACGGAAAGGCCAAGCCTAAGGCCGAGCACTAGTCGGGTTTAGCGGTTTTTGACAGCGGCGGATTTTTTAGCGGCAACTGGATTTCGAGCGAGTTGGAATTATGGCGATCCGTCGAATCGGTCAAATCTTTGTTGATCTCGGTTTCATCACCGACGATCAGTTGGAAACGTTGCTCGAAACGCAACAACAGAATCCCGGCCAACTCCTGGGCAAGGTCGCCGAAAACATGGCCCTGGTCACCGACGACCAGTTGTCCCAGGCCCTGGCCGAGCAATGGAACATGCAGGTCATTCACTTGGGCGACACCGTCATTCCGCCCAACGTGTTGAACCTCGTCACGGAAACCATGGCCCAGATGTATCGCATCGTGCCGGTGAGCTTTCGCGACAACATTCTGACAATTGCCTTGTGCGATCCCCAGAACCTGGCGATTCAAGACGAACTGCGCACGTTCCTGGGCTATGAGATCCGCGCGGTCGTGGCCACCGAACGCGACATTATTAAGGCCCTCGACCGTTTTTATGCCGCCAGCGGCGAAAGCGTCGAAAGCCTCGTGTCCGATATGGACGCCGATGTAGAGTTGGCCGCCGCGGCGATGGCCGCCGGCAAGGACGGCCCGATCGACCTGACCAGCGTCGAGGCCCTGGCCGACAGCGCCCCGGTGCGCAAGCTGCTCAACATGGTGCTGCTGCTGGCCATCAAAGACCACGCTTCCGACTTGCACTTCGAGCCGTTCGAAGACGAATTTCGCATTCGTATCAAGGCCGACGGCGTGCTCTATGAAATGGTGCCGCCGCCCCGACATCTGGCGTTCGCCATCACCACGCGCATCAAAGTGATGGCCAACCTCGATATCGCCGAGCGGCGCATGCCACAGGACGGCCGCATCGAGCTTTCGGTCGGCGGACATCCGGTCGATCTACGCGTTAGCGTGCTGCCGACCATGTTTGGCGAAAGCGTCGTCATGCGGGTGCTCGATCGGTCGGTCGTTTCGCTCGACCTCGGCAAAGTCGGCATGGACGCGCCCACGCTCAAGACCTTTCGCGAGGTCATGCACAAGCCCAACGGCATCATCCTGGTGACCGGTCCCACCGGCTCGGGCAAGACGACCACGCTCTATTCGGCGCTGAGCGAATTGAACGAGATCACCGAAAAGCTGATCACCACCGAAGACCCCATCGAATACGACATCGACGGGATCGTGCAAGTGCCGATCGACGCCGGCATCGGCAACACCTTTGCCATGTGCCTGCGGGCGATCTTGCGACAAGACCCCGACAAAATCCTGGTTGGCGAAATCCGCGATCTCGAGACGGCCGAAATCGCCATTCAAGCTTCGCTCACCGGCCACACCGTGTTCAGCACGCTCCACACCAACGACGCGCCCAGCACGGTCACGCGGTTGCGCGACATGGGCATTGCTCCGTTTTTGATTACCGCCACGGTCGAAGCCATTTTGGCCCAGCGGCTGGTGCGCCGCGTGTGCACGCAGTGCCGCGATGTCCAGGTGCCCACGAGCGAAATGATGCAAGACCTTGATCTCTCGCAAGCCGACATCGCCGGCAAGACGTTCTATAAGGGCAAAGGTTGCGACGTTTGCAACAACACCGGCTACAAGGGCCGCGTCGGACTGTTTGAGCTGTTGATCATGAACGACGACCTGCGCGACCTGGTGATGAAAAACGCTTCACGCGACGAGCTGCGCGACGCGGCTCGCAGCTACGGCATGGTCACGCTACGAGACGCCGGCATGGATGCCGCCTACGAAGGCCTCACCACGCTCGACGAAGTGATTCGCGAAACGGTTTTGGAAGGATAAACAGGCAAAGTAGACAAACGTCAGTCCCCTCTTCTATTTAGGAGAGGGAGCAACGCAAAACAAGGGACCGAGCGATGCCAACTTATCAATTCGAGGCCATGGACTCGACGGGCCAGGAGATCAAGGACGTCATTGAGGCGCCGAATCAGGAGGAGGCCCAGGCGACGATTCGCCAGATGGGCTACTTCGTCACCAAGATCGCGGTCAAGAAGCAAAAGAAGGCGGCCGCGGAAAAGGCCAAGACCGGTCGCAAACGGTCCTTTGCCATCGGCGGCGTCAACAGCAAGGTGCTCACCGCTTTCACACGCCAGCTCTCGATTCTGCAGGACGCCGGTCTGCCGATCTTGCGAAGCCTGCGCATTCTCGAACAACAGAGCAAGCCCGGGCGGTTCAAGAACAGCCTGATGGACGTCTGCGATGAGATCGAAGGCGGTTCCACGCTGTCCGAGGGCATGGCCAAGTGCCCCAAGTGCTTCAACCGCTTGTACGTCAACATGATCAAGGCCGGCGAGGCGGGCGGTGCGTTGGAAATCATCTTGCAGCGCCTGGCCGAGTTCCAGGAGCGGGCCCAGTCGCTCAAACGAAAAATCAAGGGTGCCATGATCTACCCGGTGGTGGTCATCTCGGTGGCCGTCGGCATCTTGACGTTCATCATGATCAAGATCGTACCGTCGTTCGAAAAAATCTTCGATGACTTCGACACGGCGCTGCCGCCGATGACGATCGTGCTGATGGCCATCTCGTCTGCCGCGGTGAACTATTGGTTCTTGATACCCGGCATTCCGCTGTCGTTGTGGTTGTTCATCAAGTTGCTGCGCAAGTTTAAGCAGGGCCGGGTCGGTTGGGATATGTTCCTGCTGAAGATGCCGATCTTCGGACCGCTGGTCGAAAAGAACATTCTGGCGCGCACCACGCGGACCTTAGGCACCCTGGTCACGAGCGGTGTGCCCATTTTGGAAGCGCTCAACATCACGCGCGAAACTTCGGGCAACGCCATGTTCGAGAACTTGTTTGCCAAGATCTCCGAGTCGATTCGCGAGGGTGAGTCGATTGCCAAGCCGATGAAAGAGTATTCGAAGATGAAGTTTCATCCGTTTTGCGCGTTCTTCTGGTTCTTCTTCTGCGGCGGGCCGATTGGTTTGCTGATGTACATGGGCAAGATGAACGCGCGCGTGGTCGACGACCTGACGGTCAACATGGTCGACGTGGGCGAGGAGACGGGCGAGCTCGACACGATGCTCTATAAAGTGGCCGACACCTACGACGAAGAGGTCTCCGTGCTGACCGAAAGCCTGGTCAGCCTGATGGAGCCGCTGTTAATCATTTTCTTGGGCGGGGCAGTTGGTTTCATTGTCATTGCGCTATTCATGCCGCTGGTCAAGCTCATCACCGATTTGAGCTGAACGAGAATATTTTCGAAACGAACGCAGCTTCGGCGCGCTTGAGCCCACGGGGGGCAAGCGACGCCGGCGCGGCACCGAACCGTTTTATATTTCAGGAACTCTTGCATGCAACCGATCCGCACAGCCCAGCCAGGGGAAACGCAACCACACGACGTTCAAGCGCCAGCGGCCGATCCATCACCACGCGCGAGCCGCGGCGGCTTTACGCTGACCGAACTGCTGGTCGTCATTTCCATTATCGCGGTACTCGCTTCGCTAACAATTGTTGGCGTGATGCGGGCGCTCGATAGCGCCAAGCAAACCAGGATCAAGACCGAGCTCGACTCGCTGGATTTGGCGCTGAAGGCTTACAAAGAGAAGTATGGGTCTTATCCGCCTTGCGATTTGCGCGCACCGCTCGCCAACAATACCGCGCTTCGGCAACACATTGCTCGCGCGTTTCCGCGATACAACATCGCAAACCTCGCTGGTGATCTCGCGCTAGCCATTGACACCACGGCGTTTCGGCCTGATCAGGCCCTCGTTTTTTGGTTGCAGGGGTTCAACCCAGACCCAGCCAATCCTTTTGTAACGCCGGAGGGTCTTGCAATCTCTGGCGGAGTCGCGGGAGCTCAGATCAAGGTCGCTCCGCTGTTCGACTTTGACAGAAGTCGCCTCGCCGTGGTGCCGTCCTCGGGAGCGACGCTTTTGAACCAATCATATTTTCCAGCGGGCATCAAGGCCGACGCGAGCGGCGCGCCGTATCTCTATTGGGATGCGAGCACGACAACGATTGTAGGTAGCACTACCACGAGTCGCTTCGGGACGGTCGTTGTCACGGGCGCGAATGCAGCGGTCACTCAGCCGCTCACTCCCGTAGCTTCATTGTCCAGGTTCAACGACAGCGGCGGAACCGTAATTTTCACCAACGCGGGCACCGCTGCGCCGTATTGGAACGACACGGTTAGTCCAGGCACAACCGAAGCAGCGGAAAACTTTGCCAACTTCGATTCGTTTCAACTCATCGCGTCGGGCATGGACGGCAAGTACGGCGCGGCGACTTCAGCGCTGATTCGCCTCTATCCCACCGGCACGGGTTACGACCTGACCAAAGACCTGGCCGACGACGACAACGTGACCAACTTCTGCAATAAGGCTCGCCTTGGAGACATGAAGCCATGAGCCTTGCGCTTCGTCGCCGCGGCCGTGCTTTGCGCGGGGCGGCGGGTCACTCCCTGTTCGAGCTGATGATCGTGATCGTGCTGGTCGCGGTCATCGTGAGCATCGTTCGCCACGGCGTGTCCGGCTTCCGCGCGGCCAAGGAGTTCAAGATCAAGACCGAGCTCGATGCCCTGGCGCTCGCCCTGGAGGCTTATCGCGAAAAATACTACGCCTATCCGCCGTACAACCTGGCCGACCCGAAACACAACTTGCCGCTACAGCAGCACGTGGCCCGCGCGTTTCCTCGATACAACCTGGCGAACCTGGCCGGCGACCTGAAAACCGCGGGCGTCGACGTCGCCTCGTTCCGGCCCGATCAGGCCCTGGTATTCTGGCTGAGCGGGTTCAGCCCCGATGCCTTGCGGCCGTTCACGGGCACGGGCGAAAAAGACCCGCTGTTCGACTTCGACCCGAACCGGCTCAAGCTGCAAGGCGCCGGCGCCACGATGGCTTCGTATTGCTCGCCCTACGGCAACGACGCCCCGTATGTCTATTTCGACGCCGCCACTTATGTGCTGGGCAGCTACGCCAGCCCGCGATTCTTCCGGCCGCCGTCGCTGATCTCGGGCATTGCGACCGTGTATATCGAAGACGTGAATCGCGAAAGCCAGTACACGCCGGGCGTCGACGGCTGGGTGAACCCGAACTCGTTCCAACTGATGGCGGCCGGGGCCGACGGCCAGGTCAGCTCGGCCAGTCCGAAAAAGCAAAGGCTCTACCCGACCGGCACGGGCTACGACGCCCAAGGCGCCGACGACGACAACATCACAAATTTCTGTGCCCCACCCCGGCTCGGAGATGCAAGGCTATGAACGCGAGCAAGAAAAAGAATCGACCCGGCTTCATACCCCGCCGCGGTTTTACATTAGTCGAGCTGCTGATCACGATCAGCATCATCGCCCTGATGGCCAGCATGATCCTGTTCGCGTTCTACGCGGCGCAAGATGCAGCGAAAGAGCAGAAGACCAAGGCGCTGATCGCGAAACTGGATGCGATTATTAAGGCGAAGTATGAGGAGTATAAGACGCGGCGGGTGCCGGTTACGACACTTCAAGACGAGCCCTCGAAAGACCTCAACGGCGACAACGTAATTGATCCGAGCCAATCTTTCATCGACCTACCGACGCTCAATTCGGTTGCAGACCCCGGCGAATACTTCGATTACAACGGCAACGGCACGCAAGACCCGAATGAGAAAGGGGAGTTCTACGACACCAACGGCGACGGCACATTCACGTTCTATACCTCGGCCGCACGAGCAAGGATTCGCCTCGACTGTCTGCACGACCTGATGCGCATGGAGTTGCCAGATCGCTGGTCGGACATAGAAGATTATCCAGTAACGCCGTTCGGTGCCGTCACGCTCCCGCGACCGTCCGCCAGCAAAGCATATCTTCGCAAGTACTCCGCTGGCACGCCACCCACTGGCGAATTCGCAGGGGCCGAATGCCTTTACCTAATTGTGCAAAGCTGCTTGGCGGAAGAAGGCGACGCAAAAGAAATCTTCCGGCCAGACGACGTGAAGGACGTTGATACAGACGGCTTCCCTGAATTCGTCGACGGCTGGGGCAGGCCGATCAAGTTCCTGCGCTGGGCACCGGGGATGCAAGGCTCTGAATTACAGATACTCTCGACGGTCAACGTGACTAACGGCACTGGCGGCACCGCGACGGTCACGGGAAAAAGCCTAGACGCGAACAGCGGTCTATACATCGGAGGCGTAATCGCCGGAGTCTTGACTGCGACGGACAATCAAATCGACACGGTTAACATGGCCCGGATTATCGGATACACCTACACTGCTGGAGCTACGCCATCCGTCGTAATCGACTACACCCCGACCAGCAAATCTTTCTCGGGCAAAGCCTACCTGATGGCGCCCGATCCCTTCGACCCGATGCACGCTTATCCGACCGCCGCTGCGCCAACGCCGCCATACGCGCTATACCCGCTGATCTATTCGTCGGGACCGGACAAAGTGTATGGGATCAACCCCGAGACAAGTTCTGGCACGCCGTTTCAGTATTCACTGAACAACTTGAGTCCGTTCTATGTTCCGCCATCGCCAAACGCGATGATCGGCGTACAAATCGATAACCCGAACGAGACGGGCTTCGTGTCCAAGGGATGGTTGGACAACATTCATAATCACCTGCTCGGGACCAGATAGCGTTACGATGCGACCAAGCACAACTCCAATACGATGTCCGCAATCTCGCGGCGTGACGCTGCTTGAGCTGCTGATCGTGATGGCGATCATGGTCATGGTCACGGCGGCGGCCATTCCGATCATGATTCCGGCCGTGCAAAACCGGCGCATGCGCGAAGCCAGCCGGCTGGCGAGCTCCTATATCTCGGGTGCCCGTTCGCGGGCGATCGAAACGGGCCGGCCCGTGGGCGTGATGGCCGAGCGCTTCAACGGCGGCAACTTTGCCATGGTGCTCTCCTACGTCGAAGTTCCGCGGCCATACGCGGGCGATTTTTCCGGGTCGAAGATCATGGTTAGTTCCAGCGGAAGCGTCACAGCTTTTACGCTTACCGATACCCTTTGGACAAACGTCATCCGCTGTGGCGATACGATCAAGCTGGGCTTCAAGGGAAAGACCTATTTTTTGTCTGACGCGCCGACGCTGGCGACTCCGGGCAAACCAATCAGCGTCGCGCCGTCAACCACGCCCTGGCAGCTTATCAGCCGAGACGGTTCGCCAGTTGTTCTTCCCACTACGTATGCGGCCGGCGTTCCTTTTCAGATTATCCGCCAGCCCGTCCGCTCGTCGGCGGCGCCGATGCAATTGCCGGAAGGGGTGGTCGTTGATTTGCTGTGTTCTGGAATGGGGATCACACCGCTCAGCACTTTCACTGCTGGCCCGACTTACACGGATGTGACCTTCAATCCGGTGGTTATTTTCTCGCCCAATGGGTCGGTCGATTACGTCACCACGCCGACGGGCTTCACACGAGCGACCGCGCCGATTTTTTTCCTGCTCGGCCGGCGCGATTTGATGCCCGACGTGAGCAAGAGCCAATACGACGAGAATCTCTGGGATCCCGGCACCACCACGCCCGCGTTGAACTTGTATCTCTCGAATTTCTGGATCGCGATCGGCAATCAAACCGGCACCGTCACGGTGGCGGAAAACGCGACCAGTGGTGGTGCAACCGATGTCGCAGGCGCGCGGGCGTTTGTAGTGCAGCACCAAGGCGTGAGCGGACAATAACATGACGCAACCCCAATCCCTAACCCCCAACCCCCAATCCCTATGCCGCTCGCGGCGCCCGGGCATCAGCCTGCTCGAAGTATTGATCTCGATGGGCGTGTTGGCCGTGGGCATCATGGGAGTTGCTGCGCTGATCCCCGCTGGACGTTTCGAGATTCTCCAGGGCTCGAAGATGGATCATGCCAGCATGATCGGGCGCGCGGCGTTTCGAGAGATGAAGATTCGCGGGTACTTGAATCCGGCCAACTGGCTGCTCACTGACAAGATAACCGAGTTCGCGCCTGGATTGGGTACACCGACGACGACGCCTTTCAACGGTGGCATCCCCCAAGACGAAACGGACATCGGTGTAGTATTCGACCCGATCGGTTTGACTTCCGCGCCCGCTCCCGATGGTCCGCTCGGCAGGACGTTCCCGCACGGAACCGCAGTCACCTATGCCGCGCTCAAGCTATGGCGCATCTATCCTTCCGCAGCAGTCACGAGCAAGGCAACCGCCGATGCCGTGTTCCGCAATGGCAACGATCTATTGTTCAACGCGAGTACGACAAAGAACGCGCCGCCAGAGCAGCAGGTGATGAAAGACGCTTCTAGCAATCCAATCAAGCGAGCTTCGCAAGGTGACTACTCTTGGATTGCCACGATCTATAACGAGCCGTCCAATCTCGGAACCGGCTCTGTCGCTAATGGGTTGGTTGGCAAAGTCGTGGTTTCGGTGGCAGTGTTTTACAAACGCAATCCATTGCTCGATACTTCGGTTACTCCAACGAAAGCGTTCAACGAAACAGAGGGCGACGTTACTTTTATGAGAGGTGGCATCGGCGGCGGAGAAGTCCTGGTTAAGCTGCCGCCCGGTAAACTTGCAAAGCCCGGCCAGTGGGTTATGCTCGCTGGGCAACGGCCGAATCCAACAGGCCCGATGACGCCTACTAAGTGGGCGAGATACTTTCGCTGGTATCGCGTGACTTCCGCTGACGTGGTGGACGATGTTGGTCACAATCCGACCACTGGTGCGATCGACTCGGCTTTCGCGGGGACGCAAGGCGTTAGTCTTACTGGTCCCGATTGGGACGCGACACTCAACCCAACGAAAGTCTGGACTTTCGATGGTCTGATTGCGGTTTACGAGCGGAACATGATGCTGGAACTGCCTTAGCATTTCCGGCGTGCGCGAAGTGTGTGTTTGAAGCTGTCTTGTAGAGAGTTGGTGGGGCAAACCAACACGAGTGAACGGAGAGGAAACGACCATGAGATCATTGCCCAATCGAGCGGCGGTGTTGACAGAGCACGCACAAATACTCCCTCTCCCTATGGGAGAGGGCAGGGGTGAGTGTCGCTGCTCGGCTAAAGATGCAGCAAAACTCCCTCGCTCGCGCTTCGGGTTAGTATCAGGTCAAAGGGCGAAACAAAACCCCCTCACCCTAACCCTCTCCCTCCAGGGCGAGGGGACCACAGCACTCCCTCTCCCTCTGGGAGAGGCCGCCACATTTCCCCCTCTCCCTATGGGAGAGGGCAGGGGTGAGGGTCGCTGCTCGGCTAAGGGTGCATCAATTCTCCCTCGCTCGCGCTTCGGGTTAGTGTCTGGTGAAACCCCTAACCCCCAGCACAGCCGCCGCGGCGTGCTCCTCCTCGTCGTATTGAGCCTGCTCGTGCTGTTCGCGCTCATCTCCGTGACGTTTGTCCTGATCGCCGGACAATACCGCCGCAGCTCTCGCGCCGCCTCGAAAGCCGAAATGTACGGCGACGACCCGCGCAGTCAGTTGGACCACGTCTTCGCCCAAATCGTTCGCGATACCGACAACCCCAATTCATCGCTCCGAGCGCACAGCTTGCTGAATGACATGTATGGGAACGACGGGGTCAAGGGCACCAATCCGACCGGCCGCGTGACCGCCGCGGTCAATGTGCCTGGCGTCTCACAGTTCATCGATCTCACGGCCACGATCGATCCCCCGGCAAACTCTGACTCGCCGGTGACGATCCCTCAAACCCAGACCTCGGGATTCTTTAATGGCTGCGTGCTGACAATGACGGACGGGCCGGCGGCGAATCTGAGCACTCGAGTTGTCGGCTCTCGCTTCTCCGGCACATACACATTTCGTGTGATGGCTTTCAACTCGCCGTCGACGCTGACGACATCAAGTATTACCGGCAACTTCATCGTCAATGGCAAGCCCTTCAACGGCACCGGGGCGGGGTATCAGGAGGCCGCGCTCGGGACTAGAACGTCATTGCTCGATCGATTGGATGATTCGTTCATAGATAGTTCGGGAACGCGATTTAGTGTGCCCTTTGCTCTCCTGCCGAACCTCAAGTACTTTCCGAAGTCCTTTGGCCGCTACACAGCTCTCGCGGGCCCTGGCGCTGGCGGCGCCGACGAAGACTATGACGCGCCGGACCCGCAGAACATGCTGCTGGCCTATATGCCGGTCGCTCCGACGAGCAGCTCGCAGATCTTGCCCTCGCTGCACCGGCAAGACTTGATTGCGTTCATGCAGAACACGGCTAACCTTCCTCACTGGAACGACGGGGCTGTAACCGGGGGCCAGCAATTGCGGCGACAAGTCATTCTCAGGCCGCTACAAGTCCCAGATCATCCCAACTTCACGGGCAGCAATCCTGACCCTCTTGATCCAATAACCAAACCGGATGGCCAATGGGACGTCGATAACGATGGCGACGGAATTATGGACAGCATTTGGGTGGACGTGGGCATTCCGGTGCAAACCACGCCCGATGGCCGGCGCTTCAAGCCGTTGGCCGCGATCCTCTGTCTCGATATGGACGGGCGTTTGAACGTCAACGCGCATGGCAGTATTGCTCAAGTAGAAACGCAATATAGCAATACCGTGACCAGTGGCCTCGACTATCCGTATGCTGGCGGTGCAACTCCGAATATTTTGATTCGGGGTCAGGGCTATGGCCCGGCCGACATTTCGCTGGCGCCGCTGTTTGGCGCATCGCCGAATCAGTTCAACTTATTGGTGGGAGGCACTACGACTTTCCCGGGTCGCTATGGCGAATTCAGCCGAGCGGCGAACGTTCCGACGGGTGCGTTTACGAATTATACGGCCCCGGCAGTAGCTACCTCGCCGCCGTATCCGGGCACGACCGGCGTCGACGATGCGATGAGCATGCTCAAGCAGTTCGAACTTCCTCATTACGCGGCAACGCCCATCACGATTCCGACATCCTTTTCGACGCCGGTCGTGCCCGGATACGGC
>Ga0163150_10003515_pt1 | contig 21963 bp, 14 predicted proteins | sample OliLakLV19P2IB_FD_148628 | JGI IMG/M metagenome (GOLD analysis project Ga0163150, IMG submission 148628) | Freshwater microbial mat bacterial communities from Lake Vanda, McMurdo Dry Valleys, Antarctica - Oligotrophic Lake LV.19.P2.IB | ecosystem: Environmental > Aquatic > Freshwater > Lake >...
GGGTGTTCCCGGCCGCGTCGCATGCTGAGCCTCCGGTCGGGGCTGCGCCCCTCCCTCCGGCCCAGCATGCGACAATACCATCACCGATTCTCTCATAGACACTGGTACAAAGAAGCAGAGGGGGTCATAGAGATCGATCAGAAAGGACGCCCTCCCGACCATCTCTCGATAGTGAAGACTCTGAATGAATTGGCACTATTGTATCGGGCGATGGGACGCTATGAAAAGGCTAGGCCATTACTTGCGCAAGCCCTCTTGATAGCGGAGCAGAACCTCGGTCCCGAATATCCTGAAACAGCTACGACGATTCACAACATGGCTTTTTACCTTGCATCAACGGGCAACTACGCAAAGGCCGAATCGCTTTATATTCACGCCCTCAAAATCACTGAGGAAAAACTGGGCTCAGATCATATGAGCGTCAGCACCACCCTAAATAACTTGGCAGCGTTGTACCGATCCATGGGCAACTATCAAAAGGCAGAACCGCTCTTTTCCCGTGCGCTAAAAATTAGGGAGGATAGGTTGGGTGACGAACACTCGGGGACAGCAACCAGTCTCAACAACCTGGCATTGGTTTACTACGCCGCTGGCGACTTTGCAAAGGCCGAACCACTCTTAATCCGCGCTCTAAAGATCAACGAGAAAATGCTGGGCGCGGATCATCCAAACACGGCCGGAGCCATGAACAATCTAGCAGGTGTTTACGCTCGAATGCACAATTACGAGAAGGCCGTGCCCCTTTGTACAGGCGCACTTAGAATTAGGGAGGCGGTTTTGGGTGTGTCCCATCCTGCAACGGCAGCGAGCTTGAAAAGCCTGGGGGTATTGCAAGCGGACCAAGACCAATGGAACCTCGCACTCAAGAGTTTCACGCGAGCAAGTGAAGTTCACCTAAAAGCACGCGGTCGGTTTGCGTCCGCACCAATGACACGCCTAGCGGCTGCCGATGTCCTACAAGTCGGCGATGTTATGCAGGCAACTGTGTGCATAGGTCTCAAGCTGCAGAATGAGGAAGACGCCCTGCGCTCGCTCAACCGTGGACAAGGATTGGGCCTTTGCGAGCTTGTCGCCCTCGGACGAGCCCAGAGTCGCGCGGGCCTTGCTCCGCCGATTCGAGACGAACTCACCCGAAAGTTGGCGCAAATCAGTGCCATGAACCGGCGAATTGAGGAAGCGGCTGGTCGCCGCCAGCCGGTGGAAAAGCTCCAGCAGGAACTGCTACGGGCCGAGATCGATTACGACGCGCTGCTGGCATCTCTGGCGAAGGAACACGCCGCGTTCGTCGCGGTCGAGACGGCGCAGGGCATCAGCTCGGCCGAAGCCGCCGCCAGTCCAGTGCTCGATGACAAGACGGCGATCATCGGCTGGGCCGAGTTCCGGGGGCTGGCGTGGGGCTACATCGTCCGCCGCTCCGGCGTGCAGTGGGTGGGCCTATCCGAGACGTTCAAGCCGGACGAAGTACGCGGGCATCTCAAACAGGCACAGTCGGTCGGGGAGCGATCGAGCATTGTCGCGCCCGAAGCAGCGCAAGCACTGGCCGCGCTCCATCGCTCCTACGTCAAGCCGCTGGAGAAGCACCTCGCCGGCATCGAGCACCTGATTGTGATCAGCCAGGACTGGGCGGCCGTCACGCCGTTGGACATGCTCCTGACTGATGTGCCAAAGGCGAACGCGACTGACCCGGCATCGTGGCCCTGGCTGGGGAATCGCTACCGCGTCAGCTACGCGCCCTCACTGACGCTGCTCGACATCCTCGCCAAAGAGCGGCCTAAGCGCAACGCGCGGCAGTGGGACCACTCGCTCTTCGTGCTCGCGGACCCCCCGTTCAGCCAGGAGCAGCTTACGCAGATGCAGAAGCACGAGTCGCCGGCGACGGATACCGCGGACAAGGCGGTGGCACTGAGCCGGGCGGCGCTGTTTGATGTGTCGGTAGCACCGGCTCGACTGCCGGCGACGCGCTTTGAGGCCCAGGGGATCACCGCAACGGTGGCTTCCGGCAAGGCGCTGAAGCTGGTGGGGCCGGACGCGACGGAGAAAAACCTCATGTCCTTGAGCGAATCCGGCGAGCTGGGTAGGTGCCGGTACATCCACTTGGCCACGCACGGATTCATCGACCCCGATCGGCCGGAACTCTCCGGCCTCGTGCTGGCGCGGGTGCCCAGGGGTGAAGATTTCGACGGCGTGCTCCATATGCGCGAGGTGTTCCAGCTCAAACTCAACGCCGATCTCGTGGTGCTCAGCGCTTGTCAGACGGGTTTAGGCAAGAACATCAGCGGCGAAGGCGTGGTGGGCCTTTCAACGGCGTTTTTCTTCGCTGGCGCTCCGACGGTAGTGATGAGCCTGTGGAAGGTGGACGACTTGGCGACGGCGCTGCTGATGCGCCGGTTCTACGGCAACTTGTCGGCAGGCAAGTTCAAAGCCGAAGCCCTGCACGAAGCCAAGAAGTGGCTGCGAACTCTCGCTCGCAAGGACCTCGAGCAGATTGTGAAAGCCGACGTCAACCTCACAGCGCTCAGTCGCGGACTCGGCAAAGCCGTCACCGCGCTCAAGGGCGAACAGATTGACACGAATCCCTATGCTCACCCGCATTTCTGGGCGGCGTTCGTGCTCACCGGTGATCCGAAATAACGATGAATGCTAAAACCGGGTGGTCCGGGCATCGGCTGCACGGCCAATTGCCAGGAGTACCCCTCTCCAATCGTCAAGTCACAACACCGCGTCGGTGGACGCTGTAGCAGCGGACGAGTGACGATCACTCCACGGGAATGTGCCTATTTTCTCGCTATCGGTCTGCACCCCAGCAACCATCTTGCCGGAATTGTTGAAGGAAATTTGCTGGCGGGAAGTACGCTGTAGCGGTTGTCTCTCCCGCGGCGGAATGACCCGCGGGTAAGCTGTTTGGAGAATGGAGGCTGATCATGTCGCGATTCGATTCAATCAGGACTCGAACGGTGCGCCGGTCACATCATGGACATTGTCGTGGGCGTACTGCCGCTGAGGTTTTGCCCGTACACGCATTTTTAGGGCTGACCGAACTGGAGCAGCGGCTGTTGCTGGCCGACACGGTCGGTGCCCGCGTGCTTTCGCACACGCCGACGACGGTTGCGGCCGGGGGCGGGCCGCTGTCGGCGATCACGCTGACGTTCAATGAAGCCATCGACCCGCTCACTTTCGCCGCCGAGGACGTGGTGCTGGACGACCCACTGGGCCAGGCGATTGCGGGTGTGCTGGTCAATGCGGTCGGGGGCAGCGGGGACACCCAGTTCGTGCTTTCTTTTTCGCCGCAAACGTTGCGGGGAACCTATCGCATGACGGTCGGGCCGAATGTCCTCGACCTCGCCGGCAACGCGATGAATCAGGACAATGACGCGACGAACGGCGAGGCGACGGTCGATACGTACCGAAGCGCGACGACGTTCGCGGCGACGCCGCTAGCGGTCGGCGCGGGGCCCGATTTATATCTGGAGGGGTTTGAGACCTGGCCGCCCAAGCCCGATCATTGGGAGTTCGAGGCGCTCAACTCAAACGACCCACTCAACAGTACGACAATCGGCGAGGCAACGACGGCGCCTCGAACGGGCACCAGGCATTTCAGCATTAACCGCGTCTCCACCAGCACCAACGCCAACGAGTCGGGGGCGTTCGTCGTCGACCTTTCATCGGTATCGGCGGTCGATCCGATCTTCCTCGAGTTCTACGCCCGGCGCGTGGCGGACGGCAGCCAGCTTGCCCCGCTGACGGTCGTCATGCGGGACCCCGGCTTTTCAATCTCGCAGATCGCGAGGCCGAATCTTTCGGTGGCCGGTTACCACAGGGTCGTCGTCGATGTGCGGGCCAAAGCCGCGGCCGCGGGGATCAATCTGAATGGGCCGGTGTTTTTTCATTTCCGCGACTCGTCGTTCTCAGCCCTCAACAACATCGCCGTCGACGACATACGGCTGACCACGGCCGACCTGGGCGGGCCGCGGGTGCTGAGCGTTTCCCCAACGACGGTGGCGGCGGCGCAGCGGCCGCTGACCTCGTTCCAGGTGACTTTCAGCGAGGCGATCGCGGTCGCCAGCTTCACGGCGGCGGACGTGACGTTGTTCAGCCCGGCAGGCGATGCACTGGTGATTGCGGACCCCGTAGACAGCGGCGACGGCAAGACGTGGACCATCCCGCTGGTCGTACCTTTGAATCAGCCTGGCGAGATGCGGTTGGCCATCGGGATCAATGTGACCGACCTGGCCGGCAACATCATGAATCAAGACAGCGATGAGAATTTGGGCGAGACCAATGGCGATGACGATTTCGAGGGAAAGATCACGCTCGCGGCGACGCCGTTTGCGGGGCCGTTCCCCTTTACCGAGGGATTTGAGGCAGGCACGATCGGCGGGCTGGGGGCGTACTGGGGCTTTATCACGCCGGTTGACGGGCATGTCCGGGTCGTCGGCGGTCCGCCCGCGCCAGCGGCGGGGAGCTTCAACCTGTCGCTGGATGGACCGTCCGGCAATGGAAGCGCAAGCCAATCACAGATAGCGGTCCTGCACCTGGATTTGGTGGGGCGGACTGGCGTGACGCTGGAGTTTGAGGCCGCGTCGACGGGATTCTTCAGGCGGAACGTGTCGGTCCGCACTTCCGACAGCGCGGCTTGGCAAATCATCGACGGCCTGACCAATCTGGGCGCAACCCAACGGCTCGACCTGGACGCCGAGATCGCCGCGCTGGGCATTGCTTACACGAATGATTTTCAGATCGGCTGGACGTTCGTTCCGGCTTCCGAGGAACTCCGCATCGACTCGGTACTGGTTCGTACCGACGGCGCGGACGTGGTCGGCCCGCGCGTCACCAGCGCGGCGACGCAGACCCATGCGGCGTCGAATCCGCTGCTCAGCGAAATCAACATCACGTTCAACGATGCCATCGACCCGGCGAGCTTCACGGCGGCCGACATTGTGCTCACCAGTTCGCTCGGCACCGCCATTCCCGTTGGCACGGTCACGCCCATCGCCGGCACGAACAACACGCAGTTCACGATCGCCTTCGCCAGCCAGTCCGTTCGCGGCAACTATCGCTACACCGTCGGGCCCAACATCAACGATGATTCGGGCAACCCGATGAACCAGGACGATGACGGTTTATCCGGCGAGGCCACGGGCACCGACGACTTCGACGGCGCGGTGGACTACCAGGCGACGCCGGTGGTGCTGCCGGCGTCGGGAGCCGAGCTGTACACCGAACGGTTCGAGGGTTGGCCGCCGGTGCCGGCGGAATGGTATTTCAATCCAACCCCGCCGGGCGTGTTCAAAATACCGGCCAACGAGGCACCAAACAATGCCCACAGCTTCGAGAAGCAGTTGCAATTTGACTCGAATACTTCCGGGGACGTTCAGATCGTTCGGCTTTACTTCGACGCCGCGGCTCTGGCGGGAGCCACCGACCTGACGCTCGAGTTCTTCGCGCGGCAGGAAAAGGCCCTTACCAGCGGCTCTTTCGCCGTCAACTTGAAAAACGCCACGCGCACGAAATCGCTCTTCTTTGGCGTCCTGACAACGACGTACCAGAAGTTCACCTTCGATCTCGATGCCCAACTGGCGTCCGGGCTCATCGACATTTCGCAACCATTCTTCGTCGAGATGCGGCAAGATCTACGCTTTGAAAGCGACCCCGACACACTTATCGACGATGTGCGAATCTTCCGATCCGGCTCATCGCTGACATTAACCCCCGCGGCCACGCTGATCAGCGAGGGCGGCGGGCCGGCGGCGACCACCATGACCGTCACGCGAACCATGGCGGACCTCTCGGCCGACCTGCTGGTCAGCCTCACCAGCAGCGACACCTCCGAGCTGACTTTGCCGCCGACGGTGACCATCCTTGCGAACCAGACCTCGGTCACCTTCGACGTGGCGGCGGTCAACGATGCCCTGATTGACGGCCGCGAGCGGGTAACGGTCACGGCCTCGGCGGCGGGTCTGGCGGGCGACCTGGTGCCCATCGACGTGGATGACGATGAGCCGGCCGCACTGGTCGTCACCATCGATCGCGACACGATCAGCGAGGCCGATGGCCTGTCCGCCGCGACGGTCACGGTCATGCGCAACAGCGGCTATGCCACAGCCCTGACCGTGACGCTGGCGTCGAACGACATCACCGAGGCCAACCCGGCGGTGAGCACGCTGATCATTCCCGCCGGCGCCGAGTCGGCGACGTTCAACCTCAACGCGGCCAGCGACGCCGAACTGGACGGCACGCAGACCGTGACGATCACCGCCAGCGCCGCGGGGTTTCCTTCCGGGAGCGACACGGTCGACGTGCTCGACGACGACACGGCATTGATCAAGACGCTCGGCGGCGTGGTGTTCGGATCGCTCCCCGCGGGGGAGTTTGTCGGCCTCTACGACATGATCATCCCGCTGGGGCAAACGCTGACCATCGCCCCCGGCAGCGTCCTGCGGTTCAACGACGATGCGGGCGTGACGGTGTTCGGCGTACTCACCGCCGACGGCGACGCGGCCAACCCCATTACCTTCACCAGTTCCGCCGCCACGCCGGCGCCGGGGGACTGGGACGGCATCCGCGTGCTGCACGTCGGCGGCCTGCGCACGCTGCTGGATCACACCGAAATTGCTTATGCCAGAACCGGCCTCTCCGTGGAGGTTAACCTCAACGGCACCGTCGCCGCGACCATCAGCAACTCGCAGGTGCATCACCACCTGTCGCACGGGATCTTCGTCGAGGGCGATGGCCAGAGCATCACCGCCGCGAACATGGTGATCGATGGCAACTCGATTCACGACAATGGGAGCGCGGGAATCGCCGTCCAAGCCTTCGCTTTCAGCGAGTCGGGCGGCGGAGCGTCGGTCAGCGCGACCATCACCGGGAACGACATCTTCGCCAACGCCACAGGGCTACTGCTCATCGCAGGTTACGCCTTTACCCCTTTGGAACCCGCCACCGGCGCGAGCACGACGCCGACGGTGACGGGCAACCACATCCACCACAACGGCGTGGGCGTCGACGGTGCGGCCTCGGCCTCGAGCGACGCGGTCGGCACCGCGGTCGTCGGCGGCACCTACACCAACAACCTCATCGTCCTGAACAGCGGCGCGGGCCTGACCTTCATCTCCGATGACGAGTCCAGCGCGACACCGACGCTGGTCAACAATACGGTCGCAAACAACGGCGGTGCCGGGCTTGTGCTGGACTCGGCGGCGACGACCGTGCGAAACAATCTGATCGCCGGCAATCAGGTCGGCATCACCGCGCCTTCCGGCTACGTGCCCTCCAACCCCAACCTCATCGGTTTCAACAACGTCTTCGGCAACGCGGGCGGCAATCTCGTTAACCTGCCGGCGGAGTATGGCAATCTCACGACGGTCAACGCCAACGGCACCCCCGCCGACGCTCAAATGAACATCGGCCTCGATCCGCTGTTTGTCGGTGCCGGCAACTTCCACCTCCAACTGACCTCGCCGCTGATCGACGCGGGCACGGTGACCGGTGCGCCGACCACCGACTTCGACGGGGACACTCGAATCACACCGCCCGATATTGGATTCGATGAGGTCAATCCGCTGACCTTCGTTCCCCCCGTCGTGACGCAGGTCTTTCTTGGCAGCACCGCGTGGTCAACTGCCTTTCGCAGTCACCTGCAGGCGACCGGAATCGGAAGCGTGAACGGCTATGCGATCCCGGCAGGCACCGATCAACACAAGACCCTCCCCTGGGTCAACCTCGACCAGGTGACGATTGTCTTCAGCGAGCACGTGGGCGTCGCACAGTCCGACCTGATTGTCGGCGGCGTCAACGTCACCGACTATACGATCGGCGGTTTCGCCTACGACTCCGACACCTTCACCGCCACGTGGACGCTCGCGGCGTCGATCGGCATCGACAAACTGCTGATCACCTTGGCCGAGACTATCGAAGACGATGCCGGCAACGCCCTCGACGGCGACTGGAGCAACGGCGCCGATGCCTTCCCCTCCGGCAATGGCATCGCCGGCGGCGAATTCTCATTCCGCTTTAACGTCCTGCCCGGCGACGTGGACCAGGGCAATAGCGTGCTGGGCAACGATGTCATCCTCGTCCGCAACGCCCAGTTCCAGACACCAGGCGGTGCCGGCTATAGCGCGATGCTGGATGTCAACGGCAGCGGGTTGATCCTGGGCAACGGCGTTATTCTGGTTCGGAACCGCCAATTCACGTCATTGCCCGGGAGCGAACCGGCGACGACGGTCGGCGCGGCAACCGAGGCCACCCTGGAGTTTGTCAGTGCGGAAGTCCTCGGCGCGCTCGTCGCTGATTTTATGATGAAGGACGCTGCCGATGATTCCGAAGTAGCACGGTCGGGGTGGCCATCGCACAGTTTGACCGGATCGCGTGGGCCAATCAGTCAGAAGGTGCGACCTTCGATGCCGCGACCGCAGATGGACGATCCAAATGGATTGCAAGAGTGGCTTGATCAATTCGTTTTTGTGCAGCGCCGAGGCTGGCGGAAATATTAGTGCGTGTTTGCACTTACACGAAGTGCAACACGTTGCGGCCCAAGCCGCGGGAGCTTGCGGCGAAGCGAGCCGAACTACTTCATCCACGCGAACCGATGCTCCACCAACGCGCGAAATTTCCAACACAGTTTGTTGTGTTCATTCGGCTCGGGCGTTGCCACGTCACGGAGCACGGAGCATGTGTATTGAGCGGGCCGGAAGCACGTTGACAATAGGGAGGCAATCGATTCACGGGTATAATTGAATAATGGACAATTCGGACTTAGAGCAGGTGGTGACTGCCGCGACGGCGGGGGATTTGGTTGCCGGGCTTCGATTGCTGATGCATTTTCGAGCCTATATGGAGGACGCTGTCGCCCGACGGATACCCGCGGAATGGGAGTACGCCTGTCGGGCAGGAACGACGACCGCCTACAGCTTTGGCAACACGGACCATGGCATGGGGGATTACGCGTGGTATGGCGGGTTTCGTGGTGACGGGAACATCACGGACGATAAATTTGCCCACGCCGTCAAGTCGAAAAAACCAAATCAATGGGGCCTTTACGATATGCATGGCAACGTGTGGGAGTGGTGCGAGAATCGGCACGAATCTAACGCGTCGCGCGTCGTGCGCGGCGGGGCATGGAATGACAGCCCGGCTGACTGCCGCTCCGCCTACCGCGGATGGGTTCCGCCCACCGATGGCTACGGTCATGGCGGCTTTCGCGTGGTGGTGGACATCTCTTCTACGCAGAAATAATTTGAGTCGCAATCCGCGAATGAGCGGTGCAGAAATAATCTGCATAACTGAGAACAACGAACGTTCGTCGTGCGGCGCATGTCGGCGAGAGCGGTCGTATTTCTTTGAAGTAAGTGGCTCGATCGGCCGGCGGAGTAGCAGGGGCTCCGCGGGTCGAACCGATCTATGGAAATGTTCACCTCATCAAGCTGCGGTTGACGAGCTGGTCGCGTTTGATCCTCGATAACGCCAGAGGGCGTCGGCTGCCGCCGAGAACAACGCGACGCCGCCATCGCTGAGGTCGCCGCCACCAAATAGCTGGCCGACCTGCTCAACGACAAACTCCTTGTCTTGGCCGCCCCCCACCCCAAGGACGTCGCCGCCGTGGTCAAGGTGTTGACCAAATGGATCAAGGCCGGCTACTACGGCTTTAGGACGTGGCGGGTCGGGTCAACACACCAAGGCCCTGATGAAGCCCTTGGTGCGGCGGTGGCACAACGCCGCGCTACCCGTCGCGCTTGTCTCGCCACGGGTGACGGCGAATGTAGTTTTGGACGACACCGTGTCCAGTGCACTGAACAGGTATCCTTGAAAGCGGCGAACCGGGTATCGCTTCCGTTTCTCGCTATGCAAGGTACAAGTCCCTCTCGTCGCGGGCGGGAAGCGGCCCGCGGGGCCCGCGGGGCCGGCAGACGCCCTCCAGTGGCCTCGTCGCGGCGGCACCGTCCGGAACACGCACCCATTCATCGGCTCTTTAGGTGCGACGCTACGACCGTCAAGGAACGACAGGCGACGACAAGGTGACCGGGATAGTCGCTTGCTTGGGTTGAAGGGGGGACGAACGGGCATGGCCGGGCAAAACGTGGTGCATTGAGACTTCATTGAGTGTTCCGTACCGCAAACCGCGATTTTCAAAGTCTCACGAGTTGCTTCCAATATCGCGGAGAGATGGCCGCACCGGTTCGCTCTCTTTCAGCGACGCGGCCCCCACGCTATCACTTCGCCTCGGCGGCAGCGTCCCAACTCGCTGCCGGGCGCTGGGTTGATCCGACACACCGCGCTTTCGCGGTTCCTTTGGCGAGGTCGACCGTGAATCATCAGTCATCCCAATGGGTTCTTCGCCGTGTCCGGTTCCGAGAGGCGGTGCGAATCCGCAAAGGGCGTCACGCCGATCTTCCGGTTGTAGGCGAGCGTCGCCAGCCGTTCCAGCATCAGCACGTCCTCGACGTTGTAGGCCAGCAGCGTCTCCAGCGCTGCGGCGCTTCCTGTGTGCCGGTATTCCGTAACCGTTCCATAGACGACATCTTCCACTGATGGAAGTCCTACGATCAAACAGTCCCGCCAGATGCCCTTCGCAAAACCGATCCTTCCGCACGTGTGTCGTTAACAGCTTGCAGATCGTCCCCAAATCCGCCGACTCCATGGCCGCAGGTTCGTTGACGAATCGCTCCGCTTCGTGTTGCCACTCCGACCAGTTGAACGAAGTCAGAATAAACCGATGGTCGTATAAAGTCTTGACGAACCGGTTCGCATCTTCGCTCCACTCGACATATGGCATCGTGAACGAGTCATCGGCCTGCTTGTCTCCGCCACGCTGCTCCCCAAGGATGAAACCGGGCGTCTCGAAGATTGGCAGGAACGCGAGCACGGCGTCGATGTCTTCAGGACCGGGGAGCAGCGAATCATGCTGATCATTCTGATTCATTCGAATCCCCGAAGTTGCTGGCTTACGCTGATTGAGTCCACGGGAAGCGTACCACATGGGTTTACCCGTCGCCTCTCGCCAGCCAGCTGAACTCCAGCCCACGCGTCAGCCCCAGCATCCACGTCTGATCCGTCTTCTCCGAGGCGATCAGTTCATGGATCACCGACAGCCAGCCGCATGGTTCGTGCAACCGGTCTTGAAGGGAGTGGTCCCTGTCCCGGTAGAGTTGCCGGTCTTCCAGACACAGCGAGTGGGCGATGACCGCGGCCAGGCCGGCGCAGACCAGCGTCGAGCCCTTGGTGGCAACGGTGGGCACAAGGCCATCCCCGACCCTTGCCGGTCGGGCCAGGCCGAGGACCCACTGCTGAGGGTAATGGCGCATTTGGGCGATCAGTTGTTCCGTCGTCGTCAATTCCAGGTCCGGCAAAGCCGCCGGCTCAGCCGGGTCTGCAAACGTCTCGGGAGCCGCGACGGCGCCCTTCGATTGCGACGAGCAGCCGCTGCACGCCCGGTACTGGATCAGGCTCGCCAGGCCGACCTTCGGCCCCCACTGGCCGGTGGTCTTGAACTCCAACGATCCGGATTGCGGACGAATGGCGCAAATGCCGTGCCGGTGCCGGCGAAAGAGTTCCCTGACGATGCATTTCAAAGTCGGTGTGGGTGGCGTTGTCATCCCCGTCTATACCCCGGCCACTATTTCGCATTCTCTTGTCGGTGACAGCACCTTGTCACTGCCTGCGAATCTGCATGCCCTACCGGCTTTCAGCGCCCCATGACACACTACGCCAGGCGGAGCCGCGAGTGTTATGGCCGACGTCAACAAACAATGGGCCACGTCCGGCCGCAAGGGCTCGGCCAACAATCTGCTGGGCAAGCTGGTGAAGGAAGGGAAGGTCACCAGGAAACAGGGGAAGGGGCAGCGGGGAAGCGTATATTCAGTTATGTGATGCTCAGGGCAGGCCTCGGTGACTGTTCAACTTGCTGCGTCCTCGGTCGTGCAAGTAGCAGCAGGCTCATGCGTCTGCCGGGAAAGACGCATTGGCATTTGCGGGAACATCGCCATGGTCACTCCGACTGATTGGTTGGCACCGGTCATCGAAGATGCCATCAGGCGGAGGTTGTGCACTCGCATTGGCTGCTCCACCTGTGGTGCCACCGATTTCCTCACGAACGTGCAGAAGGCAATACAGGATGAGTTGGGCGCGTCCGGGCAGGTCGCGCAGGTCAACATGCCGCTTGTCCTCGCTCAGGGGCTGGCTCAACTGAAACCAAGCGCAGAGAAGGAAGCCCGCTTTGAAGGACCCGCGCAGTTCCTTCTCTACGACCTTTGGTTACGCGGGAAGTTGGGTGAAATGCTCTTGTAAAAACGCAATACGCCTTGTCGTCACCGGAGTGGATTCTGACGTGCGCCATGCCGTCCCTTGGCAAAGGCGATTGGGCGTTTACCTGCCGGATTGTCGGCAAGAATATTAGTCGGTTGGAGTGGATGTTTGTGGATTATGTTCTGCGGTTATCTCGCTCCGACCGCTCGTATGACAAGGGCGTCCCGTGCGAGGGGGTGCAGGTTTGGCCCACTCGCCGGTATCCGCCCCCAATGTTCCGGCTGGACGCTTCATTCGTGGCAGGCTTCAAGCAGGCAGTGAAGGATTATGGCCTCGACCGAATTGAGGGAATACGAACCGGGCGGGTCCCGACCAGATTTCTGACGATGCTGGCTGAGCAGTGCATGTAGTCGCAAGCGTGTGCCGTGGGTCGCAGCTTTTCTAATCCATTCGTGACGGGCCTTACGCATGCCCGAAGGTCGTTTGATCGATCAGGGCGAGTAACGAGAACTGAATTCCTCACTCGAACGCAGGTCACGATCCTCCCGACCGTTGAACCAGACCGCCCACCCAACGGCGCACTCCCCATCGCCAGATGCGGCCCCTCGATGTTGTCATACTCGAGGCCCCCAGAACCGACCGCTCCTTCTCATGGCGATTCTCCTGGCGCTTGCCGCACCGGCTACCGCCGCCAGGTGTACCGGATCGTCCTACAGCCGCGCGTGCTCGACCTGTAACTTCTGTGCCCGTTACAACCAAGGCGGCGGCTCGTGGGGGCACGTCGGTCCGACGCTGCCTCGCGAGCTACTTCGACTCTTTGACGCGGACGAGCTTCATGATGCGGCCCGAGACGTTCCAGTCCTGCACATACAGGTTGCCGTCCTTGTCCCAGTACGAGCCGTGCGTCCCGGCGAACGCACCCTCGACCCATTTGTCTTGCGGGATGTTGTAATTCCCGCCCTGCTTGGGGTCCGGGTTCGCGCCGATCGTCGCGATGACCTTGTTCGTCTTGTCGAGGATCCAGAGCTTGCCCGTGAGGTCCGGCACGGCAACATACTCGCCCTGAACCGCGGCGGACGTGGGCATACCCAGGTCGGTGACGACCTCTGCGATGAACTTGCCATCAAGGTCGTAGTGCACAAGCCGGCCCTTGGGCGAGTGATTGCGGTCGCAGATCAACAGGCGGTTCGGCTCGTAGCGCGTGTCCAGCACCATGCCATGCGCCGTGTTGAATTGTTTGAGTCCATTGCCCTTCTCGCCGAAGTGGAGCAGATACTTGCCGGTCTTGTCGTACTTGAAAATGTGGTTAGTGGCGTAGCCGTTGGAAAGGAAAATATCGCCATTGTTCGCCACCACGATCGCCGTCGGGCTGAACGGGAAAGCGCCGCCGGCGGGCGTAAGTCCCGCCTCCTTCGGATAGCCGAGCTTCAACACGATCTTGCCTTCCTTGCTGTCGAACTTGATGCCTTCCGCGTTGCTGTTGCGCGCGCCGTAGATGTATTCCTTACCGTCCTCTTCGCGGACTTTGAGGTCATGGATGTTCGAGTAATCCTTGCCCTCGAAGGAGCGGATCACCTTTCCGTCCGGTGAGAATACGACGACGCCTTTTGCCGCGCTCGTGTAGATGTTGCCCTCTTTGTCGACCACGACGCCGCCGTGCGTCGACCCCAGCGCCGATTTCCCGTCAGGCAAAAGCCCCCAGCCCGGCACCGTCTCAAACGTCATCACGCCGCTGCCGGTCCGCACCGGCTTGGGCAGGTCCGCCGCGACGGCAGGCAGCGCCAAGGCGATCGCGATTATGACTGGGATGCAAGTTGAACGGTTGGTCATGACGTTGACTCCTGTTTGATTTCTCGCGGCGATTGGACCGGTCTATGGTACCGCCCTGTTCGGCATTCTCGATGATAACGACAGCGTTTGTACGACCTACGACTCGCAGTTTACCAATTATTCCCGTGGTACTTCCCGGCGCGGTAACCGTACCGCACGAGCTGCTGCCCCGTGAAGTAGCGATAGGGTCCGCTGCCCTAGTAGTAGGCGATGACCACTTTAGATGAGAGCGAGTGGGAGGAAGCAGCTCAGCGTGACGAGCCGAGACGACCCGCTTGAGGCATCGTACAAATTCTGAGACACAATCTGGCCGACCTCGGTACGCTGGTATCGGAGGTAGCCATGATCCGAACCTTTTCAGTTGTGTGGTGCGTGGTGTTTTTCGTCAGCGCAGCCGGGGCGGAGGTGACTTTCAAGACCCCGCCCGTTGCAGCCCGAGCCGGCGAGACGGTGACGATCGCCTTCACCCTCTCGGCGCCGACGGATGTTGAGGTGAGCATTCTGGGCGCGGACAATACTGTTGTCCGTCACCTCGCCGCGGGCGTGCTGGGCGGGAAGAATCCGCCGCCGCAGCCGCTGAAGGCCGGGCTGGCCCAGTCGCTGACGTGGGATTTGAACGATGATTTCAGCAAGCCGGCCGTGGGCGGTCCGTTCCAGGTCCGCGTCCGCGCTGGCAGCGGCGTGAAATTTGGCCGGTTCATCGGCGAAGACCCTTACACCTTCGGCCGCATCCATTCGGTCGCCACCGATGAAGAGGGCAAGTTGTACGTGTCGGCCTACGAAGGCGGCCTCAATCAGAACATGGATACGCTCCGCGTGTTCGCGCCGGACGGCACTTACCTGCGCACGCTGATCCCGTTCCCCGCCGACCTCAAGCCGCAGCGGGCTGCGGCAATGGCCACTTGGGACCAAGAGAGCAAGTCATTTATCCCCAGGAACGGGCGGAGCCAGATGCCGGAGTTTTATCCGTGGGGTTCAAACGTGCATCTCGTCGGCGCTTCGGCGAAGGATGGGCTTGTGCTCTTGCACGGGACGGACATCTATTACATGGACAACGATGGCGGCAACATTCGCGGTCCGCACCCGCTGTGGAGCAAGGCGGCCAAGCTGGAAAACCCGAAGTGGAATGTGCCGCAGGTCGCGGCCTCCGTCAATGGCCGGCAGATCTATATCAGCAACGTTGCGGGCACCAAGTATCAACCCAAATCCTTCGACGACACTAATGCAAACTGGCCGCAGGGACGCGTATACCGGCGGGACACCGATCAAGGCGACAATGACCCGCGGAAGTTCTACGACCTCGAATTGCCCGACTGGAAGAAGGAACCGTTCTGGCTCCCTGATGCGTGGAACAAGCGCACGGCGGCGTACGGCATCTCCGTCGATGGCAAGGGCCACGTTTATATCTGTGATCTCGTGAACCAGGCGATCGTCGAGATCGACGAGAAGGGAACAAAAGTCAGCACCACCCCGGCGCCGTGGCCGGAACGTGTTCACGTCGATCCGGCATCAGGTAACTATTACGTCATCAGCAGGGTCGATAAACCCAAGGATGCATGGGTGGAGAAGAAGCTAATCAAGATCGTGGGCCGCGGGGAGAAGGCCCGTGTGGCTGCGCAGTGGCCGCTGAAACAGCGCGGCCTGGGCGACACCACCGCGCTGGGCCGTGTCGGCGAGCAACCGGTCCTCTGGGTGGGCGGCGGCGGCGCATTGTTGTGCATCCAGGACAAGGGCGACGCCTTCGCCGAGATGCCTACCGCCTTCCAGCCGAAGCCCGGCGGACAGCAAGACTGGAACCGCATTGCCGTCGATCCTCAGCGGGAAGAGGTTTACACCTCAGATGGCGGAAACTTTCTTTTCCGCTACGACGGACGCACCGGCAAGGGCGGCGCGATGACCAAGGACGGCAAGCCCTTCCACGGGGTCGACCTCGCCGTCGGTTATGACGGTAACCTCTACTGCCGCACCGGCACCGGCTACAGCGGGCCACTCGAACGCTTCGACCGCGACCTCAACCCCGTCCCTTTCGCTTCCGGCACGCACTCGCTGAGCCCATACGTCTATAGCCGATATGGCGTGGGTAACTGTGAGAAGGGCCTGGGGGTGGGTCCCAATGGGGAGACTTACATCAACTTTATGTACGGCTGGAACAAGTATTTCATCGCCGGCTTCAGCGGCGAGGGCAAGCCGATTGCTGGCCGGTACCTGAAGGGGAAGATTCCGCAGAAAAGCGAAGGGGGCCAGCAGCAGGCAAAGGGGCTCGACTCTGCCGTGATTGGCCCCATCCCAGAGTCATGCGGTGGTTTGCGAGTTGACCTCGCTGGCAACATCTACGTGGGACTGCGCCTGCAGCCGAAGGACTATCTGCCCCCGAAGGAGTTTGCAAAGGACTCTGCCTACGCCACGTGGACCGGCAGCATCGTCAAGTTCTCATCCGATGGCGGCACCGTGCTCGGCGCCGTTAAGGAGGACGACGAGGCCGGCGCCGAGGGTGAAGCGGCCAAAGGCAAACTGTCGCTGATTGGCGCGAAGGCAATCTATCCCGGCATCGCGCCCTTCAGCGGCGGCGGCTTCGGCGGCGGCGGTTCCGCGTGCGTCTGCCGGGTGCCTCGCTTCGACCTCGATCGCTTCGGCAGGCTGGTCTTCACCAACGCGGTCGCGGGCTCCGTGGCGGTGATCGACAACGCCGGCAACGTGATCATGACGTTTGGCAGCTACGGCAACTTTGACAGTCAATACACGCCGTTGCCGGCAACGGCAGGCCAGCCGCTTGTGGCGGTGCCGGAGATTCCGCTCGCTTGGCCTACCGGCGCAGGATTCGGCGCAGATCATATTTATGTCAATGACACGTACAACCGTCGAGTGGTTCAAGTCCGAAAACAGTACTCGATAGAACTTATAACGTCCGTGAAGTGAAGGACGCGATGGAAGCGCATGCCAGGGACGGTCCCATTGCCACGACCTGCGCCGCGGTTGGGAACCCCTTCACGATACTACTGCGGCTCGTGGTCCGTTTCCTCCAGCAAGGTGGCCGCCACCTTTTCCACGCTCAGTCGGTCGAAGAAACCGTGCACCATCTGCTTGAGGGGGCCAGGTTCAGCGCCGATTGCGTCTGGCGCATTGGCAGCGCGCCGATGCCCTGTATCAAGAGGTGATCGAAAGGCCGCATCATTGCCGTTGAATGTCCAGTTGCAGCATCTTTTGCTGAAGATTCTGGCGGTGAATGCCAAGCTGCCTCGCCGCGGCACTCACGTTGCCCTCGCAGGCGACAAGGGCGGATCGGATCGCGTGGCGTTCGAACCGATCAATGAGCTTCGCCTTTGCCTCGGTAAGCGGCAGGCCATTGAGCGCGTTGAAGTCGAGCGGGTCAGCGGCCGCAGCGGCAGGGGTCCTGCCGAGCGAGAGGTCGTTGGCGCCGATCGATTCACCGGTCGCCATGGCGACGGCGGCGGTGACGCAGTGCTCCAGTTCCCGCACGTTGCCTGGCCAGGTGTGACGGAGCAACGCCTCGACGGCGCCGGGCTCAAGCCGGACGGATTTGCCGCCCTGCCTGGAGGCGAAACGGTCAAGGAAAAAGTCCGCGAGCAGCGCGATGTCTTCCGGCCTGCGCCGCAGCGGCGGGATTGAAAGCTCAATCCCTCGGATGCGGAAATAAAGGTCCTGACGGAAGTGCCCCTCGGCAATGTTGGCGGTAAGGTCCTGGTGCGTCGCGCTGACCACGCGCACGTCGACGGGGACATCCTTGGCCGAGCCGACGCGCTGCACCGTGCGCTGTTGGAGCACGCGCAGCATCTTCGCCTGGAGCGGCAGCGGCATGTCGCCGATCTCGTCGAGGAACAGCATGCCGCCGTGGGCCTGCTCGAAGACGCCCTTGCGGTCGCCGTCGGCGCCGGTGAACGCGCCCTTCACGTGGCCGAAGAGCTCGCTCTCGGCGAGCGTCGCATTGATCGCGGCGGTATTCACCGCGATGAACGGCCCCCCGCGCCCACTAAGGCGGTGGATCTCGCGGGCGATCAGCTCCTTGCCCGTGCCTGTTTCGCCGAGCACAAGCACGTCGAGCGGCGCCTTCGCCGCCCGTTCGAGCTGCGCAAACAGCTCACGCATCGCCCGGCTGACGCCGACGAGCGACCCGAACGCCGTCTTCTGGTCGAGCGCCCCGCGCAGGTCGCCGACCTGCCGTTCCAGCGCGACGCGCTTTGCGTTTCGCCGTGCGATGCCGCGGATGCGTTCGAGCTCGAAGGGCTTGGTGATGTAGTCTGTCGCGCCCAGCCGCATGCACTCGACCGCCGGGCCCACCGCATCGTTGGCGGTCACGACGATGATCTCGCCGAGCCGGGCGCCATCGCCAAGCTCGCGCAGCACGGCCATGCCGTCCATCACGGGCATGTTGAGGTCGAGGAACACCAGGTCGGGCGCATCGCGCCAAATCGCATCCAGCGCCGCGCGCCCGTCGGCGGCCTCGCTCACCTGGCATTCGATCCGCGCCAGCGCTTTGGTCATGCCGAAGCGCGCAGCCGGCTCGTCGTCCACGATGAGGATGCGCAGCGTCATGATCGGCATCGTATCGGAGGAAGCGGTCGCCGCCCGCATGCACGGAAGTTCAGGTGCTGGGCAACGGGCCGGACGAGACGGGCAACGATCCAGCGCTAGGCAGCCGCACAATAAATCGCGTGCCCTTGGCCGCCTCGGTTTCGCAGTGGATCTCGCCGCCGATCTCGCGCACGTGTCGGCCAACGACGTACAGGCCGAGGCCGGTGCCCTGCTCCTTCGTCGTGACGAAAGGCTCGAACAGCCGGTCCTGCACGAGCGGCGTCAGGCCCGGCCCGTTGTCGCTCACGCACAGCTCCGCAAACCGACCATCGCCCCGACAAGTCACCGTCACCTGCCCGCCCGCACCGGCGGCGTCGATCGCGTTGCTCACGAGATTGAACACGATCTCGCGCAGCATGTTCTCGTCCGCGGTCACATCGGGCAGATCGGTGGGGACCTTTTGAATAATCAAAACGCTTTGCTCCTTCGCGAGGTGCCGCAGCACCGCCAGCGTGCCTTGGATCGCCGCGAGCAATGACCCCGCGCCACCGGCCTGTGATGCCGGCCGGGCGAACTGCAGCAGCCGGCTGACGGTCGTTGAAAGCCGGTCGATCTCGCCGATGATCACGCCGAGGTCCTGGGCGTGCGGCGTGCCGCGGAGGTCTTCCGCGAGCACCGATGCAATCGTCTTGATCGACGAGAGCGGATTCTTCACTTCATGCGCAATCGAACCGGCCACCAGTCCCAGCGTCGACAGCTTTTCGTTCTGAAGCGCGCGTCGCTCGGCGGCGAGCCGTTCGGCCTGGAGCAGGCTGTTGTTCACGGTGATGCTGAGCTGCTCGACGAGCATCACGATCATGCTCACCTGCTCATCCGACAGCGACCGGTTGAGCCGCCGCGGCCCCAGCAGCACAAGCCCGCTGACGCGCGGGTGATCGATGACGACGACCAGCCGGGCATCGGTGCGGCGGAGCGTGTCGTCGATGAGGCCGGTCGGCGCATCGTGCAGCCGGCAGGCGATCAGCCGCTGCTCGCGCATCGCGGTGTGCAGCAGGCACGCGTCGCCGTCGCTGATGAACGCCGTTGCGCCGCCGCGCGTCGAGACGGCGCCGGCATCATTCATGAGGAGCACGACCATCCGCTCCACCTGTAGCGCCTCGCGCACCGCCTCGACAAACCATGAGAGAAGCCGCGGCGGCGATTGGCCGGTGCGATTCGCCATGTCCATCGCCATCCGCCGAGTCTGTTCGCGCAGCGTGGTGACCCGCTCGCCCATGAGGTAGCGCAGGGCCTCGGCCGTCCGCTGCCGAAGCGGGCGGTAGGCCAGCACCAGGAACACGAGCACCGCCGCCTCGACGAACGCGAAATCAAAGCGAAACCGCGCATCCCACTCGGAGAGAAAGTCGCGAAGGATGAAGCGGTGCGCGAGGACGACGCCGATGACGATCAGGCCGTACACAATCGTTCGCTCGAGCACGAGCTGCATGAAGTTGTATCGCAGAATGAAATACGCGAAGAGGAGGATCAGCGTCAGCGGCGAAAGCACGAGGGCGAGTTGCCAGACTTCGGCGCTGTCAGGCCAGAGCGGGATCGCGATGGTGAGCTCGAACCAGTGGAACGCGGTGAGCAGGAGCAGGCCGGCGACGAGCAGGGAAAAGAAGAGGCGTCCCCGCGGCAGGTCGACGCTGTCGCGGAGGCGGTGGAAGCCGATGGCGGCGGTGACGTTGACGATGGTGAGCCAGATGAGATAGGGCCAGACGAACGGGCCGACGTTGTCGAGCATGCCGCCGTGCGGATTGTTTGCGAGCGTGACCGCGATGGGAATGATGGCGAGCAGCGGCAGGTACACCGCCGCGTAGTTTCGCTGGAGCACCACCGCCGTCGAGAGGCCCGCCACCCGCAGGCGCAGCACGGCGTGAAGCATCGCGCTCGGCATCGTCAGCAGCCCGGCCGCCATCGCCGTCATCGCGCCAAAGCGAACGAGGTCTGCGAATAGCCCCGTGGTGTCCAACACGAGTGCGACAATGAACGCCCCCACGTGATAGAGCCACGCCCCGATGATGAGCACAACGACGGGCAGCACGACTCGCCGCCAGTTGCGCCGCTCGAAGAGCGCGAAGAGCAGAGCGGTATCGATGACGGCGGCGGCGCCGATGGCGAGTAGTTGAATGTCGCGGAAGGGAAGCATCAGAGTAGGACCGGCATTCTAAAGGCACCGGCGTCGCCCCGCGAAGACTGATCCGACGCACGCGGCCTCATCCGAACACCTCGACGTCGTCGGGCGTCAACGTGCGAACCATTCCGGCTTCGCGCCAAATCACCCGCGGCGGGCAGCGCTCGCCGGCTGGCTCGACCCACAGCTCGCCTCGCCCGCCCTCAATCTCGCACTCGTAACACACATACGGCCCGCCCGGCGTCTGCCCCGTCCGCCGGCGAACCACCTGCACGTACCGCCCGCCGACCCGCACGATGCACGGCACGCACAGCCGCAGCAGCCGGCCCTCGCACGGCGAGATGCGCACACGGTCCGCCCGCCACCAGGAGCCCAGCAGGCGGACCGCGCGCATCAGCCACCCCCTTTCTTCGGAAGAATCCCGAAAGCCCGCGTGACGCATCGCACAAACCTCCATCACATCGGTTCCGCGACTCGGTTCTTCAGCTCCGCCAGCTCGCGCTCCAACTGTTCCTTGCGCTCACGTTCCTCGAACTGACTGCGCAGCGCGTCCGCGTCCGGGTTGCGCCCGTCGAGCCGGTCGTAGGCCTCGTCCATTGCCTCGGCCCGCTCCACGCGCTGCTCCAGCCGGTTGAACTGCGCGAACGCAGACCGGCTGCTCGCGGCGTTCAATGCCGCATCGATCTTGCGCGATGACTCCGCACGCGACAGCCGGGCGAGCAGCAATGTCTGCTTCTGCCGGGCCTGACGGGTCTTGTCCTCGAGGTCGGTCACCGCGCTCTGAAGCTTCGCGGTCTGCTCCTTCTGTTTGCGGTACTCGCCGTCGAGCGACTCGGCCCGCTTCTCCGTGAGCACCTTGTGTTCCAGGGCCGCCTTCGCCGAGGCTTCATCGTCGCGCTTTAGCGCCGAAGTCGCGCGATCCATCCATTGCTTCGATTCCTCCCGCGATGCTTCGCCCCGCCTGCGCAGCAGGATCTCGTCAGCGATCGCACCGGCGACGTTCGCACGGATGCGCTCCATCTCCTCCTCCATGTCGATGATGAGCTGGTGCACCATCCGCTCGGGGTTCTCGAAGCTCTCGCGCAGGGCGGTGACGTTCGACCGCATGAACAACGTGAAGTTGTGAAACCATCGCATGATGAATCTCCGTGTTAAAAAGGGGGCGGGGGCCAGGGTGCAGGAGTCAGGAG
>Ga0163150_10003517_pt1 | contig 21961 bp, 19 predicted proteins | sample OliLakLV19P2IB_FD_148628 | JGI IMG/M metagenome (GOLD analysis project Ga0163150, IMG submission 148628) | Freshwater microbial mat bacterial communities from Lake Vanda, McMurdo Dry Valleys, Antarctica - Oligotrophic Lake LV.19.P2.IB | ecosystem: Environmental > Aquatic > Freshwater > Lake >...
CTCGGCGACATCGCCCTCCGGCGCTCCGACCACGAACAGGCTCGCCTGCGCTTCCTCGAAGCTCTCCCCATCTACCGCGAAGTCGGCGACCGGCTCGGCGAGGCCAACTGCATCCAGAGCCTCGGCGACATCGCCCTCCGGCGCTCCGACCACGAACAGGCTCGCCTGCGCTTCCTCGAAGCTCTCCCCATCTACCGCGAATTCGGCGACCGGCTCGGCGAGGCCAACTGCATCATGAGCCTCGGCGACATCGCCCTCCAGCGCTCCGACCACGAACAGGCTCGCCTGCGCTTCCTCGAAGCCCTCCCCATCTTCCGCGAGGTCGGCTCCCGGCTCGGCGAGGCCAACTGCATCCGGAGCCTCGGGCAGGTGGACGCAGCGGAAGGACTGGTGGACCCTGCAAGGGAACAGTACGCCGAGGCGCTCGCCATCTTTCGGGCGCTGCCGGAGCCGTACTCGGCCGGACTGTGCCTGTATCATTTTGCAAGACTCGACGCCCCGGGGTCTGAGGCGCGGCGTCAGCATCTGGCGGAGGCGATCGAGGCCTGGAACTCCATTGACCGCCCGGATCTGGTCGCTAGGCTGCGGGCTCGGTTCCCCGGGGAGTGCTGAATGGCCACCTGGAAACGGGGTGGTTGACAATGGAGTTATATGAGCAATCCAGCCCCGGAACCCGGTGTTCCCGCGCCGGCGGAATCGACAGGCCCGTCTAACTTCATTCGCGACATCATGATCCAGGACCTCCAGTCTGAGAAGCATGGCGGGCGGATTTGTACGCGGTTTCCTCCGGAGCCGAATGGGTACCTGCATATTGGCCATGCCAAGGCCATTTGCCTCGATTTCGGGCTCGCCGATGAGTTCGGCGGCACCACCAACCTGCGCTTCGACGACACCAATCCGTCAAAAGAAGAGACCGAGTATGTCGACTCCATCATGGCCGACGTGCGCTGGCTGGGGTTCGAATGGGATGGGCTGTCCTACGCCTCAGATTACTTCGATCAGCTTTACGCCTGGGCCGTCAAGCTCATTGAGGACGGTAAGGCGTATGTCTGCGACCTCAACGCGGAAGAGATGCGCGCCTACCGCGGGACGCTGACCGAGCCTGGTAAGGAAAGCCCGTACCGGAACCGCACCGTCGCCGAGAACCTGGATCTGTTCACGCGCATGAAGGCGGCCGAGTTCCCGGACGGGGCTCGGACACTGCGCGCGAAGATCGACATGGCGGCGCCGAACCTGAACTTCCGGGACCCGGTGCTGTACCGCATCCTGCGCATGGATCACCACCGCACGGGCAGCAAGTGGTGCATCTACCCGATGTACGACTACGCGCACGGGCAGTCGGACTCGATGGAAAACATCACGCACTCCATGTGCACGCTGGAGTTTGAGGACCACAGGCCGCTGTACAACTGGTTCATCGAGCAGCTCGGGATATTCCCCTCGCAGCAGTTTGAGTTCGACCGGCTGAACCTGACCTACACGCTGCTGAGCAAGCGCAAGCTGCTGCAACTGGTGCGCGACGGGCACGTCTCGGGCTGGGACGATCCGCGCATGCCTACGCTGTGCGGGATCCGGCGGCGCGGTTACACGCCCGAGGCGATCCGCAATTTTGTGGCGAATATCGGGGTCTCGAAGACGAATGGCATCACGCAGCTTTCGCTGCTGGAGCATTATCTTCGCGAGGATTTGAACCGGCGCTCCATCCGCGTGATGGCGGTACTGCATCCGCTGAAAGTCACCATCACCAACTATCCCGACGACCTGGTGGAAGAGATGGAAGCGGTGAATAACCCCGAGGACGAATCGGCCGGCAAGCGCATCGTTCCGTTCTCAAAGACGCTCTACATCGAGCAGGACGATTTCCGCGAGGATCCGCCGAAGCAGTATTTCCGGCTGGCTCCGGGTCGCGAGATCCGGCTGCGGTATGCGTACTTCATCACGTGCCGCGAGGTGATCAAGGACGCCGAGGGGAACGTGGTGGAACTGCTTTGCACCTACGATCCGGCGACGAAGGGCGGCAACGCTCCCGACAGACGCAAGGTGAAGTCGACCATCCACTGGGTATCGGCGCAGCACGCGGTGGACGCCGAGGTCCGGCTGTACGACAACCTGTTCGTGAAAGAGATTCCGAGCGATGTCGAGGACGGGCAGGACTTCACGGCCAACCTGAACCCCGCGTCGCTGGAAATTACTCGCGGGTGCAAGCTGGAACCGGCGCTGGCCGACACGACACAGGGCAGCCGGTATCAGTTTGAGCGGCTGGGCTACTACTGCACCGACCTCGATTCAAAGCCGGGGAGCCTTGTGTTGAACCGCACCATTGGCCTGCGCGACACGTGGGCAAAGATTGAGAAGCGGGGAAAGTAATCGATGAACATTCTGGGTCTGGGCGGTATTCACAATGAGGCTGCGTGCGCGTTGTTGCGCAACGGGCAGATCGCCGCAGCGGCTGAGGAGAAGAAGATTGCCCGGCGCGCCACGGCGAACGGGGTGCCGGACCACGCGATTCAGTCGTGCCTGACGGCCTCGGGTGTGAAGCCTGCGGAGATCGACTGCGTGGCTGTGGTGCGCCCGTTTGCTGAGAACATTCCGCTGGCACTGCGGACGCGCTTTCCAAACGCGCGGATCGTGGTTGTTGAGCATCACATGGCGCATGCGGCCTCGGCGTATTATCCTTCGCCATTTGACGAAGCGACGGTGCTGACGCTGGATCGCGGAGGCGACGTGCGGTGCGGAGCCAGGTGGCTTGGGCACGGGACGGAACTGGCGGTCGATAAGGAACTGTATGTTCCCGATTCGCTCGGCGGGCTGTACGGGCGGGTGACGGAGCTGCTGGGGTTTGAGCCGAATGCGGACGAGCACAAGGTGCAGTGGCTGTCGACTTCGGGCGATGACCGCTACGTGGGCGTGTTCGACGAGATGCTGGGCGGGGACTGGCCGAGCTTCGACCGGTCCTGGTTTAATGCCGAGCGAAGCAGCGGGTTTAGCTCGAAGTTTTTCCGGGCGCTCGATCTGGATCCGGATGCGCCGGTGCCTGCGGGGCTGCATGCGCATATCGCGGCAGGAGTGCAGCGGGCTGTGGAGAAGGCTGTGGGTCGCATGGCGGGCGATGCGAAGCGGCTGTGCCTGGCCGGTGGTCTGGCAATGAACGCGCTGCTGGTTTCGTCACTGGAACAGGGTCGCGAGGTGTTCGTTCAGCCGGCAGCGGGCAACGCGGGAACCGCACTGGGCGCGGTGTTCTCGGCGTGGCATGGCGTGTACCGGGAGACGGCCAGGGTGGCCCTCGGGGATCTGTGTTTCGGACCGCAGTTTCGTGCGGAGGAAATTAAGCAGGTTCTGGAAAACTGCAAGCTGCATTTCCGGTATTTCATCACCATGGACGAGATCATCGACCTGGCGGTGGCGCAGCTTAGCGACAACCAGATTGTGGCGTGGATGCACGGGCGGATGGAATTCGGGCCGCGGGCGCTGGGGAATCGTAGTATTCTGGCGTCGCCACTGAATCCGTATTCCACGGAAAATCTGAACGTATTTATCAAGCATCGCGAATCATTTCGGAAATTCGCGGCATCGGTACCGGAAGAACAGGCGGGGGAATATTTCGATGTCGGTCCGAATGCGCGGTATCTGGCGACAGTGGGCCGGGTGAAGGCGGCCCATCGCAAGACGTTTCAGTCGGCGATTCTGGGCGACGACCTGGTGCGCGTCCACACCGTTCGCCGAGAGGACAACCCGCTCTATTACAAGCTGCTGCAAGCCGCGGGCCGCGCTACGGGGCTGCCGGTGCTGTACAACACCAGCTTCAACCTGTTCGGCGACCCGCTGGTCTGTTCGCCTCGTGACGCGGCGCGCAGCTTCTTCTCCTCCGGGATCGACTCCATGTTCGTGGGGAATTTCTTCCTCTCGAAATAATCAGGCAGCCGGTTTAGCTGATTTGTGCAGATAAAGCAGCATCCGCACGGGTGTCTTTGCCACAACGGAGTGCGTGAGTTTCGGCTCCATGTGCACCAGTGCACCGGGGCCGACGTCCACCTTTTCGTCGCCTAACGTCAGCTCGGCATCGCCTTCAAGGAACATCATGGTGGCGGGCATCGGTGCGGTGTGCGCCGTCAGTTCCTGGCCCTGCGCGAAGCCGAACAGGATCACCTTCAGCGCGTCGTCATTGTGGAGCGTGTGGCTGAGGATGCCCTTCTCCGGGATTGCGGTCTCAGTCAGTAAGTTCGGAACCAGTACATAACCCATGACCTGAGTATGCGCGGGTTCCTGACGACCAGGCAGTGACCGGAGTCACTGGCGCGGCGCTTTTTCCAAACGAAGCCAGCGGCCACTAAAGCGCTCGAGTGGAATGGGCTTCGTGGTGTCCACCGGTTTGCCGGTGAGAACATCGGTGGCGGAACTGTAGCGGAATGCACCCGTGTCCAGCCGCACTGACTTCGTATCCGATTCGTTGATAAAGAAGTAGTGGTCGGCGGCGGGAGCGGCGAGGCGGTAGACGGCGGCTCCGAGGCAGGAATAGGGCGGCTTGAGATCCCCCATCAGGTACTTCCTAAGCTGGAACTCGAGGTTGCTCTTGCCGGGCTTGAAATGCGCGTACGATGCGTCCCATGCCAGCACGACAGCCGCGCCCTTGCCGAGCTTCACTTCCGTCACGGCCGGCTCATCGGTCTGGAAGCGCAGTTTGACCTGCGCCCGGGTCGGTGTCAGAGCGAAAACGAACCCATCGAGTTTCTGATTCATCAGCACCCGCACCACGTTGCTGGAGTACTGGCTGTCGCTGATCTCGACGCCGAACAGGCGCTCGAAGGCGGAGCCCTCGGCGGTATTGAGGACCAGCCCGTGCTCGTCATACAGAGCGCCAGGGGCATCGAGCACGACGCGTCCCCCGTTCTTCACATACTCAATCAGCTTTTCCAGCAACTGGTTGGAAACAGCGATTTGTGCCGGCAGGTAAATGACCTTGTAACGGGGTGCCAGACCGGCTTCGATATCGGCGGGAGTAACGTGTTCCCAGGGGATGCTGCCGTTGATCAACGCCCGGCTGATACCGACGCGGGCCTGCATGGGATAGTGGCGAAAGTGGTCGCGCCCGCGGAGAGACATGGCGGCCCAGATGGCGTCGCTGTCCCAGTTGTACAGCACGCCGACCTGGGGTTCTTTGCGGGCTTCCCAGAGTTCGTCGCGGAGCTTTTCGGCAGCCTGGGCGATCTGGCCCGCGCGAATGGCCCGTTCCGTGGCCTTGCCATTGCGGTCGAGGAGCGCGTACTCGCCGCCTTCCCAGCCGGCCCGTCGAAAGTTCCAGGTCCACACGCCCGCGCCTTTAAAGCCGCCAGCCAGGTACGACAGGAAAAGCTGCGTGATAGTGCCGGCGGTGGCGCTGAAGCCAGGTGTGGTCGAGCCCTGCTCGTAGTCCCAGCCCTTGGCTCCGGTGAACTGCTGCGGCCCCCCTGTGCTCTCCCAGGCGCCAGTCCAGCCGCCCTTGAACAGGTCTGCCGCAAAGCTCACTTGCATATAAATGGGCAGCGGGACCTCATAGCCGACCTCGCCGAAGTGCCAGGCGAAGTGGATGGACGGGTAGAACGAGCCGGTCTGCGTCTGGGTATTGGCGAGCGCTTCCATCTTTGTCGCGCGCCAGGCGAAAGGGAGAAACAAACCCATTTCGCCGCCGGTGCGTGTGGGGGCGTTTGGGTTCGTTTTGTTGGCGGCGTTGGCCAGAGACTGGATGTCGCGCGTGTGGTATTCGGCCTTGAAGCGGAGCACGTCGCGAACGCGGCCGTACTCGCCGCCATATCCGCGGAGGTTGTTGGGGAGTGAAGCAATGTGCGCAACACCGCTGTCGACGTCATCCCAGCTTTGGAATGGTTTTGCGTCGATGCCGACCTCGTACTGGTTCCAGGCAACAGCGATCTCAAGGGGTGACTTATAGTTGTCCCGCAGCCAGCGCTGAAAGAACTTCACATCTTCGGAGCGGAGTATCGGGTCCGGGGTGAACTTAAATCCCGTGCTTTCGAGGTGCGGGCGGCCGCTGTCGAGCGCGATGCCCTTGCGTATTACCTCCTTCTGGTACGCAAGCATGCGGGGGTCGGTGCGGATCTGCTGTTTTGTTGCGTTCTCCGGCAGCCCGAGTTTCCGCAGAAGCTCCGGTGTGACGCGCTCCCAGCCGCCCTCGCCGTACCAGAACGGGATGATGCCTTCTTCCAGCGCAATCTCCAGCACCTTTGCCTGGGGCCACTCGGGCGTTTCCTGCGTCTGCTTCAGATTATTGAAGCCGAGCTTCTTCATCAGGCGGAAGTGCTCCCGCATTTGCTGCTCGGTCATGCCGCTCCAGGGAAGGAAGACGACACCAAATGGCATCGGCGCCAGCTCCCGGATCTTGCGCTGCATGGGCGAATCGTGAAGCTTGTCGTAGAGTTGCGTCAGGTACGGATCGTCTGCCGCTGCCGCCGCGGTCACTGCCAGAGCCACGGCGGCGAATAGTTTAAAAATCATCGTTCTCGGTATCAGAATACGAAACGTGCGCCGAACTGCATGGTTCTCGGGCTGTTCTGCAGTGACTGCAGATACCCGAACTCGGCTCGCTGCACGTTTTGCGCGTTTGCATCCAGCTGGAACACCGGGTGATTGAAGAAGTTGGTGCTCTCCAGACGGATCTGCAGGAAGCTCTTTTCCGTGAAGTTGAAGTTCTTCATCACCGAAAAGTCGGTCTGATTGAAGCGAGGCTGCCGGAGGTTCGGCAGGACGTGCGGGACGCTGCCGAACTGGAAGCGGGGCGTGGTCTGGAAGGCCTCCAGGTTCAGATAGCGAGGCTTTCCGGCAGCCGGGAACCCAACCGCGGAACTGACGCTGTTGTCGTTCACATAGTTGCCCACCAGCGTGGGCCGCAGGTTCCCATAGCCAAGTCCGCCGATAAAATTGTCGGTCTGACGAACCTGTAGCGGATACCCCGACTGGATGACGGTAAAGCCGGACACCTTCCAGCCGCCGACCACAGCATCCGCTACGCGTCCACCGGCCCCCGAAGGTGAGCCGAGCCACCGCTTGCCTTTGCCGAAGGGCAGATCGTACAGGTACGTGGCGACGAGTTTCTGGGGAATATCCTGCACGGAGATCCCGCGAATGTCTTTGAACGTTTTGCCGTCCTGCGGGAGGCCGTACTGCGTGCCTGTCTTGGCGGCGGTGTCCTCAATTAGCTTCGAAACCGTGTAACTGAGCAACAGGCTGATGCCGCTGGAGTACCTCCGCTCCAGCCGGAAAAAGCCTCCGGTATACGTCGAATTTCCTGTGGATCGCTGCAGGATTCGCGTGCCGCCTGCCAGATGAGGGTAAGGCATGAGCAGGTATTTGTACGCGACGGTCGGCTGATTGAGGACGCTGTTGTTGTTAGCCGCGAGGGTGCCAAAGAAGGGGTTTGGTACGTTTCGGTCGAGCACTGTGCCCAGGCTCAGGTACGGCGGGTCAAGCGTGCTCATCAGCGGGTTTCCGCCCACGTAGAGATGCACGCCACGGTTGCCCACGAAGCTGGCTTCGGCAACCCATTTCCCGATCTGACGCTGGAGTCCGAGGTTGTAGCTGATCTCGTAGGAAGGCCGCTGGTCGATGGCGTAACCGAAGCTGGAGTTGCCCATGTAGCGGCGGATGATCTCGGCGGGATCGTTGGTGCCGGGGAACAGACCGGCGTCGGCCGGGAACGGGTTGCTGAGTGAGACTGCCGGGGTGGCGCCATTGTCCCTGGTCACAATCGCCGATCCGGTGGAGTTGAAGTAGGTCTGCATCGACAACGACCCGGCACCAGACGCGTTGCCGGTGAAGCCGGAGTAGAGGATGCCGAAGCCGCTGCGAAGTACGGTCTTTGCATCAAGGGCGTACGCGAGGCCGAGCCGCGGGCCGAAGTTCTTCCACTGAGAGTTCGAGTTGCCGCGTTCGCTGCGGGTGGGGCTGGCCACCACGCCGATGCCGCCGAGGAACGGGCCGCTCAGGTTCGGCGCGGGAGAACCGGCCGGGAGCAGTCCTGTGGCGATCACGTCGCGCTGGAAGTTGAAGTCGCTGCGGACTTTGAAGCCCATATCGGCGCCGTAATCGCTGTAGATAAGGCGGTTGAAGCGTTCGGTCTCGGGTGCTTCGTATTCCCAGCGGAGACCCAGGTTCAGTGTCAGTTTGTTGCTGACCTTATAGTCGTCCTGAACGAACAGCGCGTGGTTGGCGAAGAGTACGGCCCAGCCGAATTTGTTGCCGTCGAAATTGAAGTTGTTCGGCAGACCCAGCAGATAGCTGGCGAACCCCGAGCCCTGCTGTGCGAAGGCGGCGTTGTAGTTCACCCCGGTCCAGCGGCCGTCAAAATTGGCCCCTCCGGACGGCGTCCCCGCTTCGTTGTTGTTCAGATACGACTTGCGTTGCTCATAACCGAACTTGACGGTATGGCGCGACCAGATTTTCGTTGCCGACAGATTGCCGAAGAAATAGCGGTCGCGAAGCCAGGTGGTCTGGAAATTGACGCCGAGACCCGATACCTTCTCGAAATTCATGTTCGGGATGAAGCGCGGGTCCAGCTCCCGCTTGGCGTTGGCCGCGAACGGGATCTGAGTGGGGTCGAAATTGTCGAACACCGGGTAATAGGTGGAATCGCGCGGCGCAGCACCGAACTGTGCGGAAACCAGGAAGGTCGGCCTGACCGTCCAGTTGTAGCTGACGGTGGAGCCGGTCTGCGTCTCCCAGGACGGGCGCACGCCGGACGTCGCCGGGCCAGCCCAGTAGTTGGGCAGTGACTGGCTGTTCTTGCGCGTGAGTCGGACGTAGAGGCGCTGGCTGGATCCGAAGTTCTGATCGAAACGAGCCGTAATGTCGTTGCGCTGTGATTCGCTGGAGGACTGGCCCGCGAAGTTATTTACGCCGTTGCCGGGGTCGCCGGGACGATTCGGGAGCGGCCAGAGGGAGAGCATGTAGCGCGAGACCGGGTCGAAGCGGTTAGACGGGATCTGGTTATTGGCGAACGGCGTGCGGCTGTTGGTAGCGGGATTGTAAGTGGTCGGGTCATAGACGGTCACCTTCTGACCACTGGTGTTGAGAGTCTGGGAGAAATCGCCCGCGCGCTCCAGCGCCGTCGGCATGGTGGCGAGCCGCAGCAGACCTTCCTGATTCTGCCGTTCCCCGTCGAAGTTGAAGAAGAAGAAGGACCTGTTACGCCCGTTGTAGAGCTTCGGGATCATCACCGGACCGCCGATGGTTCCGCCGAACAGGTGGCGCTGGAAGGCGGCTTTGGAGGCGCCGCGGCGGTTGGAATCCCAGTCCCTCGCATTGAAAATGTCACTCATGCCGAACTCGTAAAGCGAGCCGTGCCACTGGTTGGTTCCCGCCTTGGTCTGGATGTTAATAGCACCGCCGGAGAGCCGTCCGTACTCGGCGGACAGGTTGTTGGTCTCCACCTTGAATTCTTCGATGGCGTCGATGGAGGGAAGCGCGGTGGAGCGAGCGTCGGAGACGGCTGAAGTGGGCGAGCCGTCGACATAGAACTCGACCAGACGGGTTCGTCCGCCACCGAGCCGCAGGTCGCCAAGGTTGCTGTCGCGTCCGCCAACGCCGGGTGCCAGCTGGACCAGGCGGGCCGGATCGCGGCCGGGCAGCGGGAGTTCCATGATCTTGCGGTTGTCGATGACCTGACCGAGGCTGGCGTTGGTGGTAGTCAGCAGCGGCGTCTCGGCGGTGACCTCGATCTTCTCCGTGACGTTGCCCAGTTCGAGTTTCACGTCGACGCCGATCTTGTCGCCGACCGCGAGCGTCAGGCCACTGCGTTCGAAGGTCTTGAAGCCAGGTGCTTCCACGGTCAGGCGGTAGATGCCGCGCTGGAGCGCCGGGAACAGATAGTTGCCGGCTGAGCCAGAGGTGGCGGTCAGCCGCACACCGGTTTCCTGATTGGACAGTGTTACGCCTGCTCCGGCGACCCCCGCACTGGACGCGTCGAGGACCGTTCCACTAACTGAAGATGTGTTGACCTGGGCCGTCACAACAGAGACGACAGCAAGCAGTGCGAAAAGGAGTTTCTGCCTCATGGTTGAGGCAAGCCTATTCCCGTTAATCGGTTTATGGAAGTATGAAAGGTGTTTGAAACGGTATGAAACGTGATAGATTGCTGGGTACCCGGTTGTTTTAAATGGCTTTGTCCGCCGCACCCCTGAGTAATCCGACTCCCGACGAGACCCGAAAGGAGCTCGACCGGATACTGGCCAGCAAGAGTTTCAGCGGCTCGGAAACACTGCGTAACCTGCTTCGCTACCTGGCGGATAAGAGCGTAGAGTCGCCTGACCATCCCCCAAAGGAACACGACGTTGCCACAAAGCTGCTGGGCCGGGGCGTGGATTTCGACCCGAAGCTGGATCCGGTAGTTCGGGTCCAGACGACACGGTTGCGGTCCAAGCTGGCGGAGTACTACGTCTCCGAGGGTGTCGGCGAGAGGGTCTACATTGAGATCCCGAAGGGCAGCTACACCATAATGGCAAGCTACCGGGGTGCGGAACCGGAGACCGCGCCCCCGCCGGTCCCGGAGGCGGCAGTGGCACCGCCGAACCGGCGTGCGCGGTGGTTCGCGACAGCAGGCATCGCCATTTTCGTTGTGGTCATTGCGGCGGTGGCGTGGTGGGCGACGCGTCCCACCGACCCCGATGTCCGTTCCTTCTGGAAGCTGTTTATGAAGGACCGCACCGAGACGATCCTGGTGTACTCGAATCCCAAACTGGTGGGAACGTCGGGTACGGGCCTGCGGATGTTTGACGCGACCCGCGATCAGGGCACCGTAATCAACAACGGCTACACCGGGGCGGGTGAGGTGATGGCGGTGCATGCGTTGAGCAGCGTGTTTGCACGCATGAACGGGAATTTACGGCCGCGGCGAGCGCAGTTGTTCAGCTGGGACGACACCCGGGGGCACAACGTCATCTTTGTCGGCGCTCCTCCGCATAATGTGCCGCTGTTCGATGTGCAGATGGGGCGAAGCTTCCGGCTGAAGCCGTATGGTCAGGAGCCGAGGGCCGACGCCGGGTGCTTCGAGAACCTTCAGCCCAGGGCGGGCGAGGAGAAGTTGTACTGCATGTCCGCGGAAGGGGCGACGCAGATCGAATATGCGTTGGTGACTTTTGCGCGGGGCGTGGACCGGCAACGCGAGGCGGTGCTGGTAGCGGGCACCACCACCTTTAGCACCGAAGCCGCAGCCGATTTCATCACCGATCAGGAACGCATGGAAGGCCTTCACAAGGTGCTCGGGGGCAGGGACTGGCCTCGCTTTGAAGCACTGCTGCGGTGCACAATTCGGAGCGGAGTTCCGGTTTCCGCGGAATTAGTAACGGCTCGCCGGCCGTAATTCGGGAACTTTTCAGGAAACAGGCCGTGCCGTTTACGCTTTGATGTCGTAACAGGTCAGAGTCGACTGGTTTCGAATGTACAGCTTGCCTCCACAGACGACGGGGTGCGCCCAGCTCGGGTGGCCCTCGTCGCTGACGGGGAAGCGGCCTTTTTCGACATACGCGGCCGGGTTCGCTTCCACCAGCGCCATCGCATGCGTCTCGCTGAGGTAGTAGATCATGCCCTCGGCATAGGTCACGCTGCCTTTGCCGACGCTGCGTTCTTTCCATTTTCCGGCGCCGGTGGCGAAATCCATGCAGGTGAGGATCGACCCGGACGACCCGTACAGGTGCCCGTTCACCAGCACGACGCCGCCATGATGGTTCTGCATTTCCTTGTTGAAGTAGACCTCCGTCGCCTTCAGCGCTTCGCCTGCTTTGCTGATGTCGACGAGGCCGCAACCCGTGCCATACGCCGAGGTGTAGAACACCTTGTTGTTGGCGTAGATCGGCGTGGTGCAGTTGGCAGTGCCGTTGCAGGCTCGCTCATAACGCCACATCATCTTCCCGTCCGAGGCTCGGACGCCACAACCGGAGTCGGCGGTGAGCGTCATATAGGTACGGACACCGTGGATGTCGGCGACGATGCAGGACGCGTAACCGGCTTCGTCGCTGAGGTCCGATTTCCAGACAGCATCGCCGTTGGCTTTGTTCAGCGCCACAATGCCCGCGCCGCGCCCGCCCGGCGTGACGATAAGCTTGTTGCCGTCAATCAGCGGCGATTCGCTGATGTGCCAGTGGGGATTGCTGCCGCCGTATTCCTTGAGGATGTTGCGATTCCAGACCACATTGGCGTCCTTCAGCCGCACCTGCGCCAGGTCGCCCGCTTCGGTCAGAACGTAGAGAACGTCGCCTTCTACAGTCGGTGTACCGCGCGGGCCGCCGCCACGATCCTGGTCGAGGGCTCGGCCGATGGGCGCGGTCCACTTCGGCTGACCGGTGGCGCGGTCGAGAGCGAAGACAGTGCTCTTGTTGTCCTTAGTGCCCTGCACATAGATGCGGTCGCCGACAATGGCCACCGAACCATACCCGGTGCCCAGTCCACCGATCTTCCAGACTACTTTGGGACCGCCGGAGGGCCACTGCCTGAGCAGACCCGTTTCCTTCGAGAGATTGGTGCGGTCTGGACCGTGCCACTGGGGCCAGTCTGGGAGCGTTGCGGCTGGCCGTTGCGCGAGAACCGCGGCCGGGAGCGTAGCGAGGAGACTGCGGCGGGTCATACTCATGGTGTTTCCTTATACTGTACGCACGAGCGCGGCGATAGTATCGCCCATCGCTGTCGTCGAGGTATCTCCGCCCAGATCCTTCGTTTTATTCGAGGGATCGTGGAAGGCGGCTTCGACTGCGTTCCAAATCCACGCGCCCTGCTCCGGAAGTCCCAGCCAGTCGAGCATCATACCCGCCGAAAGGATAGTGGCGACCGGGTTGGCGATTCCCTTCCCCGCGATGTCGGGCGCGGTCCCGTGCGAAGGCTGGAACACCGCGTATTTCGGGCCGATGTCGGCTGAGGGCGCCATGCCCATGCCGCCGATGAGCCCGGCCATCAGGTCCGACAGGATGTCGCCGAACATGTTCTCGGTCACCAGAACGTCGAAGCGGTCGGGGCGCTGGACAAGGTAGAGCGCAGCGGCGTCGACGTAGATTCGATTGGTTTCGACATCGGGGTACTCGCGCGCGATCTCGTCAAAGATCCTGCGGAAGAATGCCATGGAGGGCAGGACGTTCGCTTTGTCGACCAGGGTGCAGTGTTTGCGGCGTTTGCGCGCTTGCTGGAACGCGGAATGGAAGAGGCGCTCAGAGGAGGCTCGGGAGACGCGCATGACATCGCGCACTTCGTCAGCCTCGGGGTCGACTTTCTGATGGCGGGCGAAGAACAGGCCTTCGCAGTTTTCGCGAATCAGCAGCATGTCGATCAGCGGCCGGCCATCCACAGGGCTGAGCGGGGAGTGTTCCGGCCGATAGAGCCTGATGGGCCGCAGACCGCAGTACAGGTCGAGGCGTTCGCGCAGTTCAATCTGCGGCGTCATCTCCGTGCCGTCGGGGCGGCGCACGTCAGGCAGTCCCATGGCGCCGAGCAGGATGGCGTCGAAGTCCTTCAGCCGTTCGAAGGTCGGCTCGGGGAGCGGGTTGCCGGAGCGGAGGTACTCGCCCGCACCGACGGAGAGCTCTTCAAAGGAAAACAGAGTGGAGCCATGGCGGTCCTCCACAGCGCGGAGGGCCTTTACGGCTTCGGCGGTAACGTCGGGGCCGATGCCGTCGCCCGGCAGGAGTGCAATCGAGTAGTTTCGGTTCATTTAGCAGGGTTGGCCGCAGCGGCTGTCCATGGAGCAACCGCTCCCGGTGACGGCGCAGCGCGTATGTTCGAACTGGATTGTGCTGTGGTGGATGTTGAAGTCATCCCCGAGAGCATGGGTGATGCCTCGCAGGATGCAGTCGCTTTCCGACGGTGGCATGTCCTCAATCAGCGCGTGGCAGCTGAGGGCATGAGCCCCTGAACCGAGGCTCCAGACGTGCAGGTCGTGGACGTCGAGCACGCCAGGAACGGAGCGGATGGCTTCGGTGACGTTCTTCAGTTCGATGCCGCGGGGCATGCCTTCCAGCAGGATGTTGAGCGATTCGCGGATCACGTCCCAGGAGCTCCACACGATCAGCGCGCCGATCAGGATGGAGAGCAGCGGATCGATGACGTACCACCCGGTGTTGCGGATGACGACTGCGCCGATGATGATGGCGACCGAGCCGAGGGCATCGCCGAGCATGTGGACGAACGCGGCTCGAATATTGACGTCGCTGCTGTGGGCCTTCAGGCCCAGCATGATGCCGACGTTGAGCACGATGCCGAGTCCGGCCACCGCGATCATGGTGAACTCTTCCACGGGCTGCGGTTTCCAGAGCCGTTCCCAGGCCTCGTGGAAGACGAAGAGGGAGAGCAGAACCAGGGAGAGCGCGTTCACGAATGCCGCGAGCACACCGCCTCGGTGGTAGCCGAAGGTTCGGGACTCGTCCGCGGGTTTGCGGCGGAGGTACACGCCAAACAGGGCGAGGCCGAGGGCGAGGGCATCGGTGAAGTTGTGGCCAGCGTCGGAGATCAGCGCCAGCGATCCGGCGGTAAGACCGGCACCCACCTGCACGCAGACGAAAATGAGCGTGGCGGCGAGGGACCATTTGAGGACCGTGTCGCTACCCTGCCCCGCCTGGACATGGTGGTGACGATCGTGCGATTGCGAGTTGCTGTGGGAGTGTACGTGCACTTTAGCGCCTACACTCCCATGTTACGCCTTACGCGAACGCGGCAACGGGGAGAAGGGCCTTTCGCCAACGGGATGGCAGGATCATAGCAACAGTCGCTGAAGATATGGTCGTGCGAACGCCATTCGCACGGTGTCGTTCTCCTGCAACGCGCGATCAAATCCGCTCCGAGCCATGCACTTTACGACTCTGGCGTTACACGTCAAAGTGGATTGTTTCCGTTGACGGGTCAACCGCTCGCAACGGCACACCCGTCTGGCGCGGTGGTTTGGAGCTAACATACAATTGCCCATGGCAGCGTTTGTGCACCAATTTGAATGGGATTCTGCTAAAGCGAGCAGCGACCTCAACAATCATGGAGTGAACTTTGAGCGCGCTGCCGAGGTCTTTCGTGATGCGCTTGCTCTCACGATTGCCGACGACCAGCACAGCGTTACCGAAGTCCGCTGGATTACGATGGGGAAGGATCTCCAGGGTCGGTATATGGTTGTTGTCCACACCTTTGAGGAACTTGACGAACACACTGCGCGCATTCGAATCATTTCCGCACGGCGGCCAACAAGAGTTGAGATCGATCAGTACGAGGAACAGCAATGAAGCCTGAGTACGATTTTTCGAAAGGGCAGCGCGTTAAGTTCTTCAGGCCGGGTGCCGAGTTGCGGGTACCAATCTATCTGGACGAAGAGATCCAGCGTTACCTGTCGGAAAAAGCTGAGGAAAAAGGTGTTCCTCTCGGCGAGATGGTCAACGGGCTGCTGAAGGGTGAGATCCAAATCATAGAGTCCGCAAAATAGCAGGGTCAGTAACATTTCCCGCCAGGTGCAAAACCGTCAAACGATCTCGTAACATGCGCGGTCCATCTCTGGAGCCGGTGAGTCGCCGTTAACCTTGGCCGATACCGGATTCCCATTTCGTTAATGCCCTTTTCGGGATGTCTCCTGTACCGGCACTTCCATATGAGCGAGAAGTCGCCGTTCCGCTCATTAACGTCGACCTTCGCCGCTCAGGCACCGGGAACAGTCGGGCGTTTCCCGTCAAGTTGCGCCGTTTCATAACTTGCGGCGACGCCCGGACTCAGACGAAAGACTCGGTAGCGGGTCGCGGATGTGCGCACCGAAGCGATCAGGCTCAAAGCAAAGCGCGAAGCTGCTCAGGTTCGATTGCGCAGTCCGAAAGGATCTTCCTTAGCAGCCCCACACCCCCAACGTCCGGCCCCGGGATCGATGGAACTTCGGCGACCCACCCGCTGGGTCCGTTCCGGTAAAGCACGACCCTGTAGTCGTCGAGCCTCATTGCTCTTCATTGTGTCGGAACTGCAATGTGCGCGCGGAGGTTGCCAGCCTGTCGCACGCGTTCCGGAAACGTCAACTTCAGTCCAGTTGCCGCAACGCGACCTCATTCCGGGAGCATCGTCGGCAACCCGCAAGTAATCCACCTGGACGTATAGTCGCCAATTCGAATGAATGCTTAGTCGGAACAGACCTGACTCGCCTTGAACTGCCCGGCTTTGGCACCGAGCGTCTCAAATTGCAAGAAGCCTCAGGCGATGCACATGCGTCACGAACGATGCCGCCCATCGTAAATGCGTCCACAGGATCGTGTCGCGGAATCGTGACAATGCGAAACCCGACCCTTTCGAGAACCTTCACAGCTCGTAGATGAGGAACCCCCGAAGATCTTGCCCACGGCTCAAACAGGCACTTCAACTTCGCGCAAATCGCGCTCGCCGGCAATCTGTCGCGCCACGGCAAGGTACTCCGCGATGGCCTCCCGGATGTTAGACAAAGCGTCTTCTTCAGTGCTTCCCTGGGACCAGCATCCAGGCAGCCCTGGACACGACACGCTGTAGCCTTCTTCTGTTCGGGTCAGGGCAACTGGGTACTTCATGGCCACATTGTCTCATTACTAACTGCACTAACTGCGTACGGTTCGCGGGTGGTGTGGATACGCTTCATGTCGTGCGTGCCTGCCGCGCGCAGTGCCTGAGACTGTTCTGTCCGGCTTGTCATTCCGATCTGATGCACCCAGGCGAGTAGTCGTCCATGTCGTACACATGCTCGGTCCCGGATCGCTCCCCAGTGACGGGCCATCGCAGGTTGAAAAAACCCACCGTCACCGTCGCGCCAATCACCTCCACCATTCGCGACGTACCATCTGAGGTAATCCTCGATGCGTGAACCTGCACAATGTCGTAACCATCCCACAGCACCGACTCGGCAAACCAGTCACCAGTCTCCCCAACCTGCGAATGCATCCTGAGTGCACAGCCCTGGGCTTCGCCCTCGGCTGCGTGGAATAGTCTTCAGGCAGCGACACAGCAAAACGGCGGACACCGCGACCATCCCTCGAGCCTCCAACACTCGACCACCTCAAGAGCATCGACTGGAAAGCCCGCCATGCCGAACGGATTCTAAGCCAGGGCTCGGCAACGGGTCGAGCATCATGCGGCAAAGTGGAAGCCTGGCACAATCCGACTTGCGGAGACTGATCTGGCAGCACTCGCGCTGGAACCCGCTCGGATAAAGTGCAGTATGCTGCCGCACAGCAGTGTGCAGGCCAGGCGCTGCGGGCTTCTGGACCGCCGGCCAGACTGCTGGACTGGCCGTATGTTTGATCGGATCACGTTCGACTCCGCGGTTATGGGAGGGCGCGCCTGCATACGTGGGATGCGAATTACCGTGGCGCTTGTCGTCAATCTGGTGGCGAACGGAATGTCCACGCAGGACATCATCGGCGAGTATCCCGAGCTTGAGGCCGAGGACATACGCCAGTGCCTGCAATACGCCTCGGCGCTGGCGAACGAACAGATCGGTTTCTTCAAGAGCCCTGCCGCCTGAGATTCCTGGCCGACATGGGCGTTTCGCTCACCACGGTGGAGGCACTGTGCACATCGGATCATGACGCAGTCCATCTTCGCGACGAAGGTCTTATTCGTCTTCCCGATCCTGAGATCGCGGCTAAAGCCGTGGCTGAGGGCAGAATTGTGCTCACATTCGATCTGGATTTCGGAGACATTCTCGCGACCGCCCACAGCGAGGCTCCCAGCGTCATTATATTTCGGCTACGAAATCAAACGCCCTCCGCGGTGAATCCGCGACGTTTTCGTGTGATTTCCGACTGCGCGGCCGAGTTGGCAAGCGGAGCCATCGTTCTCGTTGAGGACGAAGGCTTCCGCGTCCGGCGACTGCCGATCCGCCCGTGATGTCGAGCGTTCCGCAACGCCGCCCCTCGTGCGCAGTAGCCCCCTTCTTCAGCATCACGGATCTCGAAGATCCAGCTCCATGAATTCAGGATACCCAACAGTGGCATGGGCAGGGTTTGCCAAGGGATCGCGTCCGAGTGGCCGACGATGCGCGATCAAATCCGCTCCGAGCCGTTCACGTTAGCGACTCGCGCGTTATACGTCCGGACGCTCAATCGAAGAATGTGAGCTCTGGCATCGGGTAGTGTTTGCGATTACGCGTCCAGAGCCGTGCACCATTCCCGACGGCACTCGCTGCGATCAGAGCGTCACCGAGTTCCACAGAGTGGCTCTTGCGGTATCGTCGGAGGTATTCGCCAGCCTTCTTGCCGACAGAAGAATCGGTAGGCGAGCAGACGAGCGCCTGAAAAAGGTCTTCCAGTACACCATGTTCGGAAGGCCGCGCACCGGCCCAAAGTTCGGCTGCTGTGACAGGGGAAAAGAGGATCAGAGCTTCGGAATCGCTGAGTTGTGCCCACTTCGACACGATCTCGGCGTTCCGCCCTCTGGAAACTTCGATCAGAATGTCGGAATCCACCAGAACGGTCATCGGTCTTTCAACCTGTCAATTCTTGAACCGCTTCGGAGCGCACGGACCTCATCAATGCTGTCGGAGTGTTCCGCTCGACTCTTTCGGATCCCCACGAAGCGTTGCATGGCCTCCCTGCGCTGGTCGTGGTCACCGACGTAGCGTTGACGCACAGCCTCGCGGACCAATTCAGACACGGTTGTTTTTTCACGTCGCGCGCGGGCGTGGAGCGCTCCCCACAAGTGATCATCCAAATACAACTGCGTCCGTCTCATGATGTATATTATACATCGCGACATGCCACCCACCGACCGGAACGGGGGGGACAAAACCTCGCGACACTGTCCCCGCTCACGCCAGGTTCCAGATCAGCGGAGCGGGCGTTTCTCGTCAACTTGGAAGGCTTGGCACGAGTCGACTTCCCATTGCTAAGCTGGCTGAAATGACAGACGGATGGAAACGTAACTCGACCGCTTCGAGAAAGGCGCTGAAGAAGAAATCGAGGCCCTTCATATGAAACACCGCGAAGCTGATCGCCGAGCACGACTTATCGTCACGATATCCGGGTCAGGTGTGCTCCGTAGACAAAATGGGGGAGCGGGCATCTGATACGCTGACGGTTTTATGGACCCGATCCTGACGACGATCCTCTCCACCGTGGGCGTTACGGCCCTGAAAAAGGCGCTCGAGGAAGCAATGACGCGGCTGCTAAAGAACGAGAAGCCCACCGTCACCGAAAGAGAGAAACACGCCATCGCTGAAACGGCGCAGAAGATGGTGCGGGCTGCCACGATGGACGACGTGAAGGCCTATAGCCCAACATACCTGGCCATCGAGGACAGGATCTCAAGACCCGGGCCACGTGGAGGTGCGGCAAAGAAGACGGCCGCGAAACGTGCACCGGCCAGGAAAATCGCCTCCAAAAAGGCCCCTGCAAAAAAGTCGCCAACGAGAACGGTTGGCGCGAAAAAGACGGCTGCTAAGAAGCGTTAGGATCACCAATCCGGTGCTGCACGCGTACCTCGACGAGAGCCATGACGCGAAGACCGAGCGGGTCTTTGCGGTGGCGGCTGTCTTCGGCTCAGACGAGCAATGGGCGGGGCTTAAGGCGAAGTGGCTCGCGCGTGCCGGCGCTTGCGTCTTCCACGCGGCAGATTGTGAGGCTGGCCGGAAGGCATTCGCCGGACGGTCACGCGAGGATAACCAGGCGCTGTACGCCGACCTTGTCAGAATCTTGGCCGATTCCCATCTCATCGGCTTCGGCTCCGTGATGGATCTGAAGGGATATAACGAGTTCTTTCCTGATCGGCCCAGGGAAATTCCTTACTTCCGATGTTTCCGCGATGTTGTAGCTCAGTGCGGCGAGTGGACCGCGCAATGTGTGCCTCGGGACATGCTGACGGTGCATATCGATCGGCGCTTCGAGACCGATTACAACGCGAAGGTGCTGTTTAGCTACTTCGTGACGACCCCGGAATGGGAACACGGCAAATTCCTAAACCCAGAGATGGACATTGCTGACCGTTTCAAGATCGGAATCCAGGTCGCCGATCTGTATGTGCGCGAGGTAATGAAACATTTCGAGAATCAGCTGTCGCCGGAGCCGCGGCCGACGCGGCGGTCTATGCGGACCCTGCTAGCGTCGAAGCGATTTGGGGCCGACTTCCACACCAGAGAATTCTTCGAGAGCTTCCACGGGCAGTTTGACCGCCTGGCTGATGGGGCGGGCATGTCTGCGATTGAGTATGAACAGTGGCTCCTTCGCACCGGCCAGGCTGACTCGATGTCATCACGGAATCGGTATTTGATCGAAACTACCCCAAAGCGAGAGGGGGCCCTCGGCGATGGACCTATCTGACGCTAAGGCGTACTTGGCCGTGATCCCGCGCGGAAGAGTTGAACGTGAAGGTGCCGTCTGCATGTGAATCTCCTTCTGCTTGTTGAGAACGCACCATCGCAATCTCTCGATGCCACGTCACGGGCAAGGGAGCGGGTTATAGCGTTTTGTCTCGCCGGGAAGGCCGAAGGCCGGAGAGTAAGCGTAATTGACCCTCGCAACCTGACACGCGACGAGCCATCCTGACGAGAGGTCGTTGGCGCGCTTCGAGGCTCTAAAGGAGGAAGTCTGCTGATCGCGCCGGACCGACGGGCAGAACCACGTCCGGCTCATGGGATAACCTGAATCTCAGCGCTCATGTCGCTCCTCTACAAACCTCTTGAGACCATAACGTCCGCTGATCTTAAAGGATTGATAGATAACGGCGTCCGGGAAAGCCTCTATATCGAATACAAGACCGAGGTCTTCGACAAACGGGACGCGAAGAAGCGTATGCAATTTCTGGGCAGCATTTCTGGTTTCGCGAATGCGTCGGGAGGCGATCTCCTCATCGGAGTCGAAGCACAGGACGGCGTGCCCGTGGCCCTCCCCGGCATCGACGATGCAGTATTCGAACAAGAGAAGCTGCGAATCCTAGCGGTAGTCGGCTCGAGTATCCAGCCGTCAATGTTGAAGGACCTTCACGAGGTGCCCGTCTCAGAAGGTCGGCGCGTGCTTATCATTAGGATTCCTCGCAGCTGGAATCCGCCTCACGGCATTGAAAATGATGGCCACTATCATTTCTATCAACGGCACTCAGCCGGGAGGAGCCCGATGACGCTGGATGAACTGCGCATGTCTTTTACTCTCGCCGCAGGTGTGCCCGAGAGAATGCGTCAGTTCCACGCTTCCAGAATCGCGTGGCTCAAGGAGCCGCGCTCGCCGGGATATTGGCAGAAACCCGCGTTCGTGATGCACATCCTGCCGTTTTCCGGAATGATGGGCATGGCAACGGCAAACTTTTCGAATAAACACGCAATGTGGTTGCTCAGCCCCATTTCTAACAGGGACCAGAACATGCAGCAGGATGGCGGTGTTCTACGCTACAACGCCGATGGGCCATTACGAACACCGGCGGGCGGTGACAACTGGCATACGCAACTATTCAGGAACGGTGCCTTGGAGCATGCGGGAGCCGAGCCTTACATAAGCGCCGAGGGTAGCGGAGTCGTTCTCGCATGGACTTTACAGACGACGCTCGTGAACATCATCCCCCGTTATATCCGCGCGTTAGCAACGTTCGGCGTCACGCCGCCCATGCTGATTGTTTCGTCGTTAATCAATGTCCCGGGCGTTAAGCTTTGGCAAGGCAAAGGCTACGCTTGTCATCCGCTGAGCCGGGAAGGCATAGATCGAGAGAACGTGTTGCTTCCGGAGATTTTGTTTACTGGAACAGGTGACGAGCCGCCCGCGAAGCTCTTGAAGCCGATGTTTGACGGACTGTGGAATGCGGCTGGACTCGATAGGTGTCCCTACTACGGCAAGGACGGGCAATGGGATATCGACGAAAACTGGCTGGATGATCCCGACCGCCCGTACTAAATCGACATAGTAGGCTGTCGCCAGCTTTCCCTGTCACACCACCGGACATGCGGGTCCGCATCCGGCGGTTCGGCGGGTTGAAACGCGCTTTGTGATTGCGGACCACTTGGACGTACAGTCGCCATGTCGTACGCATGCTC
>Ga0163150_10003519_pt1 | contig 21954 bp, 16 predicted proteins | sample OliLakLV19P2IB_FD_148628 | JGI IMG/M metagenome (GOLD analysis project Ga0163150, IMG submission 148628) | Freshwater microbial mat bacterial communities from Lake Vanda, McMurdo Dry Valleys, Antarctica - Oligotrophic Lake LV.19.P2.IB | ecosystem: Environmental > Aquatic > Freshwater > Lake >...
GCCCGCCGCCCGCCACGTCCCGCCCAACGATCTATGTCCATCGCCGCCTCCGCGCTCCGCCGCCCGGTCTCCACCGTCGCCGCCACCCTCGCCCTGGTGCTGCTCGGCCTGGTGTCGCTCGGCCGTCTCCCCGTCGCCCTGCTCCCCGATGTCACCCTGCCTGTCCTCACCATCCGCACCATCTGGTCCGGTGCCGCAGCCGCGGAAGCCTCACGCTTCGTCGCGGAGCCGGTGGAAGAGGCGATCGCCGCGACACCCGGCCTGATCGAACTGCGCTCCGTCAGCCGGAATGGCGAGGTGACCACCACCGCGCGCTTCGGCTGGGGCACCGACATGGCGGCGACGATGCTGGCGGTGCGCGAGCGGCTCGACAACGCCCGCAGCCGCCTGCCGGAGACGGCGGCACGCCCAACGCTCCTCACCAGCGATCCCGGCCAGCGCCCGATCGCCGTCCTCGGCGTGAGCGGCCCGCAGGATCTCCGCGCCCTCGCGCTCCTCGCCGAGCAGGTGCTGGCGCGGCGGCTGGAGCAGCTCGACGGGGTCGCGAGCGTCGCGGTGACCGGCGTGCCGGAGGACGAGATCCGCGTCGAGCTGAACCCGGAGCGGCTTCGCGCACTGGGACTCACGCCGGACGACGTGGCGACCGCGGTGCGGGCCGCCAATGTGAGTGCGCCCGGCGGCACCATCCGCCGGGGCCAGTTCCGCTTTGCCGTACGCGCGCTGACAGAGCTGCAGACGCTGGATGATTTCTCCGACATCCCGCTTGCCAGTCGTCAGGGGGCCCCTCGACTCCGCGACGTCGCCACGGTCTCGCTCGCGCTGGCGGAACCGCGTACGCTGACCCGGCTCGATGGCGCGCCCGGCATCGGGCTGCTGGTGTACAAGGATGCCGGTGCCAACACCGTCAGCGTTACCGGCAACATGACCGAGGCGGTGGCGCAGCTCGCGGTCGAATTTCCTGCCATCAGGATTTCGGTCGTGGCCGCCCAGGCCCGCTTCGTCAACGACGCCCTCGGCAATCTGGGTCAGGAGATCATCCTCGGCGGGATCCTTTCGCTGCTGGTCATCCTGCTCATCCTGGGCGACTGGAAGAGCGCGCTCGCGATCGGGCTGATCGTGCCGCTCTCCGTGCTGGTGGCGCTCACGGCGTTGCAATTGCTCAATGTCACCATCAACGTGCTGTCGCTTGGTGGCCTGGCGCTTGGCGTCGGCCTGCTGGTGGACAACGCGATCGTGGTGGCGGAGGCGAGCGGTCGCTTCCGCGAACAGGGGTTGAACCGGCTCGATGCGGCGCGGCAGGCAGCCGACGAGGTGGCCGGGCCGCTGATCGCGGGGACGCTCACCACGCTACTGGTCTTCGGGCCGATTGTCTTCGTGCGCGGGCTTGCCGCCGCGCTGTTCCGGGATCTGTCGTTGAGTGTCGTCACGTCGCTCACCGCATCGCTGGTGCTGGCGCTGACGCTGATGCCGGTGATGCTGGCGGGGAAACGGGGCGGTCAGGCGGTCGGACGGTCAGACGGTCCGCAGCCACCCCGGACCGTCCGCCCGTCCCCCCGTCCGGATATCAGGCTCGGACACTATCTGACCGAACTCTACGAACGTGGCATGATCTGGTCGCTGGATCATCCGCGCACCGTCTTCGGATCGGCGATCGTTGCGACGGCACTCGCGACGGTGATCGGACTCCGGCTGCCACGCGAGATCCTGCCGCAGGTCGATGAAGGAGTCGCCGTCGTCTCGCTCCACCTGGCCGAAGGCACCGCGATCACCGAGACCGCCCGTCAGGTTGCGCGGCTGGAGCAGGCCGCGAGTGCGCTCGGCGTGCGCGGCATCTATGCCCGGGTCGGCTCCGCCACCGATGAAGAGCTCGTGGCCGGTGCGGCTCCTGGCGGGCCGGGCGAGGCGGAGCTGCTGTTGCCGGTGCCGGCCGGTGCCAAGGCGGAGCGGTTCGCTGCGGCGCTGCGGGCCCGGGTGCCGGATCTCGCCGCCGGTGCACTCGCCATCGATCTCGCGGGACAGTCGGAGTTCGGCAGCCTGATCGGGCGGGAAGGACGGCTGGTCCGGGTCGAGGTGAGCGCGCCCGAGCGCCAGCTCGCGCAGCGCTGGGCGGACAGCGCCGGGACCCGCCTGCGCAACCTCCCTGGCCTGGTCGATGTCCGCTCAGCGCATGCGGGCACCCAGCCGGTGATCGAGCTGGCCCTGGAGCGCGATCGCATTGTCCGGCAGGGGCTCACCGTGGATGAGGTCGCCAATACAATCGCGGGCGGGCTCGGCGGGATCGCGGCCAGCGAGTTGCGCGAGACCGACAAGCGCACGCCGATCCGGGTGCGCTACGCCGGAGTCGGCAACGAGGATCTGGCCACGGCGCTCGCCGCGACGGTGCGGGGCGTGCCGGTGGGGCAACTGGTGCGAGTGCATGAAGTCCAGGATCCGGTGGAAGTCGTGCGGGTCAATCAGCGGCCGGTGGCGGTGCTGGAAGCCGCGGTCGAGAAGGGCGGAACAGCGCGCGCGGTCACGGAGATCGAAGCGGCGCTCGGCACGTTGCCCACTCCTGCCGGGCTCGCCTGGTCCCTGGCCGGGGCTGATCTCGAGCAGCGACGCACGATGTCGGAGCTCGGGATCGTGGCGCTCCTGTCGGTGGCGCTCGTCTTTCTGGTGCTGGCGGGGGAATTCGCCTCGTTTACCACCCCGCTCATCGTCATGCTCACCGTGCCGCTGGCCGCGGTGGGCGGCATTGTCGTCCTCTGGCTGACGGGCCAGAGCCTCAACGCCGTCTCGCTGATCGGCATGGTGGTGATGATCGGGCTGGCCGACAACGACGCGGTCGTCAAGCTCGATGCGATCCGCCGGTTTCGCGCCGAGGGGCACCCGATCCGCGAGGCGATTCTGTTAGGCGGGCGACAGCGCCTGCGCGCCATCGCCATGACCTCGCTGACGACGATCGTGGGCGTCCTGCCGCTGGTCTTCGGCTGGGGCAGCGGCGGCGAATTGTACCAGCCGCTCGCGGCAGGCGTGATCGGCGGGTCGGTCACGGCGACGCTGGTGACGTTCTTTCTGCTGCCGACGGCGTACGCGGTGGTCGAAGCGCGGCGCGAACGCTCCATGACGCATGTGTCCGCCTCGCTGAAAGGAGCGACGGGCCTGGGGCCCGCCGCCACGCGCGCATCGGAAGCGCGCGAAACGGACGAAGCGTTGTGATCCGCTGGAGCGCTGACCGGCCCGCGATCGTCTGGGCCGTCGCCGCCGCACTGCTGCTGGCTGGCGGCGTTGCCCTCACCCGCCTCCCGGTGGCGTCGCGACCGTGGGTAGAACTCCCCTCCCTCTCCGTCCGCATGAACTGGCCCGGCGCCTCCGCCGAGCTGGTGGAGACCTATCTCGGCGCGCCGATGGAGGCGGCGATCCAGGGGGTGCGCGGAGTGCACCGGATCGAGAGCGAGTCGAACGAGGGCGATGTCTCGCTGACGATCGAGCTGGAGCCCGGCACAAACGTGCAGCTCGCCCGACTCGGCATCCTCGAACGCCTCGAACTGCTGCGAGCGGAGTTTCCGCCGGGATCCTCCGGTCTTGCGGTGAGCAACGCGGTACCAGAGGGGCTGGATGAGGAGCCGCTGGTGGATTACACCGTCGCCGGACACTACACTCCGGGGGCATTGCAGGAACTGGTGGAACGCGACGTCGCGCCGCGCATCAGTGCGGTGCCCGGCGTCGCAGGAGTGCAGACGCGGGGCGGGGCGGTGGTGGGGGTATCAATCGCCTACAGCCCAGCCCGACTCCGCCAGCTTGGCCTGACACCGGCGATGCTCGCGGCCGCGCTCGCGGGGGCGCGGGAGGTACGGTCGCTCGGCAGTGAGCGCGCCGGGGCAACGGAACGCGCGGTCGTGCTGCGTGATGTGCCCGGCGCTATCGAAGCCCTGGGCGATCTGCCGGTTGCAGGGCCCGGCGGCCGGGTCTTCCACCTGCGGGAACTTGCGGCCATCCGGCGGGAGGAGGATGACGAGGACACCTTCTTCCGCGTGAACGGGGAGCCGGCGGTGCAGCTCTCGGTCGCCCGGCTTCCCGGTGCCGATGCAATCCAGACCGCGCGCGGCGTGCATGAGGCGCTCGCTGAGCTCGGCCCCAAACTTCCTCCCGGCGTGCGGTTCCGGGTCACGAGCGATGAGAGCATCCGGCTCGGCGAGCAGCTCGGCGATCTCGGCCGGCGCGGCGCGATTGCGGCGATAGCCGTCCTGGTGGTGCTCGTGCTGACGCTGCAGGCGTGGCGCGCGGTGCTGCTCGTCGTGCTGAGCGCGGCGGTGGCCATCGCCGGCACCGTCCTCGGACTCTACCTGCTGCATATTCCCGCCAACCTGTTGACGCTCGCAGGGCTGGGCATGGGTGTCGGCATCCTGGTGCAGAACGGCCTGGTGGTGGTCGATCGATTCCGCACAGTGCCTGACACCGCGGCCGGCCGAGCGGACGCGGGATGGCGGATCACGCCGGCCGTGGTCGGTGCGACGCTGACGACGGCGGTGGTGCTGTTCCCCTTCCTGTATCTCCAGGGCGACGCCAGGGCGGCGTTCACCCCGTTCGCCGTCGCCTTCGGGCTCGCGCTGGCCTGGTCGGTGGTGACAGCGGTGGTGATGGTGCCCGCACTCGGGAACCGGCATGGGATGCATGAGGTGCGCTGGCCGGCCTGGCGGCGGGCCTATCTCTGGCTGGTCGTCCGGCTGCTGCGCTGGCGCTGGGCAACGATCGCCACCACCGTGCTGGTGTTAGGCGGGTTGGCCTGGGTGTTCGTCGTCAAGGTGCCACGCAGCAGCTACGCGGCCTGGTGGGGCCAGCGCAGCACGCTGAGCGCCTCGCTCTCCTTCCCCACCGGCTCCGATCCGGCCAGCCTCGATGCCAGCATGCGGGAACTCGAGCGCGTGGTCATTGGCCGCCCCGGTGTGGATGTCGCGACCGCCATCGGCGGGCCTGCGGGCGCCTACCTCACCGTCGTCTTCAGCGAAACCGTCGCCCGCACCGGCCTGCCGCTTCAGCTGCAGGAGGAGCTCACCCAGCGCGCCGTGCTGATCGGCGGCGCCGCGGTCAGCGTGGTCGGGCGCGGGCCGGCGTTCTCCAGCGGCGGCGGTGCCGGCTCGATGCAGTCCTTTCGCATCAAGATCCTCGGTTTCTCATTTCGCGGCGTCGAGCAGCTCGCGCGTGATCTCAAGGCGCGACTGGAACGCATTCCCCGGGTCCGCGCGGTCGACATCAACGCCGCCAGCTTCTGGTTCGGTCAGGACAAGGCGCGCGACGTGGCCCTGCGCCCCGAGCGGGCACTTCTGGCACGCTACGGGCTCTCCGCCACGGACCTCGCCGGTGCCGTCACCCGCGAGGTGGGTGGTGCCGCTGGCCGGCAGCGGGTGGAGATCGCTGGGCAGCAACTCTGGCTCTCGCTCAAGACCGAGGGGGCGCGGACCCGCACACTCGAGGAGCTGCGTGATGCCGCCGTGCCGGCCCCCGGTGGGGCCCGGGTGCGTGTAGGCGACGTCGCGGTGGTCGAGGAGCGGGCCGCACTTGCCCGCATCAGCCGGGAGGACCAGCAGTATGTGCGGGTGGTGAGTTACGAATTCCGCGGGCCGCAGAAACTCGCGGACCGGACGCATAAGGCGTTCATGGCGTCGATCACCCTGCCGCCCGGCTACTCGGCGAGCGACGAGGTGTTCGGCTGGGCGCCGGACAAGAGCGAGCAGGGACTGTGGCTGGTCTTCGTGATCGGACTGGTGCTGGTGCTGCTGAGTGTGGCGTTGGTGTTCGACTCGGCCTGGGGCGCCATCATAGTCCTGCTCAGCCTGCCGATCGCGCTCGGCGGCGTGGTGGTCGCCTTCTGGCTGGCCGATGCGGCGTTTACCCGGGAGGCGGCGGTGGGGGTGATCCTGGTGGTGGGGCTGGCGGTGAATCAATCGATCCTGCTGGTGGATGGCGTGCTGGAACGGCAACGGACCCCGGGTGGGGCCGGCGGTAGGGGCCGCATGCATGCGGCCCCTACGACGGCCCCTGCGTCGGCCCGTACCGTCATCGCCGCCTGCCGCGATAGATCTGGGATGATCATGCTGGTGACGCTGACGACGCTCGCGTCGCTCATTCCCCTGGCGGTGGGGACGGGCACCGACAATCTCTTCGGGGCGATCGCGCTGGCGACGGCGGGGGGCACGGTGGCGGGGACGATCGGGGCGATGCTGGTGCTGCCGGCGTTGCTGCTGCGGACGGGGCACCGGTCCTGACGAGGGGCCACACCGTAGGGGCCGCATACATGCGGCCCCTACGGTGTGGCCCCTACGATGCGGCCCCTACGATGCGGCCCCTACGATGCGGCCCCTACGATGCGGCCCCTACGATGCGGCCCCTACGATGCGGCCCCTACCTCAGACGATACGCAGCATCCGGTCATCGCTCGGCCGGAGGCCGAGTTTCTGCAGGTACATCTGTTCGTCGGCGAAGCTGATCAGGGCGTCGGCATTGGTGCCGTCGTCGGGATAGAGGGCCAGCCCGGCGCTGAGGGAAAGCTGGCAGCTGTGCGGGCCCACGATGATCGGATCGCGCAACGCCGTCTGCAGGCCATCCATCAGCGCCACCGCCGTCGCCCTGTCCGGAAGCCGTTCGAACAGCACGCCGAACTCATCGCCCCCCAGGCGCGCGATCGTGTCGCTGCGCCGGACAACCAATGAGAGTCGCGCCGCCGTCTGGGTCAGGACCTGATCGCCCACCCCGTGGCCGAGCCGGTCATTCACCGGCTTGAAGCCGTCGAGATCGAGGTAGACGACGGCGAGCAGCTCACGCCGCCGCATGCCGTGGTCGATCGCATGATTGAGCCGGTCGAAGAACAGCGCGCGGTTCGGCAAGCCGGTCAGCGGGTCATGCGTCGCCCGATGGCGTTCCTGCCGGCGGGACTCGTCCAGTTCCGCCATCAGGCGGTGCCGTTCAAGGGAATGGCGCAGTGCGCGTCCCAGGCCCCACGAATCGACCCGCCCCTTCACCAGGTAGTCCTGCGCTCCGGCGCGCACCGCTCCGATGGCGAGGCGGTCATCGTCACTGGCGGTGAGCACGACGATCGGCAGTTCGGGCCAGGCTGCGTGGAGCGACTCCACGCTGCGGAGCCCGGATGTGTCGGGGAGGTCGAGGTCCAGCAGGATCACATCGGGCCGCTCGACGGCAATCAGATCGAGGGCCCGTTCGAGCGTGGTCGCGCGACGGACCTGGAAGGGGTTCCCCGGCAGTTCTTCGAGGAGGACGCCGAGCAGCATGGCGTCGTCCGGATCGTCCTCGACCAGGAGGACGTTCAGGGAAACGAGCTGCTTGAGGATCGGATCGTGCCGCACGGGTCCCTGTTCGCGCTGATGAGAAGAGTGCCTTCCCATCACTATCGGCGGCTGGGCCTCTTTCTATGAGCGGGAAGAAGTCCGACCTCACGGCTTCGTCAGCAGCTCCTCGAACAGCGCCAGGGCGGCGGGGCTTTCGCTCTGACCCAGCCAGAAGATCGCCTTCCTGCGGATCTCCGGATCGCGGTCCCGCTTCGCGATCCGGATCAGCGTCGGCACGCCCTCACGCTCAGGCCGCTGCGACAGCGCGAAGACGGCGGACTCCCGGATTTCCCGGTCGGCCCGCGCATCTCCCACCAGTGAATCCAGCCCCCTCGTCCCCGCCTCTCCTGCCGCCTGACCCAGCCAGAACAGCGCGCTCTTCCGGGTGTCGCGACTGACCCCGTCATTCCGTGCGATCCGGAGCAGCGCCGGCCAGGTCTCCACGCTATCGGCGAGCGTGGCGGGGAGGATCGCGTCCTCCGCTTCCGGTTCCCCCCGCTCCGCGACGCCAAGCAGCCAGCGCGACGCCTCCGCCGCGGCGACCGTCCCGAGATCGACTGTCGCCTCGCGGCGCCAGCGCCCGCCGACGTAACTGCGGATTGCCGTCGTGCGCCCCGCCGTCCGCTCCACCACGACCCGCACCGGTCCATCGGTGCAGCTCCCCTCCCACTCTCCTCGACCGCGACCGGAGCGGTAGGTGATGTTATGCTCGCCGTCGCCGCAAACACCCGCTCGCGCAGCAAAGGCAAACCGTACCGTGCCGTCCCGCACGCCTCCGATACGACTGTCGAGCGTCTGGCCCGCGAGACCGGGTGCCATTCCCACGGCCAGGGCGAGCAGCAGCATGGTTCGCATCGCCGGCCCCTAGTCGTTCAGGATCTGTTCGATGTACTGGGCCGCGCGCGGGTCGTCCGACTGACCCAGCCAGAAGATCGCCTTCCTCCGCATCTCGGGATCCTTGTCCTTCCGCGCGATATCCACCAGTCGATCCACCACCGACGAATCCCCCAGCTGGGCCATCGCGAAAATCGTCTGTTCCTTGAGCACCGGTTCGGTCAGCGAGGCGTACAGCGTACCGAGCTCGGCCGCGGAGCCATCGGTCTGACCCAGCCAGAAGATGGCCTTCTTGCGCAGCTCGATCGCACTCTTCGGGGTCTTCGCCACATCGAGCAGCCAGCGGCGGTCTTCGGCCTTGCCTGACTGGGCAACTCCGAAGATCACCTTGTCCTTGAGGTCGTCGTCGTCCAGTCGTGCGAACAGACCACGCAGGTACTCGCCGCCGCCCTTTTCCGACTGGCCCAGCCAGAAGATGGCCTTCTCCCGCACCCCGCGAGGCACGTCCTTCCGCTCGGCGATATCGCGCAGGGCCTGCGCGGCACGGGGATCGTCCTGCTGAGCCAGGGCGAAAACCGCCCGCTCCTGCAGGTCGGCGTCGCCGGTGCGCCGCGCGATCGAATCGAGCGCCGCCACCGCCTCCGGCGTATTCACCTGCGACAGCCAGAACACCGCCTGCTGCCGCACCTCGGCGTCCGGGTCATTGCGGGCCGCGGCGACCAGGATGTTGGCGGCCTCGCCCTCGCTCGCCTGGGCCACGAGGAAGACCGCCTTGCGTCGCAGGCAGACCGAGCCGGCGTCACGCCGAGCCAGGACCCGGGTCAGCAGCGGGAGTGCCCGATCGTGGTCCATCTGCAGCACGGCGTTGAGCGCCGCCATCTTCACGTCGGATTCATCATCACAATTTCCCTGACCCGCCCTGCCACCCGACGTGGTCGCCTTCTCCCCCTCGAGGATCACCGCTTCGGCTGCACCCGGATCCCCCTCTCGGGCGAGGGTCCCCCGGATGCGAACCGCGAGAGCGTCACCATCGCCCCGTGTCGCGGCGGCGGGATACCTCGTGCGCTGCGTCTCGAGCGCCGCGAGCGCCAGCCTGGCGTGGTCCGCCCCGCCGGCCCGGTACTGCGCGAACGCCTGCCAGTAGAGCGCATCGCCGGCGTAGCCCGACTTCGGATACTTGCGCACCAGGTCGCCGAAGAGCGTGACGGCGCGGGCGTACTGATTCTTGTTCAGTGCCTCGCGGGCGATCTTGTACAGCGAGTCGGCTGGATCGCCCTGCAGCCAGGCCGCGGGGGCGACGGACGCAATCGTGTCGGCTTGAGGGGCCGAGGTGAACAGGGGCAGGTGGATATCGCTCGTGGCCAGCGAGGCAGCGGCGGCGAATCCCAGGAACCAGCGGCTCATTCAGCTTTCTCCTTGCAGAACGGGCGCGTCGCCCGTCGGTACGACCGACCGCAGGCGGGCGATGGTGCCCCGGCGGTCGAGTCCAGTGGTGATCAGGTTGAGGTCCTGTCCCGCTTCCGCGGGCAGCTGCGCGATTTCGGCCAGCACCAGTTCGAGGTCTTCCAGCAGCGGCTGGATCCGTGCGTCGCGGCCGCCGGGACTGTCGAGCAGGATCCGGGTGGCGGCGAGCAGCCGGCGCGCCTCCTCGGGGGCGACTGTATCGGACCTGCCGCTCCGGGCCTCGGCGCGGAAACCGGTAAGGAAAACCTCCACCCGGCCGAGGTGATCGCCGGTGGTGATTCGCTGGGCGAGGGTAGGGGCGGGCGTCTCCGCAGGCCCATGCACAGTCACTCCCGACCGACCGGCGATTATCGGGGCGGGCCGCACGCTCATCCGGCCAAGCGCGAAGGCGAGCAGTATGCCCGCTGCGGCGGCCGCGGGAATCAGGAAGGGCAGGGCCCGGCGCCAGGGTGAGCGGAGGGGCGTGACCGGCGTCTTCCGGGCCTCCGCGATGCGGGCCCAGAGCTGTTCACGTGGTGGCTCCGGTGGCTGATGATAGGCGCGGGCAATTTTCGTGAGGTTCGGGTCGAGTTCGTCGTCCGTCATGCTAGTCTCCGGTCGTCCTGGCGAATGCCGCGAGTGATTCCCGCAGCCGGCCGCGGGCCCGATGCAGCTGGGCCTTGGAAGTGCCCGCGGTCACACCGAGCATCTGCCCGATCTCCTCGTGGGTATAGCCTTCGACATCATGCAGCACGAACACCGAGCGGTAGCCCTCGGCCAGCTGGTCGATCGCGCGGTGGAGCCGCTCGCCGAGGTCGGCGTCGCTCCGTCGGGGCCCGGGATCGGCCACATTCGCACCGGCCTCGATCGGCACTTCACGCTCGACCTTCCGTTTGGCGGACCGCAGGCCGCCGAGTGAAACCGAGACCGCGATCGAGCCGATCCAGGTCCCCAGTTTTGAGTCGCCGCGGAAGTCGCCCAGCCGGCGGAAGACCCGGATGAAGGTTTCCTGGGTCCAGTCGGCGGCGCGGTCGCTGTCGCCCGCGAAGCGCCAGGTCATGCGCCAGACCTGGTCGACGTAGCGATCGTAGAGGGTGCGTTCCGCACCCTGATCCCCCGCGAGGACGCGGGCGATGAGATCGTGTTCAGTCACGGCACTCCGGAGTTTGTCGAGTCACTCGGCCGATCCAGCGTTACTCTGACGCAGCGGGGCCTGGAAGGGTTGCTGAGGGAGGCGGACGGGCCGATAGGCGGACAGCCGGGAGGGCGGGAGGTGGCAGGGGGTGATGGCCGGAAGGTGTCGGCTTGGGTATCCATCCTAAGTAGCTGACTCTGAAAGACTTGCGGCGTAGCGCCGCGGTTGCGACGGACCCCAGGGCCGGGCTATATTGCCAAGTCTCACAGGCCGCCTCCTGGCCCTCGCAATCGCTTGCCATCACTGAACCGCTGGTGCGTCCGTCCCGGGCGGCGCTGGCGTGCCACTCCCTACTGTCGAACCACGGATCCGCATGACCGGCCTGAATCCCAACGAGCGCATCCTGCCCCGGCTGATCGAGGAGGAGATGCAGCAGTCGTTCATCAACTATTCGATGAGCGTGATTGTCTCTCGCGCGCTGCCGGATGTGCGCGACGGGCTGAAGCCGGTGCATCGCCGGATTCTCTACGCCATGAACGAGCTGGGCCTGGTCCCGGGCCGGCCGTACAAGAAGTCGGCGACGGTCGTGGGCGACGTGTTAGGCAAGTACCATCCCCACGGCGACAGCTCGGTCTATGACGCGCTGGTGCGCATGGTGCAGGAGTTCTCGCTCCGGTATCCGCTGATCGACGGGCAGGGCAACTTCGGTTCGGTCGATGGCGACCCGGCGGCGGCGTACCGGTACACCGAAGCGCGACTCACGCCGATTGCCGTCACGATGCTGGAGGATATCGACAAGAACACCGTCGATTTCCAGGCCAACTACGACGACCGGCTGCAGGAACCCACCGTGCTGCCGTCGCGGGTGCCGAACCTGCTGGTCAACGGATCGAGCGGCATCGCGGTCGGCATGGCGACCAACATCCCGCCGCACAATCTGCGCGAGGTGGTCAAGGCGACGCAGGCGCTGATCGATGATCCGGAGCTGACCATCGGCGATCTTCGCAAGCACATCAAGGGTCCCGACTTCCCCACCGCCGGCTACATCTACGGCAAGCAGGGGATCAAGGAGGCCTACGACACCGGCCGCGGCAAGATCATCATGCGGGCGCGGGCCCAGATCGAGGAGAAGGAGTCGAGCGGCAAGAGCCAGATCGTGATCACCGAGATTCCCTACCAGGTGAACAAGGAGAACCTGGTCAAGGCGATCGCCGAGCAGGCGATCGAGAAGCGGCTCGAGGGGATCAGCGGGGTCAACGACGAGTCGGACAAGGACGGCATGCGGATCGTGGTCACGCTCAAGCGCGACGCGATTCCCAACGTGGTGCTGAACCAGCTGTACAAGCACACCGCGATGCAGTCCACCTTTGGCGTGATCATGCTGGCGCTGGACGACGGCGCGCCCAAGGTCATGAATCTGAAGACGATGCTGGAGCGCTATATCGCGCACCGGCACCAGGTCGTGGTCCGGCGGACCCAGTTCGACCTCGACGCGGCACAGGCGCGGGAGCACATCCTCGAGGGACTCAAGATCTGCGTCGACAACATCGACGAGGTCGTGCGGATCATTCGCGAGTCCAAGGACGTGCCGGAGGCGGATGCCCGGTTGCGGAAGCGTTTCGGGCTGTCGGAGAAGCAGGCCGACGCGATCCTCAACATGCGGCTCGCCAAGCTCACCGGTCTCGAGATCGAGAAGCTGGAGGCGGAGCTGGCGGAGGTCCGCACCGAGATCACGGAGCTCACCAGCATCCTCGCCTCGAAGCCCAGGCGGATGGCCATCCTCAAGGAGGAGCTGGAGGAGGTCGCGAGGAAGTACGGCGACGACCGGCGGACGGAGATCCTGGCCGACCAGGACGACTTCTCGGTGGAGGATCTGATCGCCGAGGAGGACATGGTGATCACGATCTCGCACACCGGCTATATCAAGCGGATCGCGGTGAGCACCTACCGCCGCCAGCGGCGCGGCGGCCGCGGGCTGCAGGGGGCGACCACCAAGGAAGAGGACTGGATCGAGCACCTCTTCATCGCCAGCACCCACGACTACCTGATGTTCTTCACCAATACGGGGCATGTGCACTGGCTCAAGGTGCATGAAATCCCCCAGGGCGGCCGCGCCAGCCGGGGCAAGCCGGTGGTGAACTGCATCGCCATCCGGCAGGACGAGCGGGTGGCGGCGACGGTGGCGGTGCGGGCGTTCGCCGCCGATCAGGGGCTGATCTTCGCCACCCGCAACGGCACGGTGAAGAAGACCAGTCTCGCCGAGTACGGCAACGTGCGGAGCACCGGCATCCGGGCGATCAACATCGACGAGGGCGACGAGCTCATCGACGTGCAGCAGTGCGACAGCGAGAGCGATATCGCGCTGGCGACCGCGGACGGCATGAGCATCCGCTTCCATTCGGGCGACGTGCGCTCGATGGGCCGGGTCGCCACCGGGGTGAAGGGGATCGAGCTGGACGCGAACGACCATGTGATTGGCATGGTGATCATCCGGCGGGACGCCACGCTGCTGGTGGTGTCGGAAAAGGGTTTCGGCAAGCGTTCCGAGCTGGCCGATTACCGGGTGCAGAAGCGGGGCGGCAAGGGCATCATCACGCTCAAGCGCACCGACAAGACCGGCGCCCTCGTCGCCCTGATGGAGGTGCAGCCCGACAACGAGCTGATGCTGATCACCAAGCATGGCGTCATCATCCGCATGCCGGTCGATTCCATCCGTGTCATCAGCCGCAACACCCAGGGCGTCCGGGTGATGAACCTGGATGCCGGCGACACCGTGGTGGATGTGGCCCGGGTGGTGAATGAGGACGAGGCGGGCGCGCCCGAAGAGGGCGTGGAAGCGCCCAGTGCCGATGACGCGGAGTAGGCGTCGGCGAACCATCTCCCGCGCTGCCGCATGCTGACCGCGTGAGCCAACCGGCCACGATGCCCGCGGTGTCCCTCGCCGCGATTCAGGCCGCGGCGCGTGCGCTCGTCGGCGTCGCGGTCCGCACTCCGATGGTCCGCGTGGCGGGCCGGCCGCTCTTCCTCAAGTGTGAGCAGCTCCAGCCCATCGGCGCCTTCAAGATCCGCGGCGCCTTCACGGCCATCGCCGCGCTCGCCCCCGCGGACCGGGCCCGCGGCGTCGTGACGTCCTCCAGCGGCAATCATGGGCAGGCGGTGGCCGCCGTCGCCCGCCGGTTCGGCATCCGGAGCGTGATCGTGATGCCGGAGTCGGCGCCCGGCATCAAGGTCGCGGGCGTGCGCAGCCATGGTGGCGAGGTGATCTTCGCCGGCAAGACCCGCTCAGCGGAACAGCAGGTCGTGGCCGAGGGCTTCGTTACATCCCGGGGCATGACGATGATCCCACCCTTCGACCATCCCGGCGTCATCACGGGGCAGGGTACCTGCGGCCTCGAGATCATGGAGCAGGCGCCGGGTGTGCGCACCGTGCTGGTGCCGGTGGGGGGAGGGGGACTACTCTCCGGGGTCACGACGGCGATCAGCGGCCTCAGGCCCGACATCGAGATCATCGGGGTGGAACCGGCTGGAGCGCCGAAGCTCTCTGCCGCTCTGGCGGCGGATGGCCCGGTGCTGCTGGAGCAGACGGCGAGCGTCGCGGATGGCCTGCTCACCCGCTCGATCGGTGTGCTGCCGTGGTCGCTGATCCACGGGCGGGTCCGGCGCGCGGTGCAGGTGACGGAAGCGGAGATCGGCGCGGCGGTGCGCTGGCTGTATCATCATCAGGGGCTGCGAGTCGAGCCGTCGGGAGCGGTGACGGTGGCCGCCGTCCTGGCGGGAAAGATCGAGAGCGACGGTCCGATCGTGGCCGTGCTGAGCGGAGGCAACGTGGATCCCGATCTCTTCCAGCGTCTGATCGATTCGTGAGCCTCGCCCCGCGCATCCTCGTCGCCGATGACGACCAGGCGTTGACCCGCACCCTCTCCTGGATCCTCAAGGAGAACGGGTACGAGGTCGCCGTCGTCAGCAACGGCGATCACCTGCTGGATCGTCTCGCGGCCGATCCCTATGACCTGCTGCTGCTCGACATCATGATGCCGGGCGCGGACGGACTACAGCTGCTGGAACAGGTCAAGGCCGACCCGCGGGTCAGCGATGTGCCGGTGCTGATGATCTCCAGCATGCCCCCGGAAGAGGCCACGGTCCGCGCTCTCGGGCTCGGCGCGGCCGACTTCATCTCCAAACCGTTCCGGGTGCGGGAGCTGTTGGCGCGGGTCAAGGCGCACCTGCGGGTCGGGCGCGAGCTGAACCTGGCGCGCGCCGAGGCCCGCAGCCGCTCCGAGATGGTGGATATCCTCCAGGAGGTGACCGCCTCGCTCAAGCCGGAGGAGATCTACCACATCCTGGTGCGGCGGGTGGCCCGCGGCCTCAAGATCTCGAAGTGCTCGCTGATCTTCGCCACTCCGGGCGAGGAGGAAGCCCTCGTGGTGGCCTCCTACGAGAACCCGATGCTGCGCGACCTGCGCATCGGCCTGGGCCGCTACCCCGAGATCCGGCGCGCGCTGGACACCCGGCAGACGGTGCTGGTCACCGACGTGGCCACCGACCCGCTGTATGCCGAAGCGCGCGAGGAGTGGGAATCGGAGGGGTGGAAGGTGCCGACCCGCTCGGCGATCGCCATTCCCTTCGTGATGAAGGACCAGCGGGCGGGGGTATTCTTTCTCCGGACGACCATCGAGGACACGCCGCTCAACGCCTCCGACATGGCGTTTGCGGAGCAGGTGATCAAGGCGGCAACGCAGGCGCTCGAGAAGGCGTATGACCTCGAAAGCGCGGTGGTTGGCCGGGAGCAGATGAAGCAGCTGGCGGAAACCGATTCGCTGACCGGTACTTTCAACCGGCGGGCGCTGGCGGAGAAGCTGGTGCAGGAAGTGGAGCGGGCCAGTCGCTACAATACTCAGCTCGCCTGCCTGATGATCGACGTTGATAACTTCAAGCAGATCAATGACGCCCATGGACACCTCGTGGGCGACACGGTCCTGCGGCAGCTGGGCGCCATTCTCCGGCGGGAGCAACGGGCGGTGGATGTGGTCGCCCGCTACGGGGGCGAGGAGTTCGTCGTGCTGCTGCCCGAGACGATCTCGGGCGGGGCGCGGATTTTCGCCGATCGTGTCATCAAGAAGGTCGCGGTGTATACCTTTGGCGATGCGGACCATGCGATCCACGCGACGATCAGCATCGGCATCGCCAGCTATCCCGACCAGCGGGTGCAGGACGGCGAGACCCTGTTGACGCTGGCGGATCAGAACCTGTACAAGGCCAAGCAGGATGGCCGCAACCGGTACCGCGATTGAGCAGCCGACGCTGCCCCCGCTGCAATCGGATCTATCCCGATCCGGCCCGCTTCTGCCCGCAGGACGGCAGCCCCCTGGTCGATGTCGCCGGGGCCGCTCCGGCCGCCCCCACGCCGGACCAGACCAGCGCGGGATTGCGCACCCTGGTGCGGCAGGCCGCGCTCAAGCGCGGGCCGGGGATGGATCGCGCCAGTACCCTGACCAACGCGCTGCTCGATGACCGCTATCAGGTGGGCAAGCGTCTTGGCGAGGGTGGCATGTCCTACGTCTATCTGGCCAAGGACATGACCACCGGGGATACCGTCGCCATCAAGGTGCTCACGCCCAAGCTCAAGGAAGACAAGAGCTCGGTGGAACGGCTGCGGCGCGAGGCGGGTCTCGCCATGCGCCTCGATCATCCCAACGTCTGCCGCATCTTCCGGCTCGGCGAGACCGAGGACGGCCTGATCTATCTGGTGATGCCGTATCTGCCGGGGGAGCTGCTCTCGGACCGCGAGGTGCGCCAGGGCGCGCTGCCGATCGACTTTGGCGTACCCCTGCTGGTGGAGATGTGCCGCGGGTTGCAGCATGCGCACGACCTGCAGATCGTGCATCGCGACCTCAAGCCGGAAAATGTGATGCTGGTGCCGGATGATTCGGGCGCCGGCGGCGTGCGGGCGGTCGTCATGGACTTCGGTCTGGCCAAGGAGCGGCGGCAGGAGCCCGAGGTCGCCAAGCTCACGGCGACGGGGATCGTGCTCGGTACGCCCGAGTTCATGAGCCCCGAGCAGATTCGCGGCAAGGTGCTCGACCTGCGCAGCGACGTCTACGCCCTCGCCATCGTCGGGTTCGAGATGTTCACCGGCCAGCTGCCCTTCCAGGGACGCAATGCCCAGGAGATGATGATTGCGCGGCTCAGAGGCAAGCCCAAGCTGCTGCGGGAGGTGAAGCCCGACCTGCCAAGCCGGCTGGAGCAGGTGCTCAACAAGGCGATGGCGCTGGATGCCGGCGACCGGTTCTCCTCGATGGGCGCCTTTGCGGAGGCGATCGAAGGCGCGGAGGAGAGCGGGGTGTTTGCCCGGCTCTTTCGGAAGTAGCTGGCGGGAATGGGGAGCAGGGAACGGGGAACGGGATTGACGGTATAGCAGGGATGCGCCTTCATCTTCGATTGCCTGGCCGCCTCCTGATTTGCCTGCTCATCCCGTTCCCCGTCGCCCGTTCCCCGCTGCTGGCTCAGATCCCCCCCGCCGATTTTCTCCTCTCCGCTCTGAAGTGCCATCCGATCGTCTTCTTCGGCGACATCCACCCGCTGGCCGAGCCGAAGGAAATCGTCGCGGAGGTGGTGGCGCGGCAGGATGCATCCGCCCCGCTCAGCCTGCTGGCGCTCGAAATCGGGTCGGATCAGCAGCCATGGATTGATGCCTACCTGGCGAGCTTCCCCGAGGATACTTCCATCCTGCTGGAGCACTCGCGCACGCTGCGGGTGCACTGGGGCGCCAGCCGGGAATATCTGGGGATCTATCGGGCGGCGTGGCGCTGGAATGCGGCCCACCCGGCGGACCCACTGCGTATTCTGGCCGCTGACATCCGCGGCTGGCCGATGACGCCGCTGACCGAGGGGATGGCGGTCGGCGGGTTCGTCAACCGCGACCCCTGGATGGCCGAGGCATTCGCCCGTGAGCTGAAGCAGCGGCCGGCGGCGCGGGTGCTGATCTTCATGGGCGGGTACCACGGGCTGAAGACGGTGGGCGGCGAGATCACGATCGGGCGGGTGCACGATCGATTCGATCGGTGGTTTGCCGGCTATCTAAGCGACGGGGGCACGCCGATCTATTCCGTCTTCACCGATGCGGTTCTCGAAAGCGGCCGTGGGGCATCGCGCCTGTATGATCAGCTCGCGCCGTCATATCCCGGCCAGAACGTGGCCGTCACGCTGGACACGCTCTCCGACCAGATCCGGGCGCCACTGCACGAGGTGAGGCAGGCCGGGTATCATCTCGAGTTCCTCCCGCTGCGTTTCACGATGCGCCACACGGTGGATGCCATGGTGATCCTCAACGCGACCCGACCGATTACCGTCTTTGACGGCGTGTACGATCGCGAGCGGTAGGGCCGCGGCCAGGCCCAGTGGTGGCCGGTTCACCTGAAGCACTCCACTTCCCGGAGGAACGATGCGGCGCGGCACTCTCTCGATTGCGATGGTAGCGCTGGCCGGCGTCATCACCGGGGCGCTGGCGATGTGGACGTTCGGCCGGGGCGAGGCATCGGCAGGGGCCAGGCCAGGCTCCGCTCCCGCGAAAACGCATGGCGAATGGATCAAGCTCGCCAACGCCGCCGGCGACTCGATGCGCGCATACGTCGCCTATCCCGAGCGCAAGGACCAGGCGCCGGCGGTGATCGTGATCCACGAAATCTTCGGTTTGAGCGAATGGGAGCCGAGTATCGCCGACCGCCTGGCCGGCGCCGGCTACGTCGCCATCGTCCCAGACCTGCTCGGCACCCGCTTTGGCATCACTCCAGCCAATCCCGACAGCGGCCGGAAGCTCACCGCGCTGCTGACGCCGGAAGGGGTCAATGCCGATCTCGATGCCGCATACGCCTACGTGAACCGGCTGGCGGCGGTGCGGAAGGACGATATCGCGACGATCGGCTTCTGCTGGGGCGGCGGGAAGAGTTTCCGTTATGCAACCGCGAATCCCAAGCTCAGGGCGGCGGTGGTCTGCTACGGTCCCGCGCCCGACTCGACCCTGCTGGCCGGCATCACCGCGAAGGTGCTCGGCGTCTACGGCGAGAACGACGCCCGTATCACCGCCTCCCTCCCCGATGTCGACCGTCAGCTGAAGTTGGCTGGGAAGAGCTTCGAATACCGGATCTATCCCGGCACCGGCCACGGCTTCCTGCGGCCCGGTCGCACCGGTTCGGATGGCCCGGAAGTGGAGCGGGCGTGGACCAGGATCCTGGCGTTTTATCGTGAGGCGCTGCGGTAGCCGCTCGCGCAGGGGTGGGTCACCGAGCGGCGGATCCATGTGTCGCCGAGAGGCGTCGAGCGCCGGCCGACCCCAACCCGTATTGATCCAGATCCGCGTGAGGAACGACGCATGATCCACCACATTGTCTGCTTCCGGTTCAAGCCCGGCACCGCGCCGGCACAGATCGCCGAGGCCGGCGCCGGGCTTCTCGGGATGGCGGGGCGCATTCCCGGCATCCGCGCCATTCGCTTTGCCCCCAACCTGGCGCCCAGCGCCACCGAGTATTCGCATGTGCTGACGGTTGCCCTCGACGACATGGCCGCGGTGCAGCGCTACGGCGACCACCCCGCGCATCTCGAGACCGTGGCCCGGTTCCTCGCTCCGATCCGGGAGGCACGCCTGGCGCTGGATATCGAAGCGTAGCACTGGGTCCGCGTAGCCAGGGGCGGGTCTGAGATTCCCCCTCCCCTTATCTTGGTGCCATGATCCTCTCCCTGCTGTTCCTGCTCCAGGCCCCGTTCGCGGCCCGGACCGATCCCGATTCCATCCTGCCGCAGCACACGCCGCTGCACCACGACCTCACCATCGTCCTGCCCGACACCGGTCGACACATCCTCGGCGTGCTCACCACCACCTGGCTGCTGCGCTCCGACAAGCCTCTCGAGCTCGAGCTGGATTCCATCTATCGCATCGTCCGGGTGCTGACTGATGGCAAGGGCGAACGCCGGCTGGCGCGGGCCGAATACGCACTGCTGCAGAGCGGCGGCGTCTACATCCCGCACGCCAAGGCTGCCGGCGATACCCTGCGCACCACGATCCGGTATCACGGCGATGCGCGCAACGGTCTCATCATCCGCACCGACAGCGCCGGCCGACGGACGATCTTTGCCGACAACTGGCCGGACCGGGCCCACGACTGGATCCCGCTCTACGATCATCCCAGCGCCAAGGCAAGCGTCACGCTGCATGTCGAGGCGGCCGGCGAGCTGCAGGTGGTGGCCACCGGTGTCCTGCAGAAAATTGACAGCCTGCCTCGGGGTCGCCGGCTTTGGCACTTCGAGCAGGCCGAGAAGATCCCGCCGTACGGTATCGTGATCGGTGCGGCACGCCTGGCAATGACCCCGGTGCCTCCGGTGGCCTGTGAGCTTCGCTGCGTACCTCAGGCCATCGTCACCTTTCCCGAGGATTCCGCCACCGCCGTCGACGGCCCGTTCCGCCGAGTGGGCGACATGGTGGAATTCTTCAGCCGCTACATCGGACCCTTTCCCTATGCCCGGCTTTCCCACGTGCAGTCCACCACGATGTTCGGAGGCATGGAGAATCCGACCGCGATCTTCTACGACGGAGCGGCCTACGCGAACCGTCGGCTGAGCGAGGCCACCGTCGCCCATGAGACGGCGCACCAGTGGTTCGGCGACGCCGTCACCCAGGCCGACTGGCACCACCTCTGGCTTTCCGAGGGCTTCGCGACCTATTTCTCCGCTCTCTGGGTCCGTCATGCCGATGGCGACAGCGCCTTCCGCCGCACCATGCGAGACGACCTCGAACAGGTGGTCAAATCCGCAGCAACGGAGCGGCCGATCCTGGACATGGCCGCCACCGATCTCATGGGATTGCTGAACACCAACAACTATCCCAAGGCCAGCTGGGCGCTGCATTCCCTCCGCGGCCTGATCGGCGATTCCGCCTTCCAGGCCGGTATCCGGGCCTACTATCAGACCTACCGCGACTCAACGGCGCTCTCCTCTGACTTCGCCGCCGTCATGTCCGCGGCGGCCGGGCAGGATCTCACCTGGTACTTCACCCAGGCACTGACGCAGCCCGGCTATCCCAGGCTTGCCGTCACCTGGAAGCACACGAGGGGTATGCTGATCCTGACGGTCAGGCAGACCCAGCCCGCCGCGTGGGGCACGTATCGGCTGCCCGGGCTCGGGCTGCTGATCGACGGCAGTGTGGTGAACGTGGATGCCGCCGGCTCCGAGACCGTCATCCGGCTCCCGCGGAAGCAGGCGCCACGATCGGTGGTGGTCGATCCCGATGGGTGGTGGCTGCTGCAGGCGACGGTCGAGCGGGTGCCGTGAGGCGAGTCGGCCTGCTTGGCGCGGTGCTGGTGTTTGCCGCCTGCCGCGGTACGCTGTCGCCGCTGTCGAATCGGATACAGGTGGGGCAGGAGCCATTCATGGTCGTCGTGGCGGACGGCGAGGATGGCCTGGGCGACCTCTTCGCTTCATCGACCGGGGGCGGGATGGCCTGGCAACTCACCTTCACCCGGGTGGACGAACGGCTGCCGTCGCTCTCCCCCGACGGCATCTCGCTCGCCTTTGTCCGCAGCCGGGCTCCGGGCGACACCACCGGGGTGCACATCTCGGTGATGAACCTGCTGAGCGGCGCCGAGCGGCAGCTCGAGCTGCCCGTCGGGATGCGGGCCGATGCACTGGCCTGGTCGGCGGATGGAGCCCGATTGTACGCGCGTTCGGAGAGCCAGCTGCTGGAGAGCGCGGCTCCTCCGGCGCACACCGGATTCGCGCCAGTAGCGGCGGTGGACCTGGCGGCTGCCGAGTCCGCCTTCGTCGTGCTGCTGGGCACACCACCGACGGTGGCGGTCGAGCGCTGCGCCAATGGCGACGGGCTCTGCGTGCGGCTCGGGGGTGGCGGCGTGGTGCCGCTGGCGGCGGGAGGATCGGGCCCGCTCCGGTGGAGCGGGGATTCGGTGGCGTACCAGGATGGGGGTGTGTTCGTCGTGCGGCCGCTCAGCGGGGGCCGGACCCGTACCCTGACCTGGGACCCGCCGCTCCAGCATCCGCGTCAGGCCACGATGTACTCCGGCAGCGGAGTACGGGACGGCCCCAACTAGTGGAGTGTAACTAAAGTTGCGTTGACAGTGGAGAGGTCATATCTTGGGGTATGTTCACCTCTCCCTATCCGCTCACGGTGTCGGCGAGCGAGCGAGCCGAACTGGAAGCGATGAGTCGTTCGCGCAC
>Ga0163150_10003523_pt1 | contig 21924 bp, 16 predicted proteins | sample OliLakLV19P2IB_FD_148628 | JGI IMG/M metagenome (GOLD analysis project Ga0163150, IMG submission 148628) | Freshwater microbial mat bacterial communities from Lake Vanda, McMurdo Dry Valleys, Antarctica - Oligotrophic Lake LV.19.P2.IB | ecosystem: Environmental > Aquatic > Freshwater > Lake >...
GCGGTGATCTATGGATTCCTGAGCGACTACGTCACCAAGGCGCTCGTGTCCGAGAGCAACGGCGACATGTACGCGTTCTTCCTGCGCGATGTCGCCCCCATCGCGTGGGTGCTCTACCGCTCCACCGATGGCGGCGCGACCTGGGGGGCGCGCAACGAATTCGCCACCTTCGCCTTGCCGACTCCGCTCACCGCGATCCGGAACGGCCTCGGCTTTGATGTCCTCGCCAATGGTCTGCCCGCGCTGGTTGTCTCCGACAACGGTCGCGATCTGGGGTATATCGCGGGTCAGTCGGAAGCCGGAGCGTCGGTCACGCTGAATGCAGCGACCAACGGCGTCGAGATCGAATCGACCGGCCAGTGGCAGGATCCCGTCATAGTCGCGCACCCCATCAACCCAAATCGCGTCTATGTCATCGCCGAGAACTACTTCATCTCAGGGACGCCCGCCGGTCCGAATCATCAGGGCATCAGCGTATTCGTATCAAGCAACGCCGCGAGCGCGACGCCGACCTTCACGATGCTCCCGGGGACTGCCGACAGCCTCGACACGGGGCTCGAACGCGATCAGGCGCTGCGCGGAGTCATGGATAGTCAGGGTCGGATCCATCTGGTCTGGAACAACATCCGGACTGCGTCCAACGATAGCCTCATGTACCGTCGCTACGACGACGCCACCAGTTCCTGGGCCGCGCCCGAAATCGAGATCGGTTCCGGCACCGCACTGAAGGATCCGACCATCCTGGTCGACGCATCCGATGACCCCATCGTGGCCTACGGCGACACCCAGCCCGATCCCACCTTCACCAACGACAATCGCATCCTGCTCACGAAGTACACCACTGGCACCGGGTGGTCGATCCCCATCACGGTCAACGATCCGCCCAGTGCCTCGCCGACCACGAATATCATCCTGTTCCCCGACATGGCACTCGACTGGGCGGGCCGCATCCATCTGGTCTGGCGCGATTCACGGGAAGATCCGGCGACTGTCTACGAAGTCTGGGGCGCGGTCCTGAGTCAGGATGGGCAGACCAAGCTGACAACAGGCGATTTCGAAGTTCTCCCCGGCATCAACGCCACCCACGAGTACATCTCCACGATCCCCGCGATCGAATGGGATCCGGTGTCCCAGCGCATGACCGTCACCGGACGCATCAGCGCGACCAACGCCACCGGACGCGTCCGCTACCGGCAGTACACCGTCGCGCCTTAAGGCCGACCCGCGTAGAATCGACCGCGTGCGCGATCGACGTCCCACCCATCCTACACACTTCCGCGGCCTCCTGGATGCCCAGGAGGTCCGTTTGTTGGCGCTGCCCCCCGATGAAACTGATCCAGAGACGGACTATCTCTGGCGGGTCGCGGCGCCGGAGCATCCTGAATGGCCGACCGGGACCGGCTTCACCAGCCACCAGGCGGTCCATGATTTGCTGGAGCAGCTGGAAGGCATGGGCGTCGTGATCGACAAGGTCAACCAAATCCACGATGCGGCATGACCGTACTCCCGCGGTCCAATGATAGGATCATCTTCCGTCCCTTGTACCTTGGGGACCAGTCGCAGGACTCATCCGTCCGACCAGGAGCCGTACACGCGCACCATGTCTCGTCCCGTCTTCGGAATCACGACCCCCCTCTACTACACCAACGGGAAGCCGCACATCGGACACACGTACTCGACTTGCATTGTCGATACGTTGTCCCGCTACCATCGTCAGAAGGGCGATGAGGTCTGGTTCATTACCGGCGCCGATGAGCATGGGCAGAAAATCGCGAACACCGCCAAGAAGCACGGCATGTCGCCGCAGTCGTGGTGCGATGAGATCGTCGACTACACCAAAGAGCTGTGGGATCTCTTCGGCATGACCTATGACCGCTATGTCCGCACGACCGAACCCGAGCACTACAAGGATGTCCAGCAGGTGGTCGGCTTGCTGCGATCAAGAGGCGACATCTTCTCGGGGAACTATGAGGGCTGGTACAGCGTCTCCGAGGAGCGCTTTGTGCCTGAAAGCGAGAAGGAGACGGTTGCGGCCTCGAACGGCGCCGCGGATCTGGTCTGGACCAGCGAGGAGACCTTCTACTTCCGCATGTCCGCCTATCGTCAGGCGCTCATCGACCTCTACACGAAGGAACCCGAGCGGATCCGTCCGGAGAGTCGACGCAACGAAATCCTAGCGCGCCTGCAGAGCGATGAACTGCGCGACCTGTCGATCACCCGCACCTCCATCGAGTGGGGCATCCCGCTCAACGACCTCGCTCCGGGGCATGTCTGCTATGTCTGGATCGATGCACTCCTCGGTTACGCGACCGCCTCCGGCTACCGTACCGACCCGGGGGAGTTCGATCGCATCTGGCCACATATCGTCCATCTGATCGGCAAGGACATCCTGTGGTTCCACACGGTGATCATGCCGTCGGTGCTGCTCGCGGCCGGCATCCCGTTGACCACGGGGGTCGTCGCGCACGGTTTCTGGATCAAGGATGACCAGAAGATCTCGAAATCGAAGGGGAACATGATCTATGTCGAACCCTTCGTCGAAGAGTTCGGACCCGATCCGTTCCGCTACTACCTGTTGCGCGATTCGTCGCTGGGCAGCGATGGCGCGTTCTCCGATGAGGCGTTCATTCATCGGGTGAACAGCGACCTCGCCAACGATCTCGGCAACGCACTCCATCGCTCGCTCTCGATGCTCGGACGCTATCGCGAGGGCGTCGTCCCTGCACGTCCGGCGGTCGAGGGCGATCCCGCCGTCGCCGATCTGCGCGCACTCGTGGCACGGATCATCCCCGCCAGCGATGCGGAGCTCGAAGAGTTCCGCCTGCAAGCGGCATTGGAGTTGATCTGGGAAGTGGTACGCGGCATCAACAAGTACATCGACTCCCGGGCGCCATGGGCGTTGTCCAAAAAGGGCCTCGATGCCGAGCTGGATCAGACCCTCTACGACATGCTCGATGCCCTGCGGCTGATCGCGGTCGCATTGAGCCCGTATATCCCTAACCTCGCGCAATCGATGTGGACCCAGCTGGGCCTCGATGGCAACGTGAGCGACCGTCCGCGCAGTGAAGCGCACACGTTGGGACTTCTCCCAGCGGGGACTCACACCAAACTCGGCGACCCCATCGTGCCGCGCATCGATGAGGCTGAGTACTTCGCGAAACTATCCGGAGGGGCGCCGCTCGTGACCACACCTGAGCCAATCGCTGCGGCATCGACGCTTTCCACCGTCTCGAAGAAAAAAAACGCGGGCGAGAAGGGCGAGATTCAGTACGACGACTTCGGAAAGCTCGACCTGCGGGTCGCGGAAGTGATCACCGCCGAGCGGGTCGAGGGCGCCGACAAGCTGCTCAAGCTGTCCGTGTCCCTGGGGACCGAGCAGCGGATCATCGTGTCGGGTATCGCGGAGCATTACACGCCGGAGTCGCTGGTCGGTCGCAAGATTGTCGTGCTCGCCAACCTTGCCCCGCGCAAGCTCCGTGGGGTCGAATCGCAGGGGATGCTCCTCGCCACGACTACCGCCGAGGGCAAAGTGATCGTGCTGTCGCCTGAACAAGACGCCCCCGCAGGGAGTCCGGTCTCGTAACTCCGTTGCGAGGACAATCAGCAACAAACAGAACCGCCCTCCGGATCGGCAATGGCGCCGACGACCGGAGGGCGGTCCCTTTCCACTCCCCTCGCACTCTGACAGGACACCGCCACTTCCGGCGTCCCCAGTCTGCCTCCGCAAGAGGCCGCGCACCGTCACACACACATACTGTCTATCCGGGGCTATGCGGCGACGCGCTCAGACGTCAGCACCAGCGCTTCCGGATAGACAATCGCCAGATGTTCCCGGACGATCGATGGGTCCCACATGTCCCCCGCCCGATGGAGCAATTCTTTGGCTGCCACCGCATAGGACAGGGCCGCGCGGTACGGCCGATCGGAGGTCATCGCATCCCAGGCATCGGCCACCGATACGATGCGGACCAGCAGCGGAATCTCGGCAGCGATGAGCCCATCAGGGTAGCCGCGTCCATCGAGACGTTCGTGATGGCTCCGCACAATCTGCCGCGGCTTGTCGAGATAGACATGATCCAGTGGCTTGAGGATCTGCTCGCCCATCTCGGGGTGTTTTTTCATGAGATCGAATTCTTCGTTGGTCAACGCGCCGGGCTTGCACAGGACATGATCCGGGATCCCGATCTTCCCCAGGTCGTGCATGATCGCGCCCAGGGCGAGGATCTCGCGATCGTCTTCGGAGAGCCCGATCCGCTCGGCGATCGCCAATGAATACGCCGCCACCATGTTGCTGTGCCCGCGGGTGTACGGGTCCTTCGCTTCTAACGCAAGCGCGAGGGCCTCAATCGTTTTGAGGTACCCCGCGATCATGCTCCGCTCCATCACCGCTTCTTCGATGACGCCGGTGAGCATCGGGAGGAGCTGATCGAGGGCAGCGAGGTCGGCGAGATCCAGCGGCAGTCCGCGATGCTTGGCGAGAACCACCACCGCAATCGGCTTCCCATTGCGGAGGATCGGCGCCGCCATCGCGGGGAAGTCGGGCATCGACAGGACTCCGAAGCGAGTCTGGCGATCGGGACGATGCACCATCGGGATCTTGCGTTCAAAAGTCGTATGGAAAAGACCGTCCAGCTCGGGGGCGTAGCGATTTTCAGGCAGCGCGAGGGTGAAGAGGCCACCGCCGCCCTGGCTCCCCGAGTAGAGACGAATCCCGGAGCGCTGGCAATCGAAGTGACCCATGAGTAGTTGCAGGACATTGCGCAGACGCGACAAGTAATCGCTGGGCTGCGCGAGCTGTCCCGCGATGGCATCCAGCAGCATTTCGGCAGGCATCGTACGACTAACGGACACGCGCTACCCCTTTTAGTGGGACACTCTCAAGTCGCGCGCACCATGGCGCGATGACAGCAGTAACGTCAGCAGCCATGCGGATTCGCACGCGATGCATTTATGGTTGATCGCATGGAAACCGGGGACAACCAGCCTGTCTGTATGGGGCTCAATCGCAATCCTGAATGCCGTTGTAGCAACCCCGATCAGCCTTGAACGACTCTGGTATCCTCGCTCAATGACTCTTCCTGTCCGAGCGCGTTCACACGCATTCAGCCTCCTTGTCACCGGTTGCATCCTCTGTGGTCTGCTTGTCCTTTCGGGCTGCGGACAGTGGGCCAATGCCGCCGAACGGGACTCCCTGGAGGACTGGAAGACCGCCTCCAGGGACGAGCTCAAGGGCGGATTCGATGAAGTCGCGCGCAACCTCGGCTATGTCGAAGCGGCCTACTACACGTACACGCTGGAGTTTCGCGAGGTCCCCGAGTCGGCGCAGGCCATGATCGACACCGGACATCTACGCGTGAAGCTGAAGAATCCCTACACCGGCAATCCCCTCAAATGTGTCGGACCCGACAACCTCAGCGAGGGGATCCGCTCGGGTGAGATCGAAGCGGGCGACATCTGGTTCCACCCGGATGTTGCGGGCGGCGAACTACACATCGCGGGACTCTATCTGGATCCCAACAAACCCGAGATGACCAAGTGGATGCGTCGCGACATCCTGCGCTACTACGATCCGAGCGCTTACGCGGTTGTCTTTGCGGATAAACCAAGTGAGAAGGACCGCCTGGTCCGCATCAGCATGGAGCACATGCTCAGCGGGATCGAGGAATACGAAATCCGCTTCGGACGCTTTCCCGAGACCTTCCAGAAGCTCACCGAGGGCGACATGCGGGTGGTCTATCCCAATCCCTGCTCCGATGGCGAAATGATGCAAAACAGCAAGCGGTTCCGTCCGGGACACTTCTACTATGACTGCACGGGGCCGGATGATTTCATCCTCATCGGCTGGGGCGAGCAGGGCGCGACCTGGTTCCATTCCGAAGCGCCTGGCAACTGGGGCATCGCGATGACTGAGTCCAAAAAGGGCTGGACGCTGGTCGAAAAGACTGAAGCGGAGCTCGCCGCGATTCAGGATGCCGGTCCGGATGCCTTCGTGCTCCCCACCGATTTCCTGATCAATCGCAGCATCGCCATGGAGTACCTCACCTGGCAGCGCGATGAGAAGCAGATCGCCGATTGGGCGGCCGCACATCCGGAGTGCCTCGATTGCGGCTCCACCCATGTCTTCTGGGCCGCGACCGGCGATGGCGGCGCGATCTGCACCGATGAGCGGACCGGCCAGACCCTCAAAGACTGTTGTTGCGAGGAACTTCCGAAGCAGGTAGTGCCTGCTCCAGAACCGCCAACTTCGAACACGTAGGTCACTCCTAAAAGCTACCCAATAAAAGGATACTGTCGACGGTACTCATAGACCGCGATGGTCCCCGCCTGCGTGACATTCAGCGAGCCGGTGAGGCCGAACATCGGGATGATCACCATGTCATCGAGTTTCGCCATCAGCGCCTTGCCGACGCCTCCCACTTCATTCCCCAGCACCAGCACTGTGTTCTCGGCGAATTTGTAGGTGAACAGCGACTGCGCACCCTCGCCATTCTCGATCCCCGTGATGCGATAGCCATCCGCCTTGTATTGATCGAGCATGTCAGCATCCCGGGCGAATTCAAGATCAGTCCACTTATGACCGCCCTTGGCGATCCCCTTCGCGAAACTCTTGTTGCCATACAGAATCACTTTGCTCACCGCGAACACCTCCGCGGTACGCAAAATCGCCCCGACATTGCCCGGATTGTTCAGCGACTCGACCAGCAGGATGACACGCGCCATGCGACAGGAGCCTCCCGGCCCTATTCGCCCTTCGACAGACGTTCATGGAGATGCGTCGGCAGACCGGCGTCCTTGATCTGCTCCTGGGTCTTCTCGATGCTGTAGTCGACCCGGATGAAGCGAATCGAGTGCTCGCCCATGTCATACAGCACGAAGCTGGCGCGCGGATCCCCATCCCGGGGCTGGCCGACCGATCCGACATTGATGATGTACCGCTGGCCGGGATCGAGCTGAATCGGCGTATCCCAACCGAAGGTCTTCTTGAGGTCCTCGCCGGGGAGGTACTGCGCGCGACCCTTCTCATCCATGCTCATCAGCGCTGCTTTGTGCGTATGCCCCACGAACATGACATGGACATCATCCGGGACTCCCGCAAACGACTTTTCGACATCGCCCTTGTTTTCCACATAGCCGTAGGGAACTTCCGGCGCATAGTGCGCGAAGCGGACCTTGTACCCCGCCTGCGTGGTGATCGTCTGCTCATCGGGGAGGGCCAGGAGCCACTTGCAGTCGTCTTCGGTCAGCAGGGTCTTGTTGAATTCGATCGCCTTGAGCGCATTCGGGTTGACCTTCTTGGGGTCCGCGCCTTCCAGATAGTCCTCGTGGTTGCCTTTCAGGGCGAGGCCGAAGGTCCGAACCTTCGCGAGGACCTCTTTCGGTTTCGCGCCGTAGCCGATGGCATCGCCCAAATGGACCACCTTCTTCATGTTTTCGAAGCCCATGAGCTGCAGCCGATTCAGGCAGCGACCCAGCGCTTCCTCATTGCAGTGGATGTCCGACACGATAGCGAGGCAGCGGTTGATGTCCATGGCGCGACTTGCAGGCTCCGAGACTTACGAGGATGGGCTAGAAGAGGCGAAAAAGCAGCCCGCTTGCGGCGCGCTGTGCACGGGCAGTATACCGGCATCGACCCCGGAACTGGCGCTGCGCCGGGGGGTAGGGATCAGGGGCCTGTTTTGCTACTATGGGATGTCCTCCAGGACTTAACGACCCATTAGCGCCATCCAGGTCTGCTGCCTCATGACCTTCGCTGAACATTCGCGGCGTACCGCGCCGGAACTGCGCATCTTCGACCTGCCCCGGCAGCAGGAGCTCCACCTGCGCGCCCTCCTCTGGAAGGACATCCGCAACTTCAACGCGCGCCTGGGACTCGGACGTCACTCCGTCGGGCTCGATTTCAATCACTTCATGGAGTTCTCCGAAGCGCTGCTCGGCGGAAAACCCGGACCCGGCCAGAAAGTCCTGGTCCTCGGCGCTGGGGAATCCCCCTTGGGTTTGTATCTCGCCTCCAAAGGGTGCGAAGTCCATATGCTCGACTATGACCCCCGGGTGATGCGTCAGGAACACTACGCCCGCGAGGCGGGTCTCGGGTCGCTGCTCACCAAGAAGAAGCTGGTGGTCCGCAGAACCGAACTCGCGCACACCGGATGTTTCGATGACGAATTCGACTATGTCGTCGCGCTGTCGTGCATCGACCGGACTCGGGATGACGGCGACATCGAGCTCTACACCGAGGCGGCTCGGGTCGTGAAACCCGGCGGATTGGTCTCGGTCTCCCTCCGCTACGGACGTCGCTGGCAGGAAGGGCAGGAGGGTCGCCTCCCTTATCGCGTCTACACACAAGACACCCTCAACACGCGGCTCATCAACCTGGGGGTGTTGCAGGTCCTGAGGAGCTTCTATTTCGCGGAAGACACGGTCGGCCTCGGATCGCTCTGGGGCAAATTCCCGCCGTTCCTGCGTCAGACAATGCTCAGTTGGGTGGTTTACCCGATCGGACAAGCGGTCGCGATCGGCGATGTCTCCAACAAGCGCAACGCGACGCGCATTGTCCTGCTCTTGCAGAAACCATCCGACCAGATCGCGCATACGCCGGTGGGAACACCCTCGGTCAATCAAAACGCGCAATAATCAGCTTTCGTGCCGACCGTCTCCGTCATCATTCCCAGCTACCGTTCCTGGCCGCTGATCGAACAGACCCTCACTGCCCTCCAGCGGCAGACCTATCGCGATGCGGTCGAGATCATCGTGGTCGACTCCTCCGATGATGGCAGCCACGAGCAGATTGCCGCCGCATTCCCCGATGTGCGCCTCATCCATCTCACCGAGCAGACCAATCCCGGCGGCGCCCGGAATCGCGGCATTGAGGCAGCCACCGCGCCGCTGATCGCCTTTGTCGATGCCGATGCTGTCCCTGAGGATCGCTGGCTTGAGAAAATTGTCGCGGCGCATGAGGCCCATCCCGATTTCGCGGGCATCGGCGGATCGATCTCCAACGCGAACGCATCGATGGTGGTCGCCCGGGTCGCGCACCTGCTGGAATTCTCCGGTTATACCCCCAGCTGGCCCGCGCGCGCTGCCCGGGTGATCCCCACCTGCAATCTTTCATTCAAACGCGGAGCCCTGGAGGGGGTGAGGTTCCTGGAGTCGACCTGGGGCAATGAGGATGTCGAACTGGTGGAGCGACTCCGCTCCGAAGGTGCGCTGATCTGGTTCGATCCGACCATTCAGGTGGCGCATTTCTCCAAGTCTAATCGTGCCGATCTCCTGGCGCAGCAACGCAAGCTGGGGGAGTCCACCGGACGGGTCCGTCGCGCGTACGATCTGCCCGGCAGCTGGCTCGCGCGGATCCCCGGCGCGTGGGTGCTCTGTCCGTGGCTCAAAGCGGGTATCCTCTGGCGTCGCGCGCTGACTCACGAAACCGGCGGAGTCACCCTCTTGCTGACTCAAGGCCCCCTGATCGCGGAAGCGCTCCTCGCCTGGACCGCCGGGTTCCGCCAGGGCCTGCTGGCGCCACCACTGGAACGTCGACCCTCATGACCACGCATCCACACTCCCCCACTCCGCACGAACTCGCCTTCACCGGTGAGCGTCTGGTGCCGGGACAGGTCGATCTCGGATTGCTGGAAGAGCATGTCGCTCGGTACCAATGGGCGATCGCGACACTGTCGGCAGCACTCCCCGCAGGCGCTCAGGTCTACGACATCGCGAGCGGCACCGGCTACGGCTCCCACATGCTGGCGCAAAGCGGCTTTATGGTCACTGGAGTCGATATCGCAGCGGAGGCGGTCGCGTGGGCGGAGCAGACTTTTGGGCCATCGCGCAAACAGGGATTGCAGCTCCACTACCTCATCAGCGATGTCAGTACGATTCCGCTGGAAGCCGAATCAGCGAACGGCATCGTCGCGTTTGAAATCCTCGAGCACGTGACCGATCCCAACGGCCTCCTCAGTGAAATCCATCGACTCCTGGCACCTGGTGGGGTCGCGCTGATCTCGACTCCGAATCCCGATGCGCATCAGATAGCGGGCGAAAATGAGTTCCACCATCACGAGTACACCGAGGCCGAGTTCCGCACGCTTCTCGCGGCAGCATTTCCCGGATGGCCGGTCGAACTCGCGGGGCAGGTCAAAGCGGGAGTCGGCGGATCGGCGGGGGTCGTCGCATTGCGCAAGGGCTACATCGGGCTCAAGCGCAAGCTCGGCATCGGACCGCTCGTGAAGAAAGCCATCGCACCCTGGAAGCCTGGCGATGATCTGCGGACCATGGCCCATCCCTACCATTTCGCGATCGATCAGCTGGCAGGCACGGAATACATCCTCGCGATCCTGCGCAGACCGCGGTAGCCGACCTCTATCATGACCCTCGGACCCACGACCATCATCATCCTCAACTATCAGGGCTCCCGCGATACCGGCGCGTGTCTGGAAACATTGAAGCCGGCGATCGAAGTCGCGGAACGTGCCGGCTACGGGCCGTTCACGACGCTCGTCATCGACAACGGGAGCGAGGTCGAGGATGTCACCTGGCTGGCGCAGCATGTCGCGACGCTGCCCTGGGTGGAGTTCATCCCCAATGCCGAGAATGTCGGATTCGCACGCGGGGTCAATCAGGGGATTCGCTGGGCGGCGGATCGCGATGCCGACGCGGTCCTGCTCCTCAACAACGACACGCTGCTTGAGCCGGAATCGATCCGCGCCTTGTGCGAGCAATCGCAGCCCCGTCGATTGCTCACGTCATTGATCCTCCAGTACCCCGCGCACGATCGCATCTGGGCATTTGGCGGACGCATCAACTGGGGATCGGTGCCCGGCGCACTGGTCCGCTATGGCCAGCCGGTCGCGCAGTTGCCGCCGAAGATTGCCACCGCACCCGTGGTCCCGACAGGTTTCTGCACCGGCTGCGTCCTGCTCATCCCGCTCACCGTCATCGATGCCATCGGCCTCTTCGATGAGACCTACTTTGCGTATGTCGAGGATGTCGATTTCGCGATCCGCGCACGTCAGGCGCGCATTAGTTCCTTCGTCGTGCCGGCATCGAAGATCTACCATCGCTCCGGACAGGCGACCGGCGGCGGGTACTCGGCGCGCGGACGTTACCTCATGGGATTCGGCACCGCAGTCTGCGCGCGTCAGCATGCGAATGCGTTCCAACGCTTGCGGACCCATTGGCTGATTCGACTCGCCGTGACTGTCGCCCACTTCCGCGAGGCGGGCGGTCCGAACGCGGAAGCGCCGCTCGCGAAATGGCGCGGCTATCGCGATGGCCTCCGCGCCGAGCTCAAGCATCCCCCCGTCCTCCGACGCGCGCAAATCCGCCAGGGCACCGTCGTCCAGCGGTAATCGCGTCCACGGCGCAGCAAGCCACGCCGCTACGAAGATCGCCTCAGTTTCTGAAACCTCGCTGTAACGGTGTGGCTTGCTGCGCCCGTGGGTTTCACGCGTCTACGGCGCAGCAAGCCGCGCCGCTACGGAGATCGCCTAAATGTCTGATACCTCTCTGTAGCGGCGTGGCTTGCTGCGCCGATGGGTTTCATGCGTCTACGGCGCAGCAAGCCGATGGGTTTCACGCGTCTACGGCGCAGCAAGCCGCGCCGCTACGAAGATCTCTGTAGCGGCGTGGCTCGCTGCGCCGGTGGGTTTCACGGGAGCAAACAGAAGCCCACCGCGTGGACGGTGGGCTTCTTTCCAGGTTACGAATCTGCCGGAGTTACGAGGGGTCGTAGATCCCAACAGCAGAGTCGAAGATGGTGGTGCGGATGATGCAGGTGCCGCAGGGCATCCCGAGCTCTGCGCCGGTGACCACCCACTCCAGCTCGACGTTGATCAGGTCGGTCCCGAACTGCATCCCCGGGAGGTTGCAGAGTTTGAACTGCATGTCGGCCACGGTGAAGCGGCGATCATTCCCGCCCGACCAGGAGGCGTCGCCACCGTTCGGGAGCGCCCCATCCGGCACCAGATCGACAAAGTCGATCCCGGTGATCGCGCGCGGATTCTGGCCCGCGACGCACTCGGGCAACAGGCTGTTGTCCCCAGCAAAGAGATGGGTGATCTCCATGTCGAAGGCACCGAGACGGGCCATCCGATTCCGGAGCGGGAAACGTCGACGCACCTGGATGTCGTAGTTCACGATGTCGCCGATGTAGTACAGCGGATTGCCCGCCGTTGTGTAGCCGCGAGGAGCAAACGGGGGATCCGTATCGATCGTGAGCTGCACCCGGAAAGCCGAGTTGACCACCGGATCGAACTGGACATCCTGCGCCGAGCGCAAGTCGACATCGTAGTCGTCGCCATCCGTGGCGTAGAAGTCAGAGCTGGACACGATCGCACCGGTTTCGGCGTCGATGATCTCCAGGGTGCCGCGGCCGGTCTGATAGCTGTCAACCTCAGCCTTGAGGGCTGAAAGACTATCGGAGTCGGTGCCGGGTAAGTTCGCGGGGGTCGCAGGCGCCATGGCCGACCCCCCGCCACAGCCAATGACGGCTGTCGCGACGGTCAACACTGTTGCGACCAGTAAGGTACGCATAAAGAGTCCTCCACTGCAGAGAAAAGGGATAGCGGTACTGACTGATGTGATAGCGGACGAAGGGAAGAGTAGTGGTCGGGGATGCGGATGACAAGCAAATTCACCAATATTTGTCATGTCAGTTTACTTACAATCCACGTAATGCGATCCCTCGGATACCCGGTACCTCAATAGCTGAGGTCTGCATGGGCGGGCTCGGCCTGGCCGTGCCTTCTTCTTACTCAACCGCCCGGCGCAGCAAGCCACGCCGTGCGTGTAGCGGCGTGGCTTGCTGCGCCGGGTTCGTGGAGACAGAGGAAAACCCCCCAGCGAGCTGGGGGGTTGTTCCTTTTCCGCAGTTAGTCGAAGCGTCGTCAGACGAGGCTTACGGATCGTAGATCCCGATCGACTTGTCGAACACGATGCAGCGGACTTCGCAGGTGGTGCACGGCAGACCGAACTGGCTGCCGGGAACGACCCAGTAGAGACGGACATTGATGCGGTCCGTGCCGTACTGCAGGCCGTTCAGCGAGCAGAGCTTGAACTGCAGGCCAGACGCGCCGAAGGTCTTGCCATCGAGCGACCAGCCGTAGGGCCCACCGGTCGGAACCTTGTCCTTGAAGTCGACATCCTGGATGGTCAGAGGATTCTGGCCGGGGATGCACTCGGGGAGCAGGCTGTTATCGGCCGCGAAGATGTGGCGGCACTCGACATCGAACGCGCCCAGGCGATACAAGCGGCTGCGCTTGCGGAACTTGCGGGTGACGTTCAAGTCGTAACAGACGGTGTCGCCGACGTAGTAAAGCGGATTGCCGGCCGTCGTATAGCCGCGGGGAGCCATGGGAGGATCGGTGTCGATCGTCAGGGCGATGCGGAACACGGAATTGCCGACCGGGCCGTAGCCGACATCCTGCGCCGAGCGCATGTCCATGTCGAACGAGCCATCTTCGTTCACGATCAGGTCAGAAGTTGAGACGACGGCACCGGTTTCGGCGTCCACAATCTCGAATTTGCCGGATTGGGACGGCTGGGCGTCCACTTCGGCCATCAGCGCGTCGAGGGCGCTGCCGTCAGTCTGCGCGTTGTTGCCTGCGGGGGCGATGGGGCTTGACGAGCCACCACCACAGCCGAACAGGGCCGCGCTCAGGACGAGAGCCGTCGAGAGCATAAGTGTGCGCATGAGATCCTCCACTGCAGTAAAGGTAAGGGCGGTTCAACGGTTACGGTTGGACATCCAAATAGTACCCTATAGGGCCAGCCCGCAACACCTCTCCCAGAGAAAATTACGAGGTTTCAGCGTCGATGCACTGGACAGGAATGCCTTAAACGCCGATTAATACAGCCATCTGAGAGGTATCTCCGCTTTGAGCACCCTCCGGTGCAACATTCGCTAGATGCCTGTCTTATATTTTCAGGAAAAAGCGATACTCACGTAGTCATTCAACGGATTGCAGTGGATATCCTCACAAGGTGATCCGGGTGCGCTGACGAGAAGTCCCTTGAAATGCCGCGTTCAGGGGAAATGACCTGGTCTCAAAGAGTTCGGAAAATTGACACCTATGCCGCTCGGTTCAGGTCACAAAACCCGAACTTGACAGGACATTAACGATCCCCTGATTCGGTTCGGCCCCCCGGCGGACCCCGTAACCATCCCTCCGCAGGAGCGCTCGCATTCTTGATTGCCATCCTCCTGCATCGAAATGCGCCAGGTAGCACGCGGCCTCTTAACTCGAACCAAGAGGGGCATTAACACAGGGAAAAATAACCGGAACCAGCCGTCGCAGACCTGCCGGCAAGGGTGCCTGTTCTGAGGCCCATGACTCATTATCGACACCTCTGCTTGAGCTCTTCCACGCTGTCCGGCATCTCGATCGGCACGATTTCTGACCACAGTGCTTCCCCGATCGCCCCCAACGAGAAATCCCCCCAGCGAGCTGGGGGGATCGGTTCCTGATTCCGCAGTAGGACGGAAGTCGAGACCAGCCTAGGCCGGCGGATCGTAGATGCCGATGCACTTGTCGAAGACGATGCAGCGGACTTCGCAGGTGGTGCAAGGCAGGCCGAAGGCGGCACCCGGCACGACCCAATAGATCCGGACACAGATCTTGTCGGTGCCGAACTGCAGACCAGGCAGGTTGCAGAGCTTGTACTGCAGGCCCGAGGCGGCAAAGGTCTTGCCGTCGAGGGACCACGCGTACGGGCCACCGGTGGGAACCTTGTCCTTGAAGTCGACGTCCTGGATGGTCAGAGGATTCTGACCGGGGACGCACTCCGGCAGGAGGCTGTTGTCGGCCGCAAAGATGTGGCGGCATTCCACATCGAACGCACCCAGGCGATAGAGGCGGGAGCGCTTCCGGAACTTGCGGGTGATGTTGAGGTCGTAGCCGACGGTGTCGCCGACGTAGTACAGCGGGTTGCCCGCTCCCGTATAGCCACGGGGGGCGAAGGGGGCATCGGTGTCGATGATCAGTGCAACACGGAACACCTGGTTGGCCGCGGGGCCATAGGCGATGTCCTGTGCGGAACGAAGATCCAGACCGTACGAGCCGTCTTCATTAACAGCGAGATCGGTGGTGCTTACGACCGCACCGGTCTCTGCGTCGACGACTTCAAAGTACCCGTGGCCGGGTGCCTGAGCGTCGACCTCTGCCTTGAGAGCTTCCAGGGCGCTGTCGCCCTGAGCGCTGTTGTCGAGGGGAGCGACGGGGCTCGAAGAGCCTCCACCACACCCGAACAGCGCTGCACTCATGACAAGAGCAGTCGTGAGTAAGAGTCTGCGCATGACTTCCTCCACTGCAGCGAAACAAGATGGTTGGACAGACGGTGCAAGATAGCTAGGGCAGATAGTACCCTATGGGTCCGTCTGGGGCAACTACTCAAACCCGGTCAATGGCTCATGTTGCCGTTGCAAAACTGACACCTGGCGGCGGCGATCTCTCTGTTTATGCTGAATTGCTGTGATTCCAACAGCATCGGAACACGATCCATTGGAGCCCAAAATACGCCAGGTCAATAGTTTCCGTCATTATTATTGTGTCCCAGCTTCAACTGTCTGCCTTTAAAGATATATACAGGATTTCACTGACCGCTTTTTCTTGGGCTTGTGATCTTCACTGTAAGTTTAGGATTGTTGAGACGCGACTATTGTGTCAATTCCGGTGACTGTTATGAGCCTCGATTGGGAATGACTGAGGCTTCCCGTGGTGAATGTATAGATTCCGAATCTGCCTACCGATCGTGAACTGCCTCCACGGAACCACCCGCAAAATGACAGACTCCCCGCCGAAACGGGGAGTCTGTAGTGCCGTGCGATTTCTGGAAATTTTTTCGAACTCGCAGGAACTACTCGCCGGGCGGGTCGTAGATCCCGACCACGCGGTCGTAGATCATGCAGCGGACTTCACAGCTGTTGCAGGGAAGACCGAAGACGGTTCCGGGCACCACCCAGTAGAGCCGGGCGTTGATCAGGTCCGTGCCGAACTGCAGACCGGGCAGGTTGCAGAGCTGGAACTGCATCTCGTTGGCGCCGAAGGTCATTCCATCGACTGACCAGCCGTAAGGGCCAGCAGCCGGGGTTTTGCCGATGAAGTCGACATCCTGGATGGTCAGCGGGTTCGTGCCGGGGATGCACTCGGGCAGCAGGCTGTTATCCGCGCCGAACAGGTGGCGATACTCGATGTCGAAGGCGCCGAGGCGGCTCATCCAGCGGGCCCGACCGGGCATGCGGCACTGGACCGTCGAGTCGTAGACGATGGTGTCGCCAACGTAGTAGAGCGGGTTACCGGCGGAGGTGTAGCCGCGGGGGACCTTCCCAGTGGGGCCGTCGGTGTCGATGTTGAGCTGGATCCGGAAGACCTGATTCAGCAGCGGGTCGATGTTCAGGGACTGTCCCCCGCGGATCCCCATCTCGACGGAGCCATCGGCGTTGCGGGCGAGTTCTTCGCGCAGGACCAGCGCGCCGGTCTCCGCATCGATCACTTCGATGACGCTGGACGGGCGGGTCGCGGCCTGGGCATCGATGGCGGCCATAACGGAGGCCGGGACACCTTCGAGCGAATCGGTGTTGGCGGCCGGATTCGCGGCGGTGAGGGCGGTGGAAGAACCACCGCAGCCGATGATGCTGGCGAGGGAGAGGGTGAGGATGAGACCGAGCGTGACTTTACGCATGATGGGGGAACTGCCTCCTGCGAGTGGGTATTCGTTGCTGACGTACCCTTTGAGGCGGTCCGCTTGCCCTTTCTTAGAGCCGCGATCGCGGAATTGTGCCAATGAGGAGAAAAATTTGGTGGTATCTTGACATTGCCCATACGCCTGCCGCATCATGGGCATCTGCGCCTGCGACCCAGCGATAGTAATAGGACAACGCCCTCACTGGCGACCTCGCTAGGGAAACTTGGCGTGGTCGTATCCATAGTCTGTAGCACCCTCACGGGTGTCAAGTCCTGATCCACTCACGACGAGGCGCAATCAATGACTCCCACGTGGCACTCGCGACCACTCCACCTGCTCGCCCTCCTGGGCGCGGCCATGGCATCCGCCTCCGTAGCTTGTAATACGAGTACTGGATCTCATGATCCGGCGACTCCCGCCGCCACTCCGGACCCGCTCCCCCAGCTCACCGGATTCGCCGATTTGCCGACGGGCTTGCTCCCGCACGGTGATGGGCTCTTTTCCGGTAACGGGGTCCTCGGTGTCTACCAGGGCACGGTCTCGGCCGATGGCACTGCGACGCTGGAGCCCGTGGCTGGACGCAGCGGAGCCGCGCTGGGCGATTCCTACCTCGTCAACATCGATCAGTACATGGGCGGCGGCTTCTGCGCCGACTGTGTCCGGGTTGCCGGTGTCGGACTCCCCACCACCGATCCGGTCCGGGGCTCGACCGTCGAAGTCATCTTCGAGGCACGACATCCCATCCCCTTGCCTCCCGACTCGCCGACCCCCGGCCCCAAAGACCGGCTCGATTTGCATGTCCATGATGTGCAGGCGCTGATCGTGGCCGAGGGCAGCAATGTCTACACGACCAAGGCGAAGGTGGTTCGCGGCGACTCGGTCGTCCGCAATCCGGTCCGTCTCAACGCCTCGATGCTGGTGAACGCCGATGGCTACTCCAGCCAGCTCGATCCGGACATCGACAACTTCTTCCCGACCAACAGCAATGTCCATCCCTACAAGATTTTCTTTGAGGATGATTCCAACGGGAACTACAACCCCGCGGTAGCCCCGATCAATGGCTACCCCGACCTGCGCCAGCCCACCGGCCATAACGTCATGCCCATGGGTGCGGGTTATCGAAAGACCCCTTTCCAGTTCTTCATCGGCCCCAACGCGGTCCGCGAGTTCCTGATGGTCGTGACCTGCAGTTACGGTATCAGCGCTCAGGGCAAGGGCACCGACATCGGCAAGCGCATGAATCCTCGATATTTCTTGCCGCTCTTCGACCTGAAAGAGGCCTGGAAGGTCAACGCGACCGTCGTGACCAACGGGCTCATCGGGTCAGCCGCCTCCACCACCGCGAGCGTCCAGTTCGACGTCTGGGATTGGCAGCAGACCGCCCAGGTCGATCCGCTCTTCAGCGGCGGCTCGAGCAACCTCAACCGCATCGATCGCGCCAGCAAGCTCCGAAGCGCGGAAGTCGAAGTCCCGGCACTGGGCTTCAGCAAGATCCTCTCGACCTCAGACTTCACAGGCAATGGGCAGGACACCACCCCGCTCACGTCTACCGTTGTCATCAATAACGCCGCTCTGGCACCTGGCGGCGACTACTGGGGTCTCATCGCGATTCGCGACGATCTGGAAGGCATTGAGACCAATGTCCGCGCCTTTGGACGCGACCTCACGACGCTGTATGACCTCCGCGACTTCTCGACCTACCAGACCTTCCTGTTGACTGTCGCGCCGGCCCCGAATCCGCCGGTGGCGATCATCAACACGAATCCCACCCCCGCGATCGTCGATGCCACGGTGCCGATCCAGTTCGATGGCTCCTCCTCGTTCGACACCGATGGGTCGATCACGGCCTACGCGTGGGACTTCAACTACTCGGGCAATCCGCAGGACTTCGAGGCACAGGCCATGGGCGCGGTCGTCAACATGCCCTACTCCGTCCCCGGGGTCTACACCGCCGCCCTCGCAGTGACCGATAACAACACCCCGGCGTTGGTCGGATTGGACACCGTACAGGTCACCATCAACTGCCCCTCCTCGATTCCGGTCACCTGCACGGTGACTGCGCAGCCGGCCTACACCGGATTCGCGGTCAATACCGAATGGAGCCTGGAAAACGGCAAGCTCGACATGGGCTTCCTCTCGAACGGGCAGATGATCTTCGAAGACAACAAGGTCCTCTCGATCGCAACCATCGCGCCGAATACCAGCGCCGCCGTGACACCGCTCATCGCGGGATACCCCGCCGAGCATGTCGGTTCCATCGACATCGACCGCAACAATCGCATCATCTGGGTCGGCTGGTCGGAGACCCAGGATCCGAACAACGAGACGATCACCAGCCTGGAGATTGGCCCCCTCGCCGACAAGCATGCCGGCATGGGCTCGATCATCCATGTGATGGAGAAGCAGCCGAACAACCAGTGGATCGAAATCGCGGGCATCGATGTCAACGCGCCGATCCATGCGATCGATACCGATGAGCTCAACAACATCTGGTTCATCACTGCTGCGCACAAGCTGCGGAAGATCACCGATGACCTGACCATGAGCACATTCACCGTCGATCTCGATGAAGAAGCCGGTTATGCCCCGGTCTACAACATCGGCGAAGTCTTCGACATGGCCATCGATTTCCGTGCCAACTGCTTCCTGGTCCTCACCGATGGCCTCGAAGAAGGCACCATCGATGATGACCCCAACTATCGCGGCGGCGCCTACGCCAATGTCTGGCGCTTCGAGTGCGATGGCAACTACTCCACGACCACCGCGGCTGGCAATCCGAACCCCATCCGCGATCTGCTCGTGATTCCGCCGACCGGCTATCCCTTCATGAACCTCCTCGGGTTCGATGGCTTGGCGGATATCGAAGTGGACAACTACAGCGGGGTCGGCTACGGCACCGTGCTCTCCGGTGAGCAGAACTGCCAGGTGATCGTCGGCGGCACGGGTCTCGTCGCCGGTGAAGGCATCCGCGTCGCGACCAGCTTCGCGCGCCTCGCAAGCGACCTGGGGCAGGCGGACAGCATCCTGATCCCGACCACGGTCGGCCTCCGCGCCCTCGCCTTCAAGCCCGATGGATCCAACACGATGGTCTCCATCGCCGGCGATTCCAACGCCACCCAGGTCCTCGAGTTCTACCAGTTCTTCGGCGGCTGGGACTAACCTCCCTCCGGGCCTTGTCCCTCGCTGGATCACATCATTCGTCCGGGCCCCAGGGTCCGGACGACTTTGTTTCAGGTTGCGACGGGGTCTAACGTGTCTAATCCTCCACAACCGCCCGCCGTAAGCCCACGGACTTGATCGCACGATTTCCCCGTCAACGGGCTGATGCCAGGCGGTTGCTGATGAGGCTGAGGGGGATCCGTTCTGGACTACGAGGGCGCAACATTGATCGTTGACAAGTTTGCAGTGGAATTCTCGGGGCAATACCTCTTGATCTCGTACATCGAATGTGCCATAATTGGGGCGCAGGAGACACCAACCCATGGCTGGCATCCAAATACGCCAAAGTCAGAAGGCGACGCTGAAGCAGTCGGTCAAGCCGTGGGTCCAGTTACAAACGATTATTCGCCACAAGCTCCTGGTCAAGACTAATTTAGAGTTGCGAGTTGCAGTGGAGGAAGAACTCCGCGAAAACCCGGCCTTAGAGGTTGTCGAAGAGGCCGAGCGCGAACGCCAGCTCGAGCGTACACGCGAGCGTCAGGATGAAAAACGCAAGGAACTGCGCGAAGAATACGAAGCGACACGTCAGCGCAAAGAGCGCGGCGAGCACATGGATGACATGCTCGGCGCTTCCTCCGGGCAGTATGAGGATCCCGAAGCGGGCTTCTATCGCCGCGATGAGGAGGAATACGACCCGCTCACCAACACCAGCAACCGTGCCGGCGACATTCGCCAGCAGCTGACCCGCGGCTACCGGCTGACCTATCCGGGTGCGAGTCGCGAAGAATTGACCGTCGCCGATGCCCTCATCGACCTCATCCAGAGCGATGGGCTCATCCACATCGACCTGGTCGAGCTGGCGTCCGATCTCAATGTCCCCTTGCGCGAAGTCCAGCGAGTCCAGTGGCAACTGACGCAAACCGATCCGCCGGGCATCGGAGCCTCCGCGCCGCAGCAGGCTCTCCTCGCGCAAATGGCGTACCTGCGAGCCACCGATTCGCACCTGCCGCTGGAACTGCCGGAGCGGATCCTGCGCGATCATTACCATCTGATCCTGGAGGGGCGTGTCAGTCATCTGCCCCGGGAGCTGGGCGTCTCCTCGCGCCAGGTCGAGGATGCGCTCCATTTCATCGCGGAGAACCTCTTCCCCTATCCCGGTGAGCTACTGCCCGGATCATTGGGGACTGTCGAGCGCAATCAGGGGATCGGCGGTCCGGATGTCATCATCCGCGCGATCCCGGTCACCGATGGCGAGCCGCAGTATTTCGTCGAAGTGCAGGATGCCGGATTGCCCCGGATGCGCATCTCCAAGTGGTACCAGGATGCGTACTCGCGCATCAAGGCGGGAACCACCGGCGAGTTTTCGACCAATGAGAAAGAGCACATCCAAAACTACTTCGATCGCGCGTACTGGTTCCTCGAAAACCTCAGTACGCGATCTGAGACGCTGCGGAAAGTCACCGAAGCGCTGATCGGCATTCAGGGGGCCTACCTGACTAAGGGTGTCCTGGGACTGCAGCCGTTAACCCAGGAGGACCTCGCGAAAGTCGTGGGGGTCCACCCCTCGACCATCAGCCGCGCGTTGAATGGGAAGTTCGTGCAACTGCCCGATGCGCGTCTGGTGCCGTTTACGGTCTTCTTCGATTATCAGCAGGTGGTCATCGAGGTCATCCGCAATATTCTCGGCCATGAAACCCCGGAAAAGATGTTCTCCGATCAGGCGATTTCGGTGGAGCTGACCAGGCGCGGCTACGAAGTCGCGCGTCGCACAGTCGCCAAGTATCGCGACATCGGCAGCATCCCGCCTAAAGGTCAGCGCAAGCGTGCATTGCTCCGCGAACGCACCGAAGCCCATGCGAGCGGCGGCAATCCGACCACTCGCGGCGCACGTCTGCTCGCAGCAGAAGCGGCGGATCCCAACTACATCGAAATTTTGCCGCCGGATCCTCCTGGTCGCGATCGGTTTTTGGATGTCGAAGATGCCGAGACCTTCGCGCCGGGCTATCGCCGTTCCTCCGCGACTCCGCAGCCGGAAGTCACCGCCGCGGAATAGCTCTCGTTGCTCTGACGGCTGTGCCTAGAACTTCTTGA
>Ga0163150_10003525_pt1 | contig 21915 bp, 16 predicted proteins | sample OliLakLV19P2IB_FD_148628 | JGI IMG/M metagenome (GOLD analysis project Ga0163150, IMG submission 148628) | Freshwater microbial mat bacterial communities from Lake Vanda, McMurdo Dry Valleys, Antarctica - Oligotrophic Lake LV.19.P2.IB | ecosystem: Environmental > Aquatic > Freshwater > Lake >...
GCCATTGCCAATCAGGACGTTTTCCTCGCGCAAGCCGTGGATCTTGGCGACGAGTTGACGCAGAGGCGTGCTCTTCGGATTTGGGTAGAGTCGGAGGAATTCGCCCTCGTCCGCGAGTTCGCGCTGGATGGCGGCCGCAGCGCGCGGGCTCGGGCCGTAGGGGCACTCGTTGGTGTTAAGCTTCACCCAGCCTGGCTCGGTCGGTTGAAGGCCGGGCGTGTAAGCGTGGAGCTTCGCGATGTGCGGGAGGGCGAGGGATGTAGGGTCGGACATGGGAAGGGCCACAAAAGACACAGAAGACACAAAATCGGAGACGTTGTCTTGTAGGCCGCCTGCTTGGAGGCGCTGTTCGGAGCGCGAGCAAGCTCGCGGCCTACGGGAAGACCTAGAGAGCACGGATTTTCACCGAGCGGCCGTGGGCGTCGAGTTTCTCCATCGTGGCGAAAGCGGAGACGATGGGTTCGGCTTTTTTCACGGAGGCTTTGTCGTAACGGATCACACTTGTGCGGCGCATGAAATCGGCGACGCGGAGGCCGCTAAAGAAACGGCCGGCGCGAGCGGTCGGCAGCACGTGGCTGGGGCCGGCGGTGAAGTCACCGAGGGCGGTCGGCGTGTAGTTGCCGAGCATGATTGCACCGGCGGTGGTGATGTCGCGGAGGAGCGTCTTGTGAGCGGAATCTTTCACGAGTAGTTCGAGATGCTCGGGGGCAACGTAGTTGGCGATTTTAACCGCTTCAGAAAGGTTCTTCACCTCGATCGCGAGAAATCCCTGCGAGAGCACACGCTGGGTTTTTTCAGAGCGGGAGATGAGCTTGAGCTGCAACTGCACCTGCGCGGAGATCTCGTTGATCAGCGCGGCGGAGGTGGCGACGAGGTAGATCTTTTCGCGTCCGGACCCGTGCTCGGCTTGGGCGAGCAGATCAGCGGCCGCGAAGGCGACGTTGGCGGTTTCGTCGGCGATGATCATGACCTCACTCGGGCCGGGCAGTGAATCGACACCGACCGTGCCAAAGACCTGGCGTTTGGCTTCGCAGACGTAGGCGTTTCCAGGGCCGTAAACTTTATCGACCGCCGGGACGGTGAGCGTGCCGTAGGCGGCGGCGGCGATGGCCTGCACACCGCCGATGCGGTAAACCTCGTCGATGCCAACCAAGTCGAGCGCGGCAAGGAGTCCGTCGGCGATTTTGCCCTGGGAATTGGAAGGCGTGAACACGGCGATCTCGGGGCAACCGGCGATCTTCGCGAGCGTCGCGGTCATGAGCACGGTGGAGACGAGCGGCACTTCGCCGCCGGGCACGTAGAGGCCGACGCGGCGAATGGGGTGGTTGATCTCGCCGACTTCGGCGCCGTGTTTGTTTTTTCCGAGCCAGTCTTTGGGGAGGCTCTGCTTGTTGAAGGCGACGATGTTCTCGTGAGCGGCAACAAGGGCCTTGCGCTCAGCAGCGGGCAGACGTTTCACGGCGGCGGCGATCTCGGCGGGCTTTACGCGGAAGTCGCGGGCGCGGAGTTTGGCACCGTCGAACTTGGCGGCGTAGTAGCACACGGCTTCGTCGCCACGTTGATGCACGTCGGCCAAGATCGCCGTCACGGCGTCTTGGATGTCCTTGGGCACGGCGGCTCCACGACAAAAGCTGGCCAGTTCAGAATCGAAGGTTTTGGAGGCAGACTGAAGGACGCGCACGGTAGTAGATGAGTCGGAGAGGAATACCTTTCCGCTATTACGGGCGCGAGTCGGAAATGGCACTTTAGGTCCAGTAGCGGGGAGCGCCAGCGACCCGGCACAACGGAAACGGGTCGCTGGCGCTCCCCGCTACACAATCCTCAACGGCTCATGGCCGGCACCTCGAAGAGGCTGTCGGCAAACGCTTCATTCACGCTAATCTTGTCGAAGACGATTGAAACAACCCGCTCACTACCATCAGCCAGCTTGCTGGTGGTGATGATGTTACGCGGGAACTTGATTCCACTGATGATCGTTTCATCTTCTTCGCGGATGGTGATGCCGTTTTCGGTTTCGGTAAGGACCAGACGACCCGTGGCGTCATCAAAGTAGCGCGTAAACGTGATCCCGTCGCCGTGATCAAACGCGAGTTTACGGCAGTTCTTTCCGTCCACGGTGGACTTGCCGAGGTCTTTCACTTCACCGCGGCGCTTCTCAATTCCGCGAAAAAAGGAGAGGTTTTCCCATGTGTTAGCGCGCAAGCGCTTGATCTGGTCATTCGGAAGGAGGGTCATGCGCCAGCGGGTTGAATCACCCGGTTCCTGCTCACGTTGCCAGCCTTCATAATCGTCCAGCGCAGTGATCTCGATTTTATTTTCGGAAGTCGCGACGATGCGCTGGCGGTAAGGGCTCTGAAAGATAATTTCGATGGCCACCTTGACCGGACGAGAGGTGCCTTTGTCGTCGGTCGCGGTGGTCGTGAGTGTGCCCGTGTAGTGCAACGACTGAAGCGACGCCAAAGCCGCCTCGCTCCCCACCCCTGCCCTCGCGCGCTTGATCACCTGGTCAACATCCGCAGAGGCGTGAACCGTGAGTGCGGACAGCAAACAAAACGTGATAACAGCGAGCAGGCGGGTCGGTTTTTTCATGGGGCGAGAAAAGCGGGCGGTCGGGAGTTTATTCCCACTCAATGGTGGCGGGCGGCTTGGAGCTGATGTCGAGGACGACACGGCTCACGCCGCGGACCTCGTTGGTGATGCGGGAGGAAATCTTCTGGAGAAGATCGTAGGGCAGGCGCGTCCAGTCCGCGGTCATCGCGTCGATGCTCTCCACGATGCGGAGTCCGATCACGTAGGAGTAGTTGCGCTCGTCGCCGACGACGCCGACGGACTTCACCGGGAGGAACACGGCGAACGACTGCCAGACTTTCCAATACCAACCATTCGACATCATCTCTTCCTGAAGGATGAAGTCGGCGTTGCGGAGGATTTCGAGGCGCTCCTTGGTGATCTCGCCGACGACACGCACGCCGAGGCCGGGGCCCGGGAACGGCTGGCGCCAGACGACTTCTTTCGGCAGTCCGCAGGCTTCACCGACGGCGCGCACCTCGTCTTTAAAGAGTTCGCGGAGGGGTTCGAGGAGCTTAAGCTTCATGCGCTCGGGCAGGCCGCCCACGTTATGGTGCGACTTGATGAGCGCGGCCGGGTTGCCGGCGATGGCCACGCTCTCGATCACGTCGGGATAGAGCGTGCCTTGCGCGAGATAGTCAGCGCCACCGATGGATTTGAGAGATTTTTCGAACACTTCGACGAAGGTGCGGCCGATGATTTTGCGCTTCTGCTCGGGATCGTTGATCCCCTTCAGGCGGCGCAGGAAAAGGGACGATGCATCCACGACACGCACGTCGATCTTAAAGTTCCGCGCGTAAAGGGATTCGACCGTCTCACGTTCGCCTTTGCGGAGGAGACCGTTGTCCACGAAGACGCAGGTGAGCTGCTTGCCGATGGCCTTGTGGATGAGCGCGGCGGCCACGGACGAATCAACGCCGCCGGACAGACCGAGCAGCACGCGGGACTTGCCCACGGTCTTACGGATGCCTTCGACGGAGTCCGCGATGAAGTCGGCGGTGGTCCAATCTTGCGCGGCTTTGCAGACGCCGACGAGGAAGTTGCGGATGACCTCGGTGCCACGCTCGCTGTGGAAGACCTCGGGGTGAAACTGGATGCCGTAGAACCCACGCTTCGCATCCTCGATGACGGCATACTCGGAGTTGTCGGTCGTGCCGATGGCGGTGAAGCCGGGGGGTAACGTGATGACGCGGTCGCCGTGGGAGTTCCAGACCTTGAGTTTCTTGGGGAGCTTGGAGAAAAGGCGTCCGCCTTTGATGATCGTGAGCGTGCCATGTCCGTATTCGCGATGGTCGCTCTTGGAGACTTGGCCGCCGAGCAAGTGTCCCATCAACTGGAGACCGTAGCAGATGCCGAGGACGGGCACGCCGAGATCAAAGAGTGCTTTGTCAGGAATGGGGGCCTTCTTGGCGAAAACAGAGCTGGGGCCACCAGAAAGGATGATGCCGATGACGTTGTCCTTGCGGAGCTCCTCGGCCGTCACGGTGTAGTGGTAGATCTTCGAGTAAACCTGACATTCGCGAATGCGACGCGCGATGATCTGTGTGTATTGCGAACCGAAATCAATGACGGCAATGGTCTGTTGCATGAAGGGAAAGACGCTGGAACGAAAGGGAGACGGACGTAAATTGAAGCAGGGAAAATGCGCAAGCCGGACGCGTGGTGTCAATGCGGCGCGCAACAGTAGAAATTAAGAATCCCAAAGGGCTTACATTCTATGTCCATCCCCCAGACTTGGGCGGGCTGTCAAAGAGTGAAACCTTTGTCTCCGATGGAGTGACCGCAGTTGATGACGGTGCCAGTTCGATCCAATAATCAGCGGCACAGGGCACGCTAGGTCACACCGGAGCGCGAGCGAACTCGCGGCCTACTGCCTGCAATCAAAAATTGGCCCTCGAATGACCAATGGTTGTAAAACCCACCCGTGCGCGCACGGTCTGTGGGTATGAGCACGCTTACGAAGAAGCTCCCCGCCAAGAAACCCGCCAGCCGGCCCGCCGCCAAGGCCAAGCCCACGGCCTCATAGATTGGAAGCGCACGCGGGAAAATCACCATTAAACAGGGTGTTGATCTCACCCAGCCCACGTTGCCGGCGGGCAAGTATCTGTGAAAATAAAATACGTTCTAGATACGCACGCGCTTATTTGGTCCGCTAGGATGAAGCGAAGCGGTTTAGGGTCGAAAGCGTCTCGGGTTATCGCCTAGGCCGCCCCCGGAGAACTCGCCGTTACATCCGCCTCAATTATGGAGCTGGGGAGGTTGATTGATGAAGGTCAGATTGATCTGGGTTCACGCCGCCCGTCCGAAGTTTTTGCGGTCGCGCTAGCGTATAACGCAGTCGTCCCGACGAGCCTCGAAGCGGCGATCAAAGCCCCTCGTCCTAGGCCTCCCACACTCCGACCCCTATGACCGTCTTATCGTGGCGGAGGCTTTGATTTTGGGTGTCCCGCTCATCACGAAGGACGGTAACATCACCGGTTCCGGCCTCGTCCGCGTGGTTTGGTAACCCAACGGCCTGACTTCCTCGGCCCGCCTTTCACCGGGTAGCCGGAAGGTGGCAATGGCCGAAGGGGTCAAGGGCGCGATGATCGGAATCCGGAATCGCGAGCAAGCTCGTTCCCACCGTCTAAGCGTCCCTCAGGCTTTCCTGTCGTTCTCTCAGCACGCAGGCGACCGCCTCTTGCGCGGCGGCGAGGCCGAAGGCGCCCGTCACCCACACCGCCGTGCCGAAGCCGCTCGCACAGTCCAACTTCAAATTCATGCCCGGCTCCGGCTCGGTTGCACACGTGCCGTCCGCCCACGGATACAGCGGCTTTTCCGCCGAGAACACGCAACGCACGTCATAACGATTGCCTTCACCTCCCGCGAAACCGTGGTCACGCCGTAGTTTTTTGCGCACCAAGCGGAGCAGGTCGTCGCCTCCGGATTCACCCAAATCACCCGTGCGAATCTGCGTCGCGTCCCGTTTCCCGCCCGCCCCGCCGACCGTCACGCAGGGCATGCCGCGCTTCACGCATTCGGCAATTAAGAGCGCCTTGTTGCTCATGCGATCTATCGCATCGACCACGCAATCAAAGCGCGTCTCACCCAACATCGCATCCGCCGTCGTCGCCGTGAAAAATTGCGCCACTTCGGTCACCCGACACGCCGGGTTGATCAACCGCGCCCGCTCGGCCAGCACTGTGATCTTCGGACGCCCGATCTGCCCATCCAGCGCCGGCAATTGGCGGTTCACATTGGTCACACACACGTCGTCCAGATCAATGAGCGTGAGCGAGCCCACGCCACTGCGGGCAAGTCCTTCAACCGTCCACGAGCCCACACCGCCCACGCCCACGACGCACACATGCGCGCCGTGCAGGCGCTCAAGTGAGCCCCGCCCGAGCAGTCGCCCCACTCCGCCAAAACGCTCCGCATGGCCACCATTCATGTTCCGTTGGCCACAAACGCCTCCATCGCCTCGCGCGTCACCGCATGCCGCGCCGCGCACCGCGGACAACGGATCTCAATCTTCTCTTCGCCCTCAAAAAGTCCGTCCGCGCCCTGCCGGTAAACCGGCGCCAGCACCTCCAGCATGCGCGCCTGATTGCAACCGCAGTGCCATCGATACACCCGCTTCTCCAACTGACCGAGCTCCTCCGCTTTCTCCATATCGCCGACTCGTTCCGTCGTAAGCGCCTCAAACCACGTTTCGTCGTAATCCGGATGCGCGGCGACCAACGCAAACTCCTCCTCGCCCGTCTGAAAAAATCGCGCCGGGCGCTGTTCGCTCTGGCGATAATACGTTTCAACCGCACCCAAGGGATCACTGCCGGTGAACTCCACTGAGCTGCGCCGCTTCGGCTGATTGCCGCGAATCACATCGGCGAAAAACAGGTTGGATGGCATCTCCTTAACGTTCTCGTCAAACACCCGGCCGGTCACCGAACCGTCCGCATTGTCACCGGTGATAAACAGGTTCACGAGCGGCTCCTGAAAATTAATCGTCCACGCCGTGAGTTCGTTCCATGGCCGCGACACCGCATGCAACACGTAGCCGGCCAGCGCGCGTTTGAATAAGGCCGCGTGCTCCGGCGTGACCTTGATCGCCTGATCCGAGAGATGCAGGTAATAGTCCACATAGAGCGCACTAAAGTCCGCCTGGGCGAAGAGCGCGTTACGACTGCGCACAAACCAGGTGGTCACTTCCAGGCCGGAATTCTCGGGATTGATGGGCGTCGACTCAGGCATGTCAGCAGCGTTGGTCGGAAACAGCGGATGTAAAGCCGCCGATCAACTAGACGGGGCATCTTGCCGCGTTCAGGGTCAGTTCACGAACGCAACGCGGCAAGATCCCGCGTCTACATCACGATCCCACTCCGACTGCCTTCCGCAGCTTCTCTATCTTGGGCCGAATGACGGCCTGGCAATAACCACCGAGTGGATTCCGCCTGAAATAGTCCTGATGATAATCCTCCGCCTCGAAAAACTTCGTCAGCGGCGCGATCTGCGTGACGATTTTCCCACCCCAGCCCGGATTCGCCCGCCCCAGCGAGGCCTCGGCAGCGGCCTTCTGTTGCTCATCCGCATAGAAAATCACCGAGCGATACTGCGTGCCTTTATCCGCTCCCTGAGAATTGAGCGTGGTCGGATCATGAATCGTCCAAAAGTAGTCCAGTAACACATCCAACGTAATCCGTTCCGGGTCGTAATCGATGCGAATCACTTCCGCGTGGCCGGTTGCGCCCGAGCAGACCTGTTCATAATTCGGGTTCGGACGCGGACCGCCTGCGTAGCCGCTCACGACGGTTTCGACGCCCGGCAGCAATTCATAAGCAGCCTCGGTGCACCAAAAGCAGCCGCCACCGAGTATCAGGGATTTAAGCGATATCATTGGCGCATCCTACGCAACTTTCCATCCGGCGCCACCGCGTATGCGGTATAAAAAAGCGTAAAAGCCCCCCTCCCGTGCATCCGCAGCCCGAACCACCCAGGCACCATCCCGGTCAGAGAGGTCCATCCGCAAGGCAGCCGCTCCATGAAAACCTCCCGCCCCCTTCTCTTATCCCGCAGCTTGGTTGTGATCAGCCTAGCCGTTGGCTTTGTGCTGGCAGCCGGGAGTGCCATCCTCTCCACCGTTTCAACCCAAGGGGTCGCGGTCGCCAGTATTCGAGCGTCCACTACGCAGGATACCTTGCTCGAGATTAACCATCTACTCGCCTCGCTATTGGACGCGGAAACCGGCCAGCGCGGCTACATCCTCACCGGGCTTGATGATTACCTGGCACTATATACGCGCGCGGCGGCGCGACTCGACGAACAACTCGCCGGCCTGGCTCACCGCTTCGAGGATTCGCCCGCACAACAAGCCACCCTTGAGCGGATCAACCGGCTCGTCGCCGAGAAAAAGATCGAGTTGAGCCGCACCATCGAATTACGACGCGCAAATAAAACCGGCGCCGCGCTGCACATTGTCGACGCGGCCGATGGGCTCAACACGATGAACGCGTTGCGAGACGCCGTTCGCGATTTGGAGCAGAATGAACTCGCTCAACTCGCCTATAACTCCACGGCGGTCAGCCGGAGGGCCACGTTTTTTCAACGCCTCGGCGCGGGCATGCTGGTGGTGGCCTGCGCGCTCGGAGGCGCCGGAGCCATCCTTCTCCTGCGCCGGATGAATGAACTCGAAGCCATGATCACTGTGTGCGCGTGGACCAAGCGCGTGAAATTTAACGGTGCGTGGGTAAGCTTCGAGGACTACTTGCGCGCGCGTTTCAACCTGCAGTTTACCCACGGGATCTCCGAAGAGGCCGCCGCGGATCTGCGCTCGGAGATTCGGAAGGAAGGGGCGGGAGGTGCGATACCCAGTTCGCCCCCCGCGCTTAAACACCGCCCGTCCTTCGTGCCAGCCCTCAACGAAGGACCCGCCCACCACCCGTCCATTAAGCACGCGTGAGCGGCCGATATTTGAGGCGGTGCGGCTGATCCGCGTCCTTGCCCTTCCGCCGTCGGAAATCCTCCAGGTAAGCCGAATAGTTTCCGCTAAACCAGTGCACCTGTGAGTCGCCTTCAAACGCTAGAATGTGCGTAGCCACGCGATCAAGAAACCAGCGATCATGCGACACCACGACGGCGCAACCCGCAAAATTCTCCAAGCCCTCTTCCAGCGAGCGGATCGAGTTTACGTCGAGGTCGTTGGTCGGCTCGTCTAAGAGTATCAGGTTGGCACCGCTCTTGAGCAGACGCGCTAGATGCACTCGGTTGCGTTCGCCGCCGGAGAGCACCCCGACTTTCTTCTGTTGATCGGCTCCGGTGAAGCCAAATTGCGCGCAATAAGCGCGGGCATTCATCTCCCGTGGACCCAGTTTTAGAATCTCCTCACCGCCGCTGATTGCTTCGTAGATCGTCTGCGCATCGGGCAACGAATCCCGCGATTGATCCACGTGCGCGATTTGCACTGTGGGTCCCACGCGCAACGCGCCTTCGTCGGCCTGCTCCACGCCCGTGATGAGCTTAAACATCGTGGTCTTGCCTGCGCCGTTCGGCCCGATCACGCCCACGATGCCACCGGGGGGCAGTGAGAAGTTTACGTTTTCGAAGAGCACTTTGTCGCCGTAGGCCTTCGAGAGTTTCGTGGCCTCAACCACCAGCGAGCCGAGCCGCGGACCGGCCGGGATGATGATTTCAAACTCACGTTCCTTCTCGGCGACATCTGCCTTAAGCATCGACTCGTAGGCACTGATGCGCGCCTGCGATTTGGCGACACGCGCCTTGGCCGATTGGCGAATCCACTCCAGCTCGCGGGCCATCGCCTTTTGGCGGCGATCCTCGGTGCGCTGCTGCACGCTGGCGCGCGCCTGCTTCTGCTCCAGCCACTCGGTGTAGTTGCCCTTCCACGGAATACCATGGCCGTGGTCGAGCTCGAGAATCCACTTCGCGACGTTGTCCAAGAAATAGCGGTCATGCGTCACCGCGATGATCGTGCCTTCGTAACGCGAGAGGTGTTGCTCGAGCCAGTTGACGCTCTCGGCATCAAGGTGGTTCGTCGGCTCGTCGAGCAGGAGAATATCGGGCTTTTTCAACAACAACCGAGCGAGGGCGATACGCCGGCGTTCACCGCCCGAGAGGTGATCGACGATCTCGTCGGCGGGCGGGCAACGCAGCGCGTCCATCGCCATCTCGACCTGCGGAGCGACATCCCAGGCGTTCATCGCGTCGATTTTCTCCTGCAACTCGCCCTGCTTCGTGGTGATGGCTTCGCGCTCGGCGTCGTCCTTGGCGGCATCGATTTCGTCCCACGTAACGTCGTAGGCCTTGGTGAGATCGGTGAGGTGTTGCACGCCTTCCTCGACGCACTCGCGCACGGTTTTCCCGGCGGTGAGCTGCGGCTCCTGTTCGAGCAGACCGACGGTGTAGCCGGGCTCAAAGTGGACTTCGCCGTCGAACTCCTTGTCACGGCCGGCGAGCAGGCGCATGAGGGACGATTTGCCGGAGCCGTTAAACCCGAGGACGCCGATCTTCGCGCCGTAGTAAAACGACAGAGAGATGTCGCGGAGGATTTCCTTGCGCTCGATCTTCTTGGAGACGCGCATCATCGAGAAAATGATCTTGGGTTCGTCGGGCTTGGCCATGGGTGCATGGAAGCTGCGCGGCGTGCGGGGTCAAGGGGGACGGTAAACTCACCGCTACTGGCCGATAGATACGTCCATCCCGATACCTGAAGCGTAATAGGCTGACTCTCCGTCATCATGAACACTGCAAGCTCCTCCCGATCGGTTCCCTGCCTTATGCTGTTCAGCCTCTTGGCCGTCGCGCTGGGCGGTTGCTACGCCCAGGCCGGGCGCTCCGCCAAATCCGAGCCGCTGAGGGCCATGGATAAACACCTCGATGTAGAGCGTTTTATGGGCGACTGGTATGTCATCGCCCACATCCCCACCTTCATCGAGAAGGAAGCCTACAACGCGGTCGAACGCTACGAACTCGCCCCGGACGGCACGATTAAAACGACGTTTTTCTTCAACAAGGGCGGCTACGACGGCCCACTCAAAACCTACACCCCGCGCGGTTTCATCCACAACCGCGAAACCAACGCCGAGTGGCGCATGCGCTTCGTATGGCCGTTCAAGGCGGCCTACCTAATTACGTATTTAGATAGCAATTATGAGACGACGGTGATCGGCGTTCCCGACCGCGACTACGCCTGGATCATGGCGCGCACAAAAACCATTCCCGAGGCGCGTTACGCCGAGCTGAGTGATCTCCTGGCCAAGACGGGGCACGACGTGTCGAAGCTTCGTCGCGTGCCTCAGCGCTGAACGTAAACACCGCTCACCCACCCCTGACCGGCAGCGATCTCCTCGGGGAGCGGTTCGCCGTTGGCCTCAATAATACGACGGGCGCGCGGGGCTTCTTGCCCGCGCCGTTGGGCCCCACGTTAACGAATAAATTCGGCATGCCTCCAATAATGGAGGGCTTGGGCCGCAAGCCACGGGGACCCCAACACTGGGCCGTGGCATACGACGGATGGCTCAAAATCATCACTCCCCGCCGCTGGCATGGAAAATGCCACACCTATCCCATCAACCCGCCCTCCGCCATGCCTGCTATCGAACCCTCGCACGAACTCGAGGAGCTGGAGGCCCTGTTCGCGAATCCGTCCGCATGTCGCGACTCCTGCCACACGGTCACCAATCAGGCCATTCAACTGGCCGCCTATGGTCACGCTCAAACAGTTTTGGAGATCGTGCAACGCACGCCCGAAAAAGCCCTGTTCATGCCGCTCACCGAAGGCATCCGCCTCCACCTCGGCATGGTGATCTCCTCGACGGGAGCAGCCCGCTCGTTAGCCCTCTTCATCGCCGGCCGGATCAGACAAGAAGCCGGCCACGGCTACGGCGCTCCCTCCCACGTCTGATCAAGGGGTAGTCGCGCCCGTGCCAGGCGCACAACCTGCACGCCCGCCAACACCCGCAGCATCGCATGATCGCCATTCAGATCGCCGATGAGATCGTCACGAGTTCATCGCGCTCGGCGGCATCGCCTTCTTCGGCGAACATTTCACTGCCGCCGAGTTGGTGGGCGGCGCGCGCATCCTCGCCGGCACCGCCGCGCCGGCGCTGCTATCACCACACCGGCCGGCCGCGACCTGAACGCGGCCGAGGTCCCCCTTACCCTTTGGCCAGCTCGATCCAAAAGCGTGCGCCTTCACCTTCGGCGGAGATTACGCCGACTTTGCCATTCATCCGCTCGACCCCTTTGCTCACGATCGAGAGTCCGATGCCGGTCCCTCCGTATTCGCGTCCGTGCAAGCGTTCAAAGACCCGAAAAATCCGATCTTGGTGATGCGGCGCAATGCCGATGCCATTATCCTCCACCCACAGTCGCACCGTGCGGCCAAACTCTTCGGCGCGAAACGTGATCCGGGGCGCTTTCCCGGGTGCCACAAATTTAAGCGCGTTACCCAATAAGTTGGCGAGCACCTGCACCAGCATCCCCTCATGCGCGTGCACCAGTGGGAACCGGGACGCGTTCTCGATGTGCGCCCCGCGCGACTCGATGTCCGCCTCATGGTGTGCGAGGGCCGCTCGCCAGGCCGGCAGCACGTCCGTGCGCTTCAGTTCCAGCTCGGATCGGGCGACCTGGCCATAGGCTAGCAAATCTGTGACCAACGCATCCATACCCGAAGCCGCGCGGGCGATGCGCGCCGCATATATCTGCGCATCTCCGCTCACACCGCTCTGGTGTTCGTCCGTCAACAGGACGGCGAAACTCTGCAACGACCGCAGCGGCGCGCGCAGGTCGTGGGCAATTGAATACACCAGGGTTTCCAATTGGGCGTTGGTTTCGGTGAGCTTTACGGTGCGTTGAGTCACCAACCGCTCCAAGTCGGCTTGGACTTCGCGTTGGTCGGTGATGTCGACGCACGATCCGATATAGCCGGTAAACTCGTTGGCCGATCCATAAAGAGGAATACCTCGGTTAAACCACCAGCGCCACCGCCCGTCATGGTGTCGCACCCGGCATTCGACTTCAAACTCTTTACGCGCATCGAAACACCGGTCGAACTGCTGCATGCACGCCTCCAGATCGTCGTGGTGAATGATCGCCTCGAACGCGCGGCCGACGACTTGCTCAAGCGCGCGGCCGGTGAATTCAAGAAACGCCTTGTTGGCCCAGATGCAGGCTTTCGCCGCGTCGCTGATCCAGATGGGCACGGGCGCGCTGTCACTCAACCGACGGAACTTAGCCTCACTTTGTCGCAACGCCGCTTCGACCCGCCTGCGATCAATCGCGATTGCCGCCGTGCGGGTGGCGGTTTCGAGCACCCGCCAGTCATGTTTTCCAGGCTCCCGTGGTTCGCGGTAATATTGAGAAAACGTGCCCAGCAAATTCCCCTGCGTCGACATGATCGGCATCGACCAGCACGCGCGCAGTCCGCAGGTCGCCGCCAGCTCCCGCGCCTCACCCACCCAACGCGGATCTTTCTCAATGTCCGCAACCGCGACAGGTTTTTTTAGATACGCCGCCGAGCCGCACGAGCCCTGAAGCGGTCCGATTGCGACGCCATCGATCTGCCGGTTGTATTCGGCTGGCAGGCTAGGCCCCGCTCCATGCCGCAGGCACATGCCGTCCTCGTCGAAGAGCATGATCGAGGCAAACATCGGAGAATCCGACTGCAGCTCCACCATGCGGGCAAGCGCATCGAGCACCTCAGGGAGCGGGCGGTTCTCCGCCATGTATTGCAACACCCGTCGCTGCGCCTCGCCTCGCGCCTGCGCCCGTTTACGCTCGGTGATGTTGCGGGTCGAACCGGCCACCCCCAGAACCACCCCATCTGAAGCGAAAACCGGGTTCAGCGTGTATTCGTGATACTCGGTGGTGCATCGCTCGCAGTTCACCCTCGTCTCATCCCTGATCGGCTTGCCCGTTTTCACCACCTCGATGACTTGGCCATGCAGCCGGTGCGCAAACTCCTCGGGGATTTTTAGCGCCAGCAACTGTCGGCCGATAATCTCTTCCACCCGCAGATCAAAAAACTCCATCACCCGGCGATTGACGTATGTGAAGCGCCCCTCGCAGTCGAAACTGTAGGCCATATCGGTGATATTCGACAGCGTTGTATCACACAGGTGCGCTTGGACCTCCACCTTGCGCACATGCTCCTCGATGGCCGTTTGCTGGCGTTTGACCGCAGTGATGTCGCGCACGAAAATGGACGTCTCCGGCCCCGGAAAGGTGCGCACTTCCAGCCACATCTCGTCAGGCTCGACTGAAAACTCAACCGAGTCCGGCTGCCCCGACTGCACGGCTTGGCGGATACGGCTCTCCACGGGAGAGCCGACGATCTGCGGAAACACCTTCCAGAGGTCACGCCCGATCAGCTTGCCCGGGCCCGCCGCTGCGGGTGGCAACAGATTTACGCAACTCGGGTTGCAATACGTGATACGCCACCCGCGATCAAAAAGGATGACACCGTCGGGGAGCCCCTCAAGCGCAGCGCGGCCCGCTTGATTATATGATCGGCTGGCCCGCAAGAGATTAAATGCCATCAGAATGCGCCCGATTCCGTCGTGATCGGGAGCCGAGTCAAACCGCTAAATACCCTAAGGACATATAGGGGATTATCCTAACCGCCACCACCAAACCACAAGCCACGCTTGCGGTCGTTTGAGCAGCGCGTGCAATCCGACATAAAACCCGCCCGATGAAATCCTACCGCATCCCCAAGACCGATCTCACTGTTTCGCGCATCGCCTACGGCTGCATGCGCATCGGCGGCACGTGGGATCACACCCCCATTTCGGCGGACACGGAAAAAGCCGCGCACGCCGCCGTCGCCGCCGCGCTCGACTGCGGCATGAACCTCTTCGATCACGCCGACATCTACACCGCTGGCAAATCCGAGGAGGTCTTCGGCCGTATCCTCAAAGCCGCGCCCGGTCTACGCGAACGCATCGTCCTCCAGTCCAAGGTCGGCATTCGCTTTGCTGGCGACGCCCAACACAGCGGCGAACCCATGCGCTACGATTTGAGCTACGACAACATCACGCGTTCGACCGATGACATTCTCCGTCGCCTGCAAGTCAGCCACCTCGATCTCCTGCTGCTCCACCGTCCCGACCCGCTCGTCGAACCCGCCGAAGTGGCCCGCGCCCTCGATGAGTTGCACCGCTCCGGCAAAGTCCGGCACTTCGGCGTGAGCAACCACACCCCGGGACAGATCGAGCTGCTCCGCCACTACGTGCGCCAGCCGCTCGTCGTGAACCAACTCGAGTTCAGCCTCGCGCAACCGGCGCTCGTCACCGAGGGCTTCAGCGCCAATCAAGCGGGCACCGGCGCTACCAGCGGTCTGGCCTCAGGCATCCTGGATTACTGCCGCCGCCACGAAATCCTCGTGCAGGCGTGGTCGCCGGTTGGTGGAGGAAAACTCCTCAAAGCCCCCGTGCCTGCCGAAAGTCCGCTCGATCCCGCGTCCACACTCGTGGCCGAGCTCGCGAAAGCCAAAGGCACCACGCCCGAGGGCATATTGCTCGCATGGATTCTGCGCCATCCGGCCGGCATGCAGCCGATCATCGGCACGACTCAGGCGGACCGCGTGCGCACCAGTGCGCAAGCCGACGAGGTCACGCTTACCCGTGAAGAGTGGTATTCACTCCTCGCCGCCGCCCGCGGAAAGAGCGTGCCCTGAACCACATAAAACCGTTCTCGGGCAACCGTCCCCGAACCTATTTGTCACCTAATAAGTGACAATTAGATTGAAGCCCGTAGGCACGTGCAGGGCGGAACTGACTGCACGGCCATCGGTCTGCGGGAGAAACCCCCTCTTCATCATGCTTAAATGGGCCCTCATCTTTTTCGTGGTCGCGTTAATCGCCGGTGCGCTCGGCTTCACCACCATCGCCGGCACCTCCATCGCCATCGCCAAGGTGCTCTTCTTCATCTTCCTCGCCATCGTGGCGATCCTAGTGATCGCCACGATTTTCATCGGCAAGAAGGTGCTTTGACTCACGTCGATTTTCGGGCGGCCCACGTGCGCCGTAATCCCAACCAGAACCCGAATCCAAGGATTAGCCACGCCGCCGCAGGCGCGGGCGCTTCCTTGAAATTAAGCGCGACGTTTTGATCGAGTTTATTGCGCTCGCTCACATCGAGCATCCGCCACTGCGCGGCGTTCTCGACCACGATGTAACTGGTCGAGGCGAGCATCACGCCACTCTCACGACTCGCCGCCACCAGCGTCTTCAAGTCCACCCCGGCGTTGCCCGGGCTGCGTTCATGATCTTGCTGCTGAAGCTGCAACGCCACCGCTCGCGACCAAGGAGTTTCGCTCGGTGCCATCGCCACATTCTCGACTGGTTGCCACCTCGAATCCTCCGGGGTCCAATACTCGAGCCGGTCCGCAGACGTGGCCTTTGCAAAGCGCAGTGCGCGTCCATCAACCCAAGGGCGCACCGATTGGCCGAGGCGCAACAACGGCGCCTGCGCATTGCCCACGACCGGCCAGTGAGTCCACGCACCGGTCGCATCGAGGTTGTGAATTTCCACCGCCGGAACCACGTCCGTCCACGCTTTCGCGATATTGAGTGCAGGAGCGGCGGACGGAGCCTTTCGATTCACGATCACAAAAATCGGACGCGGTGCCAAACCGCCCGCAGCGGTCGCAGCGGTCGCATCGAGATCGGCATCCCGGTGTTTTTGGAGGGCCTGGGCCAGCGCCAGATCCGGCATAAATCCGCCGCGCAATGGCAGCGCGTCCAGTGAAGCTGTTTCGGACGCAAGCTCCGCCGTTTCGTAATTCGCCAGCGTGATGCGCACCGAGCACGCAGAAGGGAACTCCTTTCGTGCAAGGCTCAGCGCCGAGGCAAGATCACCGTCAAAACCGTTGCCCGCCGAGCGGTCCACGATGACGTGCAGATACGTGTCACGCGAAACCGCAGGCAACCCCTTCGCTTCATCACCGAGTGCGGCCGCGCTCCCGCGTTCGGCATGCACCAGATTCGGATTCATGTGCCCACTCACGTTCGCAAGCACCACCGCCGGATCATTCGACTCCCTCACTACATCCGCATCAATCCGCCCGCCCGGCACGAGAAAATCAATTTCCACCACGCTCGGCGTTCCCGGCACGACCGGGAACACGCGCAACTCCAGTTCATCCGGCGCATTGTAGAAGAGCAGCCCGGGATCACGCCGTTCGCTGTCGCGGATCATCGTATAAACCCACAGCGCAGTCTTCTTTTCGGTGATGCGTCCAGGCACCGGCGTGCCGTTGATAGTCAGACGGAAACCGCTCACAAAGACGCCCACCGGCAGCGGCAGGGTCTTCATGTATTCGGCGTCCACGGGCCCCGTGTTTTGCAACGATAGCGAGAGCGTGACCGTGGTCGCGCCATCACCCGCCTTGGTGCTCACGTTGAGTTTTTCGACTTTAACGGTGCGTGGTGCCGCCGCTGCACGCGGCATCCGATTGCGGTCACGCACGCTGCGATTGCGGCTGCCCCCAAAAAAGTCACCCCGCTCGCTCGCCACCAAGTCGCCGTTCTCACTCGAACCCGATTCACCGAAGAACGCGTTTTCAAGACGCGCGAGTTTGTCATCGGGCAGCACGAGGTCGTCGAATACCAGCCACGCATAATAATCCGAAAGGAGCGGGTAATAGATCCCGTTTTTATAACTGCGATGATTCGACAACGCGCGCCGCAGGTTCATGCGGTTCGACTCATACGTGATCGGTCCGGCAGTGATCGCTGGCGAGTAAACGTAATCGAGCGCAGCGTTGAGCGCGGCTTTGTCGCCGAGACCGCGCACGGTGAAAAATCCCGGCAGCAGCAGGAAGCAGAGCACGCCCGTGACCAAGCGATGCCGGTTCGCGCCGCGTCGGGCTTTGTTGAGCAGACCCAGGTGCAAGATCAACAACACGGTCGGCGTGAGCACCAGAAACCCCGCGCCAAACACAATCACTCCGAGAATCGACAGCGGGAGAAACGGCAAAAACACCACGAAGAAGTATAACGTGAACGGCAGCGTGGCGCACAGCAGACCGAGACTGAGCAAAGGACGTCGCGCATGCCACGACGAGGCGATCAAGAGCATCGCTGCGTTCACGAGGGTAAGCGCGTAAACCTCCCACGCCTGAAAATCATTGGGGAAGGGAATCTTCCGATTGAGAAGCAACCCACCGATTGGAAACCCAACCGCAAAGATCACGAGGGCGATGCGCTCCGAGGTGGGTTTCCACGCATCCATATCGCGCAAGCCGAGGGCCATCCCACGAATGAGCGCCACAAACATCACCACTCCGAACACGATCACCAGAACCGCCATGACATACGCCCCGCCCGCAAAGAAACCGTCGCTTCCCGACAACACCTGGAAAAGCAGATAGAGCAGTGTCGGCGCGGCGACCGCCAGGGCGAGACTGCCCACCAGCGCACGGCCCCGGCCTTTCGCCGGACGCAGGCAGGCCAGGCGCAACATGCCCCAAAACAGCGCCGGCATGGCGAAGGCGAACTGGTTATAAAGGAACCGCTGCGGCGGATAAATCCAGTCCGTCACCGTGCGCGGCAGCAGCTCGTTGGTGACGCTCAGGGCAAACCAGAGATACGCGGCCTGCACAATGATCGCGGGCACACCCCACCACGCGGCATGTGTATCCGTGGACTCCGGCTCGCGACGCGTGCGACGCCTCACGACCACGAACCATGCAAGGCCGGCGACCACGTTGAGTAAAACCGCGAACCCGAGCAGGTGCGCATTCGCCCGCTCCTCGGGATTCATGTTGCCCTCAATCAGCCCGTAGCCCTGCAGGTTGAGTGCGAGCAGCACGAGAATCGGCAGCACCCATAACCACAAGATCGCGGTGGGCCCGAGCAACACGGGAGGAAGCAAAGGCCTCGCTTGCTTGGCTACCGGTTCAATCGCCGGCGTGGCCGTTGTGGCCGGCGTGGGAAGCCGGAGTAATGTTCGTATTACGAACAAAAGATTCGGCGAGGGAGCGTCCATAAATTTCAAAGAGTAGGTTGAGAACGATGAGCGCGGTCAGGAAAACCACCGCGCCTGTGAACATGTGTAGGAAAGATTCGTAGGCCGCCGGCAGCCGCGAAATCACCCAGCGGTGCGCTTGCGCCACGGCGACGATGCGTAATGCGTTGACCGCCAGAGTGACCAGCACCGCCGCAAGCAGCGCGCCAGCCGCCGCGACCGGCAACCACGTCGGCCGGGGTGCGCACCTCGCGAAATGCCACCCGAGCAATGCCGTCGTCATCAGGAAAAAATCCGTCGCGCTGCACGCTTCGGTCACGTTCACCGGCTGGCCCGCGAACGGCAGCAACCAGCCTTCTTCCGCTCTCGTCGCCGGCACTCCCGAAAATAATCCCGCCAACCGCGCCGCGCCACCCATGAACACGTTCCACTTCAACCCAGGCAGCCATCTCAGGGCCGCCACGCCGACCGCCACCGCACTCAAGGTCACCATGAGCGGGCCGACCGGGAGAGCTTGGCGCTTTCGGATCATGGGGTTGTGGAACGGAGTGAGTGCACCTGGCTTCATCGGTGCAACGCTACACCGGTTGCATGATGTCCGAATGAAGCGGACATGAAGTCTCCGTGAAAAACGTTTTGGCTACGATCCACCCACCCGGCCTGTCTTGAGCGAACGAACCCTCGACTGAATTTGCGGAGTTTATGGCAGCTGCCGTTGATATCGGCCCCCAGGGAGATAAGCTTTTCTCCCTATCAAAACCCAACCGGCCGCCGCACCCCCGCTATGAATAAAATAAGTTTATTTTCCATTCGCGCTCGTTGCACCGCGTTCGCACTAACTGGGCTTTTAATAGTGTCGCGTGGTTTTGGCCAAGGCACTCAAATCTCAGCGCCCTCACCATAATAATCAGCCCATCCGCATCGCGATGTCCGCCGCCTTTGTTTCAGAGTCGGGAATACCCGTATCCCGCCGTATCACTGACTACCTCTCCCAACGGTCCGGGATGCCCTGCGAATTAATCACCGGTCTCGGCTACGGCACCATCAACAAAATGCTGGAGGACGGTGCCGTGGACGCGGCTTTCATCTGTGGGCTGCCTTATGTGATCGAGCACGATAAACCTAACCCGTCGGTCACCCTCTTGGTCGCCCCCGTCATGAAAGACGCCCGCTACCAAGACAAACCCCAGTATTACTCCGATCTGGTTGTGAAGAAGGAGAGCACCTTCCAAAGCCTCGAAGATTTGCGCGGCAAAACCTACGTCTATAACCAGCTCCTCTCCAACTCAGGCTACAACATGCCTCGGTTTAAGCTGATCGAGATCGGCGAAACCGACGGGTTTTTTGGCAAGGTGCTCCGTTCCGGCTCGCATGAAGAATCCATTCGCATGGTCGCGGAAGGAGAAGCCGACGCCAGTTACGTCGATAGCTTGGTTCTGGATTTCGACCGCAGCAAAGGCTTCGGTCACGCGAGCCAGGTCCGCGTGATCGAAAGCCTCGGTCCCGCCGGCATCTGCCCCGCCGTGACATCCGTGAAAATGTCCGAATCCCGCCGGCAAAAGCTGCGGGACGTGTTGCTCGGGATGGCTCAAGACCCCGAGGGGCGCAAGATTCTCGACGAAGCATTGGTCGCCCGTTTCGAAGCAGTGGACGACCGCAACTACGACGATATCCGTCACATGAAAAAGACTGCTGCGGACGCAGGCTTCGAATCCATCAAGTAGCGCCCGCTCCCCTTAATGAACATCTCCTACTCAACTCTTAAGCGCGGCTTGATGCTAAAGCTGGCGGTGTTGCTCTCGATACTGGCGGGGCTGCTGCTGTATTCGCACCAAACGGTGATCGGGGTCCTTCACGAAGGCCAACAGGAGGTCGCCAACATCAACGCCACCGGTCGCCAGCGCATGTTGGTCCAACAATTTGTCGGGGAGTCTAACCTCGCGTGGGTCGGTCTTTCGTCCTCCGACTGGCCCCTCCTTCTCGAACAACGAAAACTCAGCGCTGAGACGTCTGCCGAGTTTGATCAGACCCTCCACGCACTCTTGAACGGCGGCACGATCCAACTGAACGCCTCTACAAATACGATCCCGCGCGTGGAATCGCCCGAAGTGCGGCTCCGCTTGCGGGAAATTGCAGCGCTTTGGGCCGAATTAAAACGCGCATCCGTGAAGGTTCTTCGCTCCGAACTAAACCATCTCCGGGACCACCCCGAACTCGCCGAGATTCAGTCCGCCGCCGCACGGCTGGCGGTAAAGGTGGACGAAACAATCGCCCTCATGCGGGAGCATGAAACCCAACGCGCCAATCAACTCAACCGCTACCAGACGGGAATATTGTTGGGCGGACTCGGCACGTTCGTGCTCATCGCCCTCTTCGTGCATCGAAGCATCATCCATCCCCTCGCGGAAACGATCAAAAAACTCGATCAGAGCGAAGAACAGCACCGCAACCTCTACGAGGCCGCTCCCGTCTGTCTCTGGCAGGCCAAGCTCTCCACCGGGCGCTTACTCAAAGCGAATGCCGCCATGAGCTCCCTACTCGTCTCTTTAAACGGCAAAGGCGACGATGAAAACTTCTTTTACTCCCTCTTGCCGGGCGATGAAGCCAGCGCCTTCAAATCGGCGCTTGAAACGCGGGGGGAAGTCACCGATTTCGAGGCCACCGTGCCGGGCGTGAACCGCGAAACAAGATCGCTGCTCATCTCGGCCCGCCTTTACCGGAGCAAGGGCTTTGCTGAGGGTGCCGTGAGCGACATCACCGAGCGCAAACGCACCGAGGAGGCCTTGCGGCGTTCGGAGGTAAACTCCCGGCTGCTCTTTGAAACCACCCTGCAAGGCGTGGTGTTTCAAGCCACCGACGGCCGCATCCTATCGGCCAATCCGGCCGCCGAGAATATCCTCGGCAGGACACGGGAGGAGATGTTGCGAGACCGCACCTCGGCCGATCCTGAACACGACACGTTGCGCGAGGATGGCTCGCCCCTGCCTGCCGGGGAGCATCCGGCCATGCTAGCCCTAGCCACCGGCCGGGAGGTCAGGAATGAAATTCTGGGGGTATACAACCCCCGCAAAAACGATTACCGGTGGATGGATGTGCGGGCCGTGCCCCTGTGTTCCGAGACGAAGACGCCGGACCGGGTCTACACCATCTTCGACGATATCACCGAGCGTCGTTCCAGCGAACGTCATATCCGACGGCAGACCGCCCTACTCACCGGTATCAACCGAATTTTCCGCGAAACGCTCCCCCATGTAACCGACGACGAGGTCGCGGCTGTCTTCGTTCAAGTCGTGCGCGAGCTAACGGCCAGCCCGATTGGCTTCGCCGAAGAGACCGACACCTCGGGCGACCATCCGCGCATCACGCTGAACGGATCCTTGCAGACAA
>Ga0163150_10003528_pt1 | contig 21912 bp, 38 predicted proteins | sample OliLakLV19P2IB_FD_148628 | JGI IMG/M metagenome (GOLD analysis project Ga0163150, IMG submission 148628) | Freshwater microbial mat bacterial communities from Lake Vanda, McMurdo Dry Valleys, Antarctica - Oligotrophic Lake LV.19.P2.IB | ecosystem: Environmental > Aquatic > Freshwater > Lake >...
GGGCGGTGTGGGTGGAGTAGGCGCGATTTACATAATCTCAAGTAGATAACGATGCTCGTCGCCCCTCTCAACGAAATCGTCCCTCTCCGGATGCTGGCATCCGACGGCGGCGAATCCCTGTTTGGGCGAATAAATCTCTACAATTCGGCCGGGGTTCTGGTCAGCTCTTTATCTGCCCTCCATTTGGCCGAGGGATTATACAGCGCAACCTGGACTCCCGCCATAGAGGGACTCTATACGGCTGTTGGGCAATTTTTTTTTGACTCTCTTTTCACCATAGATGCTGATTACGAAAAAACTATGGAAGATGTCGATGTCTCAACGCTGAAGGCCAACATCATCCGCCTGCTCGGACTAGTGCAGGAAAATACCGTAATAGACAATCAAGTCTATGACTTGCAGAGCAATCTGACGGCAGCTAGAATCCGTACCTACAACTCCAAGACCAACGCTCTAGCGTCTGGAGTGACGGGGCTTGTGGCTTCCTACGGCATGACTGCCGCCTACAGTTCGGGGAGGTTGGTGGATTACAAAGTAGTGAGAGACCTGTGAACGCGACTAGTCTCATCACTAGGGGGTATGTTTGCCCTACGTTGGAGCAAATAGTCTATCAGGTCCAATTACCGCCTGGTGAGAGTCAGAATCTTCTGAGTAGGGCCTTACAATTGCCATTACCTAGTTCGATGACCGAAGCCAAGGGGATTTTTCAATCGGATGTCATATTCCGCACCGCTCTAGTCATGGCGATTGCGGACATGCGCGCCAACCCTTGGCTCCTGGACCATGTTTTTGCGTCACTCATTCAAGATGAACAGACAGCTAGTTCGTACGGTGAAAAAGAACGGCAGCGAGCCAAAGACTGGTTTTTGAAAACTGCTATCCCTGTCGTGTTGGATTATCGGTTCGAGGACATGGAATATGCCATGGTCTCGATTTCACTAGTAGAGTCTTCCGAAGCAGAAAATACTCTAGGAGACATACACTATATTCCACAAGAAGAAGTGGAAGCGGATTGGCCTCCTCTCTCTGGTGCCTTCAGTCCTACCGCCTATAGTCCCGCCACCGGTATCCTTAGATTACCTACATCTGTATCGGACCAACTTATCGTAGTCGCCGGGATGGTAATCGTTGACAAAGTCGGACGAACTCACGAAATCCAATCAATTATCGACAAAAACACCGTAGTAATCACCCCAGGGACGGTGGCAGATTTTAGCAACTCAATCGTCAAGGGTCAGAAACCCCGATTGCTACAGGCGGTAGAGTCCTTGTCGTTCAAGGAGTCGTACCGAATTGGGTGCCACGTCCATGGCGAACCTTTCCACCTGACCTGGCTACACTCAGTTATCTCGTTTTGCTTGCTGCGTTATAAGCAGGCTCTCCTAGAGGCTCGTGGATTTGAGCGGTCTGTGATGAATTCTACCCCGTTCGCGAAAAATGAGGCGCTAGGAATAGAGAACTACTGGACGAGGTATATCAATATCACCGGATTCGTCAGGAACTACTGGCCCAAGGTCTTGTCCGAACGAATTACGTCCGTCTCTACTAATGGTAGCGACGGCTTGCCAACATTATTGGTTTCACAAGTAGGGAACCTTTCCGAATCTTACAAACAAGACCCATCAGACCTCGAATCCGAGTGGATGGCACAAGACGGAATCGGGTTACCAATTACTTAGATGCCACTTATTTTAACGTACATTCTCCTTTAAGGTTGCTTAAATGCCAATTATCGCACTTCACTCAAAGTCTATCGGTCCGTTCCTCGGGACAGGAGCGTATTCAATCGTTTCCGCTGGGCGTAACTTAAACAACGCTATAGATAGCGAAAAATCGGACGAACAAATCGCACAGAGACACTCCAGTCTACAGAGCGATTTGGATACGGGCGGGTATCACTACACCCCGGTAAAGGGTCACTACGGGGGAGAGGAAAACTCCTTTATTGTCCATACTCCTAATTCCACAGCTATGAATGAGCTAGGGAAGAAATACAATCAAGACTCTGTTATCCACAGCGCACAGGGGGCGAACAAGCTTCAGTTTGTTACCGGCCCTCATGCCGGTAAACACCATGCGGGCAAGGGATACCAAGAACTTCCAGATGCTTCAGACTACTACTCGGTCGTCAACACGTCCGACGGAGAAGCCAAGAAATTCAGTCTCAACCTCGACTTCGACAATCTGCACGACGAGACAGTCTCCAAAAAAGAGATTGCAGAGATGTTAATAGTAGCTCTCAAAAAAGCCATGAATAAGTCGTACTAGTCCCCCGCTGGGAAACAATTTTTGTAGCGTTAACCTCAAACATAATCATATAGATACTACGGACGAAGAAAATGTCAGAGAATATATCTAAAAAAGAAATCGCACTAGGCCTAGCAAAGGCTCTTCGGGAAGCTGTGAGCCGTATAGAACTAGCCTCCAATAAAGAGGCTTTTGGAGTCAAGAAACTCAGCAAAAACATGGGCGGAGGGTTCCCTGGATTGGGGAATCAGGTTCCTATGGCTAGAGGCGAACCAGAAGCTGACGAATCGTCAGATGGTGGTAACGACGGGGACAACTGCAAAGCCTGTAACGGGCGCAACGAACATCTTGGTTCGTTGGGCAACCGGATTCATTTTCTTTGCAAGGGCTGTGGACTCACTTCGTCTAAAGCTCACGATGAGCATGTCCAGAAAAAGGAAGTGCTGCCCGGCGATAAAAAGTCCCAAGTGGTCGTCGCTGAAGGTAGCGGCGGCGGAATTATCAAAAAGAGTTTGACCGAAACGGACCTAAAATCCGTTGGCAATATGCAGGCTCAGGCTTCCGCTTCTCCGGTCCGCCAAGGTGCGGGTATGCAGGCTACTAAAGCAGCGGCGAGCAAACCCCCACTCCAAAAAGATGCGATGGACGTTGCTGTAGGCGTAGGCGCCAGGAGCCCCATGCCTGCCGGTCGTCCTAAACTGCCCGGTATGACTCCTAGTCGTTCTGTCAAGCCTGCAACGCCTAACGCCTCTGTGAGCGCAGAACAGAAGCCCGCTGCGTTTATTCGTAAGCCTGTGGGTGAGGTCGCAAAACAGCCTGACTCTTCTGAAATTTCTGCCGCTGAAAAAAAAGCTGCTGGAATTGGATTCCTCTCTAATTTGATTTCAAAGTTTCGCGGCACTGGTAATAAGACGTGGTCGGACCTGCGCGGCGCCGGTACTGTTTCAGCGGGCAAGGCCGTTAGTCGCATGGGGGCCCGTATGGCCCTCGCGGAAACATCTCCATCTCAGGTTCAAAACGAACTAAAGGGTTTTAAATCCTTGGCGGGCGGAGCCCCAAACCAACCCAAGGCTGGTGGAACCGAACTAAAGGGGTTTAAATCTCTAGTTCATAAGGGTGAAACGTCTCCATCTCAGGTTCAAAACGAGATGAAAGGGTTTAAGTCCTTGGCGGGCGGAGCCCCAAACCAACCCAAGGCTGGCGCCGGAACCGAACTAAAGGGGTTCAAATCTCTAGTTCATAAGGGTGAAATGCAGAAAGACGAAAAAGGGATTCCAGCGGCCCCTAAGGCTCCTGGCGCTCCTGCTCCTGCGACGGCTACCCCCAAAGCGCCTAAAATAGCTCTCACAGGTCCAACAGGAGCGAAAGGCGCAAGCCAAAGTAACGCAGCTCCCCCCTCGGCCCCGGCGATGAAGTCCGAAGGCAAGAAATAATTTTAAGTTTTAAGATTGAATAAGGAAAGATAAAAAATGCCCCAGCAATACGTAACAGATTCCGGCGTCCTGATTATTCCAGGTGCCTACCCCAAAACCAACGTCGCCAGTAACCCAGGCGGTATTGCTACTACTGGGATTTTGATGGTGGTCGGCGAAGCCCAGGGCGGCGCGGACTACTCTCAAGAGGAAGACCTGAGCCTCAACTCCTACGGCCCCGACCAGATTAGTGATATCACTGCTAAATACGGTTCCGGTCCACTCGTTGACGCATTCCGTCTAGCTGTGGCTGCGTCAAACGATGCTGGCATTGTTGGGTCTTTTAGCCGATTTATTCCCGTCAAAACCAACCGGTCCGTCTCAGCGACAGGAACTATTCCTGCGATTGGTGGCGGTAATTATGCAAATATCCTTGCCAAGGTTTCCGGGAAATCCGGAAACCTCATTACTCGTACTCTGACGGCGGCGTCCTCTGAGGTTGTCCCTACCACGGGCTCGGCAATTATTGCGCCTCCTCAGGTCAATACCAATATCGAATTCAGAGTCAATGGTGGAGCGGCAGTTACTGCCTCTCTGACTGCTGCTGATATACCGTCCGCAATTCGGACGGCTATCGACTCCTTGACAGGTGTCGCGGCTAGCGGCGGAGTTAGTCGTAACGTGATTACTGGAGTGGCTGGCAGCTTGACAGTTGCCATCGTCTCTGGATTTACCGTCACTATTACAATCACTGGTGCAGCGTACGCCGCTCTCCCTACGGTTGGAGACATCCTACTAATTCCGACGGGCAGTCCGCTCGCTACGGCGAACGAAGGTACCTACGCAGTGACTGCCGCTGCTGGCGCAGTCATCACGGCCCGAAAGGTCCTAGACGCATCTGGGGCTGGCTCTACTCTGACGGCCCCTTCTGCTGAAGGTCCTATCGTCATCTCGGCAATTACAGACCTCCGGGCATTTAGCCCCATCGTCATTTCCAATGAAGCTGGCGTAGTTGTTCCTGGGCTCGGCAAGAGCTTGGAAATTGCGAACACTTCTACTGGGTCGTTCTCGGATATCGCGTTCAGCGCGTCCGGCGTAGCAGCCACCTGGGTCTCTACCTCGGTCCTGCCTGTTAGCATCGCGTCGGGTACGGAATACTCCGTCAATGTCAACGTAGCTCGCCAGACAGACGCCATCTCCGACAACGTTATATCGGGCGGCAGGGTAGTACTAGCTATCGGTTACACCGGCACTACGGCCAGTGCAGTCATTGCAAGCGGTGTCCTGACGATTACCGTCACAGGCGGTGCAGGAGCAAATCAGACGATTACTCTGAGCGACTACCCCACAATAAATGACCTTGTGACATTTATCAATACCTTTACGGGCTATTCGGCTGCGGCCGGAAATGCCACACTAGGTCAAAGAGCGTCAACGGCGTTGGACGCAGGCACTTACACCATCGCGAACCGACATGGGGCGAGAAATGGCCGCATTAAGTCCGACGGGGCAAGTTTCCTCACGGACGTAAATACCGGGAATATTCTCGCCAACGTCGCGGCAATTTCTCCTGCTACCCGATTAGTCGGTCTGCCGGATGTCTCCAGCCTTGCATTTCTGTCCGGTGGCAGCAAGGGCGGCACGACAAACGCGAACATCCTAGGGGCTCTAGATGCCCTGGCCGGAGTTCGAGGGAATTTTATCGTCCCCTGCTTCTCCCGGGACGCAACGCTGGATATCGTCGACGGTCTGACGGAGGCTACGTCTAGCTACACGATTGACTCCATCCATACCAATGTCCGGTCACACGTACTCTCGATGAGCAGCTTCAAAAAGCGTCGGCCTCGTCAAGGGTTTTTGAGCACCAAAGGGACATTCGCCGAATCGAAAAACAAGGGCGCTAATATGGCCTCGGGCCGTCTCTCGATGTCGTTCCAGGATGTCCGCGACACTAACTCGGCGGGTAACCTGGTGCAGTTCCAACCCTGGGCTAAAGCGGTCAAGGCTGCTGCGATGCAGGCTGCTGGTTTTTACCGACCCATCGTCAATAAATTCGTCAACGTTTCTGGAGCAATCCAGGCTGCTGGCGATTTTAATGACCAAAATGATACCAACCTCGAAGACGCCTTGTCGTCGGGTTTGCTCATTATTACTCGCGACGAGGCTGGCGGATATCGCTGGGTTTCGGACCAGACTACGTACACGATTGATGACAATTTTGTGTACAATTCTATCCAGGCAGTCTACGTCAGTGACGTGATTTCGCAAACGACAGCACGTCGAATGGAAAAAGCGTTCGTGGGACAGTCGGTAGCTGATATTAGCGCCAGCCTGGCTCTGACAACCCTAGAATCAATCATGATTGACCTAGGTCGTCTAAAGCTGATTGCTCCGTCGTCCGATGCTGGACGGGGTTTTAAGGACGCCAAAATCAAGATTTCTGGCGGAGCGATGGTTGTGTCCGTGACAGTCAAACTGGCTGGAGCAATCTACTTTATCCCAATCACCTTCTTGGTCACCCCCGTACAACAGTCGGCTGGCTAGTAATAATCTATAAGATACCAAATGTTCACTAAAGTAGGAAATAAATAATGGCACCTCCAAAAGTTATGAACGGCGCCCGAGCCACTGTCGGCTGGACTGTCGGCGGCGAGGGCGGTGTAGCTAAGCCAACAATTGTTGGCCTGTTTACGAACATCAGTTACGGCGTCACATACGACGTGCAGCCTGCCTATATCCTAGGTCGGTATACGGCGGCTGAAATTGACTATACGGCGGCTGAAGTTGTGAATATCACTGCTTCGGGATGGCGTGTTGTTGATAGCGGCTGGCATAAGGCCGGACGATTACCACGAGTACAAGACCTGGCTACTGCCGAGTATATCGAGCTAGTGGTCACCGACCGCCAGACGGGTAAGCGGATTGCGATTATCCGCAACGTCAGACCTACGTCGGTTTCGGGAGGGTTTTCAGCCCGCTCACTGTCGGAGTCTAGCCATACCTTCGTTGGTATTTTGGTGGACGATGAAGAGGCAGAGGAGGGCGTTACGAATTTCGAGGGCCCCGGCTCGCCAAGCTTCCCGTAACTCCTTGCTTAGCCTATCAATGCCTCCTTTAATGGGGGCATTGCTATTTATAGCGGTACTCTTTGAGTATTGTGCGGGCTTTGGTTATCGCGTCGATAAACTCGACGCCTCCGTTGCATTTGCACAGCTCTTCGGTGGCACAGTCCGAAGTGCCGTCCGTAGATGTAATATTACACCAGGCCCGGACAACATTCTGTAACACTGTTTTTAGCTCGTTATCGTTTTTTGTCATCGTTCCCTCTCATTATAGGTGGAGTAATACAAACGCCAGGACCGTGCCGACAACTATCACTAGATACAGTCGCGAGATGTTTTCGTCGTTCATTTCAGATGCTCTTGTGCCCATACGCGCATCCGCACCCATCTTTCTGATGGGGTCTCTGGGCCGAGGGCTCCGTCGTCGTTTTCGTGTGCGACCTCGCAAGCTATCATCCAGGGGATACCCAGCATATACCCAGCCTCCTGCGGGTCCTCGTAGTTTAGCCGACCGGGGTTTTCTACTCCCCTCGACAGTGCGACCGCGCCCAACGCGCAGCATTCCCCACTATCCTCGTCCACAAATATGACTTCTGCCAGCTCGCGCTGGGGCATTGCGTCGAGTGACTCTATCATTTCGCGTAAAAACGCTTGACCTCGTTTCCCACCGATTGACCGGTCGACATTGGCCCGGTACAGTTCTAGGTATTCGCAATCTTCGGAATATCCACTTCGACTCATTGTGTCTTCTCCTCGTCACGCAGCACACAGGGCGTTGCTGCTACCATGATTTCTATCAAAGCATCGGCCATCCTCTCAGCGGCCCCCTTTGTGCGGGGTACGTTGGCGTAAGCTGAGACGGCTGGCGTAGATGCCCAATAGGTATGTGATGCGTCGTCTTCATGGTGCACATATGCGTTGTGCTTGCAGATGTCCGTACCTTCGTGTACGTACGACGCCACGGCGGCGTTAGTTTCCTCGTCGGCGCCCTCCCACGCATCGCGACTCGGCTCGTCACCGGCAATTCGGCGCTCAAACAGCGCCGCCATTTGTTCCGTGTGCAAAACACCGGCATCCCGAAGCTCGACACGCAATAACCACACGCACCAGTAGGACCACACGTGCGTGGTGTCAGCTCCAGGCGTGAGCGCGTTCGCCACACGACCAGGCCAGTCGAGTGACAACTCTCCTGGTAGTAGTTCGTGTAGCTGACCAACCAGGTAGGCCACATCTAACCCTTCATTTTTTGTATTGTTTCCCGTGACCAAATCTGCATACACTGAACGAGCTGCGTCGTGGACGCTGCACCTAATTGCGCCACCGCGCTTACCATCCCACCCAACGACCTGGATTATTTCGCCTGCTGCTCGATGCGCGGCGATGCGGGCTCTTATTATTTCGTGTTGGCCGGTCGCCCATGCGGTCATGCTCATTTTCATTGTCTCCTTTTACGTAGGCACATGTCAAGAAAAGCCCGCTTGTGCGGGTCCTTGACCTTTGGGGCTAAAGCGCGCCTAGCGCGCAGTACAACTCACCCGAATACTCGTCTTTTAGGACGGCAACCGATACCTTGCCGTCGCGCCCTACGTAATCAGGCTCGCTAGTGCGCGTGCCAGTATAGCGCCCTTCTAGCGTGCTTACGATGCGCCACAAGTAGCCGCCGCACGGCACGTGGTCGCCAAGGGTAGGGGCTAATTGGCAATGTTTCGTTTCCATGTATTTATTTATGCCGTATTTCAGCGCGAAGAGCAAGAAATAAATGTCATTTATTTTTTTTCATCCCATATCACGGGGCACACAGGGCAGATATCGGTACACGATCCGCACAGCGTGCAAGCAAAGGGCAAAGAGCGATGCTCACCCACCGCAGCCAGTTGCGCGGCCAGTTTATCCCGCTCGGCCGTACAGTCTCTGAGTTCTTTGCGCAACTCACTAATGATTACCCAAAAATCTGGATTGTCGGTCATTTCTTCCTCTCCAATATATCACGCAGCACACAGGGCAGACAACGCTCGCAATCGTCGTCGTGTTCCTCACCGTAATCCGTGTGGTCGCAGTCACATCCGCACGAGTGCCGCCCAACTGCCTCACCCACCGCAGCCAACCTATCCCGCTCGGCCATGCACTCTGTGAGTTTGCATTTGGCTATTGCAAGGTCCTGATTGCTATACTTCGCTAGCAAGTAATCTACATGGGTCATTGTCGGTCATTTCTTCCTCTCCAATATATCAGATATCACGCAGGACCAGCAGGGGTCGCAGTTATCGTTATGTCTCTCATGATTCATGGAGCAATCGCAGTCGCAGTTACATCCGTTGTCCGCGACTGCCTCACCCACCGCAGCCAGTCGAGCAGCCAGTTCGTCGCGCTGGGTGACACACTCGGCAATCTCGACACGCAATTTGTCGTGCTTGGCCTGGCTACGTAGCTCTCCAGGCCAAAGGTCCCCTTGGAGGGGGTCCTGGTTGTATCCAGGACAGTCGACGACGCATAAGTCAGAAAACCTCTCCAACGGAATGTCTCGTCCTCGTGGCGCCTTGCACCGGCCGCAAACCGCACAGAGCACTTCACTACCCACCACTATCAGAGACAGTTCTCGACTTATTCCCACAGCTATAATGCTCCCAGCGAGAGCACGAAGGTCTGGTGGTCGACGAATTCAGCGGCGGTTTTTAAATCCAGAACCAGCCTTTCCCTCACCGCCACGATGCGTTCGACACGACTGGTCATTTTTTTTTCTTTGTCGGTGAGCCCGACAACGGAGGCCTCATGGATTTTTCTCTGGTTGCGAAAGTTCAAAAAACTACGCAACGCTTCAATAGACTGCTCATCCAGAATGATACCTCCTGGTCTGTCAGACCATCCAATTTTTTTACTGCCGACTGGATAGCCTGGACCTACGTCTGTGACGCAAAGTCCGCTATTGTCTCCCTGTTTCCAAATCGTTACGCTTCTCATTTTATGTTAAATGTATAGGTAGTCAGGTCAGGTGTCAATCTTTTCTTTATGATTTACAGATTTCCGGATACTTGGTATCGCGCTCGCCCCATCATAGCCGGACTTGTGGTAGAATTTAAGAAAGGGTGATTTTTTGTCAAAGGAAAATTTTTCGCAAGAAGTGTTCGATCAAATGCTGGAGAAGTACCCCACCTTTGAAAACCAGCAACAAGCTCTTGCTGAGGTCGTCAAATTCACTATTTGTGAGACCTATGACCAAAGTAAGCAGTTTTTTGCTACTCAATTAGTCAGCTACTTAAACGATATGTGGACCGTTATGTCAATCCAAAAGGTCCCAAAGACCTTAGTGGCAGCCGTCAAAAGGGACCCCCAGGAATCCATGAGAATGGCCGTCACCGCCGTGGCGCGAAAAACGGTAGAAGTCATAGCGCAATTAAGTTCTATCAGTCTAGAGTCTTTAGATTCGACTGACCCCACGGACGAAGAGGTAGGAGACCCCAAGGGGACATGCTGAATGGACAATCACGATGACCTGGACGCGCTCCCCGAGGAGCCAGTCGTTCAAGAACTAGCCCGAGCCCTAGATTGTTACCTCTGTAGTTCCGTATTTCCTTCCTTCGGAGGGAGGCTCTACTGCGAAAAATGCCGGAAGCAGTTTTTTTTGGATTTGTAGGGTTAGGGAACAGGTGGCAATCTATTTAGGGTATGACCACCCCCTTGATTATAATTTGTCTGGTTTTAGTAGGACTGACAATTGGCGGGTGTCTCATATACAGGGACATAGCACGGTCCTATGAGCAGGGGTTCTTTGAGACGGGCGAAAAAGGGGACGGACCGGACCTAGACGGCGACGGAATCGGGAATGATGTCCATTGGCCCAAAAACAGAATTCCGATTAGGGTAATAATCAGCCCGACCCTGCCCAAGGCCTACCTCGCAGAGGTCATCCTCGCGATTTCCAAAATCAATACCATCGTACCGGTGTTCGGACCTCTAGAGACCGGTTCGACACATCTCTCTAATTACATCGAGATAGGCGGAACCAGGCCTCCTACTGGTGTGCTCTATATCCATAGCGACGCAGGAGACGACCCATCACACGGGATTGCTACCACCTATAGGTCAGCTAGAGGTGAGATTATTAGCTGTACTCTACAATTTCCGGAATCCGGCGTGAAGCTCGCCAAAAGCATTGTCCTGCATGAGCTTATGCACGCGTTAGGCTTTGCTCATGATGAAAACAGGAATTCGATTATGTGGCCGTATGCAACCGACCAGCCACAAAAAATCACAAAAAACGACAGCAGGTTGATGGAAAAGGCGTACGGAAATGCGAAAAGCGATTAGTGGCATTATCTTTCTGAGTGTTTTGATGGGTTGTAACCAACCTATTATTCGACCGGCCAAGAGCGAGACTCTTGCTCCTCCCGACATCGTTGCCGCTCTTGCTGCTCCTGCCGCTCCTGCCGAACCTGCTGCTCCTGCCGAACCTGCCACCGTCCTCTGTCCAAAACGCCCCTGCATCCTAGTAGTAGCCCTACTGGGCCATATCGCGGGCAACATCAGCGAATTGCTGACTGAATTTATCGAGGGCGCCGAAAAGGAAAAGGCCGAAGCTCTGGTTTTTATCATCGCCTCCCCTGGAGGGGATTTCAACAAAGCCGAATCTATTTATGACTCAATTAAGAATACCAGCATACCTACCTTTTGTTACGTCAAGGGGATGGCCGCATCAGGAGCTTTCTGGATTTTGCAAGCCTGTACCGAACGGGTAGCAGAACCCAAAGCGCGACTCATGACCCACGCGCCCTACGTAGTAGCCAAGGCAGGAGTCGCCATGAAACGAACAGACCTAGTCAATGCCATCAACGAAATCGATATGCTTAACGACATTCAAGCATTCGGAATTGCTAGCCGGATGAAAATGCCGCTCAAGGAGTACAAATCGCGTCTCGGCGGGGCAGACTGGTGGTTTTCAGCGGCGTCTGCGGTGGAATTAGGGGCTATCGATTCGATTGTTGAGGTCGACGTTGATACCTACATTAGTCAGATTCCTGAAAAGCTCCTAAAATTAAAGGCAAGGTCTAAATGACCAATAATCACGACGTAATAATCGAAGCGCACGAAGACCGCATACAAGAACTAGAGAGGTCTTTTAATTCGCTAGCTGTGCAAATTCTCCCAACCCTGGCGCGCCTAGAGGAAACCGTCGAGAACGGTTTTGAGCGAATGTCCGAATCCATACAAAAAGGGGACAAGCGATTTGACCGACTGGAAACGGCCCTGGAAGAAATAGAAGATTGTGCAGAGGAAAACACCAGTGCCCTGGCCGTCCTTAAAGACGCCCACCAAACCCGCAGCGAACACAAAAAAATATTCGTCAAATGGGTGCTAGGGGTAATTAGCGCAATTATCATTGCAGTCCTAGTGTCTAGGATTGGTCTAAAGTAGACCCTTCAATTTCTTCCGGCATACTGATGCAGGTATCAGACATTGTGGCAACCTGGACGCCACGGTTGCCACTGTCTGTCGACCCTCACGTTCCAATCGATGGGTTGAGGTTTACTTGCCAGTCTCCTTAGGATGGCTCTAGCTATCTCCGCTTCTGCCCCCTCCTGGGAGGCATGGGCCTTAAGAGCTTCTAGGCGTCTTGAGCTGCTTAAGCTGCTTATTTTATATTCCATATTTCTTTCTAGTCATTTTTTGTTTTTCCGGGCAAAAACAGTGTCAAAGGACATGACGCCCTTAGAGGTGATTTTACACCAGCTAGCGCTAATTACCTCTTCGCCCGACTGGAGGTCGAAAAAGTATGCCTTCTCGTATGGGTTGTACGCGACCCTGACCCCACTGAGAAACGAATACGGGTCGTCAGGGACGCTCAAGGTACCACGCACGAAGGCATGTAGGTTTTTACGCTGTTCTCTCAATACCCTTTGCCGTCCGGCTTCATCGACAATATATGTGGCATCTGTTAACCACAGCGAATCAGTATTGAGGAGCAGTCTCCCCTTATACCTAAGGGACAGCCCTCCCGCCTGAAGGTCTCTGAAGACATCTACAACCATTCCGTACGATATCCACTTTTCACAATTCTGTCAATATTTATCAAGAGGGGGACTCAATCTTTTCCGAATGGAACAAGATGTAATCGAAAAAGACGGTGGCGCCAGGAGCCGAAAGCTTTGGTTTTCTGGAGCCACGTCGGCGCTGGTAATTATAGCGAGCCTCTTCGTCCCTTCTGCCGTGTTTGGCGAGGTCGTCACCGGCCTTATAACTGTCTGCGGCATCTACGTAGGCGGCAATGCGGCCACTCGTTGGATTACCTTGACGAAAACCCAAAAGGCGCCTACTCCCGCCAAGCCAAAAAAGGAAGCACCAATTCTCGAAAGAGAAGAGGAATAAAAAAATGGTCAATCAGAACAATGCACGTCTCAATGCCGCGACCAGATTGGTATGTCGGTTCGTTCCGGAATTCCGGGTGATACAAAAATCCGGGTCGCTGTTCCACAAAGTGGTGGGGGTGCTTTTTGGCCTCATTGGCAATAAGGCATATATGCACCAGTTCTGGACTACTATCAACTACACCACAGCAGCTCCTAAATGCTACGATGATGGATACGATGCAGAGTCGTGGAAGACTGTCCTGCACGAGGGGTGGCACGCAATCCAACGCAAGAAATACGGTATCTGGTTCCCCATAGGGTACCTATTCCCGCAAGTGCTAGGAATAGTCGGCATCATCTGCAATGTGGCACTGCTCTCTGTCGGTTGGTGGACACCGTGGGTCCTCATCCCTCTAGCCTTCCTGTTGCCCCTACCAGCTCCTTTTAGAGCCTTGTGGGAGTGGGAGGCCTACAAGATATCAATAGCGTGCGATTTCTGGCACTGGGGGGATATCAAGGAAAAGGCTCTCCCTAAATACGTATCGGGGTGGCTAGTTGCTAACTTTACCGGGCCGTCCTATTATTTCATGTGGCCTTTTCGGGGCATGATTGAACGGGAATCCTACCTGTTCATCGAACGGCTCAAGAGAGCGAACGTGCCCATAGACCTCTATCTAAACGAGTGCCGCACTTTGTGCGTGAGTCACCGCAAAAAATCCTAGATGGGGATTATCAGGACTCCTCTGTCCTTTACCTCTTTAACGACCTCTCTCGGAGAGTCGTCGTAAAATGTCGGGGCGTACAATGGCAATTGCACTTCCTCGACAACGGACCTTTTTTGCTTTTTAAGGATAAGGATTCTTTCTATCAGGAATGGTTCCACTTTAGCTAGCCTCCAGGTAAAAGATTGCAACAGACACGCTCCAAAAAGTCGTCATATCCACAACAGGCCAAGGAGGGACAAAAACAAGCCCCGCCGCCTGGTAACTATAAGGTAGTCACGAAGGCCCAGGCAATTACATGCCCACACTGTCGGACTCCGTACTACAGCGAGTTCAGCAATGGCGGCTGGACGGAAGGGTACTGTACCTGGTGCAGTATGGAGACTAGGGTTCAAAAAAAACAAAACCTATAGGCACTCCAAGCTGCGTAGGCTTCGTCATACGCAGCCCGTGTGGCATTAAGAGTCGTACAAGCTCGTAAGTATACGAGGTGTTCAGTTTCACGTTTGAGCCGCGCAGCGTCGTATTGACTACACGCGACTAGATAGGCGTCGTAGGCGGCGTCGAGGGCCACTGATTTATCATCCGTTGATTCATCATCCATTGTTGGCCCCCTCGCAAGTGTCCAGAGACGTTTGGAACCAATCAGGCAATTCGGCCTGCAAAAAATAACCAAACCCAGTGTTGTCATATTTAACGTAGGTTGGATTTTTGAATGCGTCCAGGAGCTGCCGAAGAGAACTCTCCTTCTCCAACTTCGTCTTCCCGAGCCACGGGAGGACGCAGACCTCCGCTGAGGCGACAACTAGAGCGTACCAGGAGTAGACAGTCTCTTGAGAGGCCGTCTCTGGGAGATTCCGCTGCAACGTGAAGGAGACTTCCTCGCCTCGAAAATAGCGGGAAAAACCCTCCCCCTCTTTGACTACCTTGAAGAACTCTATTCGGAGTTGTTCAATTCCAATTGAGTGAAACGTCTGGCGACCCACCCGAAATGCCCACTTTGCCTTGTTCTTGTTCATTCATTTAATCTACAGGAATCAAATTAAATGTCAATAAATAATTGTGCGAGAAAAAGGACTCGAACCTTCACGGATTGCTCCACTGGATTCTAAGTCCAGCGTGTCTACCATTCCACCATTCTCGCAGGAACGTGTCAAAAGCGAGACTCGAACTCGCACTCCAGAGGTTGGAAAAGGATTTTAAGTCCTCCGCGTCTACCGTTTCGCCATTTTGACAAAATCTATCTATTTTCTGGGTCTTTGATGTGAGACGAAGAAGTCGGCTGCTTCTGGTGACGACCACCCAAAATATGAATGACTATCCATACTGATGAAATGGACAAAAAAATCAAGAGGCAGTTTGCAGTGACACCCATCCTCAAAGGTCAAAGACGTAGCGACGGTATCATGAGAGGTAGATACCACTCCCCTCCACACCATAAAGAATGCATCGTACCACGAATCTCCAGTTTTCAGAATCGATGCTTCAGCCGTTTCGTACTGTACGTCCTCTAATACTGGTTGACGTACCTCGATTTCGTCCCACGACTGCATGACTAAGGAGTTATATTGTGCCTTTTTAACGGAGCGAGAGATATCACTATATGGTGTTTTTTTCATTTTATGAGCCCGTTGCAGGAATCGAACCCGCCTATCCGGTTTACAAGACCGGAACATCGCCACCAATGCTTAACGGGCCAAGATTTTCATCGCAGTGTGGTCAAAATCTAGGATATGAATCCTATCTAGCCAGTGCTTGGCGAGCCAGTCCTTCCCCCACACGCGAGGGTAATACTTCTTAAAAATTTTCTTCAGCTTGCTACTGAATGCCTTGTTCATCTTAAAGTCGACGCCCGTTAAGCCCGTGCAGACGTAGGCGTTGATTTCGTCCATAATCACTCGGGGCATATATCCACAGGCGGTAAGCCAACTAGATAGCTGCTTGATAAAATGCCTAGTCTCCTCGTCCGCGTCGAATGATACCTTGATAGCCTCCAGCACTTCGGTCCGGTACGCTTCATCCAAGAAAAAACACCCGTGCACGATTTCATGCGCTACGGTAGAGTGGCTCTTCTGCCCGGTGGCAATGATATACCCGTCAGTTATTGACGAGAAATGGTCCAAAAAGGCACTTTCCTTTCGGGTGAACGGGAGGAAGTCCTCGTCTAAATAGAAGCGAGCTAGGGCCCGAACAGGAAAATTAAATCCAGACCAGTCCTGGTGGTACATCCTACCTCCAGTCTCCTCCTCATACCAGTCCTCGTACTCCTCCCGCGAAAAGGACGCGCCCGCAAACTTAGGCGATTCGTAGTGTTCCTGGAATCGCATCATGGTGGTCCCGCACAGATATTGTGTAGGGAACCCCACAAAATATATGGGGAGTTTGGTTGGCATTTAGGGAGCCTTTATTCCGACAACTAACTGGTTGTGTTGGGTCCGGTGTAGTCCGACCGTGAAGTCGAGCAAGTCAGCACAAACTAACAATGTTTTTATTTCTTCAAAAAAAGTACGAATATTTTTGATTAGACCGATATCAAATTCGTCCACCACATACCACCCCTGCCCCTCGTCTCCGCCGATTTCGGGAAGGCGTGTTAGGAAGTCATCGGGCCAGAAATCTACATCGTCTGGACTAAATGTAACGTACACCTTACCGGCACGGATACTGCCCAGGATATTCAGTCTTTTTAGCCTTGAAAACATTATTTAATTTTACCATATATCCGGTGAAAAATCAAGCCTGCCTTATTAATTAGATTGAATCCCAAATCCGAGTGACTACTCGATGGTAGGCAGGCCACCTTCGCGGCGGCATTCTCCCCTTATCCACCACTGCTTGAGCCCGTTGCCGCCCTCGATAGCGGGCAAGTCGTTGTCACGGTGGAGCTGTCCATTCTGGTACCACTCCTTGGTACCATTCTCCTTCTCAACGGCAGGCAAGGGTCCGTCACGATGGAGCTGACCTTTTTCGTTGTGCCAACGGACGGTTCCGTATTCATCCGTACTTACTTTGCTATTGCCCATTATTAATGGTACAGACAATCGAATTAAATGTCAACCGTCATTGCTCCTTTTTTCCCGTTCGACGGTAGGCAGGTCTCCCCATTCAATAATGGGCAACCCTCCATCGCGATGGAAGAGACCGTCTTTCCACCACTGCTTGGTCCCGTCTTTCCACTCGATAGCAGGCAAGCCTCCTGCTCGATGGGGTTTGCCATTTATCCACCATTCCTTGTGTCCGTCTGTGTATTCGACAGCGGGAAGGTCTCCTTCACGATGAAGCTGCCCCCTTACCCGCCACGACCTATTTCCGTCTGCCCATTCGATGGAGGGCAGGCCGCCGTCACGGTGACGCTGGCCATCTACCCACCACTCCTTGCTCCCGTCTGCGTGTTCGACGGCGGGTAGGCCTTCACTGCGATGAGGAAGGCCGCTTTCGTCAAACCAACGGACAGTTCCGTCTTCGTCGACTACTTTGTTCTTCATTTTATCTTCTCGGATTTTTCGATACCGTACTAAATCCGCTTCTACTACGTTTAGCCACCACTGTTCGTCGGTCACTAGGAAATCTCCACCAATTTATATCTCTTGCCGCCAATCTCGATAATGTCAGAGCAGGAAGGAGGAGGTCGAACTTCCTCACCTTTGATATACCACTGCCTTTCCCCGTCCGCCCGTTCGACGGCGGGCAAGCCTCCGTCACGGTGAAGTTTCCCGTTCACGTACCAATGCTTGGTCCCATTTAACCACTCGATAGCAGGCAGGCCGCCGTCACGGTGGGGCTGTCCGTCCACCCACCACTGCCTTTCCCCATCTGGCCTTTGGAAGGCGGGCAACCCGCCGTCACGGTGAAGGAGTCCGTTTACTCGCCACTCCTTATGTCCGTCTGCCCGTTCAACGGCAGGTAATCCACCATCACGGTGACGCTGACCGTCTACGTACCACTGCCTGGTCCCGTTCGACCGCTCAACAGCAGGCAATCCGTCGTCACGGTGAAGGAGGCCGTTTTCCCACCACTCCCTACCGCCGTCTGTCCATTCGACGGCAGGCAGGCCGCCATCGCGGTGAGGAAGTCTCAGGTTATTATACCAGCGAATGGTACCGCTAGAGTCCGTTGTCGAATTTTCAGTGTTCATTTTTGCCTCTATGCCGCCGGATTCCGGTAACTGTTGCCGGAATAGTTGCCGGAATGATTCTACTACATTAAACCAGAAAATGGTCACTAAATCTCCACCAATTTATATCTCTTGCCACCAATCTCGATAAGGTCAGAGCAGGAAGGAGGAGGTCGAACTTCCTCACCTTTGATATACCACGACTTGGTTCCGTCCGCCCGCTCGACGGCAGGCAAGCCTCCGTCACGGTGGAGTTCTCCGTCCGTGTACCATTTTTTGGTTCCGTCTGCCCACTCGACCGCAGGCAGGCCGCCGTCACGGTGGGGCTGTCCGTTTATTCGCCACTCTTTAGTTCCACTTGCGCACACAACGGCAGGCAGGCCGCCGTCACGATGACGGTGGTCGTTCACAAACCACTGTCTGTCGCCATCTGCCCCCTCAATAGCAGGAAGGTCGCCGCCACGATGGCGCTGGCCGTCTACGTACCACTGCTTGGTCCCGTCTAACCACTCGACCGCAGGCAAATCATCTTCGCGGTGGAGTTGACCGTCCGTCCACCATTCCTTGGTCCCGTCTACCTGTTCAAAGGCAGGCAATCCTCCATCACGATGACGAACACCGTTTGTCCACCACTCCTTGGTGCCGTCTGGTCGTTCGATTGCGGGCAGGTCTCCTCCACGGTGGGGGCGTCCATCCACCCACCATTCCTTGGTGCCGTCTGGTCTCACGATGGCGGGCAGACCTCCGCCACGATGAAGTTCCCTATTCTGGTTATACCAGCGAACGGTTCCGACTGAGTCTGTTGAGACTTCAAATACTCCATATACCATGGATTCGTATCCTTTAGTTCGTCATACTTGTTGGCTTGGAAAGACTATGTACCATCACCCCTTCAGGAGTGACTATGATGTCGCCATCGTGCAAAAAATGAGAAATATCAGCTACGCATTCGTAGACCAGGCCTGCCTGCTCGCCTAGGAATATTTTTTTCCCACTCCTCTCGACAAACACCAAAAATGAACTGATTGGTATCTCATTGCCTGTAGAGGCGATGAGATTTCGGTGCGTGGGGAAAAAGGTCCATCGTCTCATATTTTTACCAGTGCAGTTTTCAGGGCTATCAACTCTCGTTTTAATCTGACGTTCCGGCCTATTTCTTTGTCAGCCTTGCTGAGAAAGTAGTCATTGGAGACTTGCAAGTCTTCCGACGCCTGGAGGACTTCAGAAGGTATATCACATTTTATGATTTTACGGAACACGAATTTGAGGGCTTCGGTAGTAAGCAGCCATTTTGGAAGTGTAGACAATCTGGTCTGCCATTGCCACCGAACGGTCAGATAGGACCTGGTCGAGAATGGCCCCATTTTTCGCTTGAACCCACTCCGCTCTATCAGGTGCCCCATGATGCAGACTGGACGACCTCTAGTGTCAAATACAGCACCAGTAGAAATTTTCAGTTTTCTTATGTTGCCTATAGACCAATCAATAGTATTGATGAAACGCGCCAGCTCTTTTGTATTCATCATCTGCTCTCTGCGCACCAGGAGGGATTCGAACCCCCAACCCGAGGATTTGGAGTCCTCTGCTCTCCCAATTGGAGCTACTGGCGCATGTATCATTTTTAATTCATCTGCCTGCGCGCCCGGAGGGACTCGAACCCCCGACCATAGGCTTAGAAGTCCTCTGCTCTTCCATCTGAGCTACGGGCGCGTGCATTAAATTTTTTCTACAGGTGTATTGTCTTCTGTCGACATATCCTTGCCTGGAACTTTTACGACCACCACGAAGGCGTTCCCCAACCGACGTGGTAGATAGTCTTGGAGATAGAATTCATCAATCACCTCGACGAGAAGCCGAGGCCCTGCATCGTCGAGGGTCCGGTATGCGTCATAAAACCAGACGCATTCACCAAATTCTTTTAGAAGCAGTTCGGTGGCTTCCACCACCTCAGTTGTTTCTGCTGCCATTGTTAGACCACTTCCTTGGCGGGCTCACGACGCTCATGGTCTCGACGGTCGTGTTCTCGACGGTCGAAATTGATGCACAAGGTCTTCGCGAGGTACCCAGTACCATTCACGAGAAATAGGGTCGCTGGGCGTCCCTTTTTATCGGTGTGGATTTTTTCAGCACTGGTAATGATACCAGTCTCTCCACCAGCAGTTTTTACGAACGTGTGCCCCACGATTATATCTTTCATTCTCATTTTATTTCCTTTGTTTCCTTTGTTTTGTGCCCTCAAAGGCCACAAATTCAATATACCTACTCTAAATAAAAATGCAACAAATTTCTACTGAAACGTTGCGTTATATCGAACTCTTAATCTTTAGCCTGACCACGCCACCACAACCCAGGAGAGACGCATGAAGACAGTCCAGTTCGTAGTAAATGTTACCGGCTCAATCACCCAAGAAAAATTTGAGGGGCTGTTCGAGGCCAAGATTTTCCCAAGTCACCGTGATACACTGCGGGAAGACGAGGTACGGAGGTCTGTCCTGGGCATGAAATCGTCCGAGGCGTCGGAACACGCTCAGAGTATCGCCACCGGTATCGCGTTCCTAACCACGCGTATTACAAAGTCCCCGAACTGGTTTTCAAGTTCAAACAACGGGATTGACCTAGAAGATGACAATGTCTTGATTGAGGTGCATAATGCCTGTTTTGGCGCCATCACCGAAGAGGTGACATCGCTCCACAAAAAAGCCGAAGAAGCAAAAGAAAAACTGAAAAAGCATATTGAGCCCACCCCTGTGGTTTAAGAATCGTGGACCTCTATAGAGATTTGAGATTGCTCGCCCTAGCAAACGTGCTAGCTGAAGACGACTCAGAGTACTCTATTCGTAAGGTGTTTCGCTGGTACAGCAAAGAGTTTTTCACTCCACTACACATGGTAGAAGACCTCCCCCTAGACGAAATCATGACTCACTACTATGAGTCGCATTATGAGGCCCTCGAAGGACAAGATGTTCAAGAGGAGATATCCCAACTGATGCTCACCCCAGAAGAGGTTAATAAGGTTCAGACGGGGAAGGAGCTTGAGGCGATGCGAGAGGCGCAATTCCTCCAGAGTGTTGAGAAGCAGGCCTACAAAGCTGGCCTACGCGCAAGCCTCGAAAAAGAGGTCGTGCCCCCAAAGGCCACGAAGAAAACAGACGCTCTCGAAGACCTCGGAGAGGAAAAAATCTCCATGTCTTTTGTCGAAATAGGAGACCTAGAAAAGGCCTTGACGGAGATGGGGGGACTTTGGACCGAGCCAGAGGATGACACCTTTACCGGTGTCGAGTGACCTCATCGTCTACCGGTAACCCAAAACGCCAAAAACGCACCCAGCAGGTCGGCCCAGATATCCGTTATCCACCGATTATACCAGGGCTCACGGAACTCCATCCAAACCTCTACGGTATGCGGCTCTACGACCTCCCAGCCGATACCCGCAATAATCACACTCGCCAGTACCCACCTACGTCTCCCTAGCATCGTGAGGGCTACCAATGCTCCACAAAACCACCCGACCAAATGGATGGCGCTCCAAATATCTACCAGATACGGAACCCACATACCTTATAGATTGTGCCGTCTGGCCGTCCGTCTAGGTTTTTGTCAAGGGGCAATCTTTTGATTCAATGGCCGACAAACAAATAAAAATAGCCTTTGCGGTGGACGAGACGGCGGCGGCGCGAGCCAAAACCCTTATCGACGCTATGACGGCCTCGATTACGGCCTTAGTCAAGGCGTCGAACCAGGCATCTGGTGGCGGTGCCTCAGGGATGAAGGTGGGGGCAGGCCGCACGATGCCAGGCATCGGAGGTACCTCCCATCAGGCATCCGCCGGAGCCCAAAAGGGAGGAGGGGGAGTAATACCTTCCGTCCTGGGTATTTCCGACAGTTCGGCACTGCGGAACCTTATTCAGGGCACTCAGCAAGGGTTTAGGGCCCTCCAGAGTAACATTAAGTCATTCGTAGACCGAGCCTCTGAAGATATCGACAAACTCAGAAAATCCGTCGACGGACTTAACA
>Ga0163150_10003529_pt1 | contig 21909 bp, 25 predicted proteins | sample OliLakLV19P2IB_FD_148628 | JGI IMG/M metagenome (GOLD analysis project Ga0163150, IMG submission 148628) | Freshwater microbial mat bacterial communities from Lake Vanda, McMurdo Dry Valleys, Antarctica - Oligotrophic Lake LV.19.P2.IB | ecosystem: Environmental > Aquatic > Freshwater > Lake >...
ATTGAAATATAGTATAATAATAATACTTCACACACACATTATGTTCTTCACAGCTCGAACTTGGGTCGCACTTGCTGTCACTATCCCTTCATTGTTCTTGCCAGCAGTGACTTTTGCTCAAACGACAATGAACGCGAGCCAGCTTCATACAGGTGCACCGAGACAAATTGTGCAGCCAACTCCAATTCTCATTAAAGAAGTTCCTGTTCTCGTGCCTGGTCCAGAACGCGTTGTTGAAGTGATTCGAGTAGTTCCAGTCCCTTCAAAGCCACGCGTTATTGTGCGCGATCGCGTCGTCGAAGTGCCTGGCCCAGAACGCATCGTCGAAGTTGAGAAAGTCATCTATCGAGATCGAACAATACGTGTCCCTACGAGTCTGCCACATTCTGGCCCTGGACTTGCACTTGCACTGCTTGCCGGTGGTATTGTTGGTGGCGTACGCACTGTGCGTAAAAGTCAGCGCGCGTAGATTGCATTGAAGATGTAGACTATCGGTGATGAAGCCAAAAATCTCTCTCATCACTCTCGGCGTTACAAATCTCACACGATCGACCAAGTTTTATGCAGATCTCGGATTTCCGCTTGATAATAATAGTAACGAGCATGTTTCATTTTTTTCGCTCGAAGGAACGTGGCTTGGCCTCTTCCCTAAAGAAGAGCTTGCGAAAGATGCGGCAGTTTCTGCAGATCGTTCTGGTTTTCAGTCGTTCACTCTCGCACATAATGTCGGCTCATCGACAGAAGTCGATGCAACGCTCTTACATGCGGTGCAGTGTGGAGCAGAACTTGTAAAAGAAGGCCAGAAAGTCTTCTGGGGTGGGTATTCTGGCTATTTCAAAGATCCTGATGGCTTCCTCTGGGAAGTGGCACATAATCCATTTATGGATCTGACATGAGTCATCCTGTACATCGCATGAACGCACGCGTTGCCATCGCTGCACTACGCTTAAATGCTGATCCGAAGAAAGCGACGTTCTTCCCTCGATTCTTCAAAACTGCGAAAGGGGAGTACGGTTTTGGCGATCAATTTCTCGGAGTTACCGTTCCAGAAGTACGCAGCGTTGCGAAGATTTTTGGTTCACTTTTGTTTCCTGAAATTCGCACACTATTCCTTAGTCCACTGCATGAAGTGCGGATGCTCGGTTTCATGATTCTTGTGTCTCAGTATGAGAAAGGAGATGAAAAACAGAAAAAGAAGATCGTGGCGTTCTATCTACAGAATCTGAAACGAGCGAATAACTGGGATTTAGTCGATCTTTCGGCCTATAAAATCCTGGGACACTCATTGATAGGAAACGATCAAACAATACTGCTGAAACTTGCAGCATCGAACAATCTTTGGGAACAGCGAGTATCCGTGGTGTCTACATTTGCGTTGATTCGTGCGCATGATTACACAATGATTCTTCGACTTGCAGAGAAGTTCCTCTCGCATACGCATGACCTGATGCACAAGGTTGTTGGATGGATGCTCCGTGAAGTTGGGAAGCGTGATAAGACGGCTCTTACTTCGTTTCTGAATAAACATGCAGCAAACATGCCTCGTACGATGCTTCGGTATGCCATCGAAAAAATGAACTCTGCAGAAAGAAAGCGATACCTAGAGATGCGATAGTTTACTGCTAGCTGTTTTATTCTCTGCTTGCTGTGTATTTCGAGCGATTTGTCTCGCGAGAGCGATATCTTTTCTGCGGGGCACGGCGTACGCTCTTCATGATGAAGAAAGTAGTAACATCAGAAGAGGCCAAGACAGTTGCTGCATCCATTGGTATCGATTGGGCTGCTACGAAGTTCGATGTACAAGAATTTCGCACTGGTATGGAAGTGGAGTACGAGCATGGCTCGCACGATCCTGAAACAAACGTTACGGACGATGACCCCGTCATCACAGGCAAGATCACGTGGGCGCATCTGAAAGAATTTCCTGACTACTACAAACGACTAAAGCTGATGGAATGCGAAGCAGAAGCGTATTGGGAGAAGAGTAATTGATGTGCTTAGAGAGCACCTCGGCGTAGTTCCCAAAGGGGGCGGAGCCGGATGGAGCGGGTTACTGGAAACTATTATAACCGTGATGGGTGTTTCTAGGAGCTTGTGTCCATGAACTATACCGACGCACGAATCGGAACACTTCCTCGCAGATACACATGCCTGTACCAGCCCGTTATGCTGCTTGCGAGAAATATGGCACTCGAAATGGCAAACATGGGTGAAGCGACCAATATGCCGTACACAAACCAAGCGGACGATCCAATAATAATTGCGACCCGCATCCAGTGATCGGATTTGAGAAAGGTTGAAATGATGATGAATGTTGCAGCCAGGTATGATGTTCCGGAAAGAATATATCCTTCAAAGACGAGATACGTTGCTACCGTGTTGATGACGAGGAAAAGGGCAAGCCAAAGTTTGTTTGTGGAGAAGATGGACACACCAAATCGCACTGCCCCAATGATCGACATCACTGCTCCGGTAAGCGCTCCAAGAAGGAGAAATTGACCGCCGTTCAAAAGGTTAGCAATGATAAAAAATATCAACAGCTTTTCTCTTTTCTTGCATTGCTGGCTCCATGCGGAAACTACCATGGAAAGTAGTGCAAGCACCTGCGCAAGAATATATGTACCTGAAGGGAAATCCATGTTTCCAGTATAGCTTTCCCAGGGAGGGGTTGGGAGGTCCTCCTCCCAATAAAAAGACTGCGGATCGCTCGCGCAGCGAGCGCCGCTCCAGGAATTGCCCCACGCGAAAGAGCATTTGCCAAAGCGGCCGCTCTCCCTTTTTTCCACGGTGCAATTCCTGGAGCGGGTGAACGGAATCGAACCGTCGTCACCAGGTTGGAAACCTGGGGTAATAACCATTATACGACACCCGCAGTGAATGAAATGAGCAGAAAGATGGTACCGATAGAGCGTGTTCCTGTGAAGATGTTCTTTTGCCCTTTCTTCTCGCGTTTACTAAGACTTACGCTTGAGTATTGCCTGTAGTCTTTCAACTATAGATTGATACAAGCTCTTGGGTCGCTTTTTCTGGCTTGTTTCTCTCCTTCGTTTTTTTTGGCATTCATCTTGTATTATGTCGCTTGCATCATGTACTGGCGATCGAGATTCATCTTCTACGAACTTCTTAAAGATGCTCATCATCCAGACGTGATCTTCTTTCGTTGGTTCTCTATTCATAGCCTCAATAAACACTTGAATACATACTTGCGAAGCAAATTCAAAGTTATCGAGTTTATGCTGACGGTCGCCTGAAGGGGACTCTTTCTCTGTCATACTGTTATTTTAACGCTTTCTCTACTGCTTTTCGAAGTCTCTTTTCATCCGTCTTCGCCCAAGGAGTACACTTTGCAATCCTCACGACGATATTCGCAACTGCAGTTGGTAATAGCTTCGTTCGCAGTTGATGCATCGCGTAACTACTACACGTTGGATGGTGTCTGCAAAATCCGTACGGAAAAAGAGACTTTAGTGGACTGTGATCAGGTGACAGTGTTTTTCGGTACACGTAGATGCCTCCCATCAAAACTCTTGCGGGAACGAAGAAAACAACGGAGAGTGCTTTGCGAAAAAGTTTCATAAGACGTAAGATGAATACCATCTTACCACTACTTCGATGGGCGCATTGCAAATTACCTACACCGATATTCTCACACTCCTGAGCATCATTGCAGTGGCGCTCCTTATCGTCATTTTGTATCACCTGATTTTTGTCTCGACATCTCTTCGTCGTACTGCGGAACGTATCGATTCACTGTCTGAGGACATCGAATCTCTCATCTTAAAGCCGATTGGTACGGTTGATTACATGATCGATTGGTTTATAGCGCTTGTAGGAGGAATGCAGAAGGGGGATAAGAAAAAGAAAAAGTAAGGGCGGATTGGCAATTGGCTAGTAGCTCTTGGCTTTTGCTAATTGCTAGAAGCTAATAGCCAACTGCATACATTCTTCGCTATTCTTATTCCCGATGACCCGTCCCGACCTCAAAGCACTCATCGGCAAAGACGTACAAGAAGTACCGATGTCTCTGCAGCGTATTGCAGGTGCACTACCAGACACTGAAGCGTTCTGGATCGGGCCAAAGGATGCAGAAAAGATCACAAAGAAAGATGAAGATGCATACAGCACTGCACACAAGATCATGATGCGACTCAGTATCGAGGCGCCACTCTTACATCAATCAGGTCATCCAGGTGGTCCGCTCTCTGCATTTACATTCGCTTACGCACTCACCGAGCACCAAAACCCAGTCATCGATGAGCCACTTCGCATGAGCCCAGGACACTTGTCGTTACTCGGCTACGCACTGCAGTGGTTTTTCGGACGAAACGGTGACGACAAGAGGCTCGGTTCACCGGAAGCGATCTTGCAGACATTCCGTACACCAGATGGACTCCCAGGACACGTGGAAGCTGGTATTGGGGATATTCCGTTTGGTACAGGACCACTCGGCAAAGGCGTCAGTAATGCACTCGGTGTTGCGTTTGCAAAAAAGTATTTGAAGAAAAAAGGACGAGTAGATGTATTGCTTGCTGATGGGGATAGCCAAGAAGGACAAGTCGCTGAGGCATTTCGTCTCGCTTCACATCTCGCAGTCGATAATGTAGTCGTACATGGAGACTGGAATGACATTCAACTCTCGGGCTTACCTTCAAAGACTGTCGCATCAGATTTTGCATCGATTGCATCGAGCATGGGTTGGGCGGTGATAGAAGTGCAGAATGGCAATGACTATGGGCAAGTACGCGCTGCACTCAAAAAAGTTGATGCTCTCCTTGGGCATGGTCGACCGATCTTCGTTTGTTACTACACGACGATGGGCTACGGCGTACCGCTGATGGAAGAAGGATCGAACACTGGAAAGAAAAACTACCATGGTGCACCACTCAGCGCTGAGGAAGCGAAGAAGTCACTCGATACACTAAAGCTCGATGCGCTTAGCGATCTTACAAAAGCATTTTTGCCTACGCAGAAAGAACATCAGAAAAAATTTACTGATGCACGAGAGAAGCGTGCGAGTGCAGTGCTTCCGTGGGCACTACCAAAAGGTTACAAGCGAGCAGTGACAACAGAGAAGGGTGCTGCGCGCAAAGACTTTGGCGCAGTGCACCTGAAGGCGCTTATGACCGACCCACGCATCGTTGTATTACATGCAGACCTTGCAGATTCTGGTGGGTTTGGGGCAGTCGAGAAAGCGTACCCCGACAGAGTGATCAACGTGGGAGTTGCCGAAGCCAACATGTACATGATGGCAGCGGGCATGCGACAAGGTGGATTGCTTCCAGTAACCTACACATTTGCAGCCTTCGGTACCAATGAAGCGAGAGCGAATGCGAGGCTCATTGATATTAATACCGGTCACATTCCACTCGGCGTGCTTCACGACTGTACGCATGCAGGACTCTCTGTTGGTGAAGATGGTGAGACGCATCAGGAACGCAACTACGTCAATCTTCCATTTGATTTTACGCAGGTATGGGTCGCAGGTGATAGCAACCAAGCCGCCGCAATGGCGGAGCAGGGGATGAAGACGATCGCTGAAGGTACGAGCAGCGTGTATGTGTTTTCCAGTCGCTCAGGTCACCCACAACTTCTCACTACAGAGGGAAAAGCATTGTATGGACATGAGTATGTGTTCGATGGACGAGCGACACTTGCAGCTGGTCACGGAGATCAGCGAGATGAAGCGACGATTCTTACCTACGGTGCCGCACTGCACGAAGTAATGAAGGCTGTTCCTTTGCTCGCAGAAGGAAAGCGCACAGTTCGTGTGCTGAATATTGCATGCATTCGACCGATGGACGCATCAGCAGTTTTGCAAGCTGCACTTGAGACACAGCATCTCATTGTGGTCGAAGACCACAACACAGAAGGAGGCCTGGCGACGCAAGTTGCAGACCTTATTGCTGATAGCGCACTTCCATGCACACTCACGCGCCTCGGTGTTCGTCATTTTCATCCATCTGCAACGGCTGATGTACTGATGACGCTCGCAGTCCTGGATGCAGATTCTATTGTGAGCACTGTCGAGGATCAGTTTGGAACCAGACTCGCTGGTGGCGAAGAAGCGTTCGTTTCGTGTGTTTATGGTCTTGTCGATCGTCTGCGGAACACACGATTTTTGCGTTCATCTCTCCCGTATCTCGAGAAACTGAAAAATGATCAAACGTATCTGACACTACTTCGTCAGCTGTGGAGAGCGCGCACTCTTCTGGATGATCTCCCGACGAATGATGAACTGAGTGAGAGGCTCACGGTGCGTGAATCGATGGAGGACTTCAGTCCACTTACGGGAATTCCTGTACTCCCAAAGCACGATAATGGCATACTCTAACTCTATGAAGATGACGAAAAAACCAACAACAACGAAACTCGCAAAAGATGTGCGCTCGCTGCACGATCTGTTACTCGAAGTCAAAAAAGAAGGAGAATCGTATCGTCATCCTGTCAAAATTCTCTTCCGCTCATTTCTTCGTGGCATCGCCTATGTTCTCGGCGGTATCGTGGCTGTTGCTATCGTACTTCCGCTTTGTTTGTTTCTGCTTCGTTCGGTTGCGTGGCCTTCTATTACGGCACGTTTCTTCGATCAGGTTATTCTTCAGATGGAGCGAGCGAGCCCCCGCGTACAACCATCGGCTGATGATCAATAAACACTGAGACATAGAATCGTTTAATGACTTCGGCAGATGCTCCGAGAATTTGCGAGACGAGCTCACTCATTCTGCGCAGTTTTTTGTAGAGTTCATTGAGCAGGTAGGCCGAGCCACGTGCTTTGGATGACGACACCAATCGAACTTGCTTCTTGATTGTCTTCATTTCTTGCTCCAAATGTTTGATCAGTTGTTTTTGCATGACAGGAATGGATGGCGCCTTTGCAATGGCTTGGTCTCTTGTCGATGTGTCATCGCCTGTGCCACTACTTGCGCCAGACTGACTGCCGCTTGCGCCTGTCCAGTCGCCTGCGTTGTCTTCTCGTACGCGTGTAGCCACAGTTCCCATGAGATCGATAATTTCAACAATCTGTGTCAGTTTCGGTGGTTGGTATACAACGTTTGGTAGCGAAGATGCGCGCTCTGGGGCTGCGTTGATCCTAGATTCGATGTTGGTCTTTTGAGATACCATGAATACTACTATTTTCTCTTATTTTAGCGGAAAAGTCAATGCCTTGTATCTGGTATTTTATCTCTCGTATTTCGTATGCAAGCTTTTTCTATCGTTTCGTCTAGATACAAAATACAAGATACGAGATACTGCATATATGGACACCATTTTTCACAAAATCCTCCGCAAGGAGATTCCAGCTACAATCGAGTATGAAGATGATGAAGTGCTGGCGTTTCGTGATATCAACCCAAAGATGAAGACGCATCTTCTCTTTGTTCCAAAAACGTTCGTTGCATCGATTAGTGATCTCACACCAGACACTGAAAATCTACCTGGGCTCCTTATCAAAAAAGCGCACGCGTTTGCAAAAGAGAAGGGGATTGACGGATACAAGCTCACCTTTCATGTTGGCAAAGGTGGTGGGCAGGAGGTGTTTTATCTACACTTACACTTTATGTCAGACAAGGAGCTCATGTAAGCATGCGGAATAGTATGTAGTATGTTGTATTTTTTTGTTTTGATTCGGTTATAGTTTTTGTAGAAGTTCTTCAGTGACTTCATCCATAGAAGAAACAATAACATCCGCCATCGAGAGGTCCTGCTCACTTCCTTTAGGCTTATAGCCGATACAGGCCATTCCTGCTACTTTGGCGGCTTTTACGCCTGCATTCGCATCTTCGATGACAAGACAGAGAGTCGGATCGACCGCAAGTTTTTTAGCGGCGAGCAAGAAAATATCCGGTGCAGGTTTTCCGTGTTTTACTTGGTGTCCAGAAATCACACATGTCATTTTCGTATCAATTCCAAGACCATGCAAAATAGTTTCGATCAACATCGGTGCAGAGCTGGAGGCAACTGCAGTGCGTAGTTCGAGTGCGATTACTCGATCAATAAGTGCGCGACTCCCTTCGACAGCAGGGATGTTTTCTTTCAGTAGCTCTAGCATCGTTTTCACTTTTTTATCCATGAGCTCCTCCACAGAAGGGCAGGGTACATTCGCTTCCAGAAAAACAACTGGCCAGATGTCTTTCTCTGGGATTCCTGCAAAACGTCGTGAGCATTCTGCTGCTGGCAAATGAATACCGTAGGCTTGCAACATCTGTTCCTGTGCGACGCCATGCATCTTCTCAGTATCCGAGAGGACACCGTCCATATCGAAAATGATTGCTTGTAGACGCATTTACGCCTCTTCGGATGCTTCAGCGGATTCAGCCTCTTTCGCTGCTGCTTCTGCTTCGCGCTCTTTCTTCAGGCGCTCCATCGTCGCAGCATCGATGGGCTTCAGTGCCTTGATGCTGAGACCAATGCGGCGCTCATCGATATCGATATTGATCACTTGCGCCTTCACTTTCTGTCCGATCTTGAGCGCTTCTGCAGCGTCTGCAACTTTCTCATGATCAATCTCGGTGATGTGCACGAGACCTGAGATATCTTTCTCGAGACTGAGGAATGCACCGTAGTCTGCAAAACGCATGACCGTTCCTTCCACTTCTCGTCCAACTGGGTAACGCTCGGCAATCGCTTCCCATGGATCTTTCGTAAGTTGCTTGATACTGAGTGAGAGCTTTTCTCCATCGATTCCGATGATTTTGACACTCACTTTGTCGCCAACCTGCGCGTATTCTGCAGGGTTTTTGACGTGTCCCCATGCGATTTCTGAGATGTGCACGAGTCCTTCGAGTCCATCGAAGGCGACGAAGAGTCCAAACTTTACGATGCCGCTGACACGACCTTCTTTGGTGCTACCGACAGCCAAACTCTCGAGAGACTTGGCACGCTCTTCTGCCATCGCTTCGCGTTCCGAAACGACGATCTTTCCTGCAGCTTCATCAACAGTAATAATTTTGACATTGAAGGTATGACCGATGAACTTCGCAAGTCTGCTAATAATCTCCGATGAGTCAGAGTTATTGACGCGTGGATAATTAGTCGGTGAGAGCTGACTGACTGGAAGGAAGGTACGAATGCCATCGATATTCGAGAGTAGACCACCTTTGTTTGCTTCTTGAGCTGTAAATTTCATCGATTTGTCATCGTTGATGAGCTTGCTAAAGCGATCCCAGGCTTTCTGCTGGCTCGCCATGCGGAGTGAAAGCACGACCATTCCTTCATCATTTTCTTCTTCTAAGACAAGTGCAGAGACCAAGTCACCAGCTTTTAAATCACGGAACGTGAGCATGGAGTCGCGCAGTTCACGACCAGAGATGATACCGGTGGAGACACCGCGAAGATCCAATAGAAGTTTGTTCTTTCCCTTGAAGATGACAGTGCCCTCGATGAGTTCACCAGGACGAGAACGAAGAATAGTTGGAGAATCTTTGAGCAGCTCGTGCATGACAGAGCTCTCTGATGTTTTTGTAGCCATAATGAAAGTGGTGGTGCAAGTGGAGAGATAAGTTTTCTCCTTAAGCCCTTGCACGAGCAACTACAGGAGAAAGTGCGGATACGATACTGATAAAGGAGCTTTTTTGCAAATAGAAACTGTCTGTTTTGCGCACTTTTCTTTGGCACTTTTTTAAAAAAGTGCCCAAAAATCGTCGCTTTGGAGAACTGTTCGATGATTCCAACCACTCGCTTCACTACAAAGTCCACACTCCCCAGCCCCATGCGCTTCGCTTAGGTGTTGGGTCGGACATGGACTTTGTCACGTTTCGTTCGTGGAGAATCAATTTTGAACAGTCCTCAGTGCGATAACGAAGGAATGATCGTCAGGGTTTTGTATTTAGAGCATCGTCTCATGACTTGCATGCAAGTCGCTTAGGTTTCCAAACGTCTCCTTCTGCGATGTTCCTGGATTGTAGATCGAGTAGAAGAGACGAACGAGATCTTCTGTTTTTAATCGTTCAAGCGTAATGCCGATGTTCTCCAGTCCAGATTGCACGAGCGTGACACGATCGCGCAGAATCTTTGAGCTCGAGCCAAACGTGCGTGCCCTATCTGAGGCTTTTGCGCGTGAGTCGTCGACATTCATCCAGTCCATAAATCGCTGAAAGAGACCGCGTTTCGCCTTGATCGCTGAATCGACAGGAACCACGATGTAGTAGCGCTTCTGCATGATATCAGCGACATCAACAAGCTTGCTCATAAAGGAAACATAGTCATCTGTTTGCCTCTTGAGGAGATCCGATTTCTGTAGTGGCTTTCTTGCATTGATTGTTTCTAGATACGGATCGATATTGAGTCTGCTGGAACGAATAACAATCTGCAGAGGAAAGATCACAGTATTCAAAAATGCCTGATAACCCGCAATAATTCCTTGCTGTTCGGTTTCACTCTTCAAATTGAAGTTCAGCGAGTTGACCTTGAGCACGGCACGAATGCCGCCGTTTTTCAGAAGCAACGTATCATCTTTTATTTCAGCTATTGGCAGATAGCGCTGTGTCGAAGCTTTCTTATTATTACGCTGTTTTCGCACGGTGTCGTGCGTTGACTCGGAGCCGTCCTTGGAGTGTTTTTCCGCCATATTATTGGAATCGGGAGCGAAGAGAGATATTGCACAGATGCTCTTTTGTCATCACACCATCGATGGAAAGATGTGCCTTCAGTTCACTCAGTGCCACACGTCCTTTGTTCACGGGAAGAGAAGAATTCGCTTGGGGTTGAATGCGAAGCTCTTGCGTCTCATTGATATCGTTATATGCAGTAATCATACGTAGCTGCTCTTCACGTTCTTGGAGATCGTGCGTCATTTCCATCAAATGATCTGAGGTAGTCGAAACACCTTTTTTCCTTTCAGTATGATCATTTTTTTTCGATGCCTTCGTGATAATCGAGATCATGAGTCCGCCACTAGGATCCCACACACGCTTACTGGGTTTATTGAAACTTTCAATCATGAGCAGAATGATATTGAGGAGTGAGAGATCATTAATTTTAAGAAAGGAAAACATCGCAGCGATGAATGCTGGAATCCAACAGGCGCCAAGTGTGACGACATTCGTGACACCAGCTTTCGTCACAGTCGCATAGATTGCGTAGCTGATACCTGCGCCAATACCAGTCACGATGATCTGACGGAGGGTGACGGGACCGATGATCCGGTCTTCGACGTAGACGTTCTGCGGTATTTTGACTGCTTCGATGGCCATAAATCTTGTTATTATAGCACAAAAAGAGGGCAAAAACGAGACTCTAGTCATACGTTTTGCCCTGTTTTAGAGATCAAGCAACGCTTACATTCTTGGCTTTCTTTGAAGCTTTCTTGGCTTTCTCCTCGCCATGGAGAAGTGTAACTGCATCCTTACCCTTCGCGACAACGCGAATAGTGTCGCCTTTATGGAACATGCCCTTCAGGATGCATTCTGCAACTTCATCTTCGATCTTGTCTTGCAGAACACGACGGATAGGACGTGCGCCATACTCTGGGTCGAAACCGATGGTCGCAATGACATCGAGCGCCTCTTTCGAGATATCCAACGTATATCCTTGGACTGCAAGTCGTTCCGCAAGACGATCTGTATGAAGCGAAACAATCTTACGGATACTGTCATGTGAGAGCGCATTGAACACAACGATGTGATCGATGCGATTCAAAAATTCTGGGCGGAAATTATCTTTTAGTTCCTGCAAGACCTCCTTCTTCTTCTCTTCGTAGCCAATCTCGGCACGCTCAGCTTCGGCGTCGACTTTGAAACCGATTTTCGCAGCTTCTTTCGTCAGTTTATCTGCACCGATATTACTCGTCATGACGATAATCGTATTGCGGAAATCCACAGTTTTTCCTTGCCCATCTGTCAGGTGTCCATCTTCCATGATCTGCAGAAGTACATTCCAGAATTCTGGGTGCGCCTTCTCGATTTCATCGAAGAGAACGACAGAATACGGCTTTCTGCGAACGGCTTCTGTAAGCTGTCCGCCTTCTTCGTAGCCGACATATCCAGCGGTTGTGCCAACGAGGCGGCTCACGTTGTGGCGCTCCATGAATTCTGACATATCGATCTTAATAAGCGCATCATCACGTTGGAAGATCTCTGACGCGAGTGTCTTCACGAGTTCAGTTTTACCAACACCTGTTGGCCCCAGGAAGAGGAACGAGCCAATGGGACGACGACTGTCACCAATACCAACGCGACTACGACGTACTGCACGTGCAATTTTCTTAATCGCTTCATCCTGACCGATCACACTCTTTTGAAGCACAGATTCTAAGGCATTCAGTCTCTTGGTTTCAGATTTCATAAGACGCGTGACAGGAATGCCTGTAACACGAGCGATAATGGCATGAATGTCATCTTCACCAATTTCAATTGGTGACCTTTTATCACCGTCGTGGAGTGCGAGAAGCTTCTTCTGCTCTTCTCGTAAGTCATCTTCTTCTCGACGGAGCTTGAGCGCATGCTGATACTTTTGATCGCGTACTGATGCTTCTTTCTTCTTATCAATCGCAAGTAGTGCCTGCTCGATTTCTTTTAAGCGTGGAGAGTGCTCATCTTTGTGATGCACACTCTTTCCTGCTGCAGCTTCATCAAGCACATCGATAGCTTTATCTGGCAGATGTCTTTCTGTGAGATAGCGCTTACTGAGCTTCACTGCTGCTACTACGGCTTCGTCTGTGATGATGAGCTTATGAAACTGCTCAAATGTAGATTTGAGTCCCTGCAAAATCTTGATTGCATCTTCTACACTCGGTTCTTCTACCATGATCGACTGGAATCTGCGTTCAAGCGCACGGTCTTTTTCGATTGTCTTGCGATATTCATCCGTTGTCGAAGCACCGATGACTTGGAGCAAGGAACGACTGAGTGCAGGTTTCAAAATATTTGCAGCGTCGAGTGAGCCTTCGGCTGCACCAGAACCTACAACAGTATGAATTTCATCGATGAAGAGAATGATTTCACCATCGCTTTCACTCGCTTCCTTAATGATGTCATCGAAGCGCTGTTCAAATTCTCCACGGTACTTCGTGCCTGCAATCACAGAACCCATATTAAGTTGCAGCACACGCTTATGCTTGAGTGCTGGAGGTACTAATCCTGCTTCGATGCGCTGTGCTAGGCCTTCCACAATCGCAGTTTTTCCAACACCAGATTCGCCAATCAGCACTGGATTATTCTTCGTCTTTCGATTCAAGATGTGGACGAGACGTTCGATCTCTAGGTCACGTCCGATGATTGGATCGTATTTCTTTTCTCCAGCCTTCTTTGTCATGTCTTCTGTGAAATAGTCCAAGACTGGTGTCTTGCTCTTTCCTTCTGCTTTCTTACGTCGTAGACCTTCAGCTTCAGGTGTCTGGCCACCTTGTACACCAGCAAGAGCGCCCTGCAAGCCATGGAAGAAGGATTCGAGCGATGTTTCCAAATTCTTATTCTGCTGACGGAATGAGCTGATTTGTCCGAACATTTCTTCAATGTGCACTTTTAAGTCCTCTGGATTGATCTGCATACTTTCTAACATTGTCGTTGCAGCATTTTTTCCAGTGGAAACGAGTGCATAGAGCAAATGTTCTGTTCCGATATTTGAATGACGGAATTTGTGCGCGATCATGACGCTTTGCTCGATGACAGAATTGAGTGAGAGTGAGAGTCCGTGTTTTACATTCTGCCCTTCGGAGTCTGGGCCTTTCTGTGCACGTAGAATGATGCGGACATTTTCGTGTGTGACACCAGCACCAGTGAGGATCGAAAATCCTAATGACTTCGGAATACCGAGGAGCCCGAGGAGCAAGTGCTCTGTTCCGATGTAATCGGACTTGATAGTCTTTGCTTCCTGCTCAGCAAGCTGAAGTGCGAGCTTTGCATTGGGTGTGAAACGATCGAACGGGTGCATACGAAGTGTTGGGAAGTGTGAATCTTAGCACTCTTCATCGTAGAGTGATAAGGATCTTTTGTGATCTCGAATTCTAGCACGAAAACGATTCTAGGTAGAGGAGAACCAATTGCCTTCACTTTCACACTGATCGTGAATAGAAAATTGTAGGCTAGAGTTAACATTGGTGTTTTTGGTCTTTTGGTAGCGGTTTTCTTGGGATTACAGAACAAAAGTGGAAAGTATCAGTGACAATTTTGATGCCTTTCTTTTGTGGGGAATGAGGGAACCTTGTCCGGTTCCCTACACCCCCACGCCCCCCTCACCCTCCTGACAGTACCCGTTAAGAAGAAAGTGAACCTTGTATACCCTGTTTCTTTGTTATTGTTTGTTAGTCGGTCCTTTTTCTTCGTATTGTCGCCTTCGGAACTCATCGGATTGATTCCTTTTACTATTACTTCGAGTAGCGCCCCAGAGGGCGGACGTACCAAAGAAGTGCTGATATGAAAATGTTCTCGATACGCTCCGCTACGCGGAGCTACTCGAACAGACAAAGATTTGAATGATTAATGAGATGAGTCTCATACAAACAAAGCTGTACAGGTCGCTTGTCAGTTCGAGTGTTTTGCTTCAGCGAAATGTATCGAGAACGACAAGCGAAAGTAAAAAGCTACTTCTTTCTCCTCATCGCAGAGAAGTCCTGTACGAAGATCGTGATGATAGCAGTTGTAGGAACAGCGAGGATAATGCCAACGACAGGATGCACAGTACTAGGAAAACTGGCACCTACGAGCATGCCGAAGATAATTGCGATAGGGGAGAGGCCGACAGCGTGCTTCATAATGAGAGGAACGAGCAGGTTATTTTCACAGACCTGAATGACATAGTAGACGATACCGACGATACCAGCCCAGAGAATGCCAAACTGCGAGAGAGCAATAAAGATGGCAGGCATTGCAGCAATAATCGGCCCTGCGTAGGGAATGAATTCCGTAAATGCTGCAAGAAGTGCAAGGGTTGTCGCGTACGGCATGCCGAGAATCGTGAGTGCGATGAATACAAGGACGCCAATGGAGAACGAGAGGAAGAGCTGCCCACGGAACCACTGTGACATTTTGAGGTAGATCGCATCAGACTTTGAGTCGAAGTATCCGCGGTAGCTTCTTGGCAGAAGTGCGCGAACAAACTCTATAATACGCTCACGTTCGAGCTGGATGAAAAACGCCATAACCATAATCAAAATAAGAGTGACGACGAAGTTAAAGAAGGAACCTGCGATTTGTACGGCGAATGTGATGGAACTCTGCGCCACACCCGAGAGACTCTGGCCAAATTGGAAAAGCGCGGATGCACGATCTTTAATACCCATTGATTGCAAAGCGTTTTGCATCACAGCGCTCAGCTGATCGTTCATTTCTATCGAAAGGAATGAGAAATTTACTGTAGGATTGATCAAAAATGCATCGGCACTAGAATTGATGAAGCGAGCGATATCCTGGATTTGGATTGCAACGATTGGAATCAGGGATACGATCAGAAAGAACGCAATCGAGAAAAAGAGGAAGTAGAGGAGCAGAACAGCGATAGGACGCGGAACCCGCATTCTTTCCAGCCATCGGACATTCCAGTCCATGACGATGGCAATAAACAGTGCCAAAAAGACGAGAAGGAGCTTGTCACGAATGATGAAGAGCAGTGTCGCAGCAAGTAGAATCAGCAGAAAGACGGCTGCGACCTTTGCAACTGTCGCACCCGACACATCCAAGTGTACGACATCACGCTTTTCTTCAGGAATCGAAAACGTCTCTGCCTTTTGGTTTTCTGGTGCGTGCATCTTTGTTTTTGCCTTCGCCCAGAGCGACTGCGCTTTGGCACTCAGGATCTGCATGGAAGTAAACGCGTCTTTTTGTTGCTTCTTCGCCATAGAGTTAAGGAGTAGTGATGTAGTAGATAAATGTATCGAGGATAATGTACGCGAGTAATGATAGTACCACGCCTGCGAGTGCCGCGCCGATTCCTTTCTTTGCGGCGTCGGAACTTCCTCCTGGAACTGCTGGACCGATCATATACCGAAAGCCGTTGATCATGAGCATGATGAGAGAAATGGTCGCGGCGAGAGAAATAAGAATGAACACCAATTGTCCCATGTAGTCACCGATGCACTGAAACATAGAGCCGGGTTTGTCGAACCCGCCTGCAACGAAATCGCAAGATCCTGGAGGCATGATGCTTGGAGGTAGCTGCGCGTGTGCCAGAGGAATGATCCATGTCAGTAAATATTCGACCATGGATAAAAGTATCGCTTGTAGATCGAGAGAAGTAAACATCCTTCAGCACGAAAATCTTGCGATGCAATATGGTATCCTCTCTGTCACTCCTCGTAGTCTTTCATTGTACGAGAGGAGCGATATCCTGATTCACTTTATGGCGTTCTCGTGGAACACAGCACCTCGGCCTCTCGTTGCACTCGCGCCTATGGCGGGAGTGACCGATGGATCGTATCGGCAAATTATCAAAAAAGTTGCACCAGAAGTCATTGTTTTTACAGAATTTTTAAGTACAGATGCGATTTCATATGGTGCAGAGAAAACTATCAAAATGCTCGAGTTTGATCCTGCGATTGAACGACCGTTCATCGTGCAGGTGTTTGGGTCGGATCCGAAAAAGTTTATCGAGTCGTGCAAAGTGATCGAACAAACGGGTGCAGATGGCATCGATATCAATATGGGCTGCCCAGCGGCAAAGATCGTTTCTTCCTGCTACGGCTCGGCTCTCCTTCGTCATCCTGCACTTGCTGCGGAACTTGTGGCATCGGCTGTCAGTGCAGTTTCCATTCCGATCAGTGTTAAAACGCGACTTGGTTGGTCGTCTCCTGAGGAGCTTATTCCATTCTGCAAAGGCTTAGAAGATGCAGGTGCCAAAGCGCTCTCGATTCACGGAAGAACGTATACGCAGAAATTTTCAGGTACTTCCGATTGGACAGAGATCTACGCTCTCAAACACGAGCTGAAGATTCCAGTCATTGGCAACGGTGACATTGGCTCCGCAGAAGATGCCGTGAAGAAGATCGGCAACTTGGATGGTGTGATGGTAGGGCGTGGGACGTTTGGGAATCCGTGGTTGATGCAGGAAATTGTCGATGCATTACATCTTTCCCACTCAGGAAAAAGAGGTCAGCGACCAGCGGTCAGTGGTCAGCTCGACCCGATGAGTGTGTTTTGTTCCCGTATTCCTTTCATTCTCGAGCACTGTGCACTTTCTGTGAAACATAAGGGTGAGAAGAGGGGAATCCTAGAAATGCGTCGCCATCTTTCTGGGTACATCAAAGGGTTTGAAGGTGCCAAAGAACTTCGCATGAAAATGATGTCACTCGAGAAATTGGAGGATGTGCGGAAAGAGCTACTTTCCCTGTAGTAAGCTCGCCAAAAAGTTCTGCACATTCAGTGTTGCAACAATTTTAATAGACGGATTATTTGTAAAAACGATTCGAGCATTATTTAAAAAGTACACTTCTTCATCTTGTTCCTTAGGCTTCGGAATTGCAGGGAGTGTGACCGTGTCATGTTCCCATGATTTTTGTGCTTGGCCCATGCAGATAGTGTAAGATTGACAAAAAAGAGATGCAAGTTTCTTACGATCAATAGCTTGGGAATAGCTTCCTACAGCTCTATTTTCACACTCGGTCCCATTGTAGGATTGATGGAAAGACTGAGAACGTAGAGGCCTTTGATCGCTTGTGGCTTTGCATCTTGTAACGCTTGGATGAGCATCTTCAGATTCTCCTCAAGCTTTGCAGCACCGAAGCTCATTTTTCCAAAGACGGTGTGGATGATGCCTTGCTTATCCATCTTAAATTCGATGCGACCTTTCATCAGTTCTTCGATCACTTTGGTAGGCTTATCCGACACTGTTCCAGACTTTGGACTTGGCATCAGACCTTTTGGTCCAAGCACTTTTGCCAGCTTTCCGAGATCTTTCATGAGCTGTGGCATCGCGACTGTGATATCGAAATCTAGCATTCCACCTTCTACTTTTTTGATGAGATCAGTAGCACCAGCATGTAGAGCTCCTGCTTTCTTGGCTTCATCGATAAAGTCATCAGTAACGAATGCGGCAATGCGCACCTTCTTTCCTGTGCCGTGTGGTAACGAGACTGTTCCACGAACGAGCTGATCGGCTTGCGACATATCTGCACCGATACGGAAATGTGCTTCGCATGTTGCATCGAACGAAGTCACCCCGAGCGTCGTCATCAGTTTTACGGCTTCGGCAACTGGGTACATCGGTTTATCGATAAGCTTCTTTTTCTCGGCGTATTTCTTTCCGCCTTTGATGATTTCTTTGGCCATAACGAGAGTTGGGTAACGTGGTAGTAAAGTCGCCTGAGCATTCGCTATAAGGCTCCCACGAGTGAAAGGAGGGTATAACAAAGGCTCGTTTGATGCAAGCTGTGAACAGTTCGCAGAGTATCTTGTATTTCGCATCTTGCAAGATACCAGATACAAGATACGAAATACTGCGTTATTTCTTCTTTCTTACCGCCACCTTCTTCTTAGCGCCACTCTTCACATGCATGGAAGCTCCAAGCATCAAGACGACACCAAAAAGGATGGTGATCATTTGCGTTTCCCAGCCATCGAATTTCTGTGTCAGCAAGAAGTTGATCATCAATGTGAGGCCAGTGATCACAATCACGAGGCCTCCGATTGTTTCACAGGTCAGAACGAAAATAAGTTTCGGAACTGCCTTGGAAGCCTCATCCACTGTTGCGAGGATACGACTAGCATGCACCATGACTCCAATACCGATTACGAAAATCAAAATCAGTGCAGACAGCATTGGTTGTGCTGTGAGCGTCTGCGAAGTCGCTATATCAGAGGAGAGTTGTAAAAGACTCATTGCAATCAGTACAAGACCAAATGCCTTCCAGAGCACACAGATAATCGCTCGGCCTACTCCTTCTGGCTTTGCACCAGTGACGAGAAGGCTAGGGATGAAGAGGAGTGCTAATAATCCAGTAATAACAAACGGAGCGTACTGAAACAATGAAGTTTGAAAGAGGTAACCCAACATGGTCGATGTGGTGAGGAGTTAAGTGGTTTCTAGAATACAGAAAAACTTCTCTTTCGTATCTGCAAAAGACTTGCGGAGAAGTGAAGAGCATTTCCGAATCGAATCGGAGAACAATATGTGATTACGCTTTTTTATTCAAAATCCCGAGATCATCGTCGATCGTCAGCCCCATATTCTTGGCAGTGCCAGCCATAGTGCGCGCTGCTGACTCTTCGTTTGTCGTATTCAAATCTGACATCTTTGCTTTTCCGATTTCTTTCAGCTGCGACATCTTGATCGTACCGATTTTCTCTTTATTTGGCGTCCCACTTCCTTTCTCCTTCTTCATTGCTTGCAAAATGAGGTATGACGCAGGTGGCTGCTTGAGGATGAAGCTAAAGGAGCGATCTTCATAAATCGTGATCTCGGCTGGGATGACCTGCCCCATCTTATCTTTCGTTTTGTCGTTAAATTTGGCACAGAAATCCTGAATGTTGATACCGGCCTGTCCGAGTACAGGACCGAGTGGTGGAGCCGGATTGGCTTGACCACCGCGTGCTTGCACTTTGATGACTTTCATGACTTTCTTTGCCATAGCCCGCGAAGTTTACTAGCGAGGACAGTAAAGGTCAACTCGGATCTTCATCTAGATTTATGTCAATCTTGGCCGCGCCATTTCTTGTACTTTCAACTACCTGGTTTGTTGGCTGTGAAACTTTTGTACTTACTTCATAGACGCGGACTTCTGTTGATCCAGCTGTCCAATACACGCGAAAACGACTAGTAGGATTATTGATGCCAGCATCTCGCGCTAGCTCAAACGTGCTTAAGTCTGGACGATGGGTAATTGTAGAGAACCGATCTTCTTGAGCGAGTCTGTCTTGCAAATCTTCTTCTGAGTGATACGAATGATGAGGTGCATTAAGAGGCATGCAAATTCTCTTTCCCTGTTGATCATAAAAATTAGGCATTACTGGCGCTTCACCTGATTGTGTAAGTGATGGAGAATTCATAGGAAGTGCATTCTACTGTAATGCAAAAATGATTCGCAAGTATTTTGACGAATTTACTTACTCAACTCTCGCACCAGTGGCTCTAGGAGCTCTTTGCCATTCTCTGCGATATGCAGTTCGTAGAGTTTATCGCGCACTCGAAGAAAGAGGAGTGGCTCTTTGCTGATATTTGGATCAGTAAATGAGAGAAGATCAACCGGAGGACCAGTGGGACTCGTGATGGTTTCATCGCGTAGATCAGTGAGATTCGCAGAGAACTGTTCTTGCAAGGCTTGTTTTAGTGCTGCCATCACTTTTTTTACACTACTTCCAGTGATGACAGAGAAGAAGAACGCGCGATCGTTATTGCGGAGCAGTACGTTCGATTCAGATTCTGCAAGACCAGCAGACGCAAGTGCGATAAGGCTCTTCTCACTCGTTTCTTTTGGAATAAGTTGAAGCGTAGAAAATACGGCACCAAGGTCCGCACCTGCAATTTTACTCGTTGAGTTTCCTTTCTTGACAATCGTTGGCGCAGAGCTTGCTACCATCGCTGAGGAACTTGATGTCGCTTGTTCGTTTGGATTCGTTTGCTCTGCACTCGTTATAGTGCGTTCTTTTAGTACGTAGTCCGCACCTGCCAGGACAACCGCGACAAGCACGAGCAGACTTCCGGCAGCGAGAGTGGAACGCATTGGGGAGTAGTGTAGCAGAGAGAGGATAGGAAAAGAGGAGTGAAAAGAAAGTAGAGCCATCACAGAATCTTCAAAGTAGAGACGCCCCGTCGGGGCGTCTCTACTGTGCGACGCGGCGTCGCACCTGCGGGAATTTGTATTCTATATTGCAAGCCTACATCTCATTCTTTTCCATCCTTTCTCTCATCACAATCTTCGCATCCGCAACTGTTACGTTTTTTTCGTCGACGAGAACAGGATTGAGATCAATTTCTGTGATGTCCTCACATTCACTGATGAGTGTGCTGATCTGCACAATTGTTTCCGCAAGTGACTCGATATTCAGTGCTGACTTTCCACGAAGACCGAGAAGCAACTTCCAACTGCGGAGTTCAGTGAGCATTGTGAGTGCAGTTTTTGTCGACACAGGTGCCAGGCGGAAGCTGGTGTCTGTGAAGAGTTCTGTGTAGATGCCACCGAGCCCGACCATCACGATTGGTCCAAATGCAGGATCGCGTACGGCACCCACGATAAACTCTGACCCTGCAGGGACTTGGGCTTGCACCATCACACCTTCGATGCCTGTTGCAGGAGCATGCTTCTCGCAATTTTGCGTGATCGTTCGATACGCTTTCTCCGCATCTTTTTTCGTTTGGATATTTACTCTCACTCCACCGATGTCCGTTTTGTGGAGGATGCCTTTCGCACTAATTTTCATGACTACAGGAAAACCGATAGCCTCTGCAATGCTTGCTGCTTCTTTTTCTGAGCGTGCTATTGCTTGCTCGGGCATCGAAAGACCGTAGAGGGAAACGAGTTCTGCAGTGACGGTATCGGGTAGATGCCCTGCTTTGTTTTTTAGCAGTCCGTGAGCTGCAGAAGATCGGTCATCATCAGTCGGAGCATCAACTCGTTTCTCTTCGGGCAGAGACGTTTCTGCGAGCATCGCCATCATCTGTACTGCTTCTTCAGGCGTCTCAGTCGTGAGGATCCCTGCGTGTTGTAGGCGTATATTGACCTCCTTTACAGCATCGCCACCCATGAAGCACGTCACAATAGGGAGTAGAGGAGATGTTTTGGAGATTTTGATCACTGCTTTGGCAATCTCGGTACACGGGGTCATCACTTGTGGCGTGAGCAAACACACGAGCCCTTCAATCTCTGGATCTGCAGCGGCGATTTTCAGTGCCGCTTCGTATCTATCTGCACCTGCATCACCGAGAACATCGATAGGATTCTTGATACTCGCAGCGGGTGGCAACACTTTCTTCAGTGCACTTGCTCCTTTGTTACTGAGAGAGGGGAGTAGCAGACCATGATGTTCTGCAGCGTCGGTTGCAAGCACT
>Ga0163150_10003530_pt1 | contig 21901 bp, 13 predicted proteins | sample OliLakLV19P2IB_FD_148628 | JGI IMG/M metagenome (GOLD analysis project Ga0163150, IMG submission 148628) | Freshwater microbial mat bacterial communities from Lake Vanda, McMurdo Dry Valleys, Antarctica - Oligotrophic Lake LV.19.P2.IB | ecosystem: Environmental > Aquatic > Freshwater > Lake >...
GATATTTACACCTCCAGTTGTCATTGCGAAAGCTGGACCAACCGGACGTTGGGTGGAGTCGCCAATGAACACCACCGATTGTCATTGCGAGCGAGGCTTGCCGAGCGTGGCAATCCAACGGGACGCGTGGATTGCCGCAGTCGCTGAGGCTCCTTCGCAATGACAAACTGGAGGTGTTCATTAGCAAGGAGGTTTGCCGACGGTGGCAATCCATGGGAGCCGAGCGATTACGCAATCGATTCACGCGACGGCGGGCTCAGTTGTTTTCCGGCAGACCTTCGGGATGACCGAGATTTTTCACGGCCGCGAAAATCGCCTGCACTTCCGTGAGCAGCTGGCGGTCGATCGGCTCCGCGGCCCATTTGGCCCACGTGCGAATATTGTTGGGATTAGCGCTGCCGGCGACGGTCGTCGCGATGTCCGGGTGTTCGAGTGAGAACTGGAGTGCGAGCTTCGCGATGTCGGTTCCCTTGCTCGCACAATGCTGCGCCGCCTGGCGCGCGGCGGCCTTCACGGCCTCCGGCTCCTTCAGCCACGCGGGCAGCGGCGCGTTCGTGAGCAGGCGGGCGCTGAACGGGCCCGCGTTCATCACGCCGACGCCCTTGGCCTTGAGATAGGGCACGACTTCATCGGCAAAGCGGGTGTTCTGCAGCGTGTATTGATTATAGCTCAGCGCGCAGTCGACTTGGGTCTGGTCGAGGATGGTGCGGAAAATCTTCATCGGATAACCGCTGAAGCCGATATAGCGGACCTTGCCGGACTGTTGAATTTTGCGCAGGGCGGGAATCGTTTCGTCCACGATCTGCTGCATCGGAACGAACTCAATGTCGTGGCAGAGGACGATGTCCAGGTGATCGGTGCCCAAGCGATGCAGCGATACATCGACGCTCTCGGCCACGCGTTTCGCCGAGAAATCAAAGTGGCTCAAATCATAGCGGCCCAACTTGGTGCAGAGGGTGTAGCTCTCCCGGGGAACTCCCTTGAGCGCCACGCCGAGCAGAACTTCACTCATGCCGCGCCCGTAGAAGGGCGACGTATCAATTAAACTGAGACCGCAATCGAGTGCCACGCGGACGCTCGAGCTGACCTCATCCAGGGTCACGTGGCGGAACTCTGCGCCGAGTGAACTGGCGCCGAAGCTGAGAATGGGAACGTGGAGGTCAGTTTGGCCGAGGCGGCGAGTTTGCATGGAGGAGGGAAGAAGGAGCGAAAATTAGCGGGTGCGGCAGCCCATGGTCAGGAGGACATTGGCCCAAAGCGATTGGTCGGCGGTCTGGATCGTGAGGACGTGATCGGGGCTTTCGACCCGGGTGTAGAAATCCCATTTGAGAATCGGCACCAGCTTCAACCCCGTTCCGGCCTCGGCGAGGATCGTGCGGTACTCGTTCCAGACCGGCGGTTCGCCGGCGCTGGCGTAGGGGTCATCAGGAGGTATCCCCATCGTGGAGACGTGATCGATCGGCACGGCGCTGAGGAGAGCGCGCAGTACTTGCGACACGGTGACAACACCCGGCGACAGATTCAGCGAGACGAGTTCGGCGTTGGGCCCGCGTTTGGTCGACGCGGGATAGTTGCCGTCGGCGATCAGGATTCGGGAATGGTGGCCCGCGCGCGCGAGTACGCGGAGGATCTCGGGGTGCGTCAGTGACGTGTTGAGCATGGAAAAATCAGGAGGCCGCCGTCGCCTGACGGAAGGCGGTGATCGTTTGCGCCGCGGCGGCGTACGAATCAGGAAGGGGCAGGAGTTCGGCGGAAAGGTAGCCCTGATAGTTGATCGCGCGGAGGGCGGCGATCACCGGAGCGATGGCGGTGTGGCCCAAGCCCATGGCCTTACGATTCGAGTCGGCGAAGTGCACGTGGCCCACGAGCGAGCCACCTGCGACCAACGCGCCGGCGAGGTCCGCTTCTTCGATGTTCATGTGAAACAGGTCGGCCAGAATCCGCACGTTCGTGGTGCGCAGGATTTTTAGCCAGGCGGCGGTGTCGCCGACTCGATTAAGCAGATTGGTTTCGTAGCGGTTCAAAGGCTCGATCAGCAACGGCACACCGTAAGTGCGGGCGTGTTCCCCGAATTCTTCCAGCGCTTCCGCGAGCCAGGCGAGTGCCTGGTCGCGGGTGACCGCACCGTCCCAGCGACCTTGCATCGAACCAATGATGGCGGGAGCGCCGAGGGCGCCGGCGCAATCGATGATCGAGCGGACGAACGCGCGCGCCTGCGCCCTGATCGCCGCGTCCGCGTGAGTCAGTGTGAGTTTATGGCGCACCCAGCCGCCGCCCGTGCCGATGGCTGCGACCTTTAATCCGCTACGCGTTGCCAGCGCGCGGACCGCGTCGGGATCGAGGGCATCGGCGGCGGGCGGAAAAATTTCAATCGCATCGAACCCGAGTTTGCCGGCGTGGCTGCAGGCGTCCTCGAACCCGTCCCAAAATACAAACGGCCCACCGCGAGCTTCGGAAACAAGGGACACGGTCACAGCAGAGCGCATGAGGAGAGGCGGGGGAGAGGCGGTGGGTTAGAAATGGGAAAGAGAGAATGCCCGCAAAACGCCGCCGAATGTCGATTCCGGAGTTGAGGGGTGCATGCGAATGTCGGGGAGCGGCCTCGGCGAGGGGAGTGCGGCAGGGGGAGCGCATGCAACGCGATCAAGGTAGGGGCAGGTTGTCCCCAACCGCCCTGGTTTCTGATCCGAATCACCGGAGCGGTGGCGAATTCGCCTGCGAGCGTCGGTTCGCCGCCGCAAAAGGGTAGTTGGGGACAACCGCGCCGACCAACCGGGCGCCTCGGCTTTCACCGCGCCGGACCTTTCCCGGAGCGCATCTGCTGGTTGGCGGTTCATGCTCCGGCGCGGAGCGGAGTCCGCGCCTTACCTTTTAAAGGTCACGATGGGTAGGGCGGCGAGTCCGCGCCCTACCTTTTAAAGGTCGCGATGGGTAGGGCGGCGAGTCCCTTCGCCGCCGCGGTGGCTGCCACCGCCAACCGGCAGATGCGCCGGACTTTTCCCGGCGGGCCGAATCTTATTATTTACGACCAACCGAAAATGGTGATGCTGCGGACATGAGCCCCGTTCCCCGTTTGCGTCGCGTCCTTCAACCTTTCCTTGCCGTTGCCGCTTTGGTTTGCGGTTTGAACCCAAGCTTGGCGCAGCCGGCCGGCGGAAAGCTCAAGGTCTTGATTGTCGACGGTCAGAACAATCATGCGTGGGCGACGACGACGCCGTTGTTGAAGACGATCTTGGAGGAGACGGGGCGCTTCACCGTGGATGTGTCGACGACGCCTGTCGCGAAACCGGCAGCTCCCCGGCTGCCGAAAGATGCTAACGCGGAGCAACAGGCGGCTCACGCGACCAAGTTAAAGGAGCATGCGGCGGCTGAGGCCGCGCACGTGAAGCAGGCGCCGGCGTTGTGGGCGAAATGGCGCCCAAAATTTTCGAACTACGCCGTGGTGGTTTCCAATTACAATGGCGAGTCGTGGCCGCAGGAAATTCGGACGGCGTTCGAGGCCTACGTGCGCAATGGCGGCGGTTTCGTTTCCTATCACGCGGCGAATAACGCGTTCCCGGAGTGGCCTGAATATAACGAGATGATCGGCGTCGGCGGCTGGGGCGGTCGCAGTGAAAAATCCGGCCCTTATCTTCGCCTGCGTGAGAAGAATTGGATCAAGGACCTCACGGCTGGCCCGGGTGGTGGTCATGGCCCGCAGCACGAATTCATGGTCGAAGCGCGCAACCCGGAGCACCCGATCACGCGTGGGCTGCCGAAGACGTGGAAGCATGCGAAAGATGAATTGTACGATCGCCTCCGGGGCCCGGCGCAGAACGTGACGATTCTCGCGTCGGCGTATTCGGATCGCACGCAGGAACACGAGCCGATGCTGATGGTGATTCCGTACGGCAAAGGGCGGGTGTTCCATACCACGCTCGGTCACGCCCTCGACGCGGTGCAGGGACTTGGATTTCAGGTGACGTTTGCCCGCGGCGTAGAATGGGCGGCGACCGGCAAGGTGACGTTGCCGGCTCCGGCAGCCGGCAAGCTCGGAGCCGAGCAGGTTGCGACCCGCGTCGTGACGGCGCGTTGAGCCGGAAATCTTCGCCACAGAGTTCGCCGAGATCCAAGCCGGAGGACACGGAGAATCGCGAGTGCCCGAGCCCTTGATCGCGATTGTGGATTGGGCTCCGTGACCTCCATCCACCTCCGTGTTCTCGGTGGCTCACTCCGAATTAGCGTTTCCAGCTTAGCGTCGATCAGCGCACATCAGCGGTTTACTCCGTCCCGATCGCGCTCGTGGCCTGAGCTCCGAATCCTCGTCAACTTCTCCGTGGCCTCTGTGGCGTCGCACGTGAACTCCGTCGCGCCCCCGGAACTTCACGCGCCCCAGACGGTTTTTACGTTGCTGAAAGCGCGGGCGCCCCACGCCCCGAGTTCGCGGCCGTAGCCGCTTTCCTTAATGCCGCCAAAAGGCAGTTCGGGACACGACCGCACGAAATCGTTCACGAAGACACAGCCGCTCTCGATCTGCGGAATCAAGCGGCGGGCCCGCGCGCGATTACCTGTGAACAGCGACGCGCCGAGCCCGAAGCGGGAGTCGTTCGCGACGCGAATCGCCTCCGCTTCATCCCTCACCGCGATGATGGCCGCGACCGGTCCGAAGATTTCCTCATCGTACGCGGGCATCCCGGGTTTGACGTTGGTCAGCACCGTGGGAGCGTAGTAGAAGCCCGCGCCCGGAAGCGCGTGTCCGCCGAGCAACCCGCGGGCGCCACGCCGCACGCTCGCCTTGACTTGGGCAGCTACACCGTCGCGCAAGTCAGCCCGGGCGAGCGGTCCGATATCCGTGGTCGGATCCGTGGGATCGCCGACCCGGCGGGCCGCCATGCGCGCAGTGAAACGCTTTTCAAATTCCCGGAGCACCGAGCGCACTACGATGAAGCGCTTGGCGCAGACGCAACTCTGGCCCGAGTTCAGCAGGCGCGCGTTGGCGCAGGTTTCCGCCGCATGATCGAGATCCGCGTCCGGGAGGACAATGGCCGCATCGCTGCCGCCAAGTTCAAACACGCCCGGCTTCATCGCGGCACCCGCGAGCGCCGCCACGGCTTTGCCCGCCGCCGTGCTGCCGGTGAGCGTTACAGCGTGGACGCGGCGATCCGCGATCAGGCCGGCGACGGGTTCGGTGCGAATCAGCAGGACTTGGAAAAGCCCAGGAGGAAAACCGGCGCGGACAAAAAGCTTTTCGATCGCCAAGGCGCAGCCGGGGACGTTCGGCGCATGTTTCAACAGAACGGCATTTCCGGCGATCAGGGCGGGAATGGTCGCCCGGATGGCCTGCCACACCGGAAAATTCCACGGCATGATCGCGAGCAGCGTGCCGAGTGGCTCGTAAACGACGCGCGCGTGGGGCGGCGCACTGATCGGACTTTCCGGACCGAGTAACGCCTGCGCATTTTGCGCGTAATACTCACACAGCGTGGCGGACTTCTCTGCTTCTCCGCCGGCTTGCGCTACCGGCTTGCCCATTTCGTCCGTGATTAGCGCCGACAGGGCGTCGCGTTTGCTCCGCAGTTCCGCAGCCAGTGCGCGCAGGGGTTTGGCGCGTTGCGCGAGGGAGATTCTGCGCCAGGCCGCTTGGGCGGACTCAGCCTGGACCAACGCGCGCTCGATCGCGGCGCGACTGTGCTCGCGATACGTGGCGATGCGCTGGCCGGTGGCTGGATTAATAACAATCAATGACATGGTCCCACTGTTCGCGATGCGCCTGCACTGACAAATCGATTTCGCACCGGGCCAGAACAGTGGTGACGATTTTTAAGCCTTTCACGAATGCTGTGCTCCGAGGTGGAGTGGCTTGTCCCTATGCCGCTAAGGACGTTCGATACCGCCCTTAATGCCGGTGCGAAGCCAACCCCCGCCACCCGGCTATTCAAACTCGAGCGAGCGGACGCAAGGTGACTTCGTGGAGAACCGCGCCGGCGAGATCGCGCATCTGAATCTGAAACTTTCACCCACTACCCAGAAGGAACTCCTCGTGTCTTCAAACGGATTGTCGCTTGCGCTGGAACCTTCGCACATGCGTTATGCCGCTCATGGCTCGAGGCGAGAACCGGCCGGTCACGGTACACACGATCGCGGAACACGTGGGCGTTTCGCCCTCGGCCGTTTCCACGGTTTTGTCGAACCGGCATGTGGAACGTCGGCTCGCGCCAGCCACGGTGGAGCGTATCCGCCAGGCCGTACGGGAGCTCGGTTATGTGCCCAATGTGGCCGCGCGGCGCTTGCGCGCGCACGACCCGGAGGTGCGGCACCTTGAGCTGGGAATTCTTACGTCGTTCGAAGCGCCGTTGTTTCTGGTCAGTCGCACTCTGCGTCAAGTGCAACAGGCGGTGGACGCCCGCACGACCGAGGACCGCCGTTTCTCCGTTACCATTGATATGTTTCACGCAGGCCGCTTGCGGGAGATGCCCGGACTGCTGAGCGCGAGTCGGTTCAACGGTGTCATCATTGCCAACACGCTGCCCGACGACGATGCCTTCCTGAAATCGACGACGCTCCCATATGCGGTGGTCGTCCAAGGTCGTCGGCTCGAGAATTACTGCTGCGTGCTCGAGACTCCGGCGGAGGGTGGAGTCAAGGCCGCGAAAATCCTGCTCGACCGCGGGGTGCGGCGGCCGGCGGTGATTACCCCTTCCTTGCTGACCGAGACGACGGCCGACCGGGCGGAGTCATTTTGTGCGGCGATGCGAGCAGCGGGCGTGGAACCCGCCCGGATCACGGCGGCGAATTTCAACCCGGCCAGCGGCGCGATCGCGTTGCAGGCTCATCTGCGAGCGCAGCCGAAGTGCGACGGGTTGTTTGCCGTGACGGATACGCTCGCGCTGGGCGCCTTTCACGCGCTCAAAGCGGCGGGCTATCGGGTACCCGATGACGTCGCGGTGGTGGGCGTCGGTGACCACGAGCACGCGGATTTTTTCGAGCCGCCACTCACGTGCGTGGGACCCGTGTACGACCACGTCGTGGCGGAAGTGGTCACGCTGTTGTTCAACTTGATGAGCCGCCGGCGCGTGCTTCCCACCGAGGTGTTTGTGGCGCCCGAAGTGGCTCGGCGAGCGTCGGCCTGAGCGGTAGTGATCGTAATTGCGTCCACCTAAGAACCCATCGGATCGATCCGCTGGGACCGCGGTCGCCCCCGGCCGCTGTTTGCAGCGGAAAGAAGAACCGGGTTTGGGCCTCGATGACTTCAGACGGCATGCGGCCGGGGGCGGCCGCGGTCTTAAGTGGAATCCTCTTTCGGGTGAGATGATTTAAATTTGCAGACGTTGCACTTGCGGGTCGAAATCCTCTGATTAGTTACGTCCACGGCAAACCTCTGCCGCCGTCGTTTCGAACCCCACTTAGATCCTCATGCAACGTCGAACCTACCGCTCCGCCCTGTCTTGTTTATTCGCGCTCTTCGTGCTGCTGACAACCGCCGCCTCCGCGCAGGTCGCAACAGGTAGTGTCGCCGGTCGTATCCAAAATGTGGTCACAGGACAATACCTCAACAGCGTCAAGGTTTCGATCCGGGGCACGGACCTTGTGGCGTTTACGGATCAGACCGGCAGCTACCGGCTCGCGGGCGTGCCGAGTGGCGAGGTAACGCTCGAGGTCTTTTATACCGGCCTCGATGCGCAGCAGATCCCCGTCACGGTTGCTCCCGGGCAGTTGATCGAGCGCGATGTCGGCCTGACCAGCGCCAGTCGTTATGGCGCCGGTGGCACGGTGAAGCTGGACTCGTTCGTGGTCTCAACCTCACGCGAGACCGATGGGGAAGCGATCGCGATCAACGAACAGCGTTTCGCCGCCAATATCAAAAACGTGGTCGCGGCCGATTCGCTGGGCGACGTGATGGACGGCAACGTGGGCGAGTTCTTGAAGTTTCTTCCCGGTATCACCGCCGAGTACGACACCGAGTCGGGTGGCTCCGTCGCGTCGGTTTCCGTCCGCGGCTTTCCTTCGAGTATGGCCGTGCTTTCAACTGACGGCATGGAGATGGCCAACACCGGCAATCCGCAGGGCGCCTCGCGGGTGTTTCAGTTCAAGGAAGTTTCCATCAACAATATTTCGCGATTGGAAGTGACCAAGGTGCCGACGCCTTCCACGCCGGCGGACTCCATGTCCGGCTCGATTGATATGGTGAGCAAGAGTGCATTCGAGCGGAAGAATGCGCAGTTGCGTTACAGCGTCGGCGTCGCCGGCATCGACTCGCGCCTCAGTTTGCGCCGCGAGCCGCACACGTCGGATCGCAAAGTCTTCAAAATCCAGCCGAGCTTCAGCTTCGATTACACGCTGCCGGTGACAAAGACCTTTGGTCTCGTGGTGACGAGCCAGTCGCAGAATCGATTCATCGAACAGCAACGCGCCACCAAAGGTTACAGCACGGCGGGCGCCGGCACGGGTGCATCGATCGAACGTCCCTACCTCTCGAGTTACCAGCACATCAGCGTGCCGCGCATCAACACCCGCAACTCGATCGCTTTGAAAGCCGATTGGCGCCCGACCCCGAGTGGCGTGCTCTCGCTCAGTTTGGAACGCAGTCGTTTCATTTCCGACCGCTCGGCCGCGTCGATGGCGTTTACCACTGGGACCAACGGGACCCCAACCCCGGCTACGGGTGTAGCCATGACCTATGGCGAAACCTTCACCGAAGGCGCGACCGGGCGCGGTGGCGTCGCCCTCATGGGCTTGGGTGCGTCGGTGGTCCAAAAACTGGATACGAAAGCGGCGAGCTTGCGCTACCGCTTTGACAACGGCACGTGGCGGGTGACGACGGGCTTTGCCAAATCGAACTCCGAAGGGGGATATCAGGACACGATCGACGGACGGTTTAGAACGCTGGGCATTGCCCTCACGAATCCGGCGCGCGTTTCACTCGGGGATATCAACGAACTGCGCCCATGGACCATTCGAGCGTTCGACAACAACAACCGTCCCGTCGATCTGAATGATCTCAACAACTATCGCTTGAACACGGCGCAATCCACGCCGCGCCCGATCCGCGACAGCCTGACGAACGGCAAAATCGATGTCCGCCGGACGTTGGATTTTCTCTCCTTTCCGGCGGCCGTGCAGCTCGGCGGTCTCGCGCGGGTAAAGGTCCGCGATGTCCGCCGCCAGAGCATCAACTGGACGTACAACGGTCCTGATGGCAACGCCGCCACGCCGGATTCGCCCTATCCGTACCGGAATACCAATTACGTGAATCAGCCGGAGTATTTTGGGTTTAGCAACCTGCCCTTTGTCTCCAACTACAAGGCTTGGGAGGCCTACGTGGCGAATCCTGCGCTCTGGTCGAAGACGGCGGCCCAGCAGGTCGCGGAGGAACAGTTTCGCGTGATCAATTCCGAGCGGCTGCAGGAAGGCGTGGAGGCTTTGTATGCGCAGACGGAACTGGGTCTGTTCCGCAACCGGTTGAAGGTGCTGACGGGCGTCCGCTACGAGAAGACGACCGCGAAAGGCGAGGGAGTACGCTATGAACCCAACGCGGTGTGGGTGCGCAACGCTGATGGCAGCTTCGCCCACAACGCCGCGGGCGCTCGCATTCGTCGGCCCGAAGCGGGCGTTGCCGGATCCATGGAGGAGCTGCGGCTCACCCGCAGCGATCGCGGCTTCGTCGCGGAACGCACGTACGACGGGTACTACCCGAGTGTTCACCTCACCTATCATCTCAAGGAAAACTTCCTGCTCCGCACCGCGTACGCGAAGACGTATGGTCGGCCCGATTTCACCAATCTCATTCCCAACGCCACGATCGATGAGACCGACTTCGACGACAATATTCCTGACCCCGATCAGATCCCGGGGCGTATCAATGTCCGCAATACTGGCTTGAATCCGTGGTCGGCCGACAACGTCGATGTCTCGCTGGAATACTACACGGCGCAGGGCGGTCTGTTTAGTGCCGGAATTTTCCGGAAGGATATTTCGAACTTTTTCGGCAACGTCGTGAAGCTCGCGACTGCGACCGATCTCCAAAATCTGGGACTCGATCCCCGGTATCTCGGCTGGAACCTGACCACGACGTACAACCTGCCGGACACCGCCCGGGTCACCGGCATGGAATTCAACGTGCGGCATTCGTTGTCCGTGCTCGGCAAATGGGGACGTCAGTTCCAGGCGTTCGCCAACGGCACGAAGCTTGACCTTGACGGCAACAAGGATGCGGATTTCGGCAGCTTCGTTTCGGAGAGCGCGAGTTGGGGCTTCAACTTCAACCGGAAGCCGTTTTCCGCGATGGCCAAGTGGAACTATCGCGGTACGCAGCGGCGGAATAACATCCCGGCGCTCGGTCCAGACGCCTACGAGTACGTCAAGGGTCGCGTCACGCTCGATCTGAACGTCGATCTCCAATTGCGCAAAAACCTTTTCCTCTACTTCAGCGGGCAGAACATTCTGAACGTGCCCGAGATCCTGAATCGCTATGGTTCGTCGACGCCGGGTTATGCCCGGCGGTATCAGGAAATGACCCACGGCGTGCAGCTGACGCTCGGCGTCAAAGGCACGTTCTAACCGGGAAATTTCACACGCTGGCGTGAACGCACTCCACCCGGTGTGCGTCCATTGTTGCCTGGTCAGGGCGAGGGGCGCAGCGACGAAGTAATTCGTCTAACTGGATCGCCACGCCCTCGTTCCTCGGGCTCGCGATGACAATTTACGTTGGCGAAACGGCGACCGAAAGCCAAGCGCGTTGGGGACAACACGCTCCACCACGATCAGTACTCCGGTTCCTCGCTGTTTTCAGTGGGAAAGAGCTGAAGTGCCCAGCAACGAAAGACCTCAAGGATTCCCGAGGTGGATCGCGTTGTCCCTAACGCGATGGTTTTAACGCCAGTACAATCTGGGCGCGGCGAGCCGCGTCGGCGCGTTGGGGAGAACACGCTCCACCACGAGCTCCGAGATGGAGCTGCTTGTCCCCAAGCAGTTGGATCGGTTACCCGAAACGAAGCCGTTCCCAGATCTGAATTGGAAATCGCCGCGTTTTGAAAAGTGCCGGATCCGTTATTTTTGCCTTGTCACTAAATCGATTTAGCCGCTTCCGTATTTTAGTTCGTGGCACACCCATTACGTTTAGCGTCACGGGCCCGCCATCGACGCATCGCGGTCATGAACGACAACACCTCTCGCCCCGCCCTCGCTTCGTGGGTTTTGCTGCCGGGGGTGATCCTGTCGGTAGGATGGGGCCTGCGCGGGTTCATCGACGGGAGTTCGCTCGGCGCGATGATTCCGGGTGCCCTCATCGCGCTGGCGTTGTGCTTTCTCGTGGGGGAATCCGGCCGTCGGGCGGCGCAGGTCGCGGCCTTCGGCGCCATCAGCGTGGGATTTGGCGGTCAGGAGACGTACGGCCAAACCGTGCAATTCGTCTCGCGGCCGGAAATGTTTCACACCGGCTTCGCGGGCCCGGTGGTGTCGGTGACCGGCGCAGCCCTCTTGGCCGCGATCCTCGTCGCCGCTTGTTTAGCCTGGCAGGTGGCGCTGACTGTGACGATCGCGGCTTTCGTCCAGGATGTGACCGGTTTCTTCGGCGAGTGGCATCCGTCCTGGGTGATTCTTCGCTGGAGCCTGCTGGTGGGTGTTCCGGTGGCGGCCGCGTGGCGGCTGGCAGTCTTACAGCGTCGACCGCCACGGCAGTGCGGGGCAGCATGCTTCTGTTGCTGTGGCTTGCCGTGGCCGCGGCCATCGCACGGACCGTGCACTATGTTCAGATCACGGTAGCCCAGGGCTTGGTGGCCGGCGTCTTCCTCCTGCTGGCTGCACTCGTTTCGCTCATCGTGCGCCGTGGGCCGGTTCGGTCCGATCACGTTTAATCTCCGATGAAATTCCCGACGCCACATCCCATCGCCCGGCTGGGTTTCATGCTGCTGGCCGTTGGAGGCAGCCTGGCGGCGGAACCAACTCCGCCGCGCCGCCCCAATATTGTCATTATCCTGGCAGACGATCTCGGTTACGCGGATGTCGCCTGCTATGGTGGAACCCGGCATCGCACGCCCAATATCGATGCGCTGGCGCGCGAAGGCCTGCGCTTCACCGATTTTCACACCAACGGCAGCGTATGTTCGCCCACCCGAGCGGCGCTGCTCACCGGGCGCTATCAGCAGCGCGCGGGGATCGACACGGTTTACGGCGAGAAACCTGGCGAGGGCCTGGCGCAGGAACTCGCGACGCTGCCGGAACTGCTGCGGGCCGGCGGCTATGTCACGGGCATGTTCGGCAAGTGGCATCTGGGAATGAGCCCGCCTTTCACGCCCGTCCATCACGGTTTCGACGAGTTCATCGGCGTGCTCACCGGTGACGGCGATCACCACTCGCACGTCAGCCGCGCTGGTCGGGCGGACTGGTGGGCCGGGGATGAGCCTTTGGTGGAGACGGGCTACGCCACCGATCTCATTACCGGTCACTCCCTGGACTTCATCGAACGGCACCGCGACCGGCCGTTCTTTCTATATATGGCGCACCTGGCGGTGCACTTCCCGTGGCAGGGCCCGCAGGATTCGGCCGACCGCGAGGTGGGCGGCGGCAGCTATGAAGGGCTGGGCAAGTTCGGCAGCCGGGCGGACAAGCACGCGGCCTTCCACGAAATGGTGGAGGCGCTCGATGCGAGTGTTGGCCGGATCACTGCCAAGTTGCGCGAGTTGCACCTCGGGGAAAACACCCTTGTGGTCTTCGCGTCGGACAACGGCGGCTACGCGATTGACCGCGGCGGCTACGTCGCCGTGTCCGACAACCATCCGTGGCGCGGCCAGAAGAGCCAGAACTACGAGGGGGGGCACCGCGTGCCTGGCATCGTCTGGTGGCCGGGTCGCATTGCACCGGGGCAGGTGAGTGACTCCACCGTCATGACCATGGACCTCCTGCCCACATTCCTGCCGCTCGCCGGATGCCCGTTGCCCCAGGGACAGGAGGCGAGCGACGGGGTCGATCTGGCGCCGCTGGTGTTCCGCCAGCAACCCCTGGCCGCCCGGACCTTGTTTTGGCGCAAAGGATCGGGCCGGGCGGTGCGCCGGGGACCGTGGAAGCTCGTGGTCGATCAGCCGGGCCTGGAACTCTACAATCTGACGGAGGATCCGGGTGAACAAAGCAACGTGGCGGCAGCCCATCCGCAGCAGGTCGAAGCCATGCGCGCGGCGCTGGCTGCCTGGGAAAGCAATGTCGATGCCAGCGCCAGCGCCCTGGCCGCTCGGGCAAGAAATCCGTGAAGACAATATTACCGCCGCTCGGACGGTTGATTGAGCCTGTGCCTCGCCATGTGGTCCTCGATCCAGCGCAGCTCAAGTCGCGGCCGATGCCAGCGGTCGAATCGCCGTAATCGGTCAATCCACCCGCGTCATGAAACCTCTCCGCTTCATTTGTTTCTTCCTGCCGGGCTTGCTGGGCGCGGGTTCACTGCTGGCCGCCGTGGCACGGCCCAATGTGCTTTTCATCGTGGCCGACGATTTGCGCACCAACCTCGGTTGCTACGGCGATCCGGTCGCGCACACGCCGCATCTCGACGGGCTCGCCGCCCGCGGCGTGCTGTTCGAGCGCGCCTATGCCCAGCAGACGATCTGCAATCCCTCGCGGTCCTCCGTTATGACCGGCAAACGACCCGGCACCCTGCGGCTGTGGAACCTGGGCACGCATTTTCGCGACCTTGTGCCGGATGTGGTGACGCTGCCGCAATTGTTCAAGCAGGCCGGCTATTTCACCCGGAGCATCGGCAAGGTGAACCATAACTTCACGGTGAAGAATGATGATGATGGGCCGTCATGGAGCGTGCCGGCGGTCCTGCACTGGGGTTCGCACGGCAAGGATGTGGCCGTGATGCCGGCGGGGGTGCCGGTGCCGCCCAACCTGTCAGACGTGCACAGCACCGAGATGCGTGCTGTGCCGGACGAAGCGTATATCGACGGCCGGGTGGCGGCGACGGCGATCGCGGCGCTGCAGGATTTGAAGCAAAAGGGAGAACCTTTTTTTCTCGCCGTCGGTTTCTGGAAGCCGCACCGCCCGTTCAATCCGCCCAAGCGCTACTGGGATCTCTACCGCCCAGAGGATATTCCCGATCCGGTGCCCTTCACCGCCGCCTCCAATGTGCCGGCCCTGGCACTGGAGTCGCAATTGCCCGACCTCGTGAAGGCGGCCGCGGAATCGCCGGAAGCGCGGCGGACGCTGCGGTGGGGCTACTATGCCGCCACAAGCTACCTTGATGCGCAGGTCGGCCGCGTGGTGGATGAACTCGACCGGCTCGGGCTGGGCGACAACACGATTATCGTCTTTTGGTCGGACCACGGTTTCATGCTCGGCGAACACAGCATGTGGGGGAAGACGAGCTGCTTCGAACTCGACGCGCGCGTGCCTCTGATCATCGTGCCGCCGGGCGGAACTCACCCAGCGACGCGCACCCTTGCGCTGGCGGAGCTGCTCGATCTCTATCCCACAATCGCCGAGATGGGTGGCCTGACTCCCCCGGCGGACCTCGACGGTGTGAGTCTTTGTCCGGCGGTGGCGGATCCGTTCGCGGTCGTCCAGACCGCGGCGTTCACGGAGCATCCGCGTCCGTGGGCGATGACGCCACCGGTCAGCGGCAGCGAGGCGGACGCCATGGGCTATTCCGTGCGCGACGCACGCTATCGCTACACCGAGTGGCGCGAATGGAAAACGGGGCGTACCTTGGGAACCGAGTTCTACGATCATGACACGGATCCGATTGAGAACGTCAATCTGGCGGCTGATCCGGCGGCCGCTGCCACCATTGAACGGCTCCGCCGGCGGCTCGAAAAGCAGTTCCCCCGGGGCAGCCTCTCGAAGTGAAATGCCCGCTGGCCGCGAAACCCCGATGAAACGACCTTTGCTCGCTGGCTGGTGTTTGCTCGGCTGGGCCATATTGGGTCCCGTAATATCGTTCGCGGGGGATCCCTCACCCACCGGTTGGGAGGGCACGCGGCCCAACATCCTTTTCATCTTAATGGATGACATGGGGTGGACCGACGCGGGGGTCCTCGGCAGCGACTTCTACGAAACGCCCCGTATCGATCGCTTGCGCCACGAGAGCATGGCCTCTACGGACGCCTACGCCAACGCCCCGAACTGCTCGCCCTCGCGCGCCTGTTTGATGACCGGTCTTTATTCGCCGCGCCATGGTATCTACACCGTTGGCAGCTCCGAGCGCGGCCGGCCCGAGCAGCGGAAGCTGATTCCAATTGCCAATGCTCCCGCGCTGACTCCGGCCTTCGAGACCATGGCGGAAGCCCTGCGGCGCGGCGGCTACCAGACCTTCCTCGGCGGCAAGTGGAATCTGGGCGAGGGGGCGACGGGACCCGAGGCGCAGGGTTTCGATATGAATGTGGGAGGTAATGACTCGGGCAAGCCATCCAGTTACTTCGCGCCCTGGCACGACGAGCAACTGGGTGACGCGCCTCCCGGCACCCACCTTTGCGATTACATCACGAGCAAGGTCATCGACTTCATGGTTGAGCCGCGCACGGCGCCGTTCTTCGCGTATATCTCCTATTACGACGTGCACCTGCCCCGTGAAGCCAAGGCCGAATTGATCGCCAAATATGAGGCGAAGCTTGCGGCGAACGCAGCGGTGGGCCGGCCCACGGAACACGGTGATCCGGTCTATGCGGCCATGTTGGAAAATGCCGATACCAACGTTGGCCGGCTCATGGCGGCCTTGGATCGGGCGGGTTTTGGGGAAGAAACGCTGGTAGTCTTTTTTTCCGACAACGGTGGCTATGGCGAGGTCACCAGCATGCGTCCTTTGCGCGGGAGCAAGGGCATGCTTTACGAAGGAGGCATTCGCGTGCCACTTTTCATCCGCTGGCCGGGCAAGATTGCCGCCGACACAAGCTGCGCGATTCCGGTGATCGGCACGGATTTCCTTCCCACATTTCTTGCGCTTTCCGGCGCCAGTTCCTCGCGGACCCTCGACGGGATAAGCTTGTTGCCACTGCTCGCCGGACGCAGCGCCGATTGGAAGCGGGAGGCGATTTTCTGGCATAGTCCGGTTTATCTCGAGAGCCGGCCGCAGCGGCAGGGTGACGATTCGCGCGATGGCGTATGGCGGGGCACTCCGGCCAGCGCCGTTCGCGTCGGTGACTGGAAGCTGATCGAATATTACGAGGCCGGTGGTTTGGAGTTATTCAACCTGCGCGACGACATTGGGGAGCGGCGCAACCTGGCGGAGATGAACCGGGGGAAAGCAGCTGAGTTGCGCGCCCGATTGGCTGCCTGGCGTAATTCCACCGGTGCTCCGATTCCTACTGAAATCAACCCACTTTACCGGATCGGGGAAAAATAAGCGGGCAGAGATATTCAGACGGAAGTATATGGGTCTATGATAGGTCCATGAGCAAATTTGCACATAAATATTAAATTTCGTTCTCGTGAATATACGTTTCTAATTATTAATACCAATCGCCCGTGATTTCCGGAGTGTCATTGCGAGAAGCGAAGCGACGAAGCAATCGAGCTGGATCGCCCCGGCGCGTTTCGCGCTCCTCGTGAGGACAATCGTTTAAATTATACGGCGATTGGTATAAATCGGCATGATTGAAACCAATTAAATTCCTGGGCATAAATGGCCACGTTGACCATATTATATGCCTATCCTGCTTTCCCTGCTCCGTCTCTCGGCTCCTGGGCTCAAATTCGTTAGGAAATCCCAAACCCCGAATATTCAAATGATCCACCACCCTAGGTTTCCCTGGCATGCGTTGCCCCGGTGTCTGACCAAGACGCTCCTTCCCTGGCTTGCGCTGACTTCAGCCGCGGCGCAAACGACGACGCGGAACAATGCGGCGGACGCACCCGCCAAAAAGGAAACTGACGAAGTCGTGCTGCAGTTGTCGCCCTTTGAAGTAAAGGGAGAGACGAATGGCTACTATGCTTCCAACACCCTGTCCGGCACCAGGCTGAATTCAAAGCTCGAGGACTTGGGTGCGTCGATCACCGTCGTGACCAAGCAGCAGATGGAGGATTTTTCGTTGCAGAACATCAACGACATCTTCCTCTACGAGGCGAACACCGAGGGTACGGGCAACTACACGAATTTCACGGTGGATCGGGCCGGCGTGGTGGTTGACAACACCACTGGCGGCCTGGCGCAGGACAACGCCACCACCGGGGCGGTGGGTTCCAATCGCATCCGTGGCATCGGCCAGGCCAACATCGCCAAGGGCAACTTCGCCACCAGTGGGCGCGTGCCCATCGACCCGATCACTATCGATTCGGTCGAAATCAGCCGCGGGCCAAATTCAAGCATCTTCGGCCTCGGCAATGCCTCGGGCACGGTCAACATGATTCCTACGCGGGCCAACCTGCAGAAGCGGCGGACCAAGGTGGAACTCCAGGCCGACAGTTACGGCGGCAATCGCGTCGCCCTGGACCACAATCAGCCATTGCTCCCGGGTGTGCTGGCTTTGCGTGGCACGGCGGTGTTTCAGGAGGAGGGATTCGAGCGGCAGCCGTCCGTCAGTCGTACCAAGCGTTACAACGGCATGCTAACCTACAAGCCGTTCAAGTCGACCACCCTCCGGGCTTCGTTCGAACATTATGAGAATTTCGCCCGACTGCCGAATAGCATCATGCCGTCGGACGGAATTTCCTACTGGAGGGACAATGGGAGTCCGACGTGGGATCCGGTGACCTGGACGGTTCACCGCAACGGCACCTCCACCGTGGTGCCCTTCAACAGCAACCAAGCCACCGAGTCGAACCTCCTGGGAGCGGGCTTGTCCTCGGGTGGTTCCAACGTCTACACCCGCCCCAACATTTTCATCAACCCGGATGGTTCGGTCGGCGTTTATATGCCGGGTCGCCTTGGCAATGCGAGCACACCACAGAGTTTCACGAGCAATGCTCGCTTTGTCCAAACGGGCACCCCCCCGCAGATTCCGCTAGGCACCCTCTACCGCAGCGTGACGGACCGGGCGATCTATGACTGGAGTTCAATCAATCTGCTCTCGGCCAATCTGACGCAGAACAAGGATGACAATGCGACGATCGAGTTGGAGCAGTTTTTCCTCAACACGCCGCGGCAGCTGCTCGCCTTTCAGGGGGGCTGGTATCACGAAAAGGCTGATCGTTACCGGCGTGATTTTCTCGGCAACAGCGGGGTCAGCCCGATGGTTGTCTATATTGATGTGAACGAACGTCTGTTGGATGGCACAGCCAATCCCTATTTCTTGCGCCCCTATCTCGAGGCACGCGAGCCCATCAACTACCGGCAGCCGTTCGAGCGCGACATTTTCCGCGGGCAGCTGGCCTATCAGCTCAAGTTGTCCGAGGAGAAGGGATGGCTGCATTGGTTGGGAGACAACAGCTTTTCGGGTTACGTTGAAAACAGCCGGACCTTCACGGCCAATTACCGCTACAAGGACGCCGTCATCTCCAATCACTCATGGCTGGCGGCAGGCGCCGACCGGGCCAATGGCGCCACGGTGGGCAAGGGCTACTACCGGTTTTACGTCGGAGATGCCCAAGGGAATAATGTCGATTATGGCTCAGGCAGCCTGAATGGACCACTGGGCGCCCAGACATTCCGTTGGTTCAATGGCGCCACGGGACAGTGGGTGAACGAGTCCGTCACGGTGGGCGAGGCCCTCTGGGCCGTGCCCAACCAGAACAACCGCCGGACGGATGCCCTTATCAAGACCGCCGGTGGCACCTGGCAGGGTCATCTCCTGCAGGATCGCATCGTGGTGACCCTCGGCGTGCGCAAAGACCAGAGCTATAACCGAACCGGGCCCACCAATCTGGCTGCCGATGGCTATTCCCGCGTCACGAACAATGATGACGAATGGCCGAGTGACTGGATCGAGAGCGAAGGCCGAACGACGACCAACGGAATCGTGGTAAAGCCGCTGCGCGGCATGCGGGCGCTGGAACGTATGGCCCAGGCGGGTGGCGCGAAGGGTAGGGTGGCGGAGGTACTCAGCTCCGTTAACCTGCATTACAATGAGTCCGACAGCTTCCTGCCTGATGTCTTGGCCCAGAGTCTCTTCACGGAGCTATTGCCGAACCCGACGGGCAAGGGCAAGGACTACGGCATCTCCATCAACCTTGGGAGCAAGTTCGTGCTCCGCTACAACCAGTATGAGACGAACCAGATCAATTCCCGCTCATCGGAGAATGGCATCATTGCATCGCGGGTGGCGCGGGTGGAGGTCAACTACAACGGCAACAACGATCCGCTGAATCTATATGGCTTGGCCACCACCTGGGTGAACACGGCCAATCCCGGCATCAGCGCCGACCAGCGCGAAATTGCGATCGCCAGGGTTATGGGCATGCCGCTCGGTCAGGTGCAACGCCTCGGGGCCTATACCATCAGCGACACCTCCAATGTCGTCGCGAAGGGCAAGGAGATCGAGATCAACTATAACCCGACCAGCTTCTGGACGATGAAGATGGCCATCGCGCAGCAGAAGGCGATCGATGACGGTATCTCGGACAACCTGGTAAACTATCTCGCGGCTCGCCTGCCGGTCTGGAAGAGCATCATCGATCCGATCCGCGGCACGCCGTGGTATACGACGGATTACGGCGGGAGCCGGCCGACGCCAGAAATATTCCTGACGCAACAGGTCTATGAGCCGATAAAGCTGGCCCAGGCCAATGAAGGGAAACCTCGTTCCCAAGTGAGGGAGTGGAGGGTCAACGCCCTGAGTACTTACCGATTGGCCGGCGTCACCGATCACCGCTGGCTGAAGAACGTTTCCCTCAGTGGTGCCATCCGCTGGGAGGATAAGGCCTCCATCGGTTATTATGCCCAAGCCAATGACCCCACCTCTTACGACCCCAATCGGCCCATCTATGACAAAGCGCGAGCCTACTTTGATTTTGGGGTGGGTTACACCACGAGGGTTTTCGCCGACAAGATTCGCCTGCGAGTGCAGCTTAACGCCCGCAATCTCTTCGAGAACGGTCGGCTGCAGCCCGTCGGCGCACTCCCCGATGGCACACTGCACACCTACCGGATCATTGATCCGCGACTCATCATGCTGACGGCCGCCTTCGAGTTTTGAGCATGCGTCCGGTTGCCGCCACCATTATTGGCTTGTTTCTGCTTGCGACCAGTAGACCCACGTCGGCTGCCGTCGCGGGTTTACCCTTCACTCCGGCGGAGGATCTTGCCGGAGCCTGGGCCTTTGTTCCCGATCCTTCGTTGCCAGACGTGCTCTTGCTTGGGGACTCAATCTCGATCGCCTACACCCGGCCGGTGCGGACATTGCTAAAAGGGCGGGCCAACATCTACCGCGCGATGTCAGCTGACGGCCGCCAGCCGGGCAATGGAGGGGATACTCGCATGGGCCTCGCCGGCCTCGACGCTTGGCTGGCCGGTCATCATTGGAGCGTGATCCACTTCAACTGGGGCCTCTGGGATCTCTGCTATCGCGATCCGGCCTCGCTGAATCACGGCAACCGCGACAAAGAGAAGGGCACGCTGGCGGTGCCTTTGGCAGAGTATGCTCGGAACCTCGAGCAGCTGGTGGTGCGCCTGAAAGCCACCGGGGCCACCCTGATTTGGGCCACGACCACGGTGGTGCCGGAGGGCGAACTCGGGCGTATTGCCGGCGACGAGATCAATTACAACCAGGTCGCCGCCGGCATCATGGCCCGCCATGGCGTGCTGGTCGACGACCTCCACGCGTTGACGGCGGCGATGCCGCCGGAGAAGTTTCGCGCGCCCGCTGATGTGCATTGCACTCCGGAAGGCTCCGCTGAGCTTGCCCGGCAGGTGGCGTCCCACCTTGATCGTGCCCTCGCCCAGGCTGCTCCGGCGACCAAACCGTAGTTCGTGGTTCGCGGGCTGCCTATCTGGCCGCGTACCGTCAGGCCGCACGGATCCATCGTCCGCCGGGCTCTTTTATCATGCCGAAACTCTCCACACTCTGAAGGATTCTGTTATACCAATCGCCCATATAACGTAGACGATTGTCACACGAGGTGCGCGAAGCGCGCCGGGACGATCCAGCTCGATTGCTTCGTCGCTTCGCTTCTCGCAATGACAGTCCAAATATCACGGGACGTTGGGATCACCCCATGTATCACCACCAGCCATTTCACCACGCTCGTCCGCGTGGTCCTGATTGGTTATTTCCCCGCAATGCTGGCCGTGGGTTTTTCCTTCTGGCGTCGCAGTCGCTTGGTCGCCGGCTTCACGGCGGTGGAAGGCTGTCTGTCGGGCTGGCTCACGGGACTTTCGATTCTGGGGACCTATATTAGCAACATCAGCTTCCTGGCGCTGCCGGCACGAGCCTTCACCAGCAATGGGAGGTCGTTGTCTTCAGCCTGTCGCTGCCGTTCGCGACGGGGATCGCCGAAACCCGCGAAGATTCCCGGAAGTGCCGGATCGCCATGAACTGACTCCAGTGATGCAAGGGCGCTGAAAAATTTCCCTCATTAGTAAATCCGCGAATCAAGCAAACTTGTGGAATTTCTGGACCGCTCAGTCTTTTTCCACTTGCGCCTAAATCGATTTAGCTTTCTCGGTGTAGCGTTCGTTTTCAGCTGTCGGTCCAAGAGGTAACGCTCTGCCGGCAGAATCTCACCAACCCCCGCCACCATGAAATCACGTAATTTGAATCTACGGGTCTGTCTCGGGCGATTTGCCTTTTCCTTCGCAGCTTTTTCGGGCACCGCGTTGATTTTTTCCCCCGTCGAAGTGGCGGCGCAGACCGCTGCGGGTACGCTGTCGGGACAAGTTAGCAACGCCGCTACCGACGCCCTGCTGCAGGGCGCCCTGGTGGAAATTCCCTCACTGGGAGTTCAGGCCCTGACCAACAATATCGGTGAGTATGTTCTGAACGGCGTCCCGGCCGGTAGTCATGAACTCGTTGTCCGCTACACGGGACTCGATCCCCAACGCCAGACGGTGAACGTCGTCGGTGGTCAG
>Ga0163150_10003532_pt1 | contig 21885 bp, 19 predicted proteins | sample OliLakLV19P2IB_FD_148628 | JGI IMG/M metagenome (GOLD analysis project Ga0163150, IMG submission 148628) | Freshwater microbial mat bacterial communities from Lake Vanda, McMurdo Dry Valleys, Antarctica - Oligotrophic Lake LV.19.P2.IB | ecosystem: Environmental > Aquatic > Freshwater > Lake >...
ATTGATTCCCAGGGACTGAAATGCACTCTGAAAGCCGTGTTGCAAGTGATAAGCAAGGATTATCATTCCCAGCACGTAAAATAAAACGATCCACCATTGGTCAAAAGCAGCAGACACCCGGATATATAAATCCTGAATATTTTCATAACCTTCATAACTGACAGTCGGCAGATACTCCTTATGCATCTTATACCAAAAATCACCCATATGCGTAACGAGAAATAAAAGGATAAATGATCCCAGCAAAGCCATATTGCGTGAACTGAAAGAACTGCCGGATGACTTTTTGGTGCTATACCCTTGTTTCCTGGATGATCTGTTCTGAACAAAAAGTGTCAAACCCTGGATGGTGTGAAGGACGATAAAAAAATAGGTCATATAACTCACCAACAGAATGAGCGGGTTGTGGGTCATAAAATAAGCATAGGTATTAAATGCTTCTCCCGCATCGTCCTTAAGCAATTGAAGGTTGCCTATTAAATGGACCACTAAAAAAAGACACAGAAATAAGCCGGTCAGGCTCATGATTATTTTTTTCCCCAGGGATGATTTTAGAAAAACGACTATCCAATTCATATCATAAAAACCGGAATTCCGATATTGGAATTCGTCTTCAAAATTAACAAAGCCCCCTGTCCTGCATTTAAAGAATAAACAATCAAGGGTATTTAGAAACAATCTAAATAAAAACCAACCCATTATGTCATTTCCGACCTATCCTTCAGCATGTTAGAAGAAATTAAACACACAAGCAATTTAAATTTAACTTTGCAGCTGATGAGTAAACCTCCCTTTCAACAATTCCTGGCACTTTTTGCCCCTGTTGAACTCCCTGTTATCCTGACCCTGGACTCACACCGGACTTTCGAACAAGTTTCCGACCTGCTCCCTCCGGACCTCACTGCTTCGTTTATCGCGCAGGACGATGAACTTCCCGAAGAAGAATTCACAGAGTATCTTCCATGTTTTATCCTCCCGGGTGACAAGGAATTTATTTCTTTAGTATACTGGAAAGCCTCCCTGATGCGGTATGACTTTATCATAGCCACTTATACCAAATCGGGGATACCTATCTCCAGACAAGTGATCGCCGGCACATCCAGCGATGGAAAAATTATTACAAAAAAAGTAGCCACCATTCTACCGGACGGTTCTATCGATGTGATCGCATCCCATCAGTCCGTCAATGATTTGCATTTTGATCCCAGCCAAAGCCAGGAGCTGAATTACGAATTGATGCCTAATGGTTTTATTGCCTTATTGAATGAAAACGAATAAAGAAAAAAAGTTCTCCGGAAAAAAACTAAATTTTGACGCTTTAAAAGTCTTAATCTCCGACTACCTTAAAAAAAATCAAAACAAATCCTTTTCTGCCCGTCAGTTGGTCAAATCCGCGCAATCCGGAAATGACAAATCGGAAGTTGAACAAGTCCTTGAACGATTGATCCAAACTAAACGGGTCACGGTGAGCCGGAATGGTATGTACCAATACAGCGGGGGCAGGTCCCCCGGTACGTCACGCCAACCCTCGCGTTCCAAGGACAGCCACACTATAGAAGGCCGTGTTGCCATAATCCGAAGCGGGGCAGCATATCTCATTTCAGACCAGAGTGCACAGGATGTTTATATACCCGCTAAATTTCTCAAAGGGGCGATTCAGGGTGATATTGTAAAGGTAGCTGTAAATGACAGCAGGCGTGGTAAGCCGGAAGGTAAGGTAATCGATATCATCCGGCGGGAGACCCATTTTTTTGTGGGTACCATCAGCCTGCGTAAAGTGACCCATTTGGTTTATCCCGATGGTGAACATCAACAACTGGAAATTCACGTCCGGAATTTGGACAGCATGGATGCAAAAGACGGCGACAAAGTAGTCGTCAAAATCACCTCCTGGAGGGACGATGCGCATAAATATCCGATTGGAATAGTCACCCAGGTCCTGGACAAAGGGTCTGTAATTGACAATGAGATGATGGCCATCCTCATCAACAATGGTTTTCCGCTCGAATTCAGCCCGGAAGCAAATGAGATCGCGACCCAGGTAGCCGGTACCATGCACGATGGACTTTCCTGGCCGGATAGAACGGACTTTCGAAATACCACTACATTTACGATCGACCCCCTGACCGCTAAAGATTTTGATGATGCTTTGTCCTTTCACAGGCTGGATCAGGGTTTGCTGGAAATCGGGGTACACATCGCGGATGCTTCACATTACCTTCAGGAAGGCACGGTCCTTGACCAGGAAGCTTATGCTAAAAGCACCTCAGTGTATCTGGTAGACCGGGCGTTGCCGATGTTACCTGACGTTTTATCAGGCGATGTCTGTTCCTTAAAAGCACATTGTGACCGTCTGACTTTTTCTGTTGTCTTTAAAATTGACCCGGTTAAATGTTCAGTCCTGGATACCTGGGTAGGTAAGACCGTGATTCATTCGAATCATCGCTTTACGTATGAAGACGCCCAGGGTATACTAGATCAAAAACAAGGGTTGTACTATGATGAATTAAATACCCTCAATGAACTGGCCATCCAGATCCGCAAAAAAAGGTTTGTTGCGGGATCCATTGGGTTTGAATCCACCGAATACCGGTTTGAACTGGATCCGGTGACCGGCAAACCGCTGGAGGTCAAAGAAAAAATCAGGATTGACACCCATTTACTGATCGAAGAGTATATGCTGCTGGCGAATAAAGCGGTTGCAGAGTTTATTTATCAAAAAGAAAAAAATCAGGACCTTATTCCTTTTGTGTATCGCGTGCACGATCTTCCTGACCTCGAAAAACTAGCCGACCTGGCTGCTTTTGCTAAAGAGATGGGTTACGAGATCAAACTAAATACCCCCAAAGAAATTTCGCATTCGCTGAACGCCTTGTATGAAGCTTCTACACACAATGAAGCACTGAAACTGTTGCAGCCTCTGGCGATCCGGACCATGGCAAAAGCTGAATATACTACCAACAACATCGGACACTACGGTTTAGCTTTCGATCTTTATTCCCATTTTACTTCGCCCATACGCCGGTACAGCGATATCCTCGCTCATCGGATATTATATAAAAACCTCCACCACACCTACCGCGTGGATAAAAAACAACTGGAAGAACAATGTAAACACATCTCCAATCAGGAGCGGAAAGCCATGGAGGCCGAACGGGAATCTGTTAAATTTTTCCAGCTTTTATACATCACTGCTCACGTAGGCCAGGATTTTCCAGGCAAGGTATCCGGCATGATCGAGAGGGGTATTTTTGTTGAACTGGACGAAAACCACGTTGAAGGATTTATTCCTTTTGAAGATATGAATGATCAATTTGTATTAACCACCAACCGGTTGAAAGTCATGGGCCGCCGTTCTGGTCAAATCATTTCCATGGGAGACCGCATCCGGGTCAAAATAGAGTCTGCCGATATGAAAATGCGGCGTGTACAAATGTCTTATATTAGCAAAAATGAAAGTTAGTTTAGGGATTTGGATTGGTTGTTGTTTTTGCCTGATCTCCTGCACATCGACCAAAAAACTGACTACCTACGGGGGCATTGGAGAAGATAAATCTATTTTTTATTACCATACCGGACAGGGCGAACCCATGGTCATCGTGCATGGTGGCCCCGGTCTCAATCACAGTTATCTTTTACCCTATCTCAACCGGTTGAATGATGTCCACCATCTGATTTATTATGATCAAAAGGCATGCGGTCAGGCTGAAATCCCTTCGGACACCAACGCCATGAAGCTTCGTGCTTTTGTGGAAGATATTGAAACCGTAAGAAAAAAATTTGGCCTGAAACAAATGCATCTTATGGCCCATTCCTGGGGAGCTTTGCTGGCCATCCAGTATGCCGCGTTGTACCCTCAACATTTAAAATCCTTGATCTTGATTTCACCTGCTGCCATTTCTTCTGCCGATGTGCGGGAAGCCAGCAGGCTGATCAACGCTAAATTTGAACATGTAGATCAATTGGCCCGAAGCCGAATAATCGAATCACCGGCATTTAAAAACAACCGCCCTGAGGCTATGGCTGAACTCATCAGGCTGAGCTTTAAACAAAATATGTCGCAGAAAAACCTGGCCGACAGCATACACATTTATATACCGGAAGATTTTTCAAAGCGGAATGCTGCGCTGAGGTATTTGTTTAAAGACCTGGCATCCTATGATTATTATCCCGTGTTGCCCAGGATCACCACCCCTACCCTGATTATCTGCGGAGCTCAGGATGTGGGTTTGCCATTTGCTGACAAAATCCAGCAAACAATCCCCTCAGCCCGGATCAACAGGATAGAGAATTCCGGTCATTTTCCATTCATTGAACAGCCAATGGAGTTTAAACAACAGGTGGTTCAGTTTGTATCTATCCTCCAGATAAAAAAATAAACCATTCAGACCAACCATACGGTTCAGCCAAGCCAGCTGCTAAAACTTATTTACATTTGAGAACCAACCAGGGAAAGTGGTTTAAAATGAGGCTTAAGGTATGATACCATTATTGTTTATAAAAAATGACGCTGTTACATTCGGGATCCTGATTTCAGTGTTAGCGTTGGTTTTTTATACTACTCAAAGCAGCAAACCTTTCTGGATCAGATTTTATAAATACGTACCGGCCCTTTTGTTGTGTTATTTTATTCCGGCCTTATTGCATTGGCCCTTAGGCCTCATTTCCAATGAATCTTCAAAACTTTATCCATTTGTTTCCCGATATTTATTGCCTGCCAGCTTATTGTTATTTTGTATAAGTCTCGACCTTAAAGCCATTGCCCGGCTGGGTCCAAAAGCCCTGGTCGTATTTCTGTCCGGTACATTCGGGGTGATTATCGGTGGACCGATCGCTTTATTTTTGGTTTCCAGGTTTTTTCCGGGCATTTTGCCGGCTCCTCCGGCTGAATTGTGGCAGGGATTATCCACTATTGGCGGAAGTTGGATTGGAGGTGGAGCTAATCAAACGGCTATCAAAGAAATATTCCAGGTTTCGGATACCCTTTTCGGGAGTGTAGTGGTGGTGGATATTGCTGTGGCAAACGTATGGATGGCGATTCTGCTATACGGTGCCGGCATTCATCACCGGATCAATAAATGGTTAAAAGCTGATTTTACCCAAATTGAAAACCTAAGGGTAAAAATGGAAGCTTATAGCCTGAGTGTAGAAAAGAAGCCGGACATGGCCTCGCTGATGATTTTGATGGGGGTTACATTTGGTGGGGTAGGTTTAGCCCATTGGATAACCGATCGGATCATGCCAGTCATGGAACAATACAAACCCTGGTTGGAAACCTACAAACTCAGCGCGATCAACTCTTCATTTTTCTGGATTGTAGTCCTGTCTACATCAATTGGAATCCTGTTGTCTTTTACCAGGGCAAGAAAAATGGAAGGGGTTGGAGCGTCCAAATGGGCATCCATTTTTTTATACATCCTCGTAGCCACTATCGGGATGCAGATGGACCTAAGCCAGATTGTCCAAAACCTGGGCTTAATTACGGTCGGGGTGATCTGGATGTGCATCCATATTTTAATTATTGTCCTGGTAGCCAGGTGGATACATGCCCCATTTTTTTATGTTGCGGTGGGCAGTATGGCCAATATAGGAGGGGCGGCATCTGCCCCGGTGGTCGCAGCAGCTTTCGGTCCTGGTCTGGCACCGGTTGGGGTTTTATTAGCGGTATTAGGGTATGCCGTTGGGACTTATGGGGGTTTGATTTGTGCTTACCTGATGCAGGCGGTAGTGAATTAAGTTGCCCCCGTCTATTTTTACCTTTAAGGCTCGCAACCAACCTGTTGAGCAGCACTTTTATTAGGGTGTATGACAAATTGCAGGTTTAAAGAATTTGAATAAAACGAGACCTGGAAGCCCGCCTGGCCAAGAGGGACAGGGTTTTTAGTTGGTTTAATGAGGTTTCAAACCCTGTCCGCCGACAGGCGGGCTTCCAGGTCTTGTCAAAAAATCCAAAAACCTGCAATTTGCCATACACCCCTTTTATACAATATCAACAAATATCCTTTATTATTAGTACCTTTGCAGTCCGAAAAAGCGACCAGTTTATTGCTTTTTGTTTACCATGGAGAAAAAAAGAATCCTCTTCGTCACCCAGGAAATGAAACCTTACACCGAGCTGGGTGAGATGTCTGACATCGTGAATCAAATTACTCAATACGTTTCTTCCAATGGCTACGAGATCAGGGTATTGATGCCCAGGTTTGGTACAATCAATGAGCGCCGCCACCGGTTACACGAAGTGGTGCGATTATCCGGAATGAATATTATCGTTGACGATGATGATTATCCATTGATCATCAAAGTCGCCTCTTTACCCGGCTCCAGAATGCAGGTATACTTTCTGGACAATGAGGAATTTTTTAAACGCAAGCAGATCTTTGCCGATGCTGCTGAAAAACAATTTGACGACAACCTGGACCGGATGGTATTTTATTGTAAAGGCTCTATTGAAACCGTTAAAAAATTTGGTTGGGTCCCCGACATTATTCATTGTCACGGATGGATGACCTCATTGATACCACTTTATCTCAGGACAACGTATAAGGATGAACCTATTTTCCGCAACGCGAAAATCATTTACTCCCTATACCAGAATGATCTTGAAATGCCATTCGATAAGAAATTTTTAACCAAAGCTTCCATCAATAATCTGGATCCTAAAAAATTAGAAGATTTTTATTCCGGCAAATCCTACAAACTCCATCAAGGTGCAATTAAATATGCGGATGCGCTGATCTCTGGCAGCGAAAAGCTGGATAAAGATGTTTTAACTGCTAAAAAATCATTTGGCAAAAAACCACAATTGGATTTTATCCCACAGGAAACCCGCAACAGCGTTTACCTCAATTTTTACGAAACCCTGCTCAAATAATTTTCCTGGAAACCCCCTTTTCAGTATGAGGAAATCAACCCTGTTTGTCATTAGCATTTTGTCTGGTTTATTTTTCCTTCGGTGCAATGACCCCGGTATCCTGGGATCAGATTTGCTGAAAGAAGATGAAATTAACCTCCGGTTTGTAGATACATTTCGCCTCCAGGCCCAAACCATACTGGATACCGGTAATATAACATACGACCCGAATATCCCCATTATTTTCGATCAAATGCCGGTGGGCTTTTTTAAGGACCCGGTTTTCGGCAATACGGATGCCAGGATTTATTTTCAGTTCTTAAAATCCAGTTTTGTAACCAATCCTGATTTTAAAAATTCCACCCTGGATTCCGCCATGCTGTACATAGCTTTGGATACCTTGTCCACCCCGTATGGCAAAACCAATGAACTGCATGACCTCGAAGTCTTTATTATGAATGAAAAGATATTGACTAACCGCAGGTACAAATCCGGGTCTTATTCCTTTACCAACGAACCCATGCCTATAGGAGGCCTTTACAATTATATACCCAATACTAAACTGCGGCCGCAAGTTATAGAACCTGTCGACACGTTTCAATACGAACCCAATGTGGCATTCAAACTTAGTCGTTCTTTCGGAGAATATGTGTTGAACCTGGATTCATTGTGGTACAATAGTGATTCCATTTTCCTGTCGAATGTAAAAGGATTGTTGTTCAAACAGTCCAACCTCAATGCACGCATGTTCAACTACCGGATCAATTCGTCTTATTCCCGGTTGCAGATTTATTATACAAAAGGTGGTTCCCAATTATTGTATCTCTATCCTTTACTCATTGGGCCCAGGATTCCCTTATGGATCCACGATCACAGCCCGCTGGTTAAGGAATCACTTAATTCCGTTACTAAAGGAAATGACCTGATTTTCCTGCAATCCCTGTCCGGACTAAAAGCCAAAATCGAATTTCCGGATATTACCCTGCCACCAGGCGCCATTATCAATAAAGCCGAACTCGAGGTCACCGCAATAGAATTGCCACAGGATAATCTTGGTATCTTTACCCCAGCTACCCAACTTGGTCTCTTAAAACTAAACCCCAATGGTTTCGAAGTATTAACCTCCGATCAGGGTGATTTAGATGATTTTACTTTGCTGGGAGGTGCCCTGACTAAAAAAGAGGTAAATGGGGTGACGCTTAATGTATATACGCTCAATCTTTCTAACCATATCCAGGAAATCATTACCGGAAAAGAAAAACCTGAAGTATTTTTGGCCGTATTTCCCAGGTCAGAAACGCTGTCGAGGGTGGTCGTTGGGGGACCCAAACATGCTCAATATCCCATGAAACTGAGGATTAGCTTTTCTACACAATAAACCTAAACAGGTATGAATTACAATTCCAACAAATCCCTGCTGTTGTTTCCAGAATATGGACGCAACGTCCAGGAAATGATCCACGTAATAAAAAATGAAACTGACGGCACCAAAAGACAAAATATGGCTAATGCCATCATCAGTCTTATGGGCCACCTTTCACCCGGCTTGCGCAATGGAACAGATATCCGGCCCAGGTTATGGAAACATTTTTTTGCTATCGCTGAATATGATATCGACGTGGTATCTCCGGATGGAGTTAAATATCTGGCCGAAGAAGCAGAAATAGCCCCCTTACCATTAGGTTATCCGCCGATCGGTGATAGTTTCCGCCACTATGGCAACCATGTTAAAAAGTTGATTGAAAAGGCGGTCCAGATGGAAGACGGACCCAAAAAAACATATTTTGTTTCCCTGATCGGTTCTTATATGAAAATGGCTTACAAAACCTGGAACAAAGACCATTTTGTAAGTGATGAAGGGATACTCAAGGATTTAAAAACTATGGCCAAAAACCAGCTCAACATAGAGGAAGAGACCTCTCTGGAAGTGCTTAGCAAACGGTCAAAAAATGGTGGTCAAAACCTTCAACCACAGAGTTCTGAGCCCAGGCCGATTAAAAACAACCGGTTCCGTTCTAACCGCAATAACAACAATAATAACCGACGGTTTAATGACCGGCACCGCGGCGGCAGCAGTGGCAATAATCAACGAAGAAGCCGATAATCCAAATCGCCGGATGTCGAATAAACACCTGGAAGACCTGCTCCTGCTGGGCGATACCAGATTATACCAGGTCTCAGCTCCGATACTTACCGAAGAAAAGAACGAGGCGCTGTACTGGGTTGAAGATTTACATCAGGTGATGTTTGAAATCAGGGCCAGGTATCAGTTTGGCCGTGGTATTGCCGCACCCCAATTGGGCATATTCAAAAGATTGATTTACCTCCATCTGGACCGTCCCTATATCATTATCAATCCCAGGCTTATTGACCTCAGCCCCGAGACCTTCGAGGTATGGGATGATTGTATGTGTTTCCCCAATTTATTGGTTCGCGTCCGACGGCATCGATCACTAACCCTGGAATATCTGGATGAAAACTGGAATCATCAATCCTGGTTTGTTTCTGATGCAGAATCCGAACTGATCCAGCACGAATATGACCACCTCGAGGGAATCCTGTGTACCATGAGAGCCATTGATGATGTTTCGTTTAGATGGAGGCCAACTCCCTCTTAAACTCAGATTTTGCAGTTGACTACACAATCTGCCCGAAGGGCCGCCCTTTGGGGGTCTGATGATGCGAAGCATATTAGCCCTACAAGGGCGGACGCTGGCCAAAGCGTCATGAGCTGACGAAAACTGCTTTGCATTTTTGTCAGGGTTTAACAGGAGATGCTTTCCATCGGGTTTAAGATTTCATATTAAATAATTTATTAATATATTTGGGCCAATAGAATAAATTATGGTTAAAGATGCATTTGAAGTCGAAGGAAACAAAACCCTGAATGGCACTTTAAAACCGCAAGGGGCTAAAAATGAAGCATTACAAATCCTTTGTGCAGTGTTATTGACAGAAGAAAAAGTAACGATCTCTAATATTCCAGGTATATTGGATGTAACGCGTTTAATTGAATTGCTCGCCGGTCTGGGGGTTCGGGTAGAGAAAATCGCGGAGGGAGAATATGCCTTCACCGCTTCATCATTGGATCGGGAATTTATGAGCAGCGATGATTTTGATAAAAAAGCCAAGGCTATCCGCGGTTCTGTCATGTTGATCGGCCCTTTACTTGCACGACTAGGTAAAATGTACCTGCCCAAGCCCGGTGGTGATAAAATAGGGCGCCGCAGGCTAGATACCCACTTTATGGGATTAAATCACCTCGGAGCTGAGGTCAATTATGATGCATCCAAAGCACAATATTTTATCGAGGCCCGGGAACTCCAGGGGGCCTATATCCATATGGACGAGGTTTCCGTTACAGGTACTGCCAATGTCGTCATGGCAGCGGTGATGGCTAAAGGGACTACAACGATCTACAATGCTGCCTGCGAACCTTATCTGCAACAATTGTGCAAGATGTTGGTCCGCATGGGCGCCCGGATTGAAGGCATTGGTTCCAACTTACTGACAATAACCGGGGTGAGTGCCCTAAAGGGAACCACCCATACGATGTTGCCGGATATGATTGAAGTGGGGAGTTTTATTGGATTGGCGGCTATGACCCGGTCAGAGATCCGGATTAAAAACGCAGGAATCAAGGACCTGGGTATCATACCCGATGTATTCAGAAAAATGGGCGTAGATGTTCGGGAAGAGGGGGACGATTTGTTTATTCCGGCTCAGGAAGAATACGAGATTTCGACGTTCATGGATGGATCCATTCTGACGGTGTACGATGCTCCTTGGCCCGGATTTACCCCGGACTTAATGAGTGTGATCCTGGTGTTGGCCATTCAGGCAAAAGGAAGTGTGTTGATCCATCAGAAAATGTTTGAAAGCAGATTGTTTTTTGTAGATAAATTAATCGATATGGGTGCCCAGATCATCTTATGTGACCCACACCGGGCTACTGTGATCGGCTTAAACCGGAAACATTTTCTCCGGGGTATTGAAATGAGTTCACCCGATATCCGCGCAGGTGTGGCTTTATTATTGGCGGCATTAAGTGCCAAGGGCACCAGCCTGATCCACAATGTCCATCAGATTGACCGGGGCTACCAAAATATCGATGGGCGATTAAATGCCATCGGGGCGAGTATCCGGCGTCTATGATTTTCGGCTTACGGTAAATTCAATGAGGGCACGCAGGCTTTCACGGGCAACAGAATCCGGGAAAAGTTGTAATTCCTGGTCTGCTTTAAGCGCATATTCCTTCATGACTTTGGTACCATAGTCCAGTCCGCCGTGGGTCCTCACCGCATCAATGACTTGTTTTACTTTTTTCCGGTCATCACTGTGATTGCGGACGATGTTGATGATTTCTGATTTGGTCGACCGGTCAGTATGGTGGAGGGTATAGATCAAAGGCAGAGTCATCTTTTTTTCTTTAATGTCAATTCCGGTCGGTTTCCCTATGGCATCATCCCCGTAATCGAATAAATCATCCTTGATCTGAAAGGCTATGCCAATCCACTCTCCGATTTGTTTTATTCTGGATATCATCGTTTTATCGGTCGTCACTGAGGCTGCCCCTGCGGCACAACTGGCGGCAATCAACGAAGCGGTTTTTTGCCGGATAATATCAAAATAAACTGCTTCCGTGATGTCGAGCTTCCGGGCTTTTTCGATTTGTAGTAATTCTCCTTCACTCAATTCTTTGATGGCTGAATTCAGAATGCTCAATATTTCGTATTGATTTTCTTTGAGCGCAATATCCAGGCCTTTTGCAAACAAATAATCTCCTACGAGGACCGCGATCTTATTTTTCCAAAGTGCATTGATTGAAAAAAAACCCCGGCGTTGCATGGATTCATCGACTATATCATCGTGTACCAGGGTGGCGGTGTGAATGATTTCAACCAGGGCGGCAGCCGTAAAGGTGGCAGGTTTGATAACATCCACCAATTGGGCACTAAAAAATACAAACATAGGACGGATCTGTTTGCCCTTCCGTTTAACAATGTAATACGTGATGCGGTCCAATAAAGAGACCTGGCTTTTCATAGCTTCCCGGAAATAAATTTCAAACTCCTTCAACTCTTTTTCAATCGGTGCCTGAATAGCTTGAAGATCCATATTCATAATTTCACTGGCCGCACAAGATACCAATATTGTCCTTGGTCCGTTGATATAGATAAAATTTTGTTCTTCAGGATAGGATAGGCAGCATTGCCCAGGTTTTATAAAAACCTTACATTTAATACATCCTATTGAATACCAGCATTTTGATTCACGACTATGGCTTACCTATCCACCTCCTTTCCCATAGATAAAATTCAAATTTATATAATTGGCCAAGTCCGTTTTTAATGTTTTAATTTTGCGCTGACCCATGCTGGCTTTATTCAAAAAAAATAGTTTTTTCAATAGTATGTTGCTGCTGGGATATGCATTCGTATTGCACATCATCCCCGCTGTCATGGGTGTCGGCAATGGATATATATTTCCCGATTTCCATTCGAAAACATTAGCTCCTGTCCTCCATGTCCTTATTTTGTTTGTACAGGCTATTTTTATCAATCGAATGGTGATCGAAAACCGTCTCCACCGGGACATCATGCTTTATCCGGGTGTATTTTTTATTTTATACAGTTCTATCTGGCCCGAATTCTGGCCATTGTCCCATATCCATTTTGCTAATCTGATGGTGATCTGGGCAATTCATGAATTATTTCAGATTTATAAAACCAATAATCCGGCAATTGAAATTTTTAATGCGTCCTTCCTCATTGGAATTGCCTCCATTATCTGCCCCCCGACCATTTTATATCTTTTTCTGGTGTTGATCGGGGTCAATAATCTGAAAAAAATGGAATTGGTGCACCCTTTACAGATCATTATCGGAGGGGTTTTGCCCTGGTTTTTGTGGTTCACCTGGCAATATTGGCGGGGAGAAGGTGCAGACGTGTTCGCGGCCTGGGCCCCCCATATGGGACTCAATATCTTTGAAATCAGGTTGGGGACTTATGAGATCATTAAGGCAGCGATGTTTTGTTTTACCCTGTTATTTGTGGTGATCCTGTACAATGAATTCAGGAAGAAAAAACATATCCAGGCGCAAAAAAAAGTAGACATACTGTATGTAGCCCTGATCAATGCAGTAATTATCATCCTGTTTCACCAGCCGTTCAGCTGGAGCCTCATGCTCTTTGCCGCTCCGGTGTTGGGTATATTCATTGGTTTATTTTTCTCGCATGTCAAAAATCAACTGATCTCAGAAACCATCCATTTTTTACTATTTATCGGGGTGATTATTTCACAACTTTTCCATTATATCAAATTCAATTAAAATGCATAACCTCCATTTTGGTGTAATTGTTTTTCCGGGTTCCAATTGTGATGATGACCTCATTCACGTATTACAATCGGTGTGTAAGGTGAAAGCCTCAAAAATCTGGCACAAAGACAAGAGCCTCCCTCAATTGGACGGGATATTTTTGCCCGGGGGTTTTTCTTATGGGGACTATCTCCGGTCGGGGGCAATCGCCCGGTATTCCAACATTATGCCTGCAGTCACCGATTTTGCCAATCAGGGTGGATTAGTTTGGGGAATCTGCAATGGTTTTCAGATCCTCTGCGAAGCGGGATTATTGCCTGGTGCTTTATTGGCCAACCGCGATCAAAAATTCATTTGCGATAATATTTACCTCAAAACGGTCAGCACGGATTCGTTGATCACTTCATCCATTCCCTCCGGCACCGTTTTAAAACTTCCGATTGCCCATGCCGATGGCCGGTATTATGCAGACCAGGCAACCCTGGAACAACTGATTACTCAGGATCAGATCCTATTTAAATACTGCGATGAAGAGGGGCGGATAGACGAGGCAACCAATATTAATGGTTCAGTATTGAACATTGCCGGTATCTGCAACAAAGACCGCAATGTGTATGGTATGATGCCTCATCCGGAACGGGCATCGGAAAGTATATTGGGAAACCAGGATGGATGGGCCTTGTTTCAATCTATGATTCAAAACCTGGTGCTTCAACATCAACCTATCCCTGTTTAAGCCTGTTTTAAGGAGCTGTACCGTGACGGGTTAATTATTTCTTAATCGCCCCGGACAGGAGCAGACAAATCTTAATTTTGCACAAAACTATCTATATATGAATTGGGTGTTGTGGACGATGATCGGACTTTTCTCCTGGGGTAAAAATCCGGTTTCTATGGGTAAGAGCCCGGTTTCCTGGGTGACGACCTGTCAGAAAATAAATAACGAAGAATATAAAATCATTTTTACAGCCAACATTGAAGATGGTTGGAATATCTATTCTCAATACCTGGCCAACGATGATGGTCCTGTGCGCACTTCATTCACATTTACCCCTTCTTCACAGTATGCACTGATTGGAAAAAATGAAGAAACCGGGGACATTAAAAAAGCAATGGATGAAATGTTTGGTATGGAGGTCATTAAAATTAAACATAAAGGGGTTTTTACCCAAAGGATCAAATCCAGCGATACGGCCAAACCCATAACCGGGGTAATCGAATTTATGTGTTGCAACGAACTGCAATGCCTTCCCCCTAAAGAAATCCCATTCACCATTGATCTCCAGTCCGCAAATTAAATGTCCATATGGTTCTAATTCTTACTCTGCTTTTCAGCTTTTTTCAATCTCCAGGGGGTATACAAAACCCAACGCAGTGGTCACATCGTATTGAAAAAGTAAATGATACCCAGTACAAACTTATTTTTGAGTTAAAAGTGGACAAAGGCTGGGGCACGTATAGCCAGTATCAAACGGAAGTGGATGGCCCGGTAAAACCAATTGAATTTGTATTTGAGGACTCAACCAATATAAGATTCATTGGAAAAAATGAGGAAAGCGGTCATATTAAAAAATTATACGACAAGTTTTTTGATGCTAACGTGGTCAAAATTATAGATGAAGCCACGTTTACGCAGATTATCGAAGTGACTGATGTGAATAAACCCATCAATGGTTATCTGGACGGTATAGTCTGCGATGATGAAAAATGTACCCCTTTTGACCATGAATTCAGCTTTACCATTCCGGGAATCTCCGTTCCGGTCAACACAGGGGATGAGAAGGCTCCTTCAGATCGGGTGCTGATTGATCAATCGGTTTCGAGCCTTCAATCCAGCTATTCCAATGTTAAAAGTACCTGTACCGTTGAAGAGAAAAAAATTGACGTTTCGTTGTTATTGACTTTTGTTTTTGGTTTCTTAGGCGGTTTATTGGCCTTGTTGACCCCTTGTGTTTTTCCGCTTATTCCACTTACGGTTAGTTTTTTCACCAAAAGCAGCAGGGACCGGGCTACCGGTATCCGTAACGGAGTGCTGTACGGTTTATCTATCATAGTCATTTATGTTGGAATTGGTTTATTGATCACTTCACTTTTTGGTGAGACCGCGCTCAATGACCTTTCAACCAACTGGCTGGCCAACCTTCTTTTCTTTATCATCTTCGTCCTATTTGCTTTTTCGTTTTTCGGGTTTTATGAAATTACCTTGCCCAGCAGTTGGAGTACCAAGACCGATCAATTGGGCCGTAATGGTAACCTGATCGGTATATTCTTTATGGCCTTCACTCTGGCTATTGTTTCATTTTCCTGCACAGGCCCTATTATTGGCACCGCCCTGGTACAATCAGCAACTTCTAAAATCGGACCTGCAGTGGTGATGTTTGGGTTTGCTTTAGCCCTGGCCCTTCCTTTTGGGTTATTCGCTGCTTTTCCAGCCTGGTTACAATCTTTGCCCAAGTCGGGCAGCTGGATGAACAGTGTCAAAGTCGTCCTCGGATTTTTGGAGCTAGCCCTGGCCTTCAAATTCCTTTCTGTATCGGATATGACTTCCCATTGGGGCTTCCTGCGATATGAATTATTTATGGGAATATGGATCCTATTGTTTGCCGGACTGGCTGCTTACCTGTTTGGCTGGTATAAATTTCCCCACGACAGCCCTTTGAAAAAAAGATCTGTGGGAAGAATGGCCTTCGCCAGCCTGGTAGCCATCTTTACACTTTACCTCTGCAGTGGTTTTATGATCAATCAAAAAACCGGTACGTACCATTCCCTTTCTTTGTTGAGCGGTTTGGCACCTCCGGCGTATTATAATTTTTTTAAGCCCCTGCCCGAGCCGGATGCAGGATTGAATGCACGCTTTAAATCGTTTTCCAAATGCGCCAACAACCTGGATTGTTTTAAAGATTATACGGAAGGCGTGGCTTATGCTAAAGAAGTAAACAAACCCATCTTACTGGATTTTACCGGATATGGATGTGTCAATTGCAGGAAAACGGAGGAACATATCTGGGTAAATGATGAAATCTGGAAGAGGCTGGCCGGTGATTTTGTTTTGGTCTCCCTGTATTGCGACGATGAGACCCCATTGGATCAAATGATCTATTCCAAAACACGGAATAAAAAAATCAGAAACATCGGAAACAAATGGGAAGATTTCCAGATTGTAAACTTTCAACAAAACTCACAACCGCTGTATGTGCCTATTGATCCCAACGATCAGCAAATATTAATCCCTGCGAGAGGTTACCACAGCAGCATAAAAGGGTATCAGCAATTTTTAGATTGTGCTCATCAGGTATTTAAAACCAAACAAGTCGGATTGCTGGGTGCCCATTAAAACAAGGTACCTTCTGAATAATTATTTTGGCAACTCAATGACATAGGTCTTTTTTAATTTATTGCTAAGTTGAGATGCACGCAACCAGGGGTTATATAATTTCAACATGCGGTAGGTGGTACCGTGCTGGCGAGCCCAGTCTCCCAGGTTGGTTATTGCAGTAGATACTTCTACTTTCCGCGAATTATTAAAATTGTATTTTTCTTCCGGGTTGATATAAAATCCATATTCAGATGGATGTTCCTGAATGTCTTTCGTAGCCAGTAAACGGAATATATACCTTGACGTTTCGTCATTGATATTGAGATCGTAATATGATTTTTCTCCCTGACGTTCCAGTTCTTTATTCATATTCCCCTCGCCGGCATTATAAGCGGCGGCTGCCAGGGTCCAGGAACCAAATCGCTGTTTGTACCTTAGGATGTGGCGGCAGGCTGCCTGGGTAGCTTTTTCAAAATGATAACGTTCATCGACTTCTTCACTGACTTCAAGGTTGTACGATTCGGCCACCGGTTTCATAAATTGCCAGATCCCTTTTGCCCCTGCAGGTGAAGTTTCGTTGCGCAAAGAGGTTTCAATCACTGGGATATATTTGAAGTCATCGGGTATTTTGTATTCAGCCAACACCCTTTCAATGATCGGAAAATACCGTTGTGCCATCTTGATGCATAAAATGGAATTCGAATGCCAATACGTATTGACCAGGAGCTCGCGGTCAAGCCTTTCCCGGACATCAAAATTCTGAATCGGCACCCCCTCTCCGGCGAAACTGTATTTTTCCCTGATGGGCACTGCATGAATCACCTGTGGAATCCGGGCGTATCCCGGGGCATCCGGTGTGGTTTCAGAGGATCCCGGCTGAATATAAGAGGCAAACAAGAGCAAGGTCATCAAACCCGCTATAAAAAAAGAATAACGGTTCATCCAGGTTTTCATAAGCATACATTTTAGAAAAAATTAGAAAACAAATCCTTCATGGCTGGTGGACATTGAACCAACCGGGCTTGCAAATATAAAACGAGATTTATCCGGAAGAATAACTTTAACTCCGATCAAACTATCCGTGGCCTTTTAAATATAGGCACCGTGCTGCATGGCTCTCCATACATAATGCTTTGGGCAAACGGTTGCAGTTGATTAGCTACGTGCAGATATGCCGAGGCCGGAATCTCCTGGTCACTACAACCTTTGATCACTACCCGTTTACCGCTATATTGATTCCAATCGTTGTTTTTGATTTTTTCCACCAGTGTTTGTTCGATAGCTTGTGTTTTGTTGCCAAAATAAATATGTCGTACCTGAGGCGTCGCATACGCACTGACCAACATATAAGCCCACATCGGTATGATGGCATCCGCGCTGCAATACACGGTGAGCACCCTGTCTTTATGCACTGACCAATCATAAGCTTTCAACGCTTCCCTGAAATCTTTTTCTTTTAAAATTAATCCCCGGAATAAAAAGTCCTTAAGGTCGAATACGTCCAGGGGTATTTCGCGGATCATATCGTCTAATGCAATGGTTTGCAGATCACTTTCTGCTACCCGGTTAATCAATTCAGGTTCTGAATTCATTCGGGGTTATGATTGGTGGTAGTATCGGGTTCCAGGTCACTGATCATACGCTCGATAGGTATTTCTTCACCGACTTCATTAAAACTGTGATTAAATTCTTTGATCGTCGGTAGTTGTTCAATGCTTTTCAACCCAAAATAGTTCATAAATTTTTCACTGGTAACATATAAAATAGGTTTACCGGCACCTTCCCCCCTGCCTTCAATGGTTATTAATTCTTTCTCCAGCAGTTTTTGAATGGTATGGTCACAATTGACTCCCCTGATTCTTTCGATTTCCGGCTTTGAAACCGGTTGTTTATAAGCAATTATTGCCAGAGTTTCCAGGGCAGTCCTGCTCAACCTCTTCTGATTCATTTGGTTGAGATAAGTTTTAATGATCGGGTGAAAAGCGGGTTTGGTTAAAAATTGATAACCTTCAGCGATATCAATCAGCTCGAAAGCATATTCATCAGCACTGTATTTGGATTTTATATTTTCCAGGCCTTCCAAGACCAGTGAAAGGTCAATTTTTTGTTTGTGGTGACCCTCCAGGCAGGCTATTAAATCTTCGGTCTTCAGGGGTTCTGAAGAAATGAAAATCAAGCTTTCAATTTGTAGTTCCAGTGTTTCCGTCATAATGCTTGTACAAGGGCACAAAATTAATTTAATTTCAATTCAGGAAGTCTATATATTTTGGGCGCTGTGAACCTTCTGGCTGTAGATATTGGAAATTCAGATACGGTATTCGGTGTCTGGACTTTAAACGCAACACTTCCAATTGTATTTCGTATTGAAACAGCATCCATTTTACAAAATCCTTTATTGATACGTCAGGCCCTGGACCTGAAACTATCTCATTTTCCTTCTCCCACTATCGAAAAGGTTATCTTAAGCAGTGTGGTACCCCAGGCCACTGATTTGGTTCGGTCCCAAATTGTTGACTATACCCGATTGCCAATCCAATTACTCGACCATTCCCAATTCCACAAATTACCTATCCAGGTACTAAAGCCGGATGAAATAGGTACTGACCTGGTCGCTAATGCCCTGGCTGCTTATTCCTCCGTGCAACAAAATTGTATTATTGTAGACTTCGGGACTGCTCTCAGCTTTACGACCATCGACCAGGGGGGCAAAATCATCGGGGTGAGCATTGCACCCGGATTGCTGACAGCGCTTAAAGCCCTTACAGCTCATACGGCCCAACTTCAGACGGTACCGCTTACCATGCCACCGTCATCCCTGGGTAAAAACACCGAAGAGGCCATTCAAACCGGAATTCTGTATGGTTATGATGGTTTGGTCAGGGGGATTATCAACGCCCAGGAAAAGGAACTCGGGCTCGACCTCTATGTCATTGTCACCGGAGGATTGAGCCATAGTATTCCCACCTTAAATAACCGAGTCAATCTGTATTCCCCTTACCTTACCCTGGAAGGTTTAAAGATCGCTGCCCATTACCTTTAACGATTTTATAATGATGGGATCAACCGGAATAAGGTCTTTTAGAAAGAATTATGCATTGTATTTTATTGATATTCCGGTGACCGACCTGAAACGGGTCTCAAATTGGATTATTTTTGAAGGAGCAGAACACCATTCAACATGAAATTAAAGCGGGTATATCAATGCTCAAATTGCGGCGCAAAAAGCCCTAAATGGATCGGTCATTGCCCATCCTGCGACCAATGGAATACTTACCTGGAGGAGATCATAGATACGTCTAAATCAGACCAAGCTCTTCGGAAGGCGTTCCGTTCACAAAAAATCGGACTTAAACCGGTCTTGCTAAAAAGTATCAAAAAATCAGGTGAAAAAAGACTGGTTACTCCGGATCAGGAGCTCAACCGGGCATTAGGAGGTGGTTTGGTACCCGGATCCCTTATCCTGATTGGAGGGCAACCCGGGATCGGAAAGTCCACCCTGATGATGCAACTGGCGCTCCAGATGCCAGCCAAAATCCTATACGTTTCCGGAGAAGAAAGTGAAGAACAGATCAAAATGAGGGCCGATCGGATTGGAATTCTACATGACCTCTGTTATGTATTGACCGAAACCGATTTATTGAGTGTGCTCGACGAAGTCAGGTCCCTGGAGCCGGACCTGGTGATCATTGATTCGATTCAGACCCTCACCCTGCCATCGCTGGAATCCATTCAGGGAAGTATTAGCCAGGTAAGGGAATGTACCGCGGAGATTCAGAAATATGCCAAACAAACCGGGATCCCATTTATACTGATAGGGCATATCAATAAAGAAGGAATGATAGCAGGGCCAAAGGTATTGGAACACATTGTCGACGTGGTACTCCAGTTTGAAGGAGATTCTTTACACGCATACCGGATCCTGCGGACCAGAAAAAACCGTTTTGGATCCACCGATGAAATGGGGCTATACGAAATGCAATCCAATGGACTCCGGCAGATCAATAACCCCTCTGAACTTCTGCTTTCCCAGACCGAAGAAAATTTGAGCGGCAGCGCTGTTTGTGCTACCATGGAAGGGCAGCGTCCGGTATTGCTGGAGGTCCAGGCCCTGGTGAGCACGGCGATCTACGGCACAGCCCAGCGCTCAGCGACCACTTTTGATAGCCGGAGATTGAGCATGATGCTGGCTGTGTTGGAAAAAAGGGTGGGCTTAAAATTTTCTACCTACGACGTTTACCTCAATATCGCCGGCGGATTGAGGATCAGTGACCCCGCCCTGGATTTAGCCGTCGTAGCAGCCCTGGTATCTTCGTTACAGGACATACCGGTGGATAAGAACATTGCATTTGCCGGAGAAATCGGATTAAGTGGTGAGATCCGTGCCGTGAGCCGGATAGAGCAGAGGATCCAGGAGGCAGAACGGCTTGGATTTGGAAAAATTTTTATCTCCAGCAACAATCTCAAAGGATTGTCCAAATCAAAATTCAAGATAAAAGTTATCGGACTGGGTAAGGTCAATGATGTGCTGAGTGAATTATTTGGTTAATTCACAATCAGCTTTTTATTTTCGATGATTTGTTGCTCAATCATGTCCGGGAGCTTCCGGTATTCATATTGTTGATTTCTCAGTTGTGGTTCATACCCAGCTTCCCGGATGGCTTGCTGGATGCCCTGGGCAGTAAAACGATGAGGAGCTCCCGCCGCGCTGACTACATTTTCTTCAATCATGATACTTCCCATATCATTGGCCCCTGCATGGAGGCAGATTTGGGCAGTTGCCTTGCCCACGGTGAGCCAGGATGCCTGGATATTTTTAATATTGGGTAACATGATCCTGGATAAAGCGATCATACGGATATATTCTTCGGAAGTGGTATTATTTTCTGCCCGTTTTAGCCTTTGTAACAAGGTCCCTTCATCCTGAAATGGCCAGGGAATAAAAGCAAGGAAACCAACAGCACCGGAGGGTTTTTCTTCCTGCACCTGCCTTAACCTGACCAAATGCTCCATTCTTTCTTCAATGGTTTCTACGGTTCCAAACATCATCGTGGCTGAGGTGGTAAGGTCTAAGCGGTGGGCGGATCTCATAACATCGAGCCATTCGTCCGTAAGACATTTGCCCCTGGCAATTAAGTTCCGGACCCGGTCTACCAGAATTTCAGCGCCCGCGCCCGGGAAGGAGTCGAGCCCTGCTGCTTTCAAAGCGGCAAGCGTTTCGTAATGAGTAGTCCCGGAAATTTTAGAAATATGGGCTATCTCGGGGGGGCCGAGTGCATGCAGTTTTAATTGGGGGAAACGTTTTTTTAAATCGCGAAATAACGCAGTGTAATAATTCAAGCCCAGGTCGGGATGGTGTCCACCCTGGAGCAATAATTGTTCTCCTCCGTAACGGAATAATTC